>Ga0268299_1000578_pt1 | contig 105646 bp, 101 predicted proteins | sample NOBtaG_FD_193484 | JGI IMG/M metagenome (GOLD analysis project Ga0268299, IMG submission 193484) | Activated sludge microbial communities from bioreactor in Nijmegen, Gelderland, Netherland - NOB reactor | ecosystem: Engineered > Bioreactor > Aerobic > Activated sludge | place: Netherlands...
CGCACCGAGAATTCGCCGGGACTGTACCGGGGATGGCCCCCCGCCAGGCTCACCGCGAACGGGTAGCCGGTCTGCCAGGTCAGGACCGTGTCCGCCCCGACCACGTTGCCCTGGACGCGCATCCGCATGGCGAACCAGCGGGCCGGGACGTTCAACTCCGTCACGAGTCGCAGCAGCGCCTGGACGTTGCAGGATCCCGCCGGGCCGCGCGCCAGCCCGACGCCGAAGAACAGGGCACCGCAACGGGCCGCCCGCATCCGGCCGGCGAGTTCCGCCAGCAGCGCGGGCGGGGCACCGAGGCCGTCGGTGCCGTTGGGCGTCCCGCCCCGGACGAGGACGCTCAGGGCCGTGAGGGCCTCGAAGTGGCGGCCCCCCTCCACCGGCAGGAAGAAGTCCGCCGCCTCGGCCGACGCCGTGCGCTCGGTGTCGGCGACGACGACGAACCGGTCGCGCCGCCCGCGGGGCACCCACCGACCCCGGGCGGTGACGGAGTAGCGCTCCCAGTGGCGCGGGTGGGTGACGAGCGGGTCGGAGCCCCAGAAGACGACCGTGTCGGCGCGGTTGCGCACCTCGCCGAGCGTGCAGGTGACCTTCCCGACCTGCTGCTGGGCCTCGACCGACGGCGCGTGGCACAGCGAGGCCGACGTGTCGATGACGGCCCCGAGCGCCTCCGCCAGGGCGACGGCGGCACGCTGGCCCTCGGTGCCGCTGCGTGCCAGGCCGTAGACCAGCGGGAAGTGCGCCTCCCCCAGCAACTCGGCGGCGCGGGCGACCGCGTCGTCGAGCGGCACCAGCCGGCCGTCGATCTCAGCGACGGGCTGGGCGGCGGCGTTCTGGCGGAGCAGCCACGGCTCCGCGATCGGGCAGGGCGGTTCGACACCGACGATGCGCTCGCCCCGCACGGCCAGGCGCAGGTCGTCGCAGACGCAGCCGCACCCCGTGCAGGCGAAATCCTCGACGACCCGCAACGGGACCGGATCCATGAACGCCCCTCCCCTCGGGCCGAGAACTCCTCTCGGCCGGCTCAGGTTATAGGATAGCCCCGCGAATCGACACCCCACGCCGCCGCGCGGCGAATTCCACGGCCGGGACGGTGCCCCATGCAACCCAGCAACGGCCGGCTCGCCGGGACCCTGGCGGTGCTGTTCGCGATCAACTTCCTCAACTTCTACGACCGGACCGTCCTCGGCGCGGTCGGCGAGCCGATCAAGAAGGAGTGGAACCTCAGCGACGCACAGCTCGCCTCGCTCACGACGGCGTTCGTCCTCCTCTACGCCGCGGTCGGCCTGCCGCTCGGCCACTGGGCCGACACCGGACGGCGCCGCGTCGTCCTCGCCGTCGGCGTCGTCGTCTGGACCGTGTTCACCGGCCTGTCCGGCCTGGCGACTAGCTTCGCCATGCTGTTCGTCTTCCGCCTCGGCGTCGGCGTCGGTGAGGCGAGCTGCGCCCCGGCGGCGAACTCGCTCATCGGCGACCTGTTCCCGCCCGAGCGGCGGGCACGCGCCCTCAGCATCTTCATGCTCGGCCTGCCGCTCGGCCTGGCGGCGTGCTACCTCGTCAGCGGACTGGTCGCCCGGAACGTCGGCTGGCGCGAGGCGTTCTACGTCGCGGCCGCCCCGGGGCTAGTCCTCGCCCTGCTCGCGCTGTGGCTGCCGGAGCCGGCCCGCGGCGCGACGGAGACGCACCGGCCGACCGGCCGGCCGACCGGTTCCGCGATCCTGGCGATCCTGCGCATCCCGACGATGTGGTGGATCATCGCGTCCGGGGCGATCCTCAACCTCAATCTCTACGCCCTGAGCTCGTTCCTGACATCGTACCTGATGCGCTTCCACCATTTGGACATCGACCTCGCCAACCGCTTCAACGCGGCGATCGCCGGTCTCGGGGCCCTCGGCCTGCTCCTCGGCGGCTGGCTCGCCGACCTCGTCGTCGGCAAGCGGACCGCCGGCCGGCTCGAGCTGGCGGCCGTCGCCATGCTCGTCGCGGCCCCGTTCCTGTGGCTCGCCCTGGAACAGCCGGCCGGCTCGCCGTGGACCTTTACCGCCCTTCTGCTGCCGGGGACGGTGCTGCTCTACGTCTACTACTCGACGGTGTACGCAACGATCCAGGACGTCGTCGAGCCGGCCCGCCGCGGCACGGCGATGGCGGTCTACTTCTTCGTCTTCTACCTGTTCACCGCCCTCGGCCTGTACGGCTTCGGCTGGCTGAGCGACCAGCTCAAGGACGCCGCCCTCGCCGCCGGGGCGACGGCCGACGCGGCGAAGGCGACCGGCCTGCGCGGCGCGTTCTTCTCCGTGCCGGTGCTGACGCTCGCCCTGGCGTTCGTCCTGTGGGCCGGGTCGTGGGCCGTGCCGCGCGACCACGCCCGGCTCCAGGAGCGGCTGCGGCGGGATGCCGGGGTCGTAGAATAGCGGATCGACACCCCACCGGAGGCTCGGCATGACGACGAAGAAGCCCACCCTGGCCGGCGAACTGCTGGCCGAGTTCCTCGGCACGTTCGTGCTGATCCTCTTCGGCGTCGGCGTCGTGGCGATGGTCGTCCTGTTCGACAAGGGCGTCCCCGGCGAGGTGGTCAAGGGCGGCTACACGAATATCACCCTCGGCTGGGGCCTTGCGGTCCTGTTCGGCATCTGCGTCGCCGGCCGGGTCAGCGGCGGCCACCTCAACCCGGCGGTGACGGTGTCCCTCGCCGTCTTCCGCGGCTTCCCGATCGCGAAGGTGATCCCCTATTCGCTCGCCCAGATCGCCGGGGCGTTCGTCGCGGCGGCCCTGGTCTACGCGGCGTACCTGCCGGCGTTCCACAAGTTTGACCCGGACCTGGCGAAGACCGCGACGATCTTCTCGACGGCCCCGGCGTTCCCCGACGCCTGGCTTCACGGCCTGCTCGACCAGGTGGTCGGCACCGCCCTGCTGATGGGCCTCGTCCTGGCGATCGTCGAGCCGAAGAACCCGTTCGTGCCGGCGTACCTGCAAGCGCCGTGCATCGCGCTGATCGTCGTGGCGGTCGGCATCTCGTGGGGCGGCCTGCACGGCTACGCGATCAACCCGGCGCGCGACCTCGGGCCGCGTCTGTTCACGCTCGTGGCGGGGTTCAAGGACACCGGCTTCGACAACGGCGTGTACCTGGTGCCGATCGTCGGCCCGCTCGTCGGCGGCCTGGTCGGGGCGGCGGTGTATGACGGGCTGATCCGGCCGCACATCCCGGCGGCGTCCGAGACGACGTGAGGGGGAATTCCGCACGGGGTGCGGGTTCCGCCCGGGGTCGCACTTCGCGCACCCCGTGCGGACGGTCGCGCACCCCGATCACTGCTTCTACTTCAACTGCTTCCACAGGAACGAGTACGCCAGCGCCGCCATGAACGCCGACTGCTTGTTGTTCGCCGCACCGCCGTGGCCGCCCTCGATGTTCTCGTAGTAGATCACGTCGTGGCCCTGCTCCTTCATCTTCGCGACCATCTTCCGCGCGTGGCCGGGGTGGACCCGGTCGTCGCGCGTCGAGGTCGTGAACAACACCCGCGGGTACTTCGCGTCCTTGAGGACGTTCTGGTACGGCGAATACCGCTGGAGGTACTCCCAGTCCTTCGGGTCGTCCGGGTTGCCGTACTCGGCGACCCAGCTCGCCCCGGCGAGCAGCTTGTGGTAGCGCTGCATGTCGAGCAGCGGCACCTGGCAGACGATCGCGTTGAACAGGTCCGGCCGCATCGTCAGCATGTTGCCCATGAGCAGGCCGCCGTTGCTGCCGCCCTGGGTGCCGAGGTGACGCGGGGCCGTCACCTTGCGCTGGATGAGGTCCTCCGCCACGGCGGCGAAGTCCTCGTACGCCTTGTTCCGGTTCGCCTTCAGTGCCGCCTGGTGCCACGTCGGCCCGAACTCGCCGCCGCCGCGGATGTTCGCCACGACGTAGACGCCGCCCTTCTCCAGCCACGCCGCCCCGGCCGTCGCGTTGTAGCCGGGCACCATCGAGATCTCGAACCCGCCGTAGCCATACAGCAGGGTCGGGTTCTTACCGTCGAGCGCGAGGTCCTTGCGCGACACCTGGAAGTACGGCACCTTCGTCCCGTCCTTCGACGTCGCCTCGTGCTGGCTGACGACGAGGCCGTCGGCGTTGAAGAACGCCGGGCTTTCCTTCAACTTCTCGGCCGGGCCCTTGCCGATGACGCCGTAGGACAGCGTCGCCGGCGTCAGGTACCCGTTGACGGTCAGGAAGTACTCGTCCGTCTCGTCGGCGTCGATCGGCGACGCGCTCGCGGTGGCGAAGGCCGGCAGGCCGGGCAACTCCTCGCGCTTCCACGCCCCGTCCTTGCGCGTCACGACGTACAGCCGGTTGCGGACGTTGTCCAGCTCGTTGAGGATGAGATGGTTCCGCGTCGCGCCGACGCTGGCGAGGGACTTGCGGGCCGTCGGCTCGAACAGGACCTCGAAGTGTCGCTTGCCGTTGAGGAAGGCCTCGAAGTCCGTCACGATCAGCGCCCCGGCCGGGAACGTCTTCTCGCCGACTTTCCAGTCGGAGCGCAGCTCGACGAACAGGTTCTCGCGGTGGGCGAACGCGACGGCGTCCGCCGGCACCTCGATCTTGATGAGCTTGCCGTCGCGGCGGAGGAACAGCTCGCGCGTCCAGAACGTGACGCCGCGGCTGACGAACTCGCGCTCGAAGCCCTTCGTCTGGTCGCGGCTCGCCCCGACGCCCATGTCCTCCGGCTTGCCCTCGAAGACGAGGGCCGCCTCGGCCAGCGGCGTGCCGCGCTTCCACTCCTTGACGATCCGAGGATAGCCGGAGTTGGTCAGAGCGCCCGGCCCGAAATCCGTCGCGACGAAGAGGCTGTCCCGGTCGCGCCACGCGACGCGGCTCTTCGCCTCCGGCAGAATGAAGCCGTCCTTGACGAACGCCTTGCTCGCCATGTCGAACTCGCGGACGACGGTGGCGTCGGCACCGCCGCGCGACAGGGAGATGAGCACCCGGTCGTAACTCGGACGGAGGAAGGTCGCCCCCTTGAAGACCCAGTTCTCCTTCTCGTCCTTCGCCAGGGCGTCGAGGTCGAGGACGACCTCCCAGTTGGGATTCGGCTTGCGGTACTCGTCGAGGGTCGTCCGCCGCCAGAGGCCGCGCGGGTTCTTCGCGTCGCGCCAGAAGTTGTAGAAGTGGCCGCCCGACTTGGAGACGAACGGGATGCGCTCGTTCGAGTCGAGGATCTTGAGCAGGCGGCTCTCCAGGGCCGCGAAGGCGTCGGTCTTGGTCAATTCGCCGACGCTTTCGGCGTTGCGGTCCTTGACCCAGGCGAGCGGCTTCTCGCCGGTGACGTCCTCCAGCCAGCCGAACGGGTCGTCCGCCCGGCCGACAGTGATCGACAGCATCGCCACCCCACAGACCAGCAGCCAGCGCATCGGCGTCCCTCCGGAGGATCGACGGGGAAAAATCCTCCGTTATGGTAGCAACGCGAAGGAGCCCGCGGCGCGAGCCAGGGCCTTTTCTTGAAGGCACCCTTGCTTACGCCGCGGGCTCCGAAGCCGTTCCTGCCGCGCGGTCACTTCCCCGCGAAGAACGACTCGACCGCCTTGACGACCGTCTCCTGCTGCTCCGGCGTCAGCTCCGGGTAGATCGGGATCGCCACCGTCTCCTTCGCGGCGCTCTCCGACTCGGGGAACGCCCCCGGCGCGTAGCCGAGGCCCTTGAAGCACTCCTGCATGTGGAACGGCAGCGGGTAGTAGATCTCCGAGCCGATGTCCTTCTTGCCGAGGTACTCCTTCAGGGCGTCGCGCTTCTTCGTGCGCAGGACGAACTGGTTGTAGATGTGGCCGTGGGTCAGCGCGGCACCCGTCCACTGCTCCTTCGGCAGGGCGATGTGGCCGTCGGCGACGAGGGCCGTCTTGGCGAACAGCTCGCGATACCGATCGGCGTTCCGGCGGCGCTGCGCCGTCCAGCTGTCGAGGTGGGCGAGCTTGATCGCCAGCACGGCGGCGTGGATCGTGTCGATGCGGAAGTTGCCGCCGATGAGCTTGTGGTAGTACTTCGGCTTGCTGCCGTGGGCGCGAAGGATGCGCAGCTTCTCGGCAAGCGACGCGTCGTTGGTCAGGACCATGCCCGCGTCGCCGAGCGCGCCGAGGTTCTTGCTCGGGAAGAACGACAGGCAGCCCATCGTCCCCATGCTGCACGCGCGTCGGCCGTCCTTGTACTGGGAGCCGATCGACTGGGCGGCGTCCTCGATGACGGGGATGTTGCGCGGCTTGGCGATGGCGTTGATCGGGTCCATGTCGGCGACCTGGCCGTACAGGTGGACCGGGATGATCGCCTTCGTCCGCGGCGTGATCGCCGCGGCGAGCTTGGCCGGGTCGAGGTTGTAGCCGACCGGCTCGATATCCACGAAGACCGGCTTCGCGCCGAGGCGGGCGACGGTGCCGGCCGTGGCGAAGAACGAGTACGGCGTCGTGACGACCTCGTCGCCCGGGCCGATGTCGAGCGCCATCAGCGCGACGAGCAGGGCGTCCGTGCCGGACGAGACGCCGATGCCGTACTGGCAGCCGCTGTACGCGGCGACCTGCTCTTCGAGGCGGGTGACGTCGGGGCCGAGGATGAAGGCGGTGCTGTCGAGTAGTCGTTCGACCGCCGCCATGATCTCTTTACGAAGGGTGCGATGCTGCGGGGCCAGGTCGAGCAACGGAACTTTCATCAGAGGCCTCCTTACCTCACTAAACTCCTCGGGCCGTCGAGCCGATTGATCTATGTTAGTCGATCCGGCGTGGGTAAACTAGAGCAAGTGTCCGGCCTATGCCAGCGGTGGCCCGGCCCGACGCGCGATGGCACGGAGGCTGCGCGGGATGAAGATTATCACGGTCGTGGGGGCCCGGCCGCAGTTCGTCAAGGCGGCCATCGTCTCCCGCGCGTTCCGCGCCACCCCGGGCGTTAACGAGATCCTCGTCCACACCGGGCAGCACTACTCCGAGAACCTGTCCGACATCTTCTTCCAGGAGCTGGAAATCCCGGCCCCCCGCTACCACCTCGGCGTCGGCTCCCTGCCGCACGGGGCGCAGACGGGCCGGATGCTCGAGCAGGTCGAGCGCGTCTTCCTCGACGAGCGGCCGGACCTCATCCTGGTTTACGGCGACACGAACTCGACCCTCGCCGCCGCCGTCGCCGCGTCGAAGTTGCACATCCCGGTCGCCCACGTCGAGGCCGGGCTGCGCTCGTTCAACCGCCGCATGCCCGAAGAGGTCAACCGCGTCCTGACCGACCACCTGTCGCGCTGGCTGTTCGTGCCGACGGAGGCGGGTTTGACGAATCTGCGTCAAGAAGGGATCGCGGAGGCGTCGATCTTCTTCGTCGGCGACGTCATGTACGACGCGGCCCGCTACTACGGCGCGGGCCACGGCGACACGCTGGAGCGCTACGGCCTGGAGGCGGGCGGCTACATCCTGGCGACGATCCACCGGGCGGAGAACACCGACCACCCGACCCGGCTGCGCAACATCGTCAGCGGCCTGGGGGCGGTCGCCCGGGAGTGCCCGGTCGTCCTGCCGATCCACCCGCGGACGCGGACCATCCTGGAGCGGCACGGCTGGCTCGACTCGCTCGCGGCGTCGCTGACCTTGATCGAGCCGGTCGGCTACCGGGACATGACGCGCCTGGAGAAGAACGCCCGCCTGATCGCGACCGACTCGGGCGGCGTCCAGAAGGAGGCGTTCTTCCACCGGGTGCCGTGCGTCACGCTCCGCGACGAGACGGAGTGGGTCGAGCTGGTCGAGGTCGGCTGGAACCGGCTCCTGCCGCCGACCGACGCGATCGTCGTCCGCGAGACGATCCTCGCCGAGCTGGAGGTGACCGACCGGCCGGCGGCTCCGGCCGACCTGTACGGCGGCGGCCAGGCGACGGAGCGGATCGTCGAGATCCTCGCCGGGTCGGCCCGGGAGTTGGCCCTGCCGGCGAACGCGGCGTGAATGATGTAGGACGACCCTCCAGGGTCGTCCGGGTGATCATCGAGGACGACCCTGGAGGGTCGTCCTACTTCGAGCCAGCCGTAGTCCCCTTGATTCGCCCGATGTCGGCCAGTATGGTTCGCACGCGAATCCCTTTGACATTGGATGTCACCGAAAGGCAAGGACTGCCGTGGATACCCCGTATTTCGTCCACCCGTCGGCGTTCGTCGATCCGCCGTGCGAGATCGGTGCCGGCACAAAGATCTGGCACTTCTGCCACGTCCTGCCGAACTCCAAGATCGGCAACGGGTGCATCCTCGGCCAGAACGTCCTCATCTCGAGCGACGTCGTCGTCGGCAACAACGTCAAGATCCAGAACAACGTCTCGCTCTACACCGGGGCGCGCATCGAGGACGACGTCTTCCTCGGCCCGTCGTGCGTCTTCACGAACATCGGCAACCCGCGCTGCGAGATCAACCGCCGCCACCTGTACGAGAAGACCCTCGTCCGCCGCGGCGCGACGATCGGCGCGAACTCGACCATCGTCTGCGGCTCGACCCTCGGCCGGTTCTGCTTCATCGCCGCCGGGGCGGTCGTCACCAAGGACGTGCCGGACTACGCCCTGATGATGGGCGTCCCGGCGCGGCGCGCCGGCTGGATGAGCCGGCACGGCTACCGCCTCGGCGCGCCGGACGGCCAGGGCGTCCTGCGCTGCCCTGAGACGGGCTGGCGCTACCGCGAGGTGGCCGCCAACGTGCTGCGCTGCCTCGAACTCGACGAGGACGCCCCGCTCTCGTCGTATGTGTCTACGTCGGGCTCTCCCTCCGTGGCGGCTTCTTGAGACTCGGGTGCCCGGTGGGTTGGTCCGTTTCCTCACACGGAACAGGAAATCGTCCAATGACGAGTCTCGGTGTCGTCGGCTGCGGCAGCTGGGGGATGAACTGGGTGAAGACCCTGGCCGCCTTGCCCGACGTGGACTTTCGGTGGTGTTGTGATTTGCTCCCGGCCAACCTCGACCGGGTCCGCCAGGCGTTCCCGAACGTGCGCACCACGTCCTCGCTCGACGACCTGCTCAACGACCGCGACCTGGACGGCGTCGTCCTGGCGACGGTCGCCCCGACGCACTACGACCTGGCGAGCAAGGTGCTCCGCGCCGGCAAGCACGTCCTGGTCGAGAAGCCGATGACGCTCAACACGGCCGACGCGACGGCGCTGGCCCGGCTAGCGTCCGCCCACCGCCGCGTCCTCCAGGTCGGCCACCTGCTCGAGTACCACCCGGCGATCGGCCTCATCCGCCGGATGATCGAGAGCGGCGAACTGGGCGACCTGCAGTACCTCTACCTGCAGCGGCTCAACTTCGGCAAGGTGCGTAGCGAGGAGGACGTCTGGTGGTCGCTCGCGCCGCACGACGTCAGCGTCGCGCTGCGGCTGTTCGGCGACTGGCCGGTCTCCGTCCAGTGTCGCGGCCAGAAGGTCGTGCAGAAGACGATCGCCGATGTCGTGTTCGCGACGTTGGAATTCCCTGGCGGGCGGATGGCGCACATCCACGTCAGTTGGCTCGACCCGGACAAGGTCCGCAAGCTGACCGTCGTCGGGTCGCGCAAGATGGTCGTCTTCGACGATATGCTGGCGACCGGCAAGGTCGTCGTCCACGACAAGACCGCCAAGCTCGCCGACAACGGCAAGGGCGTGGCGATGCATGCCGGCGAGGTGACCCGGCCGGCCCTCGACCCGACCGAACCGCTCGTCGCGCAGGCGCGGCACTTCTGCGACTGCATCGCGGCGGGGACGCAGCCGCTCTCCAACGCGGATTCCGGCATCGGCAACGTCGCCGTGCTGGAGTACGGCTCGCGGTCGCTCCTGGCCGGGACGGCGGTCGCCATCCCGCCCCGGGAGGAGTGCGTCCCGGCGAGTCGACTCGCATCCTGACGAACCCCGGAGGCCCCATGTCGGCCGCAGTCGCGACCACGAACGAAACGACCGAGACCGCGTCCGGCAAGCGGATGGTGGACGGCATCCTGTTGCTGTACCACCACCCGCAGGCCCTCAACGCGCCGACGATCCTCGAACACGTCCACGCGTTCGAGAAGTACTCGCGCTACCCGGTCACCGCGGTCAACACCGAGTTCGGCTTCCCGCCGGAATTGGAGGGGCTGCACTTCCGCGTCGTCGTGCTGCACTACTCCCTGTTCGGCGTCGTGCCGTACATGCTCAGCGACCGCTTCCGGGCCTACCTCAAGGGCTCGACGGCGAGCTACAAGATCGCCTTCTTCCAGGACGAGTACCAGCACTGCCTGCAGCGCTTCTCGTTCATCAACCGCAACAACATCGATTGCATTTACTCCCTGCTCCAGCCGGAGTACTTCCAGGAGATCTACGGGGCGCACACCCCGGTCAAAACGATCATCCACCACCTGCCGTCCTACGTCGACGACAACCTGCTCGTCCTCGCCCAGAAGTACGCCAAGCCGGACTCCGACCGGACGATCGACGTCGGCTACCGCGGCCGGATGGCATACTTCCACATGGGCAAGGGGGCGCGCGAGAAGCAGGAGATCGGCGGCAAGTTCCAGAAGGCGGCGTGGAACCTCGGCCTCCGGCTCGACATCGACTTCAGCGAGGCGAGCCGCATCTACGGCGAGCGGTGGTACCAGTTCCTCGGCAATTGCCGCGGCAGCCTGGGCGTCGAGACCGGCGTGTCGATCTTCGACTTCCGCGACGAGGTCAAGTCGTCCGTCGAGGAGTTCCTCCGCGAAAACCCCTACGCCGCGTTCGAGGAGGTGTGGGAGAAGGTCCTCTACCGCTACGAGGGCCGGATCACCTACCGGACGATCGGGCCGCGCCACTTCGAGGCGATCGCGCTGCGGTCGTGCCAGATCCTCTACGAGGGGTACTACTCCGGCGTCCTCAAGGCCGGGGTGCACTACCTGCCGCTGAAGAAGGATTTTTCCAACTTCCGCGAGGTGATCAACCAGTTCCGCGACCCCGAGGTGCGGCTGGAGTTGACGGCGAACGCCTACCGCGACATCATCGCGTCCGGGCGGTACTCGTACCGGCAGTTCATCGCCGAGTTCGACGACCACCTCGCCAGCCAGGGCCTGCGCCTGGCGGACCGTTCCGCCGGCGGCCAGCCGACCGGGCCGCTGGTGCGCTCGTGCCGCCGGCTCGCCCGGGCGAACTTCGTCCGCTACGTCACCCGGGGGGTGGCCCGGCGGGGGCTGGCCGCGGCGCGGCGCATCCTGCCGGCGTGCCGCAGTCTGGCGCGGTGGATCTTCCTGCGTCCGTTCTGGTACCTGGGCCGGTTCGGCGGCGTCGTCGTCCGCGTCTTCGGCGAGGGGTACTGTCGCGGCCTCAATCCAACGACCGGCCCGGTCCCGGTCCCGATCCCCGTGGCGTTCGCGGGGGTGACACCGACGGCCGCCCCGGCCGTGTCGGAGCGTTCGGCCCAGTCCGAAAGGAAGGACGATGAGCAAGGCACTCGTCATCGGAGCGTGCGGAAACGTCGGGAAGCCGCTGGTCGCGCATCTGAAAAGTCGGGGCTGGCAAGTCCTTGAGGTCGACTGCAAGCCGGCGTTCCGGCCGAACTACCTCATGGCCGACATCAACCAGCCGCTCGACCTGCTGCCGGCGTTCGACTGGGGGCCGGACGTCGTGTTCCACCTGGCGGCCATGGTCAGCCGGGTGACGTGCGAGCAGGCCGGCGGCCTGGCGTTCGACACGAACCTGTCCGGCCTGAACAACGTTACGCTGCTGACGCGCCGCGTCGGGGCCCACCTCGTCTACTTCTCGACGTCCGAGGTCTACGGCCCGGACTGCGACCCGATGGACGAGGTCACCTCGACCCCGCGGCCGAACAACCGCTACGGCCTGACGAAGCTCCTCGGCGAGTCGATCGTCGAGTACGAGGTCCGGCAGCACAAGCTCAAGGCGGTGACGCTGCGGCCGTTCATGATGTACGACGAGGTCGAGGACGAGGGCGACCACCGCTCGGCGATGATCCGCTTCGCGTTCGACCTGGCCCAGGGCCGGACGATCGAGGTGCATAAGGGCAGCAGCCGCGGCTGGCTGCACGCCTCCGACGCCGTCCGGGCGATCGAGGCGGCCGGGCGCGTCGACAAGTACGCCGTCATCAACATCGGCAACCCGGACTTCCACCCGATCGCCGACCTGGCGGAGATGATCCGCAAGGAGCTGGGGGCGTCGCCGGACCTGGTCAAGGTCCACGACTTGCCGGTGCGGATGACCGCCGTGAAGCGGCCGTCGCTGAACCTGCAGAAGGAACTGCTCGGCTTCGAGCCGCGCGTCTCCCTCGCCGAGGGCGTCAAGCGCGTCTGCGACAAGGTCCGCGAGCGGCTGGCGTATCGCGGCTACGTCGTCGGGAAGCGCGCCGCCGCATGACCGGCCCGGGGCGAAACGTCCTGGTCCTGCACTGGGCGAACTCGTTCCAGCGGCACCGGCCGACCCTCCAGGCCCACCTGCGGGTCTTCGAGGCGAGCCGGTGCCGCCACCGGGTGACGTACCTCAACGCGCGCGAGGGCGTGCCGGCCCGGCTCGTCCGTCGCGCGTTCGATGTCGTCGTCCTGCACACGACGCTGCTGAACCAGCGCTGGACGCCGTGGCTGCCGTGGCTGCGCGACCGGCTCGCCTGGCTGGCCGACTTCGACGGCGTCACGGTCGCCCTGCCCCAGGATGAGTTCAGCTTCTCCGAGACGCTCGACGACTGGCTCGCCGATCTGAACGTCGATGTGATCGGCAGCACCTTCGGCAAGGAAGCCTGGCCGGTCCTCTACCCACGGATGCATACGCGAGCCCGGCTCGTCACCTGCTGGCCGGGCTACGTCGATCTCGCCACGGCCGCCCGCCGGGTGCGCGAATGTCACCCCGCCCGGGAGCGGCCGCTCGACGTCGTCTATCGTTCCTTCGACCTCCCCTACTGGCTCGGCTCGCACGGCCAGCTCAAGACGCGCTTGCCTTACGTCGTGTCCGAAGCGGCGGGCCGGCTCGGCTATCGCTGCGACATTTCCAACGACGCGAAAGACGCCATCTTCGGCGAACGGTGGTTTGATTTCCTCGCCTCCGGCCGGGCGACGATCGGCGTCGAGAGCGGCACGGGGGTGTTGGATCGGCGCGGCGAGATCCGGGCCGCGATCCAGGCCATGCTGCGCGAGCGGCCGGAGATGACGTTCGCGGAGGTGAGCCGCCGACTGCCGCCGGGCTGGGATCGGCACCGCTTCCTGACCGTCGGCCCGCGTCACTTCGAGGCGATGACGACCCGGACGTGCCAGGTTCTCGTCGAGGGCGAGTACGCCGGCCTCCTCCAACCCAACGTCCATTACTTGCCGCTTAAGGCCGATTTTTCCAACGTCGAAGCGGTGTTGGAATCGCTGCGTGACCACGACCGGCTCGACGCGATCACGGCGCGGGCGTATGACGATTTCTGTCGATCGGAGCGATTCACGTACGCCGGCATGGCCGCCACGCTCGACGAGGCGATCGGCCAGGTCGATTCGCGAGCGCAGAGACCGAACCGGTTGTTGACCGGCGTCGGATTGCGATTGGCGAGTGCCTGGGGTCGGTTGGGCTTGGTCGGATCGCGGTTCTATCCCGGCGTCGTTTTCGCCCAGGAGTGCTGCCGGACGCCGGGCCTGCTCGGCCTCGGCATCGCCCTGCTCCGGCGGCACGATTCCCTCGTCGCCTGCGGCAAGGAACTCCTGCGGTTCGCCTGGTTCCTGCGGGCAGCCCGCCTGGGGCTGGTGTGCCACGTCGCGTTCGACCCGGGTCGCGGCGTCGTCCGATGGATCAGCCAGCCGGCCGGCCCGAACGACTGGGACGCGGTCGAGGTGGCGATCCGGCAGCGGCGCGTAACCCGCCTCGTCTGGGACTACGCCGCCCTGTACGCTAAGGGCCACGCGCTGTTCCGGACCGGGCTGAACTTCCACGACTTCGGCGATTGCGCGTTCCCGCTCGTCGCCACCGAGGCGGCCCGTCGGCCGGAGCGGTTTCTCGCCCTGTTGCGGTCGGTCTTTCCGACGAGCGGGCCGGCCACGCCCGTCCGGTCCGAGGCGGCGTGACTCCCCGGTCGCGGCCCGGCGGGCGGCGTGCTACCATGCCGGGACGGTCGGGTGCCGTTGGGGCCTGGGAGGCGACGCCGATGTGGTTTTCGTCACCGACCGCCATCGCGAGCGGGCTGTTGCTCGTAGCCTTCGCCCTGACCTTGGTCGCCGGGCTGGACATGACCTGGCTGTTGTTCACCACGCCGGAACTGAAGGGCAAGAAAGATCTGGCCCGGCTCCGCGGGACGGTGACGCGTCAGAAATGGGTCACGCTGGCCGTGGTGCTCCTCCTGATCGGCGCGGGAGTGACCGTCCTCGTTGGGCTGTTCGGCAGTTGGTCGGCGACCGCCGAACTACCGCTTCTGGCGGCCGCCGGGACGCCGCTCGCGGTCGTCGGGGCCTGGGTCCAGTACGTCGAGCGGCGGATCCGGAACCTGCCCGCCTCGAAGCCGGGCATCCGCGCCAAGCAGGACCGAATCATCCAGGGTTGGGAGGATGAGCCGGTTCCCGAATGGTGACGGGATTCAACCGGCGCTGCGCCGCGACGGCTCTTCCCACGCCAGCCACTTCTGCAACCGTGCCAGCTCCTTGGTCCACAGGTCGCTGGTACGATACTTCAGAAACGCGTCGTAGAGCAGGTCGAGCGTCTCGACCAGGTGACGCAGCTGCGACACGCGCTCCTCTAGCCGGGTCCGGTCATCGGTCGCCTCGGGGGCTGGCAGACGAGCCCCGCTCACCGCCAGCAACTCTGCCGACAGAGTGAGTTCGTACTGCGTGTCGTGGCGGACGAGGATCAGGCCGACCTTGCGCGGTAGCTTGCCGGCCTGGATCGCACGGCGGGCCTCTGGCAGGCGTGTCGGCCCCTCGCTGGTGATGCTCTCCTTGCCGGTCATGCCGCGTGGGCACTCCAGGGTCAGGGTGTTCGCGAGCATGACGGCGACCTCACTGCCGTCCTGGAGCTTGACGACGTCCTCGTCGCCGTCGAGCTGGAACCAGAGCCAAAGTAGGAACTCGTTGCCGAGGAAGTCGCGGCTGGCGCTGTCGGTGAGCCAGGCAAGGTCGGTCGGCGTATTCCCGGGCAGGAACGCCGACAGGGACGCGTCATCGACGCCGCGTGTCTGCTGGCGGAGGTCGGCGAGCCGATACGCCTGCTGCCCGGCAGCCAGGAGCTGGAGCTTGCAGCCAAACGTCTGGTGGAAGAGGGTCGCGAGCCGGTCGATGACGTTGGCGCTGGCCGAGGCGACGAGCAGTTCGTTGGACGGGGCGTCCCAGAGGACGGGGTAGGCCTTGCGCTTGAGGAACCGGCCGTCGCGGGCCTCTTCTTCGAGGCGTTCGCGGGCGAACTGGCGGGCCTCCTTGCGCTGGCGGGCGCTGGGGATGCCGCTGGGGTTGGTGGCGGCGGCCGCGGTGAGTTCGACGGCGGCGTAAGCGCGGAGGAGGTCGCCGGGCAGCTTCTGGCTGTCGACCCGGAGGGCGAAGCCGAGCGTGTCGGCGACGACGTTCTTTTCGAGGTCGAAGGACGTATCGAGAATGTGGTCGCCGGCGATCCAGCCGACGCTGACGCCGTCGCCGGAAAGGGCGCGTTCCTTGCCGATGGCGTTGATGTCGAGGCGTTCGAGGTGCTCGGTGCCGAACGTGCCGGGCGGCGGGCCGTCGATCTTGAAGCGGGTGAAGGTGAGCCGGCCGGTGAAGAACCCCATGCGATCGCTCCTCTCTGACCCGGCGGCGGGAGTCCGGGCAAGAAGTGAGTATCGGGCATCGATGGGCCGGAATCCAGGTTGGTAGGTATGTCAGAACGGAACGGCGTCCGGCGGGACGGCGCGGTCGGCATTACCCCGCGTGTTGCGCGGCGGCCTCCAGGCCGTAGGTCGGCGATCAAGCTGTGCACGACGAAGCGGGTGCCGCCGGGACGGCGTTGCTACAGAGACGGTTTACCCGATCAGTTCAGCGAGCCGCGCCAGGTAGGCGACCTCGGCCCAGAGTCTCCTCCAGGCGTCCCGTTCGTCTTTCGGCAACGCGGCCAGCGTGTCCTGTTCGCGCACGCTGACCAGGTCCGGGTCGTACTGCCAGTGTCGCATCATCTTCGCCACCTGCGTGCTCGCCCCGGGCTCGTTGGAATCGATCCGGTCCTTCTGCCAAGCCAGTTCCCGCCGTAGCCAATCCAGCGCTTGACGCCGCAGGTCCGTCCGTTCAGCGTCGCTGATCTGTCCGGCGTCTACCCCCTTGCCGGCCGCCGCCAGGGCCGCGACGCAAGCGGCGTTGTACTGGGTGGCCGTGTCGCCAAGGCGGGCCCGGACGGGGTCGGTGGCGAGGGCCTGGGAGTAGAGTCGGACCGCGTCGAGGTTCCGTTGCGTATCGAGGCAGCACCGGGCATACCCCGCCGCCTCCTCCGCCCCGGCGGGACTCTGCGTCCCGGCCAGGACGGCCGCAAGGCCGGGCCAGAACAGCGCATTCCGCTCCGCCTGGCGGAGTTCGTCCAGGAGTTCCGGCTCGTGCGGGAAATGGATGCGGATCGCCGTCCGGTAGGCGGCGACGGCCCCGGCCATGTCGCCCTTCCGCTTCAACAGGCGGGCGAGGCACTGGTGCGCGAAGCGGGCCAGGGGAGCGAGGCGGATCGCCTCCCGATAGGAGGCGATCGCCGCGTCCATATCCCCGAAGTCGGGGCGACGGGGATCCGGCGCGAGGGCCATCCCCAGGCAGGTGTGGGCGAGGGGGAAATCGGGCTTGAGGCGGATGGCCTCCCGCTGGGCGGCCTCCGCCTTGCGGTAGTTGCCTTGTTCGAAATACGCGCGGCCCAGGTGGAGGTGGGCAGTCGGGTTGTCCGGCTCCTCGCGGACCAGGGCCTCCAGGAGTTGCACCCCCTCGTCGGCCCGGCCGATCGCCGTGACGGCCACCGCCAGATGGAGGGATAGGCTCGGCCGGAGCATCCGCGCCGCGCGCAGCCATTCGACCGATTCGTTGAAGTGTTCGCGCGGCATCCTCGCCAGCAGGAGCCCCAACGTCTGAGCCAGAAGCGGCTGGTCCAGACGCGTCGTCGCCGCCGCCCGGAGGATCCGCACCGCACGGTCGCGATCACCGACCTGTTCCAGCGACCGCGCCAGGGTCGTTACCCCCGTCGCCGGGGCGGTGCGAACGTCGATCTGTTCAGCCAACTGGCGCAACCGGTTACGATCCTCGCCGGGCACCAGCCCGGCCAGGGGGCCCAGCGGTACGAGGAAGCCCGCCAACGCCCCCACCGCCCGTTCCTGTTCCAGCTGGCCGCGCTCCAGGATCGCTCGCAGTTCGCGCTGCCAGGATGTCCGCCCGGCGTCGAGCGCGCCGGCCAGGGCGGCGTAGCGCCGCCAGTCGCCGTTCGCCTGCCGGATCGCTGCGGCCCAGGCGTCCAGTGCCGCGACCACCTCTTCGACGACCGCCGCCGGCCGGGCCCCGAGCCGCGCGGCGGCTTCCGCGGTCGGAACCACGTCCACGTCTAGGCCCCAGGCCCGGAAAGCTTCCGCGTACAACTGGTCCAGGGTCGGCCCCGCAAACACCGCCATCCGCCCGGCAGCGTCGCGACGGAAGCTCGGCACCAGGTCGCGCTCGGCCGGGATCCCGGCGTCGAGGAGCGCCGCCAGGAGGCGTCGGTCGCGCTCGGCCGCCTCCTGTTCACCGTCTACCTGGAGGCGGAGGTCGGCCGCCCGCTGCCGCCAGACCGGATCGACCGGGTAACTGGCAGCCAGGGCTTCCGCCTTGCGGGCCGCCGCCACCGCGTCCGCGTACCGGCGCTGCTCCCGGTGCGCGGACGCCTCGTCCACGGCCTGGGCCACGAGGTGGTTTCCCGTCTCACGGCGCGTCTGCCAGTCGTGGGCGATCCAGCCGACCGCCGCGCCCGCCACGGCCAGGCAGACGAGCAAGCCGGCCGCCGCCACCGCGACGAGCGAGCGGTACCGCCGCACCCAGCGCCGGGCGCGCTGGACCAGCGTCGGCCGCCGGGCCCGGATCGGATCGTCGCGGACGAACCGGTCCAGATCTTCGGCAAGCTCCTTCGCGGTGGTGTACCGGTCGGCCGGATCCTTCGCGATCGCCTTGAGGACGACCGTCTCCAGCTCGGTCGGGATGGCGGGGTTGATCGACCGCAACGGCCGCGGATCCTCGGTCGCGATCAGGCGCTGTAGCTCTGCGCTATCCCCGCCGGAGAAGGCCGGCTCCAGCGTCAGCAGCTCGTAGAGCGTCACCCCGAGCGAGTAGACATCGGTCCGTTCGTCCAGGACGGCCCGCAGGCCCGCCGCCTGCTCGGGGCTCATGTAGCGCGGCGTCCCGGGCATCGCCCCGGTCCGGGTCATCTCGCCTCCGCTGGGCAGCTGGGCCAGGCCGAAGTCGGTCACCCACACCTGGCCGGACCGGTCCAGCAGCAGGTTGCCGGGCTTGACGTCCCGGTGGATGATCCCCACCTGGTGGGCGTGGTGGAGCGCTTCCGCTGCGGTCGCCGCCCAACCAGCCGCCGTGCGGAAGAACTCCCCGCCGCGCAGCGCCAGGTCGGCCGCCACCGATCCGGCCAGGGCGCTCTCGCCCGGCGGGATCTCGTCCACCGGTCCGGCGTAGGGTTTCGTCCGCCGATCCGGATCTGGCAGGTCCGCCGGACGCCCGCGCTGCCGCAGCGCCCGGACGACCTCGGCGAGGTTGCAGCCGTCGATGAGTCGCATCGCGTAGAAGTGGAAGTCGCCCTCGCGGCCGACGGCGTAGACGGGGACGATGTTCGGGTGGCTCAGCGACCCGGCGGCGCGGGCCTCGTTCTGGAAACGCACCATCCGACGCAGGTCGAGCGTCGCCTCAACCGGCAACACTTTTAGGGCGACGTCCCGGCCCAGGCTGACCTGCCGCGCCCGGTAAACGATGCCCATGCCGCCCCGGCCGAGCACGCCGTCGATGTGGAAGTCGCCCATCACCCGCGGCGTCCCGTCCGGGAGCCGGGTCACCAGGCCGGCCAGCGCCGCCAGGGTCGGCAGCAGCTCGCGCAGCTCGTCGGCGTGGTCGGGGTACTCCCGCGCCACGGCCTCGGCGTCGAGTGCCTCGCCGGCCTCCAGCCGGGCGGTCACCTGCTCGACGACCCAGCCGAGGGCCTGGTCGATCCCGGTGCTGGCCGAGTTCACTGGTCGCCCCCTTCCTGGATGAGCAGGGCCTTCAGGCGGCGCACCGCCCGCAGGTGGCGCGTGTAAATCGCCGCGACCGTCACGCCGAGGACCGTCGCGATCTCCTCGGGCGGCAGGTGCTCCAGGTGGCGCATCACCAGCACTTCGCGGTCCGTCTCCGGCAGGCCGGCCAGCGCCGCCTGGACGCGCGCCCGCACCTCCTCCTGGCGCAGCCGGGTCGCGGGGTCGGCGTCCACGGCGAAGACCCTCTCGGCAAGCTCCCAGGCCGACTCGTCCGGCAGGCCGACGTGCAGCGGCTGCTCGCGCGTCACGGTCTGCTTCTCGGCCGCGACGTGCCGCCGGTACACCTCGTGGAGCTGGTCCTTCGCGAGCCGGCGCAGCCAGGGATAGAACGGGATCGGCCGCTTCTGGGCGTAGTCGTCCAGGTGGCGCTCGGCGTCGAGGAGGACGTCCTGGACGACGTCGGACGGGTCGAGCCGCGGCGCGAGGCGGCGGTCGAGCCGGACCGCGATCATCCGCTTCAGTCGGGCCCGGTAGCGCTCGAACAACCGGCCCCGGACCTCAGCATCGTGGACGGATGCGAGCAGCAGGTCGGTTTCCGGCTCGTCGGGGGCGGGGGCCATGGCGCGGGGCTCCTCCTACCACCTATCCCGCACCGCCGGTCGGGATCTGACGCACTTTTTTGGGGCTCGGGCGGAATTGCGGGCGTGGCGTAGGGGAGCGTAACCGGCCCGGACGCGCCCGGCAAGGAAAATGGCCGCCGGAGCGCCGATGGATTCGGCGGGGAATCCCTGTCATTTTTGCTCGCGGTTGGCGGGCTATATCTGTAGGGACCTATCCATTCCCGCAGGAGGCTCGCCCGTGCCTACTGAAGCCCCCAGCCCTTCGCGTGCCCGGCCCGCCGGATGCCACTGGCCGACCCCCCCAGCGGCGGACGTGGCCCCAGGGCCTTCTCTCTGCCGGGGAATCTTGCCCCTGGCGTTCGCCTTCCTCCTGGTCGGCGCGCTGGCCTCGGCGCTGTACCTGGGTTGCGCCGCCCTGCGCTGGTGCGGACTCGACGCCGCTGCCGCCGCCGTCCTGAACGATGCCGCTAGCCGGGAAGACCTCAAGCGCGTCCTGGCCAAGGGCCGCGAAGTGGCCGAACTGCGGCAGTGCCGCGACGACATTCTCCAGAAGGTTCTGCAAGGGCGGCTGTCGATCGCGGAGGGTCACGCCGAGATGCGGGAGGCGTTCCTTCATTCGCCCGCGTTCGAGCGGATCCTGAATGGTGCCGAGGCGGCGAGCAAGGAAGAGTCGCTCACCGAGTATTACCTCTACCACCTGCAACGGGGGGTGATCAACGACCCCGCCGCCCCGATTCGGTTCGATCCCGACTTCGCCGACCTGCTGGCGTCCCGCCCGAAGTAGATCGACCCCGACCGGCGGCTACGCGGAGGAGGCCCGTGCCAGCCGGTCGCGGATCGCCAGCCACTCCGGGGCGTCCGGCGGCAGGACGACGACGATGCCGCGCAGGCCGCGGCCATCCAGTTCATGCAGCAGGGCGTACAGCAGGGCCGAGGCCGCCGCCGGGTCGGCCGGCAGCAGTTCGCCCGGGCCGAAGCGCACCACGACGCACCCCTCCGGCACCGGCTCCGGCGGCGTCTCGACGCAGACGAGCGGCGTCCGCGGCGCGTAGTGGCGGGCGAGCATCCCGGGCGACGGCAGGGCGGCCGTCTCGTCGCCGGTCGTCGCCCGTTCCAGCGGGCCGAGGATCGCCTCCAGCTCCGCCAGAGGCAGCAGACCCGGCCGCAGCAGGCGCGGCGTCGCACCCGACAGGTCGATCACGGTGGACTCTATTCCGCCGAAACACGGGCCGCCGTCGAGGACCAGGTCGATCCGGCCGTCGAGGCCGGCAAAGACGTGCTCGGCCGTAGTCGGCGACAGCTGCGTCGATCGGTTCGCGCTCGGGGCAGCGACCGGCACCTTCGCCTCGGCGAGCAGCGCCCGTGCGACCGGGTGCGCCGGTACTCGCAGGGCGACGGTCGGCCCGCCGGCGGTGACGATGTCGGGCACGGTCGGCCGGCGCGGCAGCACCAACGTCAGCGGGCCCGGCCAGAAGCGCTCGGCGAGGCACCGCGCCGTCGCCGGCCAGGTCGTGACGAGGGTCTGTGCCTCGGCGATCTCGGCGACGTGGACGATGAGCGGATTGGTCGCCGGCCGGCCCTTCGCGGCGAAGATGCGGCCGACCGCCGTCGCGTCGAGGGCGTTCGCCCCGAGGCCGTAGACCGTCTCGGTCGGGAAGGCGACCAGGCCGCCGGCGCGCAACACCGCCGCCGCCTCGCGGATCGACTCGGCGTCGGCGACAAGGACGCGCGTCGGCATGGTCAGATCACGTAGTCCAGGCCGTGGTCGGCGGACGAGCCTGGCTTCTTGAACCGCAGCTGCGGCTTCTCCAGCGTGACGACCGTGTTCGCCGGCACGCTCTGCGTCAGCCAGACGTTCGAGCCGATTACGGCGTTGTGGCCGATGACCGTGTCGCCGCCGAGGATCGTCGCGTTCGCGTAGACGACGACCTCGTCCTCGAGCGTCGGGTGGCGCTTCATGCCGCGGATGATGTTGCCCGCCTCGTCGCGCGGGAACGACAGCGCCCCGAGCGTCACGCCCTGGTAGAGCTTGACGTTTCGCCCGATGTCGCACGTCTCGCCGATGACGACGCCGGTGCCGTGGTCGATGAAGAAGCCCGGTCCGATGCGCGCTCCGGGGTGCAGGTCGATGCCGGTCTTGCTGTGGGCCCACTCCGTCATCATGCGCGGGATGAGCGGCACGCCGAGCAGGAGCAGCTCGTGCGCGACGCGGTGGATCGCGACCGCCTCCAGGCCGGGGTAGCAGAAGAGGATCTCGTGGTAGCTCTTCGCGGCCGGGTCGCCGGCGTAGGCCGCCCCGACGTCCTCGTCGAGGACGAGGCGCACGTCCGGCAGGCGCTTGAGCAGCTCGATCGCCTTGTGCTGGGCGAGCGCCTCCAGGTCCGGGATCGGCCGGTTCGGCTGCTGGCAGTCCTGCTCGTGGCGCAGGGCGCGGGTGACCTGCTGCGTCAGCTTGTCGTGCAGGCCGTCGATCAGGTCGCCGACGTGGTACTCGACGTTGCCCATGTGCAGGTTCTGCCGCCGGCCGTAGCCGGGGAAGAGCAGGTCGAGCAGGTCGCTGAGGATGTCCTGCACCGCCTCGCGGCTGGGCAGCGGCTTGTGGCCGAGGTGGCTCGACCGGCCGCACTCGGCGTAGGTGCCGACGATCGCCTCGGTGATTTCCGGAAGACCTTCCTTCAGGCGCACGTCGGTAGCCATCGCGGCCTCCGGGGCGGGGAGAAGCTCACTATCCCTATCATCCTAGCCGGGAAGGCAAGAGCAAGCCCTCTTCGGTATCGGCCGGCTCGGTGGCGGCGTTCCAATCGAACCGGGCAAGTCGCGCGGCACACGTAGCGGGCAGGGCCTGCACGGTTCGCGGGCAGTGGGGAAAGTGCCGTCCCTATCCGGACCAAAGCGAGCGCGATGAGCCTTCTTTCCGAAGTCGTTTTCAACGAAAGGGTTGGGGACGAACCGGGCAAAAACGCCCGCCGCCTCGGCGGTTTGGCAAGCCGTTTGCCTTTAGGTGGGATGTTCGGCTCTGGGAGAGAGAGCGAACGGAAAGGCCTGTCGGTCCGCAGCACCAGGGGAGAGATGGTACGGCGGACCGACGGGTTCTTTTTGCCAGAGACGGCTCCTTGTCCTCGAACGCACTCACACACAGCGAAGCCGACCAGCCCGTGGTCCCTGGGAGAGGGGCCCACGGACTGGGAGGCTTTTTGGCGTCCGCTATGATATCCTGGGGTGGTCCCCACTTCGCCAGGAGAGCCGGCCGTGAGCACGCTCGAAGCCGCCAGCCCGGTCACCCGTCCCGACCAACTCCCCGACCCCGGCGCGGGCCGCCTCGGACCGACGTGGTGGAACTACGTCCGCGCCGCCGTCGGCCTGCCGTGGCAGCGCCGCCTCGGCTGGGCCGCCGTCCAGCTGCCGCGCATCCGGGCGTGGGAGAAGAAGTACCACGCCCTGTCCGAGGACGAGGTCCGCCAGGCCGGCCTGCGCCTGCGCGGCCGGGCCCGCAACGGCGAGTCGCTCGACAAGCTCCTCGCCGAGGCGTTCGGCCTGGCGTGCGTCGCCTGCTGGCGCGTCACCGGCATGCGCCCCTACGACGTGCAGATCGCCGCCGGCGTCGTCCTGCACCAGAGCGGCCTCGCCGAACTGGCGACTGGTGAGGGCAAGACCCTGTCCGCCGTGCTGCCGTCGTACCTGAACGCCCTGCCGGGCAAGGGCGTCCACGTCACGACCGTCAACGACTACCTCGCCCGCCGCGACGCCGAGTTCGTCGGCCCGGTCCACCGGCTGCTCGGCCTGACGGTCGGCGCGATCCAGCAGGGCCAGGGCGACCAGGACCGGGCGGCGATGTACAAGGCCGACATCACCTACGGCACGGCGGCCGAGTTCGGGTTCGACTTCCTGCGCGACCGGCTCAAGCTCGCCGGCCAGCGCGGCAGCGAGGCCCCGTTCTGGTCGCCGTGGTCCGGGGCGGGCCACGGCGCGCCGCTCGACCCGCGCGTCCAGCGCCACGAGCACTACTTCGCCCTGGTCGACGAGGCGGACAACATCTTCATCGACGAGGCGCGGACGCCGCTCATCATCGCCAGCCCGACCCGGCCGGCGACCGAGGCGGAGTGCATCGTCTTCCGATGGGCGAACGGCGTCGCGCTGGAGATGCGCCGCGACGAGCACTTCTCGTGGGACCAGAAGAAGCAGAAGTTCGAGCTGACGGAGGCCGGCCGGCAGATGGTGCGCTGGTCGAACCCGCCGACCGGGACGGCGACGTCGGCGATGGACAAGCTCGTCGAGGCGGTCGAGCAGGCCCTGCACGCGAACTACCGGTTCCGGCGCGACCAGCAGTACATGATCGACAAGGGGAAGATCGTCCTGATCGACGAGGCGACCGGCCGGCCGATGAAGGACCGCCACTGGCGCGAGGGGCTCCACCAGGCCGTAGAGGCGAAGGAGGGCATCCAGATCACCAAGCCGACCGAGCACGCGGCGCAGATCACGTTCCAGAGCTACTTCCGCCTGTACAAGAAGCTCGCCGGCATGACCGGCACGGCGGCGACGAGCTGGTTCGAGATCTTCCGGGTCTACGGCCTGTGGGTCGTCCCGGTGCCGACGAACCGGCCCTGCGTCCGCAAGGCGCTGCCGGACCGGGTCTACCCGACCGAGGACGCCAAGTTCGACGCCGTCGTCGCCGAGGTGCAGCGGCTGCTGGCCGAGGGGCGGGCGATCCTGATCGGCACGTCGTCGGTCGAGCGGTCGGAGCGCCTCAGCGCGAAGCTGACCGCGGCGAAGATCGACCACCAGGTGCTCAACGCCCGCCAGCACGAGAAAGAGGCGCAGGTGGTCGCCCAGGCGGCGCAGGGGCCGCGGGTGACGGTGGCGACGAACATGGCCGGCCGCGGCACGGACATCAAGCTGGCCGAGTCGGTCCGTGCGGCGGGCGGCCTGCACGTGCTGGGAACCGAGCGCCACGATTCGCGGCGTATCGACCGCCAGCTGGAGGGCCGGGCGGGTCGGCAGGGCGACCCCGGCTCGGCGCAGTTCTTCCTGTCGCTGGAGGACGACCTGCTGGAGGGCCTCGGGCCGGGGCTGCACGCCTCGCTGAAGGAGCGCGGCCGGCGCGGCGGCCGGCGGGTGGACTGGGACAAGTACCACCCCTTGTTCGAGCGGGCGCAGGGCAAGGTCGAGCGGCGGCACTACATCTCGCGCATCGACCTGCTCAACCGCGAGCGGCGGCGGCAGGAGATCCTCAAGGATCTGGCCGCCGATCCGTACGTGGACTAACCCGCGTCACGCGATCCAGGTCTCGGCATCCTCGAGTTCCTCCCCGCGCCGCCAGTAACCGCACTGCTCGACGAGCCGGCGGGATGCGGCGAGGTCGTCGCGGGCACTGCCGGGCCAGGGGTACGGCACCACGGCCTGGAACAGGCGGGCGCGGTGAAGTAGGACATCTGCCATGTAGAGGCGCATCGGGCCGCGCTCGGCGATCGCCCACGCCTCGTCGAGGTCCGACCGAGATCGCTCCTCCCAGGCGGTGGCGGCCGCGACCCGGAAGAACAACGCCCGGCCGAGCAGGCCGCGCGGGATCTGGTCCTCCTGGCCGGCGCGGCGCAGTCCGTCCACCGCCGCGTCGAAATGAAGTCCCGCGTCCGGCAGTCCGCCATAGAGGGCTGCCCGTGCGAGCGTGAGCCGGTCGAGGGCGAGACTCAACAGCCAGCCGTTCGCCTCGGCGATGCGCAGCGTCCGGGCCGCCCGCGCCGCGACGGCTTCGAGGTCGCCGCTCGAGGGGCGGCCAGCGGCGACGGCCTTCCAGACGGCTCTCTCCGCCTCGGCCAGGAGCAGGTCGCAATACAGGAATCCCCGCGTAGCGTACAGCAACGGCAAGCCCGGCCTGCGCACGGCCTGGATCGCCTCCGCCTCGCGGAAGCTCAGCCCGGCCTCGTCGCGCCGGCCGGCCTGGTGTAGGGCGTCGGCCAGCCGGACGCGTTTCGACTCGCGCTGGAAAGCGTCGCCGCTCCGGTCGGCGTACTCGACGGCCCGGCCGGCACTGGCGACGGCGGCCTCGACCTGCCCGAGGGTGAGTTCGACCTCGCTCAGGTTGCCGGCGCGCAGGGCGGCCTCGGTCCAGTCGCCCTGGTCCTCGGCCATCCGCAGCCCGGCCCGGAGGGGCCGGACCGCCTCGCCCAGCCGGCCGAGGGTGCGCAGCCCGAACGCCGCCACGGCGAGGAGCCACGACCGGTCCGCCTCCGGCAGGGACCGGACCGGGGCCGTCCACGGCTCGTCGAAGAACGCCGCGACGGCGGCGAGATCCGCCCCGAACGCGCCGAGCTTTCGGGCGTTGTAGTAGTCCGCGCCGCGCGCGATCCGCCGGCGGTAGACCTCGCCCAGGGCGTGGCCGTACAGCCCGGCCGCGCAGCCGTGCCGGACGGCCTGGTAGAGCGGTTCCAGATCGGCCAGGACGGGCTGGTCACGGTCCGGCGTCGCGGCGCACAAGTGCTCGTACAGGCGGCGGTGTCCCTCGCTCCACGCCGCCCGCGCCGCCGGCCCTTGCAGCCGCCGGGAGAAGTACTCGCGCACCAGCGGGTGAGCGTCGACCGAGACGAGCCCGCCGGCGGCGTCGCGGTGGGCGGTCACCAGCCGGGCTTCCGCCAGCCGGGTCAGGGTCAGGTTCCACTGGGCCTCGGACAGGTCGATCAGGGGCTCGGTCAGGCCGGGGATGGCGGGGGCGGCGCGGAGGGCGTCCAGGCACGCCCCGGTTGCCGGCCGGTCGAACAGGCCCAGCAGCCGCAGGACGGCCGTCGCCCTTCGGCCGCGCTCCCCCTCGCGCTCGAACCAGGCCGAGTAGGCGTCCAGGACGCGGAAGGCGTGGCCGCCGTGGCCTTCCTGATCGGCCTCCTCCAGCCGGACGAGGTCGCGCCGTCGCACGTCGCCGGCGTGGGCGTCGTGGAGGTATTTCCCGACGAGGTGGAGCGTCAGGGCGTGCCCCTTCACGTCGCGCACCAGGTCGCCGCATTCCGCTGCGGTCCCACGCACGCCGAGGGAACGGAGCAGTTCGACGCCGGCCGCGTCGGGCAGCCGGCGCAGCTCGACCTCGGGGGCGGTCGTGTCGCGGTAGTTGCGCAAGTCGGCGACCGGGAAGCGCGTCGTGACGACGCACAGGCCGGCGTTGCGGACGGCCAGGCCGCGGAGCAGTTCGCCCAGGGCGGCGTTCTCGGGGCGGAGCCGGCCCGCGTCCGGCGACGGCGGGGCGTTCTGGAGGGGCTCCAGGCCGTCGAGGACGAGCAGGACGCGCCGGTCGCGTATCAGATCGAGCAGGCGACGAGCCATTTCGACCCCGGAACGCGGGCTGGCCGCCGCGTCCGGGTCGCCGAAGAACGCCAGCGCCGCGGCCAGGAACGGGTCCGCCGAGATGCCGCCCGGCTCGCCGGCGCTCTGGCCCTGGGTATAGAACGACCAGGCGAACGCCGCGTCGCAGGCGGCCCAGCCGCCGGCGGCGAGGCCGGCCACCCACCGGGCGACGAGCGACGTCTTCCCCTCCCCGCCGACGGCGACCACCGCGACGAGGTTCGCCGCGCCGCGTTTCTGCCAGGCGTCGTCCAGGAAGGCGAGTTCCGGCTCGCGGCCGAGGAGCCGGGCCGGGGCATAGCGGTCGATCTGGCCGACGTCCACCCGGAACCCAGCCGCAGCGACCACGGGCAGCCGGGCGGCGAGGAGCCGCAACTCCGCCAGGTCGGCGAAGGGGTAGTAGAGGTGGTTCGTCCGCGTGACCGCCTCGCGGTGGGCCAGCTGCAACGCCACCGCCTCGGCGTCCTCGGGCGGCTCGTCCGGCCGGGGCGGCTGGCGGACGTCGGCCGAGGCGGAGACGAAGACGTAGACCGGCTTGCCGAGCCGGCGGGCGACGTCGTATTCGATCTGGGTGTACGACCGGCGCGGCGTCCCGGCCAGGCGCTCGTTCGGCTCGGCCCCGAACCGGAAGCCGACCACGTGAATGACCGCGTCCGCCTCGCGGAGGAGCGTCGTCAACATCGCCTCGACGGTGCGGTGGTCCGGGGGGAAGTCCGGCTGGTTGTAAGCGAAGCAGCCCTTCGCCTGGACCTCGTTCTGGACGGCGGCGCGGAACGTGCCGAATTCGTGCGACACGCCGCTGAGGAAGATCGTCGGGCGGGACTTCATCGTCGGGCTCCGCGTGCGTCGGGCTGCTCCCTAGCCAGAGGATAACGCCCGGCCCGGCGAAACGGTGAGGGCAATTCGGCCGTCGGCCGCCAAGTGCATCGGCTCGGGGTTGGCGGAGGTCGAGCGGCAGTCTAGGTCGATGTGGCACTGCCGACCGGAGATAGTCGGCGTCGGGCTGTTCGCCTTCGCGGTCGGCCGCGTGTTGACGTACTCCGCCGGCCTCGGCGTCGCGCCGTGGTACGACCACGACCTGTACGTCCGCCTGATCGGCCCGTCGATGGCGATGCCGGACTGGGAGCCGTGGTGGGGCTCGTACCTGCTCGACGGCGTCAGCGTCGCCGTCGGGCTGGGGATGGCCGTCGCCTTCGGGTGGGGCTACGCCCGCGCCACGCGAGCGCCGGCGGAGAGGGAGCGAAAGGAGTCGTAATGGACCGTGTGAAACTCGGCCGCTGGCTCGTGGTCGGCATCGTCGCGACAGTCTTGTTGATCGAAGCGATCGTCATTTCGTTCTACGTGTCGCAGCGCGGGACGGACCGGCTCGACCGCCAGGTCGGCCGGTTCCTCGTCGCCGTCGCCCTCGGGGTCTGGCTCTACCGCGGCAGCGGGATTGCCCGCTACCTGCTGAGTGTGTGCCTGCTCCTGGGAGGGTTGCTCGGCTATCGCTACATCGACTGGTCCAACCCGCAATCCGTCGGCGTCGGCGTGGCGATGTCGGCCGTCTTCCTGACCCTGGCCGGAGTGCTCATGTGGTCGCGGAGCGTCCACGCCTTCCTGACCCACCAGCGCGACCGCCTGAGCGCCCCTTCCGCCGGGACGGGGCCCTGACGGCCGTCACTTGTCCTTCTTGTCGAGGTGCTGCTCGATCAGTTTGCGGATCGTCGCGACGTCGGCCGGGCTGCCCTGGACGATGATCCTGTTCGTGACCGGCTCCGCGACGACGACGACCCGGCCCTTGCCGAAGACCTCGGTTAGCACCCGCGCCGTGTCCGTCGCCGCCACGTTTCGGAGCGGGAAGATGAAGGTCGCCGGCGCGACGTCCTTCGCCGCCAGGGCGGCGGTGCGCTTCAGTTCCAGCACGACGTCCGCCGTCCCGGCCGGGGTGGCGAGTGACTTCGGCCGGACGCCGGCGACCGGCGGCAGGCGGTAGCCGAGCCGCAGGACGTCGCCGTCCAGCGAGTAGACGAACCGGAACGTCTCGCCGTCGGCCGACAGGTCGAGGTGGCGTGGGTTCTGGGCCGGGTCGATCCGGATCGCGTACTCTCCCTCGGGCGTCGAGGCCTTATCATCGACGATGGTCAGCCGCGGGAACGACACCTTCGGCGGGGCGGCAAGGGATTCGTCCCAGCGCATCCCGACGGCGGTCCAGACGCCACGGAGCCGGTCCAACTCGGCGCGTGCCGGGTCGGCAGCCGGCTTGCGGAACAGGTCGCCTGCGACCGGGACGTCCTGGAGCGGCGACTGCCCGAAGGCCAGGCCGAACAGGCCGAACGCGACGACGCACACGCCCAGAGCCAGGGCCGGCAGTTTCAGCTTCGCGAGGAACATGGTTCGCAGCACTCCTTCCGCCAACGTCGCCACCACGGCGGGGACCGTCCCCGCCGACGCGGATCGACACACGCTCTCGACCAATCCCGCCGGCACCGCCGACGTCCCGGGCGACCAGCCGCGACGCGCCAGACGCTCCGCCAGCAGGGCCCGGCCGCGCGCCAGCCGGCCGGCGACCGTCCCCGTCGGCCAGCCGAGCGACGCCGCCGCGTCGCGCAGCGTCCGGCCCTCCAGGTCGCACAGCACGATCGGCAACCGGTACTTCTCCGGCAGTCGGGCCAGCTCCGCGTCGAGGTCCCATGCATCGGCCGGCGACGGCTCCGACCGCGGCGGCGGGGCGGCCCGTCGTTCCTTGTCGCGCCGTTGCCGTTCCCGGTCGCGCACCTTCAGGGCCGTGGTTCGGGCGACGCCGTGCAGCCAGCAGCCGAGCCGGGCCGCCTCGACCGCGGCCGCCTTTTTGACCAGGACGAGGAACGTCGCCTGGAAGGCGTCTTCGGCGTCGGTCTCGCGCGGCAGCAGCCGACGGCAGACGCCCCAGACCATCGCCGCGTGGCGGCGGACGAGCAGGGCGAAGGCCGCCTCGTCGCGGCGGGCGACGTAGTCGAGCAGGAGTTCGCCGTCGGGCCGGGCGGCGTCGCGCTCGGCGACGGCCCGACGCAGATGTCCGAGCAGGGTCATGGTCACCTCTCCCGCCATTGTTATCCCCACGGCGGGCCACTAGTTATACAGGAATCCGGAGGTGCGACGTGAAGCTCATCCTCGCCATCATCCAGCCGTCGAAGCTGGAGGCCGTCAAAGAAGCCCTCGCCCGCGTCGAGGTCTTCCGGCTGACGATCCTCGACGTGCTCGGCTTCGGCCGACAGAAGGGCCATTCGGAGGTCTACCGCGGCCACGAGGTCAACGTCAACCTGCTGCGCAAGGTCCAGCTCCAGATCGCCGTCAACGAGGACTTCGTCGAGCCGACGGTCAACGCGATCATGGAGGCGGGCCGGACCGGGCCGGAGGGCCGCATCGGCGACGGGAAGATCTTCATCCTGCCGCTGGAGGACTGCATCCGCATCCGCACCGGCGAACGCGGCCCGGAGGCGATCTGAGCCATGAAGATCCTGTCGCTGGAAAAGCTGACCGACGAGAAGTGGCTCAACCTCTTCGCCGCGACGTTCGAGAACCGCGACCACCGCGGCCGGTGGGTCTTCGCCTCGCGCCGCCCCGCCCCCCACGCACCGACCGACCGGGCCGACGCGGTCATCATCGTGCCGCTGCTGAAGGACCCCGGCCAGCCGACGCGGCTGGTGATGATCCGCGAGTTCCGCGTCCCGGTCGGCGACTACACCTACGGCCTCCCGGCCGGCCTGATCGAGGGCGACGAGCCGATCGAGGAGGCGGTCCGCCGCGAGGTCGCGGAGGAGACCGGCCTGGAGGTGGCGGCGTTCCAGCGCATCACGCAGGGCCTCTACTCGACCGCCGGCCTGAGCGACGAGAACGCGGCGATGGCGTTCGTCGAGGTGCGCACGCCGCCGGAAGGAAAGCAGGCCCTGGAGGCGAGCGAAGACATCACGCTGCTATTACTGGACTGGCCGGCCCTCGCCGCGCTGTGCGACGACCGGACGGCGAAGATCGACGCGAAGGCGTGGATGGTGCTCTACCTGTATCAGCGCCTCGGCTCGCTGGACTGAGCGGCTTTGAACCCCGGCGGCAAAGGCGGCAGGTGGCCAAGGGCCTGCAACGCCCCCTGGGCGTAGTCGGCCGTCGCCGGGTCGGCGTCGAACAGGGTGCGTTCGAGCTGGCGGACGACGCGCGCGGCGTCCGGGCCGTCGGCCCCCTTGAGGAGGTACCAGGCGGAGAGACAGCCGTGCCGGCGGACAGCCGGATCCGCGTGGCGGAGCATCCGCAGCAGTTCCGGCACGGCGATGTGGCCGGCCCGGCGCAAGGCGGCGTGCAGGGCGTCGCGGGCGTGCAGGGCCCGTTCGCGTTCCAAAGCGGCCAGCAGCGGGCCGAGGGCGTCGTCTCGGCCCGGAGCGTTCCGGTCCTTGTCGAGCCAGCCGGCGAGGGCCTTGACGGCCGCGACGCGGAGTTTTTCGTCCGGGTCTTCGAGCGTCTGACGCAGGGCCGGCAGGGCCGCCGTCGGCCGGGTGCCGCGCTCGGCCATGACCTGGAGGGCGACGAGCGCCTGCTGGCGCATCTCCGGGGCGTCGGTCTTCTTCAGGGCGGCGAGCAGGTGCGGCACGGTCGCTGGACCGAGGCGGGCGAAGACGTAAGAGACATGGTCGCGGACGAGGAAGTCCGGGTCGTTCAGAAGCCGGGCGAGGTCGCGGACGAAGTCGTCGGGCAAGGTCAACGGCCGGGCGGCGGCGTCGAGCAGGATGCGGACGGCTTGGAGGCGCTCGGCCTTGTCGGTCGCCTGGAGGCGGCGGGCGAGGGTCGCCAGGGTGACGCCGGGTGGGAACAGGTCCGGCTCGACCGGCACCGGGACCGGGGCCGCGAAGGAAACCGCGGCGAGGAGGACGAGGGACGGGGTCACGCTGCACCTCCGATCGTGCCGGTCACGGGACGAGGATCCTCAACTCGTCGAGGGCGTCCTTGGCCGCCTTGCGGACGGCGTCGTCGGGCGATTCGAGAAGTTTGCGGAGCGGGGCGATGGTGTCCCTGAAGAGCCCCCTGTGCATTCGCGTGGCCATGGGCACCGCCTTCGCGCCCCAGACTTGCAGCTCGGGATCCTTGGATTTCAGCAAGTTCAGGATCGGGGACAGGTCATTCGCAGCCAACGCGGCAAGGGCATAGATGCAAGCCTTGCGCAACTCTTCGTCGCGAACGTCCATCGCGCCGACAAGCGCAGGAGTTGCGTTGTCCGGCAACTTCAATCCGGGAAAATGGTACGCATAACTCCCAAGGATGTGCGCCACCTGACGACGAGATACGATATTGTTGCCGTCCTTGAGGATGTTGGTGAATTTCGGGAGTAAGTCAGGAAACTTTTGGCCGCCCTGCCAATGATGCAGAAAGAGGACGCTCATCGCCCCTTCCCGCAGCAAAGCGTTTTCGCTGTCGAGAAGCTCGATCATGCGGGGGATTAACCGCCCCCCCGTTCGTCGAATGAACTCAGGACCGTGCCGGGTACGGTTCTCTTCGTCCGGATCGGTGAGCATCTTGAGAAGGGCTTCCACCACCTTGGGAGGCGGGTCGCCCCGTTCGCAGATCGTGGTGAAGGCGTTGGCGATCGTCCGTCGCATCGTGGCGTCGGTTTTTGCGTCTTCCTGCAATGCGAGGAGGGGATGGACGGCGCTAGGATGCGGTCCAGTTCGCCAGACCTCCCTCGCGGCGTTGCATCGGACGGTGTGGTCGGGATGTGTGAGCAGCTCGAAGATGATCTCCGCGACGGGCTCTTTGGTTCGCTCAAAGAACAACAGCGCGGTGACAAGAGCATCCGGATAGCTTCTCACCAGGGCCGTTCGGACCAGGGCCGGGTCACGAAGCTGGGTCAGCTTCGCCCAGTTCGGCGCGTCGTGATAGATCTTGAGGGCCTGGCTCCGAACCTCTTGGTCGCGGTCCGCCCAAAGGGCAACGAGGAGCCGCAGCGCGGCCCGGTGACACTCCGGTTCATTGGAGACGAGGAGAACCCCGACCGCCTGGATCGCCAGGAGCCGCAGGTGCGCGCGGTTTCTTTCGGTAAGCATCTCTTCCAGCGTGGGCAAACAGCGACGGCCGAGTCGCGCCAACCCGAGGGTGGCGTAGCGAGCGAGGACCGGGGCTGAATCTTGCATCCGGGCGACCAACGCGCGAACGACAGGATCGACCTGCTCTTCCGAAGCGGCCGGGAGGTGGCGCGTCAGGGCCAGCATCGCAAGGCTACGAATCTTGTCGTCGGGGTGGAAAACCAGGCGGCAGAGCGGGGCGATGTACTGATTGTCGGCACGTCCCTCCGCGCCGAGGTATTCGACCAGGCGGAGCGACGCTTCGGTGACTTCGGGATGCCCCGAAGCTAACCCGGCCCCCAGGAGGACGGGCAGGCTCCCCCCCAGCGACAGCGACACCACGGCGGCCCAGACGAGCGGCATCAGTCACCTCCGGTTCGGCCACCGTCCGATTCTCGCCGATCCCGCTCACCACGACAAGGTGTCCTCGCCCTCGAACTTGCCCGACCGCCGTCTATAGTGTTGGTATCCGGCCCGATCCGCCCCCCCTGGTTGGAGTGACGACGATGGCCGACCCGGCCGGGCTGCTTCTGTCCGACGACCTGATCTTCACCAGCCGCATCGTCGGGGTCGGCCAGGACCTCGGCGTGCCGGTCCGGGCCTGCCGGACGGTGGACGAACTGGTCCGCCTCGCCGGCGAGGTGAAGCCGGCCGGCGTCATTCTCGACCTGCAACACCCGGGCCTGGACCTGCCCACGCTGTTGGCCGACCTGCGCGAACGGTGTGGTGAGATGCCCCGCGTCGTCGCCTACGGCGCGCACGTCGAAGCGGCGACGCTCCGCGCCGCCCGCCAGGCCGGCTGCGACGTCGTCCTGCCGCGCAGCGCCTTCGTCGAACGCCTGCCCGCCGACCTGCCCGCCTGGCTCGCACCCGCCTGAGTGCGCCTTCGCATGAAGACCCCGGGCAAGCTCGGGGCTATATGGACGCCGCATGACCACCCCCGACCTGATCCACGCCCTGAGGCAGGTCCCCGTCGAGGACCTGCTCCTGCCGCTGCTCGTCCAGCTCGTCGTCATCCTGCTCGCCGCCCGCCTCTTCGGCCGCCTCTTTCATTGGCTGTGGCAGCCGGCCGTCGTCGGGGCGGTCGTCGGCGGGCTGCTCCTGGGGCCGTCGTTCTTCGGCTACTACTTCCCCGACGCGTCGCGCTGGCTGTTCCACCCCGGCCTGGGCGAGGTGCCGCAGCCGGTCGCCGACGAGCTGTACGGCCTCATCTTCACGACGCTCGCCCAGCTCGGCCTGGTGCTGCTGCTGTTCCTGGTCGGGCTCGAGTTCGACTTCGGCCACCTGCGCGACTCGGGCCGGTCGGCCGCCGGCGTAGCGGTCGCCGGGCTCGTCCTGCCGTTCGGCCTCGGCCTCGCCCTCGCCCCGCTCCTGCTCGGCGGCCTCCCCGAACACCACCAGCCGCCCGACGCGACGGCGTTCGCGCTGTTCCTCGGCACCGCCCTGGCGATCACCGCCCTGCCCGTCCTCGGCCAGATGCTCGTCGAGTTGAACGTCACCCGGACCCGCCTCGCCACGGTGACGATCACCGCCGCCGCGGTCGAGGACGCCCTCGGCTGGATCCTCCTCGCGGCCGTCGTCGCGGCGACGCGGACCGGGTTCCAGGTGTGGCCGATGGTCCAGATGGTCGTCCTGACGGTCGCCTTCGCCGCGGTCATGATCGGCGTCGTCCGGCCGCTCGCGAAGCGCTGGATCGCCTGGACGCTGGCCCGCCACAACGGCGAGTTGTCGTCCACGTCGCTGGCGATCCTGCTCGCGCTGATCTTCCTGTTCGCCGTCGCGACGAGCTGGATCGGCATCTTCGCCATCTTCGGGGCGTTCCTGTTCGGGGCGGTCCTTTCGAGCGAGGAGGCGTTCCGCAAGGCGGTCACCGCCCGGCTGCTCGACTTCGTGACGGCGTTCTTCCTGCCGATCTTCTTCACGTACACCGGCCTGCGGACCAACGTCGGCACGCTCGACACGCCGTGGCTGTGGCTGCTGTGCGGCCTGGTCCTGGCGGCGTCGGTCGTCGGCAAGTGGGTCGGCTGCGGCCTGGCGGCGCGCTGGGGCGGCTTCTCGCCGCGCGAGGCGAGCCTGGTCGGCGTCCTGATGAACACGCGCGGCCTGATGGAGCTGATCGTCATCAACGTCGGCCGGAACCTGGGCGTGGTCCCCGAGCCGGTCTACTGTATGCTGGTCCTCATGGCGGTGGCGACGACGATGATGACGACGCCGCTCGTGCTCTGGCTCGCGCCGGGGACCGAACTCGAGCCACACCTGCGAGAGTCGGTCTTCGCGCGGGCACTGCCGGAGAAGACCGAATCGGGAGAGGCCGCATGATCCGCTCGGCGGTGACCGTCAGTCTGGTGCCCGAGGTGCGCGGCGGGCCGTTCGTCCTCTGGGACGACCTCGCCGCCGCGTGCCGGACCGCGAAAGACCTCGGCTTCGACGCCGTCGAGATCTTCGCACCCGGGCCGGAGGGGCTCGATACGGCGACGGTCCGCAAGCTGCTCGACGACCACGGCCTGGCCCTGGCCGCCGTCGGCACCGGGGCCGGCTGGGTCAAACACCGCCTGGCGCTCACGTCGCCGGAGCCGAGCGTGCGCGACAGGGCGCTCGACTTCGTCAAGGCGATGATCGACGCCGGCGGGGCGCTCGGCGCGCCGGCCATCCTCGGCTCGATGCAGGGCCGCCACGGCGACGGCATCGACCAGCCGACCGCCCTGCGGATGCTGTCCGAGGCGCTGGAGCGGCTCGGCGAACACGCCGCCCAGTACCGGGTGCCGTTCCTGTACGAGCCGCTCAACCGCTACGAGACGAACCTCGTCACGCGCGTCGAGGACGGCGTCGCCCTGCTCCGGCCGTTGGCGACGAAGAACGTCCGGCTGTTGTGCGACCTGTTCCACATGAACATCGAGGAGGCGGACGTCGCGGCGGCGCTGCGGCAGGCGGGGCCGTACCTCGGCCACGTCCACTTCGTCGATTCCAACCGCCGACCGGCCGGGCTGGGCCACATGGACTACACGCCGATCGCGACGACGCTGTACGACGTCGGCTACGACGGCTACCTGTCGGCGGAGGCGTTCCCGTACCCGGAGCCGGTCGCCGCCGCCCGGCAGACGATCGCGGCGTTCCGGCGGTTTTTCCGCTCCCCCACATAGCCGCCGGCTTGCCGGCGGTCTTCTCGAAGGCACCGCCGGCAAGCCGGCGGCTAAATGAAGACCATGCTCACCCACCAGCTCCTCCACCCCGAGATCAACGCCGTCCTCGGCGCGGCCGGCCACCACGCGACCGTCCTCATCGCCGACGGGAACTACCCCGCCTCGACGAAGAAGGGGCCGAACGCCCGCCTCGTCCACCTCAACCTCATGCCCGGTGTCGTCACGTGTACCCAGGCCTTGCGCGCGGTCCTGTCCGCGGTGCCGATCGACCGCGTCTGCACGATGATGTACCCGCCGGACGACCCATATACGCTCGACGCCGACCCGCCCGTCTGGGACGAGTACCGCGCCGTCCTCCAGCAAGCCGGCGTGCCGTTGAAGCTGGAGCCGATCGACAAGTGGGACTTCTACAAGGCGGTCGAGACGCCGGACCACGTCCTGACGATCCAGACCGCCGACCAGCAGCGCTTCGCGAACGTGCTCCTGTTCATCGGCGTGCGGATGGGCTGAAACCGTGACGCCGCGCATCGACGCCCATCAGCACTTCTGGCAGTTGTCGCAGCCGTTCGACTACCGCTGGCTCGACGCCCCGGCACTCGCCGCGATCCGTCGCGACTACCTGCCGGCCGACCTGGAGCCGCACCTGCGCGCCGCCGGCCTGACGCACAGCGTCTTCGTCCAGACGCAGCACAACCTCGACGAGGCGCGCTGGGTGCTGTCCCTCGCCGAGGGGCACCCGTTCGTCGCCGGCGTCGTCGGCTGGGTGGACCTCGCCAGCCCGGACGTCGAGGGCCAGGTCGTCGAGATGCGTCGGCACCCGAAGTTCGTCGGCGTCCGCCACGTCGTCCAGGACGAGCCGGACGACGACTGGATCGTCCGGCCGGAGGTGCTGCGCGGCCTGAAAGTGCTCGAGAAGCACCGCGTGCCGTACGACCTGCTCTTCTACGTTAAGCACCTGCGCCACGCGGCGACGGTCGCCCGGCACTGCCCCGACCTGCCGCTGGTGATCGACCACCTGAGCAAGCCGCGCATCAAGGCCGGCGTCCTCGACGACTGGCTGCCGGCCCTCCGCGACGCGGCGGCGTGCCCGAACGTCCACTGCAAGCTGTCGGGGATGGTGACGGAGGCGGACTGGCAGACGTGGAATCCAGCCGCCCTGAGGCCCTATGTCGAGCGGGCGCTTGAGTTGTTCGGGCCGGAGCGCTGCCTGTACGGCAGCGACTGGCCGGTGTGCGAGCTGGCGGCGAGCTACGACCGGCAGTTCGCCGCCCTCGACGGGTTGCTAACGGGCCTGAGCCCGAGCGAACGCGCCGCGGTCTTCGGCGAGACGGCGGCGCGCTTCTACGGGCTGGCCGGGCTCGGTCACCAGTGCTTGTCGAAGTTGTGATAACAGTTCTGGCACAGGTCGCCGCTGCCGAGGAACGCCTTGCACTCGCAGAGGGAGCAGTTGCCGTACCCGGCGCGGGGGCCGACCGCCGCGCAGACCGGCTGGGTCCGGCGGCGGGTGGGGAGCAGGGCGACCCGCGGACGGCGGGCCGGGCGGCGGTTTTCGCGGAGACGCATGGGGATCCTCCTTCTTGGTGTGCGACAAACACAGCGGTCGGGCGGACGGGGACCACCCGCCCCATCATCCGCCGGATCGCAACGCGTGTCAACGCCCTGTCAGGAAGGACGGCCGGCACGCCGGCATGGCAGCAATCGGTTCGCTCCGGTATAATCCGGGGCGAAAGGAGGCCGCGTGCCGGAACTCCCCGAGGTCGAGACCGTCGTCCGCGACCTGCGACCGCTCCTCGTCGGCCGCGCCCTCGGCGCGGCCCGCCGCAGCGCCTTCGCCCTGCGCCGGCCCTGGGACGACGCCTGGGACGACGCTCTCGCTGACCGGCGCGTCGTCGGCCTCCGCCGCCGCGGCAAGTGGATCGTCGTCGATCTCGACGACGCGGCCCGCCTCCAGGTCCACCTCGGCATGACCGGCCGGCTGACGGTCCACCCAGCCGACGAGGCCGTCGCGGTGCACACGCACCTGGCCTTCCCGCTCGACGACGGCCGCGAATTGCGATTCAACGACGCCCGCCGGTTCGGCAGCGCGGCCTACTTTGCCGACGAGGCCGCCCTGCAGGCGTTCTTCGCGGCGCAGAAGCTCGGCCCGGAACCGTTCGACCTCGACCCGGCCGCGTGGTGGCGCGACCTGCACGGTACGTCGCGCATGCTGAAGCCGGTCCTGCTCGACCAGACCGTCGTCGCCGGGGTCGGCAACATCTACGCCGACGAGGCCCTGTTCGAGGCCGGCCTCCGGCCGACGCGGCGCGGCTCTGGCGTGACGCGCGCCCAGGCCGAGAAGTTGCGACGGGCGATCGTCGCCGTCCTGACCCGGGCGATCGAGCGGCGCGGCTCGACGATCCGCAACTACGTCGGCGGGTCCGGCCTCGGCGGCGGCTACCAGGACGAGTTCCGCGTCTACGGCCGGACGGGCGAACCCTGCCCGGCCTGCAAGGGGCCGGTCCGCCACCTTCGCCTGGGCGGCCGGTCGAGCCACTACTGCCCGCATTGCCAGGGGTGAGCCGATGTCGTACCGGGCCCTGAAGCGCCTCCTCGGCGAGACGAGCCTCGAACGGAAGTGCCGCTTCCTGTTCGGCGGGTTCATCCTCGTCCTCATCTCCGGCAGCTTCTTCCTCTACGCCCACCAGACCGACACGCTCGTCGATAAGCAGATCGAGACGACGTGCCGGCTGCTCCTGATGCAGATCGTCGATCGCGACCTGGCGACGGTGTGCCGGCCGGTCGGCACGACGCGCGGCAGCGGCCTCGCCGCGACGGCGGTCGCCCAACTCGGCTCCGCCCCGGACGCGGCCGCCCTGTTCTCCAGCGCGGCCCTCGCCCTGGAGGTGCCCCGGCCGTCCGCCAAGCCGAGCGACCCGGACGAGGACCCGAAGCGGACCGCGAAGGCCCTGGACGAGTTCCGCGCCCAGTGGGAGAAGAACTGGCCCGAGGCCCTGCGCGAGTACCGCTACCAGGCCCTGCGGCCCGACGCGACCCGATCCGAGAACAAGCCGACCGACTCGCTCAGCGCCGAACGCCTCAAGGCGTTCCAGGCTGACCCGACCCTGCGCGACGACCGGCCGACGCACTCCGGCCAGTCGCGCTCGGTGCAGTACTTCGGCGCGATCCGCGCCACGCCGACGTGCCTGAGCTGCCACCAGCAACTGACGCCCGACCTGGCCGAGAACGGCCTGATCGCCCTGATCCGGATCGAGCTGCCGACGAGCAACATCGACAGCGGCGTCGACCTCAACCGGGCCGTCCTCATCTCGACGGCGCTGGTGACGGCCCTGCTCATCATGGGCGGCAGTTACATCATCGTGCGGTACGTCATCGTCAAGCCGGTCAAGCATTTGAAAGAAGTGTCCGACGCCATCTCGGCCGGCGAACTCAACGTCCGCAGCGAGATCCAGACCGGCGACGAATTCGAGGATCTGAGCCATGCCTTCAACCGCATGTTGCGGACGTTGGTTTCGATGCAGGACCGCCTGCGGAAGGTCAACCAGGACCTCGACCACAAGGTGGACGAACTGGCCCAGGCGAACCTGGCCCTGTACGAATCGAACCGGCTGAAGAACGACTTCCTGGCGACAATGAGCCACGAGCTGCGGACGCCGTTGAATTCGATTCTGGGCTTCAGCAACCTGCTGCAAAACGGCCTGTCGATGAGCGAGAAGCAGGCCCGCTGGCTGAGCAACATCCACACCAGTGGCGAGCAGCTCCTGGCGATGATCAATGACATCCTCGACCTGGCGAAGATCGAGGCCGGCAAGATGGAGGTGCGCCTCGGCGAGTTCTCGATCTACGACGTGTGCGAGGGCCTGTTCACGATGTTCGGCCCGCAGGCGGAGAAGAAGACGATCGAGCTGCGCTCCGCCCTCGGGCCGGACATCCCGCTGCTGCGGCAGGACGTGACGAAGGTGCGGCAGATCCTGTCGAACCTGCTCTCCAACGCGATCAAGTTCACGCCGGAAGGCGGCCGGGTGTCGCTGCGCGGCGGGGTGGTGGAGGGGATGTTGGAACTGACGGTGCAGGACACCGGCGTCGGCATCGCCCCGGAGGAGCAGGAGTTGATCTTCGAGAAGTTCCGCCAGTCGGGCAACCCGATGACACGCGAGCAGGGCGGCACCGGTCTCGGGTTGTCGATCGTGCGCGAGCTGTCGCAGCTCCTCGGCGGGACGGTGACGCTCCAGAGCGAACTGGGCCGCGGCAGCACGTTCACGATCCGGCTGCCGCTGCAACTGAGCGACGACCCGCGATTGGAATACGACCTGACGCAGGAGGGGATCGATCTGTCGAAGGCGCAGCGCGTGGACGCCCGCCTCTACGGCGCGTCGGTGACGGAGTGACCGGCTGCGTCGAGGAGCAGATCGACGGCCCAGCAGCCGCGGACGTGCGTCCCCGGGCCCCGCAGATGGTCGAGGATCACGGAGTCGGCACAGCCGGCGTCGAGGAGCGCGTCGCCGAGGATGGCAAGGCGCACTGGATCGAGGTGGCCGCTCGGCAGCAGGCGCTCTTCGTACGTCGCCCGGGCCAGGGCGAGGACCGTCGGCGTCAGCCAGGTGAGATCGACCGCCTGTCCGAGCGGGTCGAGGCCGAAGATGTCGCGGAGCAGGTCGGCGTGGGCGGCCTGCTCGGCCTGGAACGCGGCGGCGTCCCCTTCCCCGACGGCGGCGCTGACCCGACGCGAGAGGTCGCCCGGGGGACTTCCCCAGGGCGGTTCGCCGAGGAGGAGCAACTCGCCGACGACGGCGTTCGCGCGACGATCCCCTTTGCGGACCTTCCTCACCGCGGCCGCGGCTTGCTGAAGTCGGACCGCGTCGATCTGTCCGTCGGCGTACCGCTCCAGCGCCTCTACGCCCTCCCGGACCGGCGGCGACTTCAACTGGCCCCACAGCCGGCGTACGCAGGCACACGCCCAGAGGCGGACCTTCCGGCGATCCGGCGGCTCGCGCTTCAGGACGAAGTCGAGCATAGCGTCGAGGTCGCCACCCGTTTGCCACCCGTCCGGGACGGGGTTCCGCAACGCCGGGGCGGGGGGCCGAGACGGAATGCGATCCGCCCCGAGAGGCGGCAGGGGCAGCCGCCAATAGCCGTGCGAGTCCCACGACTCGGCCGTATCTTCGGACAGGTCGGCCAGGGAGGGGCGCTCCCCATCCCTTAGGCCGCCCGCGAGGAGGGCCTCTTCGAACGGTACCCCTTCGTCGGACGCGACGACGGCCGGGTGGTGGTCGCTGGTGACGACCGCCTCGGTGGCCCCGAGTAGGCCCGCCAGGGCGACGGTCGCATCGAGTAGCGCCGTCTGGATCGCTGGGTCGGTGAGGAAGACGTACCACCGCAGCACCGGATAGACCTGGACCGTGTCCGGGCCGAAGGTGAGATAGAACTCCTCCGGGAGCCCGAGCCAGAACTCGTGGGACGGCAGCGTCGGCCGACAGTTCACCTGCGGGTTGCGCAAGTCGCCCCGGCGCTTGTACTCCCAGCCGCGCGTCGCTGGCCGGACCATGCCGGACGACAAAAAGACTTGGAAGGCGGCCCGGACCGCTGGCGGCGACTCGGCCTCCAGGTAGTCCAGCGCGCGGGAGAGCCGTTCCCCCGGCCCGGGGTACTTCAACAGGGCGACGTAGTCCATCCCCACGGCGCGTCCCTCCGGCACGGTTCGGATCCGGCCCGCGAGCTTGTACAATACCCGGCGGCGCGTCCGGAGACCATCGCGAGGTGACGTGATGCCGAGCCAACACCCTGTCCTGATCCTGGCGATCCTCCTCGGGGCCTTCGTCGGCCAGATACACGCCGAGGAACCCGCCCGGCCGCGCATCTCCGAGGCGAAGACGGACGCCAGCGGCATCCGGATCCACGCCGTCGAATGCGAGTACCAGGACAAGCCGACGACGATCCGCGTCCTGCTCCCGTCGAAGCTCGAACTCGACAAGCGCTACCCGGTCGTCTACGTCCTGCCGGTCGAGGCCGGCGACGGCAGCCGCTACGGCGACGGCCTGCTCGAGATCGCCCGGCTCGGCCTGCACGACAAGCACGGCGTCATCTGCGTCCAGCCGACGTTCGCCCGGCTGCCGTGGTACGCCGACCACCCGACCGACAGGGGCATCCGCCAGGAGGCGTACCTCCTCCGCGTCGTCGTGCCGTTCGTCGAGGAGAAATACCCGGCGCTGGCCAAGCCGGAAGGCCGGCTGCTCCTTGGTTTCAGTAAGTCCGGCTGGGGCGCATTCTCGCTGCTGCTGCGCTCGCCCGACATCTTCGGCAAGGCGGCGGCGTGGGACGCGCCGTTGGCGATGGACGCCCCGGACAAGTACGGCTCCGGCGAGGTCTTCGGCGACGCGGCGAACTTCGCCCGGTATCGCATCCACGCGCTGCTCGAAGGCCAGGCCGGCAAGCTCGGCGACGGCACGCGCCTCGGCCTGTTCGGGTACGGCAACTTCCGCCCCGAGCATGTGGCGACCCACGAGCTGATGGACCGCCTGAAGATCGCCCACGAATACCGCGACGGCCCGGCCCGCAAGCACGACTGGCACTCCGGCTGGGTCGCCGAGTCGGTCGCGTTCCTCGCCGGCCGGTGATTACAGCAGCTCGGTCAGCCGGGCGGTGCTGAGCCAGCGGCGGCTCGCGAAATCGAAGTTGCCCCCGTTGCGGATCTTGAATACAGTCGTCGCCTCGCCGACGTCCTGGAGGCATTCGTCCTGGTCGTCGAAGTAGACGTCGATCGCCAGCTCGCGGCAGAGGCGGCCCTTGTCGGCCAGCGACCGGGCGAAGTGCAGCTCGTCGTAGGCGATGCCCCAGCCGGCGAGCTGGCCCTCGGTCTTCAGCCGACTGGCTGGGTCGCGATAGGTCAGGATCGCGACGAAGTGCCCCGCCTGGCGCAGGGTGGCCGTCAGGAACGCGAAGAAGTCCGGCCGCTCGTCGAGCAGGCCGTCGAGGTCGAGGCCGATCCGCATCGGAGGGATCCATGAGCGAGGGATGGGAACGTCCGGGGTGGGAGCTGACCGGACGCGCGGCCCGGCTGTTTTACTTCGTCCCGGGGCCGTCGCCCAGCGGCGGCCTCCGCCTGAGCCGGTCGCGGCACCACGTCGAGGGCTTCCCCGACGCGCTCCGGGTGACGGCCCACAGCCGCGACGAGAAGCCGGACTGGTTCGCCGGCTTCTTCGCCCGGCCGGGCCTCGGCTTCGGCATGGAAGAAGCGTTCGGCGACGAGGCGGCGGCCATCGCGGCCATTGACGAGGGGACCGTGCTGCGCGGCGAGTTCGACGACCCGCGCGACCTGGGCTATCTGCGCGACAGCGTCGGCGTCGTGTCGGCGGTGCTGGAGCAGGGCGGCCTCGGCGTCCTCGACCTGCCGACCTGCCGGTGGTGGTCCCGCGACGCCTGGCTGGAGACGTTCGTCGCCCGGACGGGGTTCAACGTCGGCGAGCAGCTCGCCCTCGTGTGTAGCAACGACGACGCCTACCACCCCGGCCTGTGGATGCACACCCGCGGCCTGCGGAAGTTCGGCCGGCCGGACCTGCAAATCCGCCACGTCCCGGGGCCGCCGGGTGACGGGAAGGACTTCGTGGGGGCGGCCCAAGGCGTCCTCAACAGCCTCGCCGCGGTCCTCTGCCGCGGCGGCGTCTTCGCCGAGCGCGACACGCTCGGCTTCCCCGGGACGGACCGGCAGGCCACCGTCCTGCTCACGCCGGACGACGCCGACGCGCCGGCGTGTCACTTCGGGAACGAGAGCCTCCTCCTCGTTGATCTCCGCGACGACGGCCCGGGCGACGACCTGAACGGCCTGCTCGGCTGGCTGGCCTCCGAGGACGACGCGTGACGCTGATCGCGATGGCCGGCCTGCCGGGCAGCGGCAAGAGCACCCTCGCCGCAGCCCTCGCGGCCGAGATCGACGCCGTCGTCCTCGACAAGGACCGCGTCCGGGCGGTCCTCTTCCCGCCGCGCGTGCTGGACTATTCCGGCGAGCAGGACGACGTCGCGATGGCGGCGATCTACCAGGCGGCGGCGACGATCCTGTCCCGGCCGGACGCCGCGGCCGTGATCCTCGACGGCCGGACGTTCCTCCGGCCCGGCCAGCTCGCGCCCGTGCTCGATCTCGGCGAGGCCGTCCGGGTCATCGTCTGCGTGTGCGACGACGCCGTGGCGAAGGAGCGCCTCGAACGCGACCTTGCCGAGGGCCGCCACCCGGCCCGGAACCGGACGTTCGCCCTGTACGAGAAGGTGAAGGCCGAGGCGGTGCCGCTCGCGGTGCCGCACCTCGTCCTCGACACCGGCCGGCTGCCGCTGGCGGAATGTGTGCGGCGGTGTCGGGCGTACCTCGGCGTCTGAGCTACTCCGCCTCTGCGAGCGACGCCAGGTCGGCCGCATCGACGAAGTCGAGCGACTCGGAGTTGACGCAGAAGCGCAGCCCGGTCGGCCGGGGGCCGTCCGGGAAGACGTGGCCGAGGTGGCAGTCGCACCGGGCGCAGAGGATCTCCGTCCGCACCATGCCGTGGCCGCGGTCGGTCTCCGTCGCGACGTTCCCCTCGACGACCGGCTGGAAGAAGCTCGGCCAGCCGGTGCCGGAGTCGAACTTGCCGCTGGAGGCGAACAGCGGCAGCCGGCAGCAGACGCAGACGTAGACGCCGTCGCGCTTGTTGTCGAGCAGGGTGCCGCAGAACGCCCGCTCGGTCCCCTTGCCGCGGGCGACGTGGTACTGCTGCGGCGTCAGCTGGGCGCGCCACTCCGCGTCGGTCTTCTCGACCCGCGTCACCGCGGCGGGCGTCAGCTTCCCCTGGCGGTCGTAGACGTGTACTCTGGCGGGCATGGCTCTCTCCTTCGCGCCGGGCCGACCGGCCGGCCCTGGCGATGTCATGGTATCCGGGCGGGCAACCCCGTGGAAGCGACCTCGCTGAGCTTGCTGGAGCGCCTCGGCCGGCCGACCGACCAGTCGGCCTGGCGGCGGTTCGTCGAGCTGTACACGCCGCTCCTGCTGGCGTACGGCCGGCGGCTCGGCCTGTCGGCCGACGACGCGGCCGACCTGGCCCAGGAGGTGCTCGTCCACATGGTCGGCCGGCTGGCGGACTTCGCCCACGACGGGCGGCGCAGCTTCCGGGCCTGGCTCAAGGTCGTCGCCCGGAACTGCTGGCTCAACCGGCGCGACCGGCACCGGGCCTGCCGGCTCGACGCCGTCCCCGAGCCGGCCGTCGCCGACGACGCCGAGGCGGTTATCGAGCGCGACTACCTGCACAGCGTCGCCCGCCGGGCCCTGCGGCTGATGCAGACCGACTTCGAGCCGGCCACCTGGCGCGCCTGCTGGGAGACGGCCGTCGAGGGCCGGCCGGCCGCCGAGGTCGCCGCCGAGCTGGGGCTGACCGCCGGCGCGGTCTACGTCGCCCGGTCGCGCGTCCTGGCTCGGCTCCGCCAGGAACTCGCCGGCCTCGTGGAATAGCCCCGCCGCGGCGGATTCCTGTAAGGGTTCGCCGCCCCGGCCTGTACTGTTCCCGAGCGCCCCGCCCCACGCCGAGGACGACCATGGCCACCCCGACCCCGTGCCCCGACCCGGCCGCCCTGGAGCGGTTCCTGCTCGGCCTGTCGCCCGAGCCGGAGGCGCAGGCGATCGCGCGGCACTTCCTCGACTGCCCGGCCTGCCAGGTGACGGCCGCCCCGGCGGAGGATTCGCTCCTGCGCGCGCTCCGCCGGCCGGACGGGACCGACGCGGAGACCGAGCCGGGCGACGAGGCGGTCGTCCGCCGACTGCGCGACGGGCCGGGGCCGGCCGAGACGTACCACGTCGAGGGGTACCGCCTGTTGCGGCCGATCGGCCGGGGCGGCATGGGGGTCGTCTTCGAGGCGGAGGACGAGCGCCTGCACCGCCGCGTCGCGGTCAAGGTGCTGGCCGGCCACCTCGCCGGGGACGCCGCCGCCCAGGAGCGCTTCCTGCGCGAGGCCCGCGCCGCGGCGGCGATCCAGAGCGACCACGTCGTCGCCATCCACCAGGTCGGCCTCGCCCGGGACGCCCAGCAACGGCCGGTGCCGTACCTCGTCATGCCGCTCCTCGCCGGGGAGAGCCTCGACCGGGCCTGCCGCCGCGAGCCGCGCATGGCGATCGAGGCGGTCGTCCGCCTCGGCGCGGAGGCGGCGAACGGCCTGGCGGCGGCCCACGCCGCGGGGCTGGTCCACCGGGACGTCAAGCCGGCGAACCTCTGGCTGGAGGCCCCGGACGGCCGGGTCAAGATCCTCGACTTCGGCCTGGCCCAGCGCCGCGACGACGCCCCGGCGCTGACCGGGCCGGGCGTCGTCGTCGGCACGCTGGCCTACCTCGCCCCGGAGCAGGCGGCCGGCGAACGGGTCGATCCCCGGGCCGACCTGTTCGGGCTGGGGTGCGTCCTGTACCTGCTCTGTACTGGCCGGCCGGCGTTCGGCGGGGCGACCGCCGTCGAGGTGCTGTCCGCCGTCGCGAACCACCACCCGCCGCCGGCCCACACCGTCCGGCCGGAGGTGCCCCGGCCGCTCTCGCGGCTGATCGGCCGTCTGCTTGAGAAGTCCCCGGCGAAGCGTCCCGCCTCGGCGGCGGCGGTCGAGGCGGAGCTGCGGGCGATGCTGCCCGGCGCTCGGCCCCGGCCGGCCTGGCGCGGCGTCGTCTGGCTCGCCGGCGTGCTCGCGGTCGGGCTCGGCCTGGGCGGCTGGTTCGCGTGGCCGCCGCCGCCGGGCGAGAACGCCGATGCGTCGTTGCCCCCAGCGACGGTGCCGCCGGAGCCGGAGCCGGCGTGGGTCGTGGCCGTCGGCCTGGTCGCGGTCCAGGACGCCGACGCCGCCGGCAAGCCGTGGGACACGACGCTTCTGTTCGGCGACCGGGCCGCCCCCGACCTGTTCGTCGAGGTCGAGCGGACGGCCTCGCCTGCGAAGGACCGCCTGCGCGAGCTAACCGAAGCGGCCCGGCCGCTGGCGTCGCGGCAGGCCTTCCAGCGGAACGTCGCCTCCCGCGTGCAGGAACTCGCCAAGATGGACCCGGCCGACCCGCGCGTCGGCCGCAAGGAGAAGGAGCTGGCCGACCTCAAGGCGCGCCACCCGCCCCTCGACGCCGACGAGGCGGCCCGGCTCGCCGATCTGGAGAAGGAGATCGCCGCGCTTCGGCCGCGGGTGCTGCACGCGACGCCGGTCGTCCGGGACACGCTCCGGGCGGACTTCAACTCCGGGGCGCTGCCGGTCGCCGCCGGCGAGACGCTCGAGGTGCGCGTCTGGGACAGCGACGGCCTGGCGCTGTCCCAGGCGGTCGGCAAGACGCGCGTCGTCGTGACCGAGGAGATGCTCGCCCGCGGCGCGGCGACGCTGGAGGCGTTCGGCCAGGTGGTATCGCTGGAGCTGCGCTTCCGGGCCGTAGAACCTTGAGGCGGCGGGGCCGGCGGCGTAGAGTGGCCGGACACCCCGAGGGCCTTGCCATGCGACCGACCCTGCCGCTCCTGCTCCTCCTCGCCGTCCCGACGTTCGCCGAGGACCGCACACCGCTCCGGCCGATGGACGTCTTTCGGCTCCAGTACGCCGAGGATCCGCAGATCGCCCCCGACGGCAAGCGCGTCGTCTACGTCCGCAACCACTTCGACGTGATGAAGGACCGCAAGCGCTCGAACCTCTGGCTCGTCAACGCCGACGGCTCCGGCCACGAGGCCCTGACGACCGGCAACCACTCGGCCGCGTCGCCGCGGTGGTCGCCGGACGGCACGCGGCTCGCCTACGTCTCCGACGCGGACGGCACGCCGCAGCTCCACGTCCGCTGGCTCGACTCCGGCCGGACGGCGAAGTTGACCGACCTGCCGTCGCCGCCGCTCAACCTGGCCTGGTCGCCCGACGGCAAGTCGATCGCCTTCGCGTCGTTCGTCGCCGCCCCGGTCAAGCCGTTCGTCGAGCTGCCCGCGAAGCCGGAAGGGGCCGAGTGGGCCGCCCCGTTCAAGGCGACCGACAAGCTGACGTATCGCTTCGACGGCAAGGGCTACCTCAAGGACGGCTACACGCAGACGTTCGTCATCGCCGCGGACGGCGGCTCGCCGCGCCAGCTGACGAGCGGCCCACACGACCAGCCCGGCAGCGCCTTCGGGCCGGAACGCCTGGCCTGGACGCCGGATGGAAAGGCGCTCGTCTTCGCCGCGAACCGCCGCGACGGCGGCGAGTTCGACCCGCTCGACACCGAGCTGTTCGAACTGACCGTCGCGGATCGTTCCCTCAAGCCGCTCACCGACCGGCGCGGCCCCGACGGCAGCCCGGCTGTCTCGCCGGACGGCAAGTACGTCGCCTACGTCGGCTTCGACGACCGCCAGCAGGGCCACCAGACGGTCCGGCTCTACCTCTACGACCGGACGGAGAAGAAGTCGCGCGTCCTGACCGACCGGCTCGATCGATCCGTCGCGTCGCCGGCCTGGGCGGCCGACAGCCAGTCGGTCTTCGTCCTCTACGACGACGAGGGGAACACGAAGATCGCCCAGGTCGGCCTGACCGGCGAGGTGAGCCCCGTCGCCGACCGCGTCGGCGGCACGTCGGTCAGCCGGCCGTACGCGAGCGGGTCGTTCTCGGCGTGCCAGGCCGGCGTGGCGTACACGCTCTCGACCGCGGCGCACCCGGGCGAGGTCGCCGTCCGGGTCGCCGGCGAGACGCGGCGGCTGACGCGGCTCAACGAGAACCTCTTCGCCGACCGGCACGTCGGCGACGCGGAGATGCTCCGCTGGAAGGCGAGCGACGGCAAGGACGTCCAGGGCTGGCTGCTGAAGCCGCCGGGATTCGACCCGAAGAAGAAGTACCCGCTCATCCTCGAGATCCACGGCGGGCCGTTCGCCGCCTACGGCGACCGGTTCGCGTTCGAGCTACAGCTCATGGCCGCGGCGGGCTACGTCGTCCTCTACGCCAACCCGCGCGGCAGCACCGGCTACGGCGAGGCGTTCGGCAACCTGATCCACCACGCCTACCCCGGCGACGACTACGACGACCTGATGACCGGCGTCGATGCGGTCGTCAAAAAAGGCTACATCGACGAGCGGAACCTGTTCGTGACCGGCGGCAGCGGCGGCGGCGTGCTGACGTGCTGGATCGTCGGCAAGACGGACCGCTTCCGGGCGGCGGTTTCGACGTACCCGGTCGTCAACTGGGAGAGCTGGCTGCTGACGGCCGACGCGACGCCGTTCTTCGTGCGGAACTGGTTCCCCGGCCCGCCGTGGGAGCACGCCGAGCACTACCGCAAGCGCTCGCCGCTGTCCCTGGTCGCCAACGTCAAGACGCCGACGATGCTACTGACCGGCGAGGACGATTTCCGCACGCCGATCTCCGACACGGAGCAGTACTACAAGGCGCTGAAGCTGCGGAAGATCGACACGATGCTCGTCCGGGTGCCGGGCGCGTCGCACAACGTGTCGGCCCGGCCGAGCCACCTCATCGCGAAGGTGGCGTACATCCTGAAGTGGTTCGAGAAGTACCGGAAGGAGTGAGCGCTTCACTTCTTGAGCGTCGCCTTGTGCCGGGCGACGGTCCGCTCCAGGTCGTCGTCGGTGCCGACGTAGACCAGCTCGGCGAGGACGACGAGGTCGAGGGCCCCCTTCGCCCGGAGGAAGCCCTCGCCGCGGACCGTCGCATCGACGACGAGGGCGTGGTGCGACGCCCGCACCCGGCGCAACTCGACCAGCTTCGCCTCGCGCTCGGCGGCGAATTTCGCCTGGAGGCCGTGGTTGCCCGCCTTGCCGGCCAGGTCGATCAGTGACCGGTACGACTCGTCGAGCTTCTCCTCCGACATCCAGCCCCAGTCCTGCGGGACCGTCGAGACGGTGTAGGAGGCGTTGCCGAGCTTCTGGCCGACGGCGACGCGGTGGCTGCGGACGTACCAGCCGGGCGGCGGCGTGTACGTCACCTGGCGGCTCTCCTTGTCTGTGTTGGCGACTGTGACCGAGACGCTGATCGCCGTGAGCCACTGGACCGTGCCCGGCCGGGGCGACTGGCCGAGGGCCGGGGTGGCGAAGGCGAGGGCAAGGAAGAGGAGACCGACACCGACGCGCAAGCGCCCGACCGTGGACATGTTTCTCGCTCCTTGATGTGGGGGTCGGCGTCGCCGGCCCGCCCCATTCTATACGGCCGGTTGAGGGGTCGGGTGACAAACGGCGCGATTCCGACCGGCCGGGCGAGAAGCTATGCCGCAGGGGGGAACGGGGCGCTCTGGGGAGTCAAATCCACTCCGGACGCTCGACGGTGCGCTCGTCGCGAACGTCGCCGGTGTTGAGCGTCGAAGCCGGCTCGAAAAGGAGGATGTGGGCCTCCTCGTCGGCGACCGGCCGGTGCTCGACGCCACGCGGCACGACGAGGAACTCGCCCGCCTCGACCCAGACGTGCCGGTCGCGGAACTCCATGCGGAACCGGCCGCGGACGACGAGGAACAGTTCGTCTTCGGCGTCGTGCTTGTGCCAGACGAACGCGCCGAGAAGCTTGACCAGCTTGACGTGCTGGCCGTTGAGTTCGCCGACAACCTTCGGGCTCCAGTGCTCGGCGAACAGGGCGAACTTCTCGGCGAGGTTGACCTTCGCCGCGGTCGGGATTGCCGTCATTTCTTCCCTCCTCGCCGGTAGACCTTTCGCCAGCGATTCCAATCCCGCTCGACCCGCTCGAACAACTCACGGGCCAGGCCCTCCAGCCAGCCGTCCGGCCGGCGGGCGAGGTCGGCGCGGATCGCGGCCGCGACATCGGGCGTGCCCAGGTGGACGTTCGCTGTCTCGGCCCCCATGGCGCGCAGGACCCGGTCGAGGTCGCGGGCCCGGGCGAGGTGGTCCAGCTCGATGCGCGAGCAGCGCGGCCCGAGGCGGCGGACCACCCAGCCGGGATCCACCCGGTAGAACGGATCGGGGCAGCGGATCGCCCGCCGGACCGCGGCGGCGGCGAAGGACGCCGCGCCGGACCGTCCGGCCGCCCACGCCGTCGCCGGCGGCGCGGACGCCTTCGCCTCGCGGGCCAGCCATCCGCCGGCCCACTCGGCCAGGGCGAGGTAGCGCGGCCGGCCGAGGCTGCCCAGGCCGACCTGGCCCCGGAACCGGAACCACGGCTGCAAGTCCGGCACCGGCAGGGCGGCGATCAGGGCCTCCCGGACCGCCGGCGGCGGCTCGACCGCCGGGCCGGAGAGCACGGCGGTGAGCTTCTTCCAGAACCGGGCCGGGGAACGGTCCTCCCCCTGGGCCAGGGCGCGCAGGGCGAGGAAGCGCTCGTCGAGGACGAACGGCACGCCGCCCTGCTTCAGCGCGCGGCGGTAGCCGGCGAGGATCGCCCGGCACGCCGCCCCGAACTTCACCGCCAGCCGCCCGGCGCGTTTCGCCGCCCGGACGCTGGCGGCCAGGCGGACGAGGTCGTGGGCGTAGGGCAGGTGGTCCGCCTCGTCGAAGTCATCGACGCCCTGCAGAGCCGGCCCTCGACGTCCCGCCAGGTGGCGAAGTTCTCGACGTGCAGGTCGCCGACGGCGAGTACTACGGGGGCGTCGGCCAGGTCGCCGGCGGCCTCGGCCCAGTGCTGTGCCCAGCGGTAGTAGGTCGCCCGGAAGAACGGGAACGGGTCGCCCTCGGCCATGCGGGCGTGCTTGTGGTCGACGTCCGGGCCGTGGAGGGCGACGAACCCGCCGAGCCAGGCCTCGTATCCCGCGGTGGCCGAGTGGATGCCCATGCGGCGGACTCCGGCGGCGGCGGTCCCGAGTATCACGTCAATCCCGGAGGCCGAGAAGCCTTGGCAGCGCCGCCAGCGAAGAGATTCTATCGCCCCGGGCCCCTTCCGCCGCTCGGTCGAGGTGGACCGCCCGCATCCCGACCGCTCGCGCCCCGTCCACGTCGGAGCGGCGGCTGTCCCCGATCATTACGGCCTCGGCCGGGTCGCAGCCGATCTCCGCGCACAGGCGATGGAAGAACGCCGGCTCCGGCTTGACGTGGCCGACCTCGAACGAGAAGCAGAACCCATGGACGAGGCCGGCCAGCAGCGTCCGCAGCGGCGGAGCGTACGGCGCGGCCAGGTTCGACGCGACCCACAACCTCAGGCCGCTCTCGCACAGCCGGTCCAGCGTCGGGGATGCGTCGTCGAACCGGGTGATCGACGCCACCTCGGCATCGAGGTCCCGGGCGACGTCGTCGAGGTCGATACCGTGGCCAGGAGCGAACTCCTCGGCCAGGTCCGCCAGGCCCAGATCGCGCGTCATCGCCACGCGGGCGGCCGGCCGGGGATCGACGCCGAGGTAGTGGAATAGCGCACGGTACGGGTCACGCCGGTCGCCGATCCGGCAGAGCGTGCCGTAGGCGTCGAAGCAGACGGCGACCAGCGGCGTGGCCATCGACGTCACTGCCCCGGCTGGATCGTGGCGTCCACCCGGACGAGCCGGTTCTGCTCGTCGAACTCGGCCGTCACCGCGACGGCGTCGTCCTCGTCGAAGAAGCCGGCCGGGCCGTCGAGGCGACGGACCGCCTCGGCGACGGCGCGGCTCGTTGCTGGCAACTGGAGCGAACGGTTGGCCCAAGCCCAGAGCCAGGTCGCCTCGTCGTCGGCGTAGCTACCGAGCAGGTCGGCCTGGAACGCGACCGCCTTGCCGAAGGTGAGCGCCGCGGTCGAGACGGTGTAGCCCCACGCGCCACCGTCGCCGTGCGCGTCGAGGTATTCGGCGAGGCGCTGCTGGCGGTCGAACGCCGCGCCGACGTGGCGGTGGTACAGGTCGAGGAGCGTCATGTCGGCCTCCGGTCGGTGAGAGCCGTTTCGATGAGCCGGACCCAGGCGAGCGGATCGGCCGTATCGTCGGGGCCGCCGTAGATCGGCACGACGACGTACCGATCGGCCAGGCCGTGCCTCGCCGCCTCGTCGCGGTGGTGCGGGCTGTCATCGACGAGCAGGTCGGCCGCGATCCGGCGGACGTCCTTCCACGCGGCGGGCAGTTCCTCCCAGGTATACGTCTCGGCGAAGTACGCCGCCAGGCCGAACGACAGGCAGCGGTCGACGTAGCGCCGGCCGCCGACCGACCAGAGGCAGAGGACGAACCGTTCACGGAGCCGGCCGAGCAGGTCGAGGCAGCCCGGCCGGCACTGGAAGCCGACGATCGCGGTGCCGTCGATGAGCGGCACGCCGAGCGTCTCGTCGAGGTCGAAGGCGAGGCGGAGCACGGGCGGGGTCACTCCTTGCCGAGGAGGAGGTCGAGCGCCCAACAGCCGCGGACGTGCTGGCTGGGGTCGCGTAGGTGGGCCAAGATGGCGGCGTCATCGCAGCCGGCGTCTTCGAGGGCGTCGGCGAGGATGGGGAGACGGTCGAACTCGTTGTCGGCGTAGGTGGCCTCGGCGAGTGAAACAACGGTCGGGGTTCGCCATTCCGGCGCACAGGTCGAGGGGCGAAACGGGTTGCCGACTATGTCGCGAAGCATCCGGCATTGCGCCGTCGCCTCAACGGTGCCGTCCCTCAGCCCGGCGGTCGCGTGGGCGGCGTGCAATCCCGGCGAAGTCGACATGAACTCGCGGTAGAGCATCAGGGCGACGAAGTGGGGGTGGTCTTCTCCCTCGCCCGGAAGGGTGTCGGGTGGAAGCGCGAGTCGGGCTTCCGCTGCCGCGACGCTTCGGGACGGGGTGCCGAGCGTCCCGTCCGCCAGGCCCGCCAATACCTCAATGGCCCAACGCTGCCGTTCGTCAGGGAGGAGGAACGCGAGCCGCCGAAAGCAGGCGTGGGCGAAGAGGCGGAGCTTGCGCTGGCTCGCTCCCGTTCCGAGAAAGCGGAGCATCGCCAGCGGATCGGCGGATGCGAGCCACTCGGCTTCCGTCACGACGTCACCCCTTGCCGAGCAGGATGTCGATCACCCAGCAGCCGCGAAGGTGCGGCCCCGGGGTGCGAAGGTGCTCGGCCTGTTCCGTATCGTACCCGCCGGCGTCCTCGACGGCGTCGGCGAGCACCGCCAGGCGGGCTGGGTCGAGAATGAGCCAGCCGGGCCGAGACGGGGCCGGGGCGAAGCGCGTCTCGTACGCCGTCTGGGCGAGCGAACCCACGAGCGATGTCCCACCGCCGAGGTCCAGTCGAAGCGTGCGGCACGGCAGCGGGCCGAGCACGTCACGAAGGAGGCCGGCCTGGAGTGGCTCCTCGGCGGCTTGCCGCGCGTCCGTCCCGGCAAGGAGAGCGACGGCCGAGGGCCAGGCCCCGACCGCGGAGTGATCGGCCGCGGCTCGAACGTCCACGTCCAGGCCGCCCCGGCTGGCCCAGACCGCGGCCATCAACTCCGCCTCGTCGGCCGTCCCATCGGCGAATCGTTCCGACATCTCGACGACGGCTCGCCCGGCGGGGTCGAGCAGGTGCCAGGCCCGCCGGCAGCACGCGGCGGTGAAGAGGCGGCCCTTCCGGTCCGTTGCGAGCCCGGCCGTCCGCAAGAAATCCAGCATCCGGGTCGGCTCGGGGCACGCGAGCCATTCCGCCTCGGTCATCGGTCACTCCTTCCCGAGGAGGAGGTCGAGCGGCCAGCAACCGCGGACGTGTGGGCCGGGGCCGCGGAGGTGGCTGAGGATGGCGGCGTCGGAGCAGCCGGCGTCTTCGAGGGCGTCGGAAAGGACGGCGAGCCGTTCGGCATCGAGGTCGCCGCCAGGGAAGTGGCGCTCCTGGTAGGCGGCTCGTGCCAGGGCGAGGATTGTTGGTGCTCGCCAGCCGGGATCAGCCGCTGACGGCCGGGCCGGGTGAGGAAACACGTCGCGGAGCAACTCGGCAAGCGCGGATGCGTCCGAGTTGAGAGCTGTTGCGGCGTCCCCGACCACGACGAATAGGTGGCGTTCGATCTCCAGCCGTCCGGGGCTTGAAGCGTAAGACGCCGCCGAGGCGGCCGCAGGCCGCAGATCGCTTTCCAGCACCGGCATACCGTCGTCGTCCGTGAACGTGTCCTCGAACGCCGCTTCAGCATCTCCGGAGGCCATGTCCAGTTCCCGCTCATCGACCGGCTCATCGGCGGAACGCTCGGCGAGTTCCACCGCATAGCGACTGGACGAGTGGCTGAGCAGTTCCCAGACCCGTCGGCAACACGCACAGGCGAAGAGGCGGAGCTTGCGCGGGCTCGCCCGGTCGCCGAGGAAGCGCAGCATCGCCAACGGGTTGGTGCAGGCGAGCCACTCGGCCTCCGTCATGGCGTCGTTTCCTCCTCCGGTCGCCAACCGTGCCCGACGCGCAAGCAAAGGTTCTTCCTTCCAAGACCCTTGCTTGCGCGTCGGGTTCCGTTCGGGTCGCCCCATTGTCGCGCGTCGCCACCGGCGACAGAATATCCCATCACCCCGGGAGACCGCCGATGAGCGACGACCGCACCCTCACCCTCGACGGCGTCCGCGTGCCGCGCTTCCTCTACGGCACCGCCTGGAAGGAGGACCGCACCCGCACCCTGACCGCCCTCGCCCTGGGCCAGGGCTTCCGCGGCATCGACACCGCCAACCAGCGCCGCCACTACCACGAGGCCGGCGTCGGCGAAGGCATCGCCGACGCTGCCATCCCGCGCGACGAGCTGTTCCTCCAGACGAAGTACACCTTTCAGCCCGGCCAGGACCACCGCCTGCCGTACGACCCGGCCACCCCGATCGCGACGCAGGTCGAGCAGTCGTTCGCCAGTTCGCTCGAACACCTCGGCACCGACGTGCTCGACTCCTACGTCCTGCACGGCCCGTCGCGCGGCAGCGGTCTTGGCCCGGCCGACTGGGAGGCGTGGCGGGCGATGGAGGCCCTGCACGCCGCCGGCCGAGTGCGGCTGCTCGGCATCAGCAACGTCGCGCTGGACCAGCTCGACGCCCTCTGCCAGAAAGCGGCCGTCCGGCCGCGCTTCGTCCAGAACCGCTGCTACGCCGTCCGCGGCTGGGACCGGGCGATCCGCCACTACTGCTCCGCCAACGGCATCGTCTACCAGGGCTTCTCGCTCCTGACGGCGAACCTCGGCGTCATCCGCTGGCCGGAGTTCGGCAAGATCGCCCACCGCCACGGCCGGACGCTCGCCCAGACCGTCTTCCGCTTCGCCCTCGACGTCGGCATGATCCCGCTCACCGGGACGAGCGACGCCGAGCACATGCGCCAGGACCTCGACGTGTTCGACTTCCGTCTCGACCCGGACGAGGTCGAGCGGATCGAGACGCTCGCCGGGCGGTGACCCTCTACGCGTACTCGCTGTCGTACCAGGCCGCCATCGCGGCGTAGACCTCCGGCTTGCCGAGGAGGCTCGCCCCGAGGCGGACGATCAGCTCGTTCGGCAGGTGCCACCGGCGCGTGAGGACGCCGAGGGCGACCTCCGGCGGGTGGTCGCGGCAGGCGATGACGTAGGCGAGCGCGGAACTACGCGAGATGCCGGCGTGGCAGCAGACGACGAGCCGCTGGTGCCCGACCGACCAGTCCAGGGCCCGCTGGATGTCCTCCGCCGTGGCGATGACGACGCCGCGTCGGGCTGTTGTGTGGTCGTCGAATTCCAGGTGCAACAGCCGGCGGTGCAGGCCGGCGACGCCGTCGGGCAGGCCGACGCCGGGGTTGCTGACGGCGAGCAGGTCGCGGTTGCCGGGGTCTTCGAGCAGCAGGCCGGCGACGGTCGCCCGGCCACAGATGGCGATGTCCATGCGGACGGCCCTCGTGGTATTTCGGGATTCTACGGGACGAAGCCGGCTGCTACCCTGAAAATAACCTGTGGACGAAAACGGCGACGGCGACACGAGGATTCCCCGATGGCGAATGACACGGACGAGCCCCTGACCGAGGCCGAGCGGAAGGAGATCTTCCTCGCCCTGGTCGAGGCCCAGGACGAGATGGGCGTCGCCCGGTCGCGCAAGGTGATCGCCCAGCGCTACGAGATCGAGGAGAGCCAGGTCCGCCAGATCGAGCAGGAAGGCCTCGACGCCGGCTGGCTGGACTAGGCCGATGACCACCCCGATCGCCGCGGCCCAGGCGGACGACCCGTCCCTCGGGCCGGCCGACCTGCTCCGGCTGTACGCGGCCGGGCCGGCCACGCTCGAAGCCTCCGTCGCCGGCCTGATGGCCGACCACCTGCGTGCCCGGCCCGTCGCCGGCAGGTGGAGCACGCTCGAGGTCATCTGCCACGTCGCGGACACGGAGCAGTTCTTCGCCGACCGGATGAAGCGCACCCTGGCGATGGACCGGCCGCTGCTCGTCGGGGCGGACGGCTGGCGCTACCCGGAGCCGGTACGCTATCACGACCGCGACCCGGCCGAGGAGCTGCCCCTCGTCGCCATGACGCGGCGGCAGATGGGCCGCATCCTGGCCCTGGTCCCGGCCGACGCCTGGCGGCGCGACGCCGTCCACACCGAGACCGGCCTGGTGACGTTGCGGCAGCTGTTGCTGCACGCGGTGCGGCACCTGGACAACCACGTCGGGTTCATCCACGATAAGCGGCGGGCGCTGGGAATCGAGCCGGGATGACGCCGGGTCGTTACCGCTTGCCCAGGAGCAGGTCGAGCACCCAGTCCCCGCGGTAGCGCGGGGCTGGCTCGCGCAGGTGGGCGAGGATGTCGCCCTCGCCGCCGGCGTCCTCCAGGGCGTCGGCCAGGACGCCGAGCCGCTCCGGGTCGAGCGTCCCCGCCGGCAGTTCCCGCTCGGCGTAGGCCGCCCGGGCGAGCGTCTCCACCAGCTCGGTCCGCCACGCGCGAGGGACGACCACCTTCCGGAACGGCAACGGCCCGAAGATGTCGCGCACCAGTCCGGCCTGAGTTGCCGCTTCGACAAGCTCCCGGTCGAGGTCGTCGTCATCCAGGACGGCAACGGTGCGTGCCTCGAAAGCCGCCCCGATGGCGCAGTCGATGCCGTCGGCGTCGTCCGGCTTCTCCTTGACGAAGTCGGCCAGGACGAGGTTCGTGCAGCAGTCCCACAACAGGTCCGGCCGGCCGTCGCTCGCATCGCCGAGGGCCTTTTCGCGTTCGTCCTCGTCTGCCAGTCCGTCGGCGTAGCGTTCGCCGACGTCGATCGAATCGACGCGCCACTCCTCCTCGTCGTCGAGGAACGTCTGGACGACGCGCCGGCAGCACGCGGCGATGAACAGGCGTAACTTGCGGTCGGTCGCCTTGCCGCGCAGGAAGAGGAGCATCGGGTCCGGGTGCGTGGCGGCTAGCCACTCGGTCTCGGTCATTGGCACCTCCGGTCGCTTACGCTCCCGGCTCGCCGAGGAAGGCGTCCCACTCGCGCCGCAAGGCCGCCTTCTCGTCCTCGGACAAAAACGCCGCCTCGACGGCGTTGCGGCTCAGCCGCCACAGCTCGTCCCAGGTGAAGCCCTGTTCCGCGAGCAGGCGGTACTCGCCGACGAGGTCAGTGCCGAACATCGGCGGGTCGTCCGAGTTGACCGTGCAGAACACCCCTGCGTCGACCAGCCGCCGCAGCGGGTGCGGCTCGCCGCGACGGACGACGCCGAGGCAGTAGTTGCTCGTCGGGCAGACCTCCAGCGGGACGCGCCTCTCCCGTAATTCGGCGACCAGGGCCGGATCTTCGAGGCAGCGCACGCCGTGGCCGATCCGCTCGGCCCGCAGCGACCGCACCGCCCCGCGCACGCTCGCCGGCCCGGCCGTCTCGCCGGCGTGGGCGACGACGCGCAGCCCCTGCCGCCGGGCCTCGGCGTACACGTCGGTAAAAACCTCCGGCGGGTGGCCGACCTCGACGCCGCCCAGGCCGAGGCCGATCGCCAGGCCGGCGTCGCGCGCCCGCAGCACGAACTCCAGCACGGCGAACCGCGTCTCCGGCATCTGCCGGGCGACGTCGGGAATGAAGCGCACCCGGCTGCCGTACTTCCGCTCGCCGGCGGCCGCCCCCTCGGCCAGGGCGGCGAGCCATTCGTCGGCCGGCAGGTGGTCGAGGTGGTGCGACGTGGACAGGAACGCCTCGCTGTAGCGGACGTTCTGCCGGGCCTGGTTCGCCAGGAAGCGCTCGACGAGGAACGCCCAGTCGCCCGGCTCGCGCAGGGCGGCCGTCGCGGCGATGTAGACCTCGATGAAGTGGTCGAAGTCGCGGAAGCGGTAGAACGACCGCCACTCGTCGAGCGTGCCGGCCGGCAGACGGACGCCGTTGCGGGCGGCCAGTTCCCAGACCGTCTCCGGGTCGGTCGCCCCTTCGAGGTGGACGTGCAGCTCGACCTTCGGCATGGCGGCCAGCCGGCGGTCGAGGGCCGCGTCGATCACAGGCAGCCCCGCCGGGCCGGCGGCAGCGGGGCACACGCCCGGCGTAGCGGCCAGGCGAGTTCGAGGACGCCGTCGATCAGCCACGACCAGCGGGCGTCGCCGCCGCCGGCCCGGCAGGCGTCGAGGATGGCCGGGTCGGTGCAGCCGGCCTCCTCCAGGGCGTCGCCCAGGATCGGCAGCGCGCCGAGGTCGCCCTCCAGGGCGATGTGCCACGCCAGGCGCGGCACGACGCCGCCGTTCCACGTCATCCAGTCCGGCTCCAGCCGCGGCCGGGGCGGCGGGGCGTTGCCGACCTGGTGGATGAGCCGGCTGCCGTTGACGTCGAGGGCGGTCAGGATCTCGACGACCGGGTCCATCGGGATGCCCCACTCCGTCGCCCAGAGCAGGACGTCGAGGTTCTGCCAGCCGGCCTTGAGCCGGTCGAGCACCCGGTCGAGCAGGACGGCCTGGTCCTGGAACTCGCGTTCGAGGAGGCCGAAGTCGCCGCGGTCGAGCTCGATCCAGAAGCGCTCGCCCTTGAGGTGCTCGACCCAGCGCGCGCGGAGGTAGCCCCACCAGTGCTCGCGCACCCAGCGGCGGACCGCCACGTCGCCGAGGTCCACGCCGGCCTTCTCGCTCTCGATCCACTTGAAGCGGAGCGCTTCCTGCGCGGCGTCGGCGTGAATGCTGCCCATCTTCATCGCGGAACCCTCGCGCCAGCCGGGCCGGTCGTCGGCCCTTGTCCTGGCTGGTATTCTACCGAAACCAGCCCGGCCGGGTCATTCGCTAATCTCCCGGATGGCGCGACAGGGATTCCCCGCCGCGAAGACGCCGGCCGGCACGTTGCGCGTCACGACGCTCCCCGCCCCGATCACCGCCCGGTCGCCGACCGTCACGCCCGGGCACAGGATCGCCCCGCCGCCGACCCAGACGTCGGAGCCGACCGTGATCGGTTTCGCGAACTCCTGCTTGCGGCGCAGCTCGGCGTTCATCGGGTGGGTGGCGGTGTAAATCTGCACGGCCGGGCCGAACAGGGTGAAGTCGCCGATGGTGACCGGGCAGACGTCGAGGACGACGCAGTTGAAGTTGAAGAAGACGCGTTCGCCGAGGAAGATGTTCCCGCCGTAGTCGCAGAAGAACGGCGGCTGCATCCAGACGGAGTCACCGCCCCGGCCGAAAAGGTCGCGGAGAATCCGGCGGCGGAGATCGACGTCGGCCTCGCGGGTGGCGTTGAGGTCCTGGCACAGGTCGCGGGCCCGGTCGCGGAGGTGGACCAGCTCCGGGTCGAGTGGGTCGTACAGCTCCCCGGCGAGCATCTTCTCTTTCTCGGTCGGCATCGCTCCCTCCGCGGTACTTGTCGGGCGCGGGCGTCCTGAAGAAACTACTCCGCACGACCGTCGATGTTACACGGCGGGGAGTGAAAGCGCATGGAGTTCTTCGAGTGGTGGGGCGGCCTGAACGTCTGGCTCAAGGTCGGGACGGCCCTCGTCCTGCTGATCTCGACCCTGCTGTGGCTGAGCGGCACGTTCTGGCCGTGGGGCTGGGTCGCCGGGGTGGTCCTGCTGCTTTTCTCGATCCCGAGCGACCGGGAGCGGAAGGGGTACCACGACTGAGGGGGCGGCCATGGCGGGTCGGACCATCGCGATTGGCGACGTCCACGGCTGCTCGGCCGCGCTGCGCGCCGTGGTCGACGCCGTAGCGCCGACGGCCGACGACACCCTCGTGTTCCTGGGCGACTACATCGACCGCGGCCCCGACAGTCGAGGCGTCCTCGACCTCATGATCGGCCTGGGCGAGCGTTGTCATCTCGTGCCGCTGCTCGGCAACCACGAGGAGATGATGCTCGGGGCGAGGGCCGGCCGCGAGGGGCTGGAGTGCTGGCTGCGCTGCGGCGGCGTCGAGACGGTGCAGTCCTATGGCTGGGTCCCCGGCGGGCCGCGGCGCGGCCTCGACGACTGGGTCCCGGAAGAGCACTGGCGCTTTCTCGCCGGGTGCCGCCCGTACCACGAGACGGCGACGCACGTCTTCGTCCACGCGAATTACTGGCCGAACCTGCCGATGCGCGACCAGCCGACGACGGCGCGGCTCTGGGAGCCCCTCGACCCCGCCTGGGTCGGGCCGCACTGCTCCGGCAAGGTCGCCGTCGTCGGCCACACGCCGCAGCGGAGCGGCGAGATCCTCGACCTCGGCTTCCTCGTCTGCATCGACACCAACTGCCAGCGCGGCGGCTGGCTCACCGCGCTCGACGTCGCGTCCGGGGCCGTCTGGCAGGCGGACCGCGACGGCCGGCTAAGGACCTGAATCGGCCGAGGGGTGGACCCCCGGCGCGTACCCCGCCCGGAGCGCCTCGACCGTGGAGCGCGGCGTCAGGACGGCCTGTCGCCCCGCCGGCCGCTCGCGCCGCTCGCCGTAGCCGCCAGGTGACCACGCCCGGATCGCGTCGCCCCGGACGAGCCAGTACGTCCGGTCGATGTGGATGAAGACGCCGTCGGGCAGGTCGTCCATCTCGGCGAGGTGGATGCGGTGCGAGCGGTACGGCCCGACCCGTTCGGCGTGCAGGCGCTCGTCGATCTCCTTCGCCGAAAACGGCGGCTCGCCGGCCGGCCGGTTGCCGGCCATCCAGGCGTCGCGGTAAGCGAGGAACCGCTGACGGCGACACTCGACGCACGGCCGATGGCCCGCCGCCAGGGCGGTCGCCTCGTCGAGGAAGAACAACTCCGTGTAACGGCCGGGCTGCATCAGTGCCCGCTTCCGGCCCTTGAACGCCAGCTCACAGATGATCCATCGCTTGCCGTCGAACGGACGGACGATCCGGCCCTCGGCGTCGTGCAGGCAGCCGCGGTTGCCAAAGAACAGGCCGCGCTCCGGCACGGCGTGGATGTCGCCGGCGGGATCGACCCGGTTCTGGCGCGTCATGGCCCCTCCTCGACCCGGTGTCCGGCCGCCGTCAGCGCCGCGGCGGCTCGCGGCAGGTCGGCGTCCTGGAGGAGCAGATAATCGGTGTCGAATGTCGAAACGCAGAACACGGGCACGCCGGCCTCGGCCAGCGGCCCGAGTAATGCCGCCAGGACGCCGACGAGGGCAAAGTCGAGCGTCCCCGCGACGCGCAGGCAGCGCCAGCCGCCCTGCGTCCGCACCCCCGCCGGAACGGCGTCCTCGGCGCAGACGACGGACAACTCGTCGGCCGTGCGCGTGACGGTGACGAACGAACCGGACATCCAATTCGGCAGAGGCGCTTCCGGTGCGAGCCGACAGACGGCGAAGCGGCCCGGCAGCAGAAGAAGTGATCGCGAAGTCATCTCAGCCGGCCGGCCGCCAGAGAAGGAGTTCGCCCTTGCCCGGCACGGCGGTGTCACCCGTGTAGCGCTGGTAAGACCCCTGGGTCGCCGCGCTCGGCAGGGCGACACCGAGCGGCTCCAGGTACTTCGCGTACAGGCCGACGAAGACCGGGTTGTAGGCACAGGCGTAGGCGAACGTCGGCATCAGCCGCAGCGGCCCCAGCGAGACGATCGTGCCGCGCGTCATCCACGCCCCGGTGCGCAGTTCCGCCCCCGAGCCGAGGACGATCGTGCCGCCCTTCATCTGCAAGCCGGCGAAGTCGCGCACTCGCCCGCGCACCGCGATGACGCCGCGGCGCATCCGCATGCCGATCTCCAGCCCGGCCGTGCCGCCGATCAGGATCGCGCCGCCGCTCATCCCGGTCGGGCTGCCGCGGTACGCCGCCCCGACCTGGCCGCCCGCGTCGCCAGAAATGCGGATCAGGCCGCCGCGCATCTCCGCGCCGACCCAGTCGGACGTGTTCCCCTCGACCTCGATCGTGCCGCCGGCCATGTGCGCGCCGAGGTGCATCCCGGCGTTGCCGCGAATGACGACCCGGCCACGCGTCATGCCCCGGCCGATGAGCTTCACCCGGCCGAGATCCCCGCGCAGCTCGACCTCCTCGCCGCCGTCGCCCTCGACCTCGAAGACGTCGTCGAGCCGGAGCTGGCGCTTGCCGCGGAGGATCGGCAGGGCGCGCACCTCGGCGTGACTGAGGCCGGCGAGGCGGTCCGGGGTGAGCACCTCCGCCTCGAGCGGGACGTGCGGCCGTTCCTTCAGGGTGAGGACGAGCACGGCAGCACCTCCGGGTGTTCGATCCGCTCCAGCTCGACCGGGTAGTTGTCGAACGCCACGGTGTAGTGCTGCTGGAACAGCGGCCGGATGAACTCCTCGACCGACGCGTCGTACGCCGGCCGGACGAGCAGGCCCTTGCCCTCGTGGGCGTTGCGGATCTCGCCCTCCTCGATGACGACCTCGCCCGCCTTGAGGACGTAGCGCGGGTAGGCGAACATCCGGGCGTAGTCCGTCCCGGCGTTGAAGATCGCGACGTCGGCGTCGGCCCCGACGCCGAGGTGGCCCTTGTCCGGCAGGCCGAGCGCCCGCGCCGGCCCGGCCGACGTGATGATCGCGATCTCGTACAGCGTGTACTGTCGGGTCAGGTCCGGCAGGACGATCCGGCCCTGGGCCTTGGCCGGCAGCTTCTTCAGCTGCTCGCGGCGGAACTCGGCGTCCATCAGCAGCTGGACGATCTCCGGGTAGCGCCAGAACGGGGCCCCGTTCGGGTGGTCGGTTGTCAGGAAGATCCGCCACGGGTCGTCGATGAGCAGGAGCAGCTCCAGGCCGGTCGCCCACTGGACGGCGTTGACGAGGTTCTTCTCCTTGTAGACGTACGGGACGATGCCGCAGCCGGTCTCGTTCTCGACGTCGATGTTGCCCCACTTCTTGCCGGTCAGCTTGTAGAGCAGGTGCTGCCACGGCCCGTCGGCGGTGATCGTCACCGTGTTGCCGAACAGGACGACGCCGGCGTCGCACGTCAGGTTCTTGTTCGCTTTGAACGCCGCGGCGAGGCGGGCCGACTCGGACCGCATCGTGTACCAGTCGTCGCCGCCGTAGGCGTGGTACTGGAGGTGGGCGAGGTGGGCCCGGTTCCCTTCGAGCACCTTCATCGTCTCGAGCGTCGTGCCGACGTTGCCCGGCGCGCCGAGGTTGTTGCAGTGCAGGTGCAGGGCGTGCGGCAAACCCAGCCCATCGACGATGCCGGCGAGCGCCTGGATGATCTTCGCCGGGGTCAGGGTCGTGTAGCCGGGCACCGTCTCGAAGAGGCCCTTGGCGTCCTTGCCCCACTTCCACGCCGCGACGCCGCCGGGGTTGACCGCCTTGACGCCGTACGCCTTCGCGGCCCAGATGTTCCACGCCGCGACGTGGCGGGCGCGCTCGATCTCGCCCTTCTCGATCAGGTCGAGCAAGATCTCGTGGTTGGCCATCAGGACGCAGCACGACTTGTCGACGATCGGCGTGTCGCGCAGCTCCTCGTGCGTGTGCCGGGCGGACAGGATCGGCACCGCGGCCTCGTTGACGGTCGTGTAGCCGAGGCCGGCATAGAGGTAGCCGGTGACGTACGTCGTCGGCGTCGCGCCGCCGATGCCGGAGCGCCGTCCGGGCGACCGGACGAACGGGGCGTTGCCGCGGTGGTCCTCCGGGATCATCGCCCGGGCGAAGTTCAGGGCCGCCCCGGCGACGTGCGTGTGGACGTCGACGCCGCCCGGAAAGACGACCATGCCGGTGGCGTCGAGGGTCCGGCCGCCATCGACCTCGGCGACGATCTTGCCGTCGGCGAGGCAGACGTCGCGGACCTCGCCGTCGATGCCGTTGGCCGGGTCGTAGACCCGGCCGCCCGTGATGCGGAGTTGCGACTTGGCGGCCAACCTGCACCCCTTCAGATAGCCCCCGGCTTGCCGGGGGTCTTTGCAACAAAGCACCCCCCGGCAAGCCGGGGGCTATGTGGGCGACCGAAGGCGGTCGCCCTACCGCCCCAGGATCGCCAGCGGCGGCACGTCCGGCGGGGCCAGCGGCGGCTTCGCCGCGACGGCCTGGTAGATCCGCCGGATGACCTCCTCGTCGGTCGGGTACGGCGACTTCAGCGCCGGCCGCAGCGGCAGCGGGATCTCGTCCATGCGGTAGACCGTCCCCGGGGCGCTGATGCCGGTCGCCGCCGTGGTGAAATGCACCCGGCTGAGCCGGCTCGTGTGCGTCACCTTCGGGTCGAGGACGATCGTCGGGATGCGAGCCAGGTGGTCGATCGCCGGCTGCGGCATCGTCGCCCCCGGGTCGGCCCCGAGGATCAGGGCCGCGTCGCAGTCGCCGCGGACGAGCAGGTCGATCGTCGAGAACTCGCCCGGGTTGAAGCGCGGGTAGCCGCGCGCCAGGTTCACCCCGAACGGGTAGCCCGTCGTCCAGCGCAGGATCACGTCGCCGCCGGTGACGTTGCCGTGGCCGCGCATCGGCATCGCGACGAACTTCGTGAAGGCGTTCAGCTCCGCCGCGAGGGTCAACAGCGCCGCCGAGTTCATGTGCTTGCCGCGCGTCATCGACAGGCCCATGCCGAAGAAGAACACGCCGAACTTCGCTTTCTTCATCCGGTCGGCCAGGTCGGTCAGCTGCTCGACCGTCAGGCCCGTCTCGGCGACGATTGCCGGATCGACGCGCTCGCCCTTGACGATCGCCCGCAGGGCGGTGATCGCCTCGAAGTCCTTCGTCGGCTTGATCTGCAAGAACAGGTCCGCCGCCCGGACGCTCGGCGTCTCGCGGATGTCGACCAGGACCATCGTCCGGTCCTTCCGGCCGCGCGGCACGAACTTGCCCTTGGGCATGAGCGCGTACTTGGTGAAGTGCCGCGGGTGGCACTCCGCCGGGTTGCCGCCCCAGTAGACGAGGAAGTCGGCCCGGTTCTTGACCTCGCCCAGCGTACACGAGACTTTTCCGCCCAACTGGGCGGCGATCTCGGTCGGGCCGTGTCAGAGGGAGGTGTGGCTATCGACCACGCCCCCGATCGATTCGGCCAGCGCGACGGCCTCGCGCTGCGCCTCGCAGGTGATGTTGCTCAGGCCGTAGACCAGAGGCAGGTCGGCCTGGTAGAGGAAGTCGGCCGCCGCGGCGACGGCCTCGTCGAGGGTCGCCTCCTTGCCGTCGATCAGGGCGTCGGGGTAGAGGCGCTCGGCGGTGTGGTTCTCGAACCAGGTCGCGCCGAGGACGCACGCCCCCTTGGTGTGGGTGATGCGGTCGCCCTCGGCGTGCAGTTCGATGTCGTCGCAGACGCACCCGCAGAACGTGCAGGTCGCGTTCTTCACCACGTTCAGTTCCATCGCGGCTCCCCCCCGCCGACGCTCAGCGACGCACCTCGCCGTCCGGACCGGACGGCACGGCGAACGTTCAGCCGAGAGCCCGGCCCTTGCAGCTCCCCTTGATGCGACGCGGCATGTAGCGGCCCTCGGCGACCTCCTCCCACGCGGGGGCGTCGGCCTCGGCCTCGGCAGCGAATTGGGCCTCGGCCTCGTCACTCTGCGGGCGCGGCTCCTCGGCTGGCATGGTCAGGTCCCCCCTTCGGCTTGCGGGTCGAGCGGCTCGACGTCGACCTCCCAGGTCTTCGACTGCGGCATGCCGGTGCCGTCGGTCTCGCTGCCCATCAGGCGGCAGGTCGGCGGGCCGTACGGCACGAAGATCATGCCGCGCGGCACCTTGCCCTCCTGGCAGGTGAAGACGCCCTCGCCGCCGAACTCGGACACGACACGGACCCGGCCGCCCGGGGCGACGCCGAGTTCCTTCAGGTCGTCGGGATGGAGGATCAGCGTGGTCACCATCTCGACGTACTCGGCGGTGTCCTTGCCGATGTTGACCTGCTGGCCCTGCTTGCTCGTCCGGCCGGCGTTCATGAGGAAGCGCATCGTGGCCCCTGGCGGTGGTCGTGCGGGTCGAAGGTGATTGTACCGGCCGGCGGAGGGGCGGGAAAGGGAAACGGCTCGCGGCAGTCGCCACGAGCCGTCGGAGTGGAGCCGAAGGGGATCGAACCCTCAACCTCTGCATTGCGAACGCAGCGCTCTCCCAGTTGAGCTACGGCCCCGGACAGTGGGGATTATAGAGACGCTCCCAGGGTCTGGGAAGGGCAGCTTCTTCGTCGCCGCTACGGTCCGGAGGACCGACCGCGTTGGTCCGGGAAGGGGCCATCGCGTGGAGATTCGGGGTCGCCAAGCCGCTTGCCGTGCAGGCGCAGGTTGAGGTAGGCGAGCCCGAACGCCGAGCCGACGAAGACCGGGGCGGCGAGGAGGAAGCTCCCGAGGTGGAGGACGACGTGATGAAACCGCGACAGCCGCCCGCCGTCGGAGAGGCGTCCCTTGTTGTCCACGACGCGGAGGCCGGCGTCCCAGGCGTCCGCCCCGTAGACGGCGTTGAGCAAGGCGTACTCGACGAGGTCGAACGTCCAGAACGAGGCGGCGATCGTGAGGACCACCACGCCCAGGAGTGGCCAACCGTAAAGGTACCGGCCGAGCGGCGACGAGGGTTCGGGCTTGGTGGTTACCATGGCCGGGTCGCTTTCTTTTCTGTCAGAGCCGCCGCGGGCACGGACCGGAGCCCCGTCAACTCTACCGACATTCTCGCAAGAATCGACTCGATCGTCGTGCCATAAAACGCTGCCAGCCCCGGGTGGGCGATCCCGGGGCGGCGCGAAGTGATCGGAGGGTTCGGCTCGGCCTTCGCGGTCGCGTCGGCCTCCCGGGAGGTTATTCGCGGGTGCGTCGCGTTCCTTGCACCTTCCTACGCGTCACCGACGGGGACGTGACACGCCCCGGCCAAAAACGCCAGAACCGGCCGCATCCGTGCGGCCGGTCCCTCCGACGTCGGGCTCGCTCAGCGGACGTTCCAGAGCCGCGGGTTCCAGAACCGCTCGTTCCGGCCGAGGTTGCCGACGAAGCCGTTCAGCTGGAGGCCGAAGTTGTTGCGGTTGAAGTCGCGGAAGCCGAACTGCTGCTCGAAGAACAGGTTGTCGTTCCGCAGCTGGAACTGGCCGCCGAACTGGAAGCCGTTCTGCCGGAACAGCTGGTTGAACTGCGGGGCGAAGAAGTCGTTCTGGCCGAAGCCGACGAGCTGCGACTGGAAGATCAGCCGCGAGCGGTCCCGGCTCGGGAAGACCCGGACGTCGAAGTTCCCCTGCCGGACGACGTAGAACCCGCCGGGGTTGAACTGCGGCCGGAAGCCCTGGTTGCGGAGCAGGCGGCCGACGTCGTCGAGGTCGAAGAAGTCGGCCTTCGCCGGGGCGGCGCTGGTCAGGGTGGCGAGCAGGGTCAGGGTCGCGATGGCGAATGTGCGAAGCATGGCGGGAGTCTCCGGTCTTGGGGGGAAGGCTTCGGGGTGGGAGAGGCGTTTGCTCGCCTCGTCAGCAGATACCACCGGCCGGGAGAGATGTGACGAAAAAGGCCGGCCCGGGGGGTGGTCCCGGGCCGGCCTGGGTTGTTGAAGCAAGGCTCAGCGCTGGGCGGTCTGCTGCCCCGCGAGGACGGCCTTCCACTTCTCGACCCGGTCGGCGGCCGCCTTGACCGCCGCCTGAGCCGCGTCGAGGGCCGCCTTGTCGGCGGTCGCCTTCGCCTGGGCGGCCTGCTGGGCCTGCTGCTTCGGCGGCACCTGGCCCGGGGCGGCCTGCATCGCCGCGGTCGTGGCCGTCACCGCCTGCATGCCGGCGGCGTGGTCGCCGGTCGCCTTCTGCACCGCGGCGGTCATCGCCTCGGTCGCCTTCTTCGCTGCAGCCGCCTCGCCGACGGCGGCGTCGGCGAGGCCCTTCCCCTTCGCTGCCTGGGCGGCCAACGCCTTGTCCTGCGGGGCCTTCGCCGCCGCGTCGGCGACGGTGGCCGCCGCCTGGGTGAGGGCCTTCCCCAGCACGTCCTTGGCGTTCGCGTCGGCGTTGCCGTCGGCGAGCGTCGCGTTCGCCTGGTCGAGGGCGGCCTTCAGCTTCGGCACGTTGTCCGTCGCCGCCTTCGCCGCGGCGGCCGTGTCGGTCACCGCCTTCTGGGCGGCGGCCAGCTCGCCATTCGCCTTGTCCAGCGCCGCCTGCGACGCCTTGTACGTCGCCCCGGCCGTGTCGCGCGCCGCGGCGGCGGCGATGAGGTCCTTCGTCGCCGCCGTCAGCTGCTCGGCCGGGTTCGGCGGGTTGGCGTCGAGCAGGCCGACCAGCTTGCCGTCCGCCTGGTTGTAGACGCGCACCAGGCCGGTCCAGTCGCTGCCGATGACCCGGCCGTCGTTGTGGGTCGGCACCGTCCGCAGGGCGACGTCCGGGAAAGCGTCGAAGACGCGCTGCTGCGCCCCGTTGCCGTCCCACAGCTTGACGACCTTGTCGCGCCCGGCCGAGACGAGCCGGCCGTCCTTGAGGAAGCGCACCGACTGCGCCCCGCCGCCGTGCGCGCCCCAGTTCTTGACCTGGCCGCCGTTCTCCATCTCCCACAGGCGGACGGTCGCGTCCTCGCTGCACGACGCGAGCAGGTTGCCGTCCGGCCGCCACGCCACCTCGGTGATCGCCGCCGTGTGGCCGCGCAGGCCGTGGAACTCGCGCAGGCCGTGCGCCTCCCACACGAACAGGCCGCCGTTGCGGTCGCCGGTCGCCAGCAGGACGCCGTCCGGGCTGAACTCCAGCGACGTGACCCAGTCGGTGTGCTTGCGCACCTCGTGCAGCAGTTTGCCGTCGCGCGTCGAGTAGATGCGCACGACCTTGCTCGGGCCGCCCAGGGCGATTAGCGTCTGGTCCGGGCTGACGTCCGCCGCCAGGACGGCGTCCGACTCGTCGCCGACGGCGAAGAGCCGCTCGCCGGTCGCGACGCTCCAGACGACGACCTTGCCCGACTTGCCGCCGTGTCCGCCGCCGGCGACCAGGAGCGAGCCGTTCCGGCTGAACTTCAGCACGGTCGGCGTCCCCTCCGGAAAGGCGAGGACGCCGAGCAGGTCGAGGGTGTCGGCGTTGTAGAGCAGCACCTGCTTCTGGCCGGCGACGGCGACGAGCGGCGACCACGGATTGGCGGCCAGGGCCGTCACGGCGTTGACGCGGCTCGTGCGGACGACCGGGTCGAGCGGCAGCGGCTGCTTCGGCATCGGCGGCTCGGCCGGCTTGCCGCGGGCGACCTTCGACAGCGCGATCTCGCCCTTCGGCTTGTCGGTCATGACGACCTTGCTGCCGGCGTTCTCCGGCGCGCCGCCGGCGATCCATTTGTGGATCGCCGCGATCTTCTCCGCCGCGATCGGCGGCTGGTTCGGCGGCATCTTCGGCTCGGCCTTGTGGGCCGTCAGCTGGAAGAGCAAACTGCCGTCGGCGTCGCCCGGCTTGACGACCGCCCCGGACGAGCCGCCCTGCATCAGGGCGGAGAAGTTGTCCAGCCGGAGGCCGCCGCGCTGCTTGTCCTGGTTGTGGCAGGCGGCGCAGTGCTCCTTGAGGATCGGCAGGACGTGCTCGTCGTACGTCGTCCGCTTCTCCTGGGCCGGGAGGGCGGGCACCGCCGCGAGGAGCAGGGCGGGGATGAGCAGGTAGCGCATTGAGTTCTCTCTCGGCGAGCGGCGCGGCGTAAGCCCGCCGGTTTTGTCCAGCGAAGAACCGGCGGGCTTACGCCGCGCCGCTCGCCAGGGTTGTCAATGATTGAACATGAACTCCCGCGTGTTCAGCAGCGCCCAGAAGACGTCCTCCAGGGCCCGCTTCTTGTCCGCCTCCGCGGCGACGATCGCCTCGATCTTCTGCACCTCGGCCGGCGTCGGCTTGCGCGTCACCGTCCGCAGGTACAGCTCCTCGACGATCTGTGGCACGGTCTTCTTCGCCTCGAGCAGCTTGCCGACGAGGTTGCCCTGGGCGATCCGGCCGGTCGTCGCGTCGCCGTTGAGCAGGTGGAGCGATTGGGAAAGCGTTGGTTCCAGCTTCACCTCGCACGAGCAGACCGTCTCGCGCGTCGCCCGGCCGAACGTCGTCAGGAAGTAGGTGCCGGTCGCCCCGTCGGCGATCTGGACCGCCCGGGCCCCGAGCGGCAGGCCGGGAAACTTATTCTTCGTGTCGGTCGCCTGCGAGATGCAGTCGAGGAACGTCTCCGCCTTGATGCGGCGGATCGTCGCCCGGGCGAAGTTGCGCGTGTCGGTTTCGTTGGTCGGGTTCGCCTTCGTCGCCAGTTGGTACGTGCGCGACGTACAGATGTCGCGGACCAATTTCTTGAAGTCGTACTTGTACTCGGTGAACTTCTTGCCCAGCTCGACGAGCAGCTCCGGGTTGCTGGCCGGGTTGCTGATGCGGACGTCGTCCACCTCGTGGATGATGCCCTGGCCGAAGAAGTGGCCCCAGACGATGTTGCTCAGGTTCGTGGCGAAGTACGGGTTCTGCGGCGACGCGAGCCACTCGGCCATGACGGCCCGGCGGTCCTTGCCGGCGACGTCCGGCTCCGCCCCGCCGAGGAACTTCGGCTTCATCACCCGGCCGCCGACCGGGTGGCGGACGTCGCCGCCGCCGCTGTTGAAGACGACGAGCTCGCGCGGGTCGTCGGTGCCCTTCCGGCCGATCTGGCTGAAGAACGCCGCGAAGCCGTAGTAGTCGTCCATCGTCCAGCGGTCGAACGGGTGGTTGTGGCACTGGGCGCACTGGATGCGCATGCCCATGAACACCTGGGCGACGTTCTCCGACACCTTGAGCGTGTCGGTCTCGTTCTGGTAGTAGTTCGTCGCCGGGTTCTTGAACGTGCCGCCGGACGCCGAGAGCAGCTCGCGGACCATCTGGTCCATCGGCATGTTCTTCGCGAGCCGCTCCTGGAGCCAGTTGTAATAGAGCAGCATCGACTTGTAGCTCACCTGATTCGACGAACGAATCTGGAGCAGCTCCGCCCATTTCAACACCCACAGCTCGACGAATTCCTTCCGTTCCAGCAGCTCATCGACCAGCTTCTCGCGCTTCTTCGGGTCGGCGCTGGCCATGAACCCGGAATACTCCTCGACCGTCGGCAGGACGCCGATCACGTCGAGAAACACCCGGCGCAGGAACACCTCGTCGCTGCACAGCTCCGACGGCGTGATGCGCAGCTTCTTGAGCTTGGCGTTGACGAGCGTGTCGATGTAGTTGTTCTCGGGCAGCTGCGGCGCGTCGTACTTGAGGCCCTTCGGCAGGGCGATGACCTGCGAGCCGACGGTGTACGTCGCGAACCGGGCCATGACGAACGCCTCGCCGCGGTCGCCGGCGGTGACGACGCCGTCGGGGCCGAGCGTCGCCGAGGAGTCGTTGCTGCTGAGGAACAGGCACAGGTGCGTCACGTCGCGCTCGGTGCCGTCGCTGTACTTCGCGCGGACGACCATCTGCTGCTTCTCGCCCTTGCCGTCGAGGACGAGCGTCGTCGGGAAGATCTCGATCCCGGTCGGCTGGGCGACGGTCGGCGCGTCGTTCGGGGCGTTCGCTTCGAGCCAGCGGATGAGGGTCTTGTACTCTTCGCTCTGCTCGTCGAAGCGCTTGCCGCCGGTGTGCGGCACCTTGCCCATCGCCTTCTCGACGAGCAGGCTCTCGGCCGGCAGGGCGAGGTTGACGCGCCGGCCGTTCAGCTCACGCGTCAGCCGGTGGTGGTCGCCCTCGGCGTCGAAGCCGAACAGCGACAGGCGGAAGCCGTCCTTGCCGCGCGCCGCGCCGTGGCAGCCGCCGCTGTTGCAGCCGGCCCGCAGGAAGACCGGCATCACGTCGAGCCGGAAGCTGACCGGCCGGTCCTTCGCCGCGTCCTTGACCGTGACCGGCACCTTGACCGTCTTGCCGCCGAACTCGGCGACGAGCTCGCTCGCCCCGTCGGCGGCTGGCGTCAGGCGGTTCTTCTCCAGCTTCGCCAGGGCCGGGTTGGCGAGCGTCAGCTTCGCCTGCGCCGTCACGTCGCGCGTCAGGCCGTCGGCGAACGTCGCCTGGACGACGACGTTCGCCGTCGCCCGGCTCGTCGCCAGGTTGACCTCGGGAGGGAAGACGCGCAGGTCGGTCAGCGGCACCTGGGCCGCGGCGGGGCCGGCGAGGGCGAGCGCCAGGAGGATCGCGTTACGCATCATATCGGTTCGACTCCGCGGGTCGTTCGTCGTTGGCTCACAAGCCCAGGCGTTGCAACGCCTGGGGGGCCGGAACCCCAGGCACCGCAGTGCCTGGGCTTGGGGGGCGGGGGGCGGCGCACAACGTCACGGCTTCGGCGGCGCGGGCGGGGTCTCCTGCTTCTGCCCCGCCTTCTCGCGTTCTTCCTGCTCCAGCCGGAGCTGCTCCAGGCGCGTCAACCGCTTCTCCGGCGGCTTCGCCGGTTGCATCGGCATCGGCATCGGCTGCCCCATCGGCATTGGCGGCGGCGTCGCCGCGACGGCCTTCGGGATCGGCTTATCGACGCGCAGTTCGGACGACCCGAGCCGGTGCAGGATCGGCTCGCCGTTCTTCATCACGACCAGCTCGCAGAACAGGTTCTTGTGCTGGCCGACCGGGCTGTCGGCGACCGTGGCGATCTTGAACGCGAACTCCTTCGTGTCCTTGGTGATCTCCATCTCGGCGGTCGTCACCTTGGCCGGCAGGCCGATCAGGCGGACCTTCGCCGGGCCGTCGAACGGCGTCGCGGTCGTCACCTTGCAGACGATGTCGCCGGACTGGCCCTGCTCGACCGCGCCGCGGTCAAGGGCGAACGCCACGAGCGGGGCGGCCACCTCCAGGCTCGCCAGTTGCGACGCCGCCCAGACCGGGCCGTCGCCGACCGGGGCGGTCGCGTTGACGGCGAGCTTCCACGTCTTGATCGCGGCGTTGCCGGCGGCGTTGATCGGCAGGACGGTCTCGGTCTGGTTCTCGGCGATGACCGCCTGCGACGCGGCCGACACGCCCGGGATGTTGAGCAGCGGGAGGACGGTGATCGGCGCGGTGAAGCCCGCCTTCCGCTCAGCGACGATCTTGAGGTTCATCGACCCGTTCTGCACCAGCGGCACCTTCGGCTCGACGATGGTCACCTTGAACGGCACCTCGTCCGTCACGGCGGCGGCGAGGCGGTCCATCGTCACCGTCCAGTAGATCGACTGGCCCGGCGCGCCGACGATCATCTCCGCCGTCTGGGCGAAGTCGGTCGGAGCCGGGGCGGCCTTCGGATCGGCGAGCTTCGCGGTCATCTTGCCGAGCGTGCCGCCGACCGGGGCGTCGGCCGCCGCCTCGAAGACGACCGGGATCGTGTCGAGGTTGCCCGGCATTGTGTCGGCGTGCATCTGAACGCCCGACGGCAGGCCGTCCATGCCGAGGACGAGGTCGCCGCCGACGTTCGTGCGGCGGACGTTGATCATCGCGGCGAAGCGGTTCCCCTTCGGGATGGTGAACGCCTGCCGGTCCTGTGAGTAGAGGGCCACCTTCGGCACGCCGACTGTCAGGCCGACCGGTACCGGCTGAAACTCGACGCGGTAGAAGTGCGTCGGCCCGCCGGAACGCAGGTGGTCGGTCACGGTCAGGACGTACTCCTTGTCCTCCGGGGCGGTGAAGCGGAAGTAGCTGTCCGGGCCGCCCGTGTCGTCGTTGGCGACGATCGCCCCGCCCCCGACGGGCGCGATCGCCATGACCGGGTCGAGGGGCGAGCCGATCCGCCGGGCGTAGCAGTGGACGTCGAACGTCTGCCCCTTCTTGGCGGCGAAGCGGAAGTGGTCCACCTCGCCCGGCTTGCTCACGACGCCGTTGAGCGCGATCGGCAGTTCCGGCACCCGGGTCGCCTTCTCGTGATCGACGTTGCCCTCGGCCTCGACGACGTTGCCGAACGCCGCCACGCGGAACGGCACGGCCGACGGCGCGATGCCGTTCGCGTCCTGGGCGTGGACGCCGAACTTGACGCCCGGCGTTGCCGGCAGCTTGACCTTCTGCTTGATCGGCCCGGCCGGGTCGCCGAGGAACGTCACCTCGACCTCGTCCCCCGCCTTGCCGCCGGCCGGAACGACCGCCGTCGGCCGCGGGAACGTGCCGACGTGGAGCCGGTACTGGCACGACCCGTTGCCGCCGTAGGCGCTCTCGCGCACCTGGACGACGTAGGTGCCGTCCTCCGGGGCGACGATCGACACGCACGAGTCCTGCCCGACGACCGGGACGTCGTCCGCCGCGGCCAGCTCGAATCGCTTGCTGTTCAGGATTGCCAGGTACGGGTCGAACAGCGTCCCGGCGAGGCGCATCCCCTCGACCTCGGCCGAGAGGCGCTGGCCCTTCTTCAGCTCGACGGCGAAGTAGTCGACGTCCTCCGGCTGGACGACGCCGTGGACCGTCGTGTTGAGGTCGATCTTCTGCGGCGTGGCGAACTCGCTGTTCGGCTCCTTCTCCTCGATCACGGGAAGGGTGCCGACCCAGAACGTCCGCATCTCCGAGAGGCCCGACGCCGTCCGCACCCGCACCGCGTGCTCGCCGAGGGCGGCATCCGGGGCGATCTTCACGGTCGCCTTGAGTTGCGTCGCGTTGACGACCTCGAGCTTCGTCGTCGTGAAGCCCGGCGCGTAGAAGAGCAGCTCCTTCGCGTCGGCGAGGCGGGCCCCGCCGAGGATGAGCGTCGCCTCGGTGCCGCGCTGGAAGCCGCGCGGCTGGATCGTGCCGATCGTCGGCGACGCGGCGTCGAGCCACTGACAAAGGATCGTCAGCAACACCAAGGCGGGGAGGTATCGTCGAACCATCTCAAGCTGCCCTCGCGCGGTGAAAGCCGGCGAGCGGCGCGGCGTCAGCCCGCCGGTTCTTCAGACCAGAACCGGCGGGCTGACGCCGCGCCGCTCGCCGGGGGATTACGCCAACAGGTCCTTGCGGACGACGGCCTCGCGGACGATGTCGATCGGCCGGCTGCCGGGGGCCATGAGTTTCTTCTCGTGGTCGATGCCAATGCAGTGGTAGACGGTCGCGGCGAGGTCTTCGACGGTGAGCGGGTCGTTCTCCGGCTCGGTCGCCGTCGCGTCGCTAGTGCCGTAGACGGAGCCCTTCTTGATGCCGCCGCCGGCGAGGACGACGGAGAAGACCTTCGGCCAGTGGTCGCGGCCGGCCGTGGCGTTGATCTTCGGCGTCCGGCCGAACTCGGACGACACCATGACGAGGGTGCTGTCGAGCTGGCCGGTGCGGTCGAGGTCGCGGATCAGGGCGGCGAAGGCCTGGTCGAAGGCCGGCATCTGGCCGGCCATGCCCTGCTTGATGGCGTTGTGCATGTCCCAGCCGCCGTAGGTCAGCGATACGAAGCGCACCCCGGCCGCGACGAGGCGGCGGGCCATCAGGAAGCGCTGCCCGGCCGCGTTCCGGCCGTACTCGTCGCGGATGGCCGGCGTCTCGGCGTTGATGTCGAACGCCGCGCGGGCCTTCTCCGACGAGAGCAGGCTGTACGCCCGGGCGTAGAACGTGTCCATCGCGTCGAGGTTGTCCGACTTCTCCTTCGTCGCGAAGTGGTCGTTGACCGCCTCCAGGAGGTTCTTGCGCGTCGTGAAGCGCTTCTCGTCGACGCCGCCGGGCAGCTTCAGGTCCTGGACGGTGAAGTTGCCGTTGGCCGGGTCGCTGCCGAGGCTGAACGGCGCGAACGCGGACGACAGGTAGCCCGAGCCCGCGAAGTTCGTCGGCATCGACGGAATGCAGACATACGGCGGCAGGTTGTTCCGCACGCCCATCTCGTGGCTGATGACGCTGCCCATGCTCGGGAAGGTCAGCGCCGGGCTGGGGCGGTAGCCGGTGAACATGTTGTGCGTGCCGCGCTCGTGGGCGGCCTCGCCGTGCGTCATCGACCGGCAGATGGTGATCTTGTCCGCGATCTGGGCGGTCTGCTTGAGCGTCTCGTTAAGGACGACGCCGTCGAGCTTGGTCGGGATGGTGCCCATCTCGCCGCGGTATTCGATCGGCGCGAAGGGCTTCGGGTCGAACGATTCCTGGTGGGCCATGCCGCCCGGCAGGAAGATATGGATGACGCTTTTCGCCTTGCCCTCCTTGACCGGCTCGGCGGCCTGGAGGCGGAAGTAGTCGCCGAGGGTGAGGCCGAGGCCGCCCAGGACGCCGACGTGGAGGAAGCCACGGCGCGTCGGCCGGGGATGCGTGGGGACCGTCATGCGAATCCGTCTCCGGTAAGGAAGGCGATCCAGGCGGCGGGTCGAGCCCTGGTATGATCGGCGCAGGGAGAATGCGCCGATCCGGTAGGTTGATCTACAAGTAGCGTTTTTCCGGGGGGCCGTCAACGGAAAAGGGCCGCCGCTTGCGAACGACCAAGGCCCCTCGCCGTCCGGCTCGGAACCACCGCTCACCAGAGCGGGTCGCGGGTGATGGTCAAGCCGGCAGGCGTCACCACGGGAAATGCGAACTGATTCCGGTCCAGGGTCCGGAGCGGCAGGTTCTTGTTCATCGTCGCCGCGCCGCGTAGCTCGTTGGCCCCGATGGCGGTTTCGTCCGGCGACGGGACGTAGACGACCACCTCTTTCTTCCGGGCGCGGACCTGGCGAACGGCCGGGACCAAATCGGAGTCGCCGCTCACGAGGACAAGGCGGTCGCAGGCGTCCAGGAACGCGTCCGTCAGCATCCGGAGAGCGATGTTCACGTCGGTCCGCTTCTCCTTGGTATGGAAGAACCTCCGCTCTCCGGAGTGCTGGCACGGGCCGACCGCGCAATCGACGTGCTGGGTTTGAAACCGCCCGAGGACGACCTCCACCATCGGCGTCATGGCCAAGGCGGCGTGGTAGGCCCGTTGAGCCGGAAGGCGTTTCCCCTCCAGTTCGGCGGTGAAGTAGCAGACGCGCAGGAGTTGGTCGTCCTGTCGCAGGCGTGTGAAGAACGTCGCCAGGTTTAACCACTGCATCCCGAGGGGCTGGAGGCAGCGGTGATAGAGGTTGAAGGCGTCCACATAAACGACGCAACGCGGACGAAGTGGGGAAGATGTGGGCATAAAAAAAGGCTGATCCGCAGACCAGCCATCCCAGAGCCTCTGGGGGGGTTCAAAGACCGATCCGCGGACCGGCCATCTCAGGGTGTCCCCTGAGGTTGTCTAGAAGCAGTATATCGGCAAGACGGCCCCGGTCAATAGAGAAACGCCCGGACAAGGCAAGACGTGACAGGAAAAACACACCCGAAGAGGGAACCCTGCCGGATTATTGAGTAAACAATAATTGTTCAAATCAATCCAACCTCACCCAAGGGCGTGCCGCACCGTCCACGCCGCGAGGGCGGCCTGGATCAGGCCCTGCCGCGCCAGCGTCAGCCGCTCGCCGGCCGGGGCCTCGCCGGCGGGGCACCAGCGCAGCATCAGCGCCGCCAGGGCCGCGAACGGCGCGTGGAAATCGACCCCGTCCGGGCCGCGCGTGTACGCCCGGCCGAGCACCCGCAGCGTCTGCAAGCCCTGCTCGAAGCCCGGCAGCCAGTCCGGGAAACCGACCCCGCCGTCGCCGCCGGGGCGGTGCAGGTGGTGCGACGCGTCGCGCAGCCGTTCCAGCAGCGGGAACATCCATGCGAACAGCGCCCCCAGATCGGCGTCGACCTGGCGGGCGAACAGGTCGTGCCACAGGTACTGCTCGTGCTTGATGAAGTCGAACAGCGTCGGCCCGACGCGCGTCTTGGCGAAGTCGATGTAGTACGGCTGGCCGTGGGCGTCGACGAGGACGTTCCGGCCGTGCAGGTCGCCGTGGATGACCGAGCCGTACCACGGGCTCCGCCGCTGGAACATCCGCCCGACGACCGCGAGCGGGTCGGGCAGCACCTCGACCGCGCCGTCGACCGGCAGCCGCAGCCGGCCCGCCGCCGGGTCGTACTCCGGGCCGGCCGCGTCCGGGTGGGCCTCGCGCCAGACGGCGCAGCAGGCGCGCAGGTGCCGCCGCAGCCGGGCGACCAGCGTCTCGGCCGGCCGGCCGCGGATGCTCCACCGCCGCTCCGGCCGCTCGCCCGGGTCGAGCCGCAGCGGCGACCGGAACGCCACCCGCAGCCCCGACGCCGCGGCGAGCTGGTACTCCCAGCCGGTGCCGACCGGCCGCATCTCGACCAGGGCCAGGTCGTCGATCGCCACCTCGGCGACGTCCGGCGGCACGCCCGGGTGCAGGCCGGTCAGCAGGTCGAGCCGGCGCACCGCGGCGTGCGGCGGGTCGGCGAGCAGGCCGCCGGGCGGGTGGGTGTCGTCGATCGCCCAGACCGGCGGCACCGCCCAGGCGTACGGCTCCAGCAGCGGGGCGGCGGCGTGGTCGCCGCCGGTGTTCGTGTACCACGCCAGGCCGAGGTCGCGGTGGAAGATCTGCTCCAGCAGGTAGTGGGCGTCGAACGGCGACGCGTCGAGGAGCCAGTCGTGCTCGCTGCGGCTGCGGCTCCAGCCGGTGCCGACCAGGCTCATCAAGAGGCCGGCCCGCTGCTCCCAGGCGACGAAGCGCGTCACGCGCGTCACGTTCGCCGGCAGCAGGTCGCGCACCCAGCGCTGGTAGCGCTCCCACTCGCTCGTCAGCGGCTCGACCGCCCCGAGCTTGACGATGCACGGCTGGCCGTTCCACACCCCGGCCGACCCCGTCGGCGGCCGCATCTGCGGGTGGACGAGCAGCACCTGCATCCCGCTCAGCCCGCCCTCGAACGCCCGCCGCACCAGCAGCCGGCTGTACCCCGCCCCGAACAGCTGCCGCAGGACGAACGCGTCCTCGGCGCTGCCGTCCCACCCATCGATCGCCAGGTCGCGCGCCTGGACCGCCACGGTCGCCAGCGGACGGCCGGCCAGGGTGCGGATCTCGACCTCGCCGCTCCCCTCGCCGTCGGCCTGCAGGACGACGCGCGCCTGGCCGGACTCGTTCGTGCGCAGCTGCTCCGTCACCACCCGGCACCGGCCGTCGCCAGACGCCCGGACGCGCAGCGCGAAGCGCGACAGGGGCCGCTGCCGCCAGTCGCTCACCCGGACCGGCACCTCCAGGGCCTGGCCCGGCACGAGCACCAGCGGCGACGGGCACGTCCGCAGCGGGCTCGACAGGTTCGCGTTGAGCGAGTCGTCCACCAGGCCCTGGAGCAGGACGTTGCCGGTCGATTCGGCGTAGTGCCGCGCCGAGGCGAGGTGGGCCTGGCGGTCCTCGAACCGCCGGGCGGCGGTCGCCCACTGGGCGAAGCCCCACTCGAGGTACGGCCGCAGGAGCAGGTCCTGTAGCCAGCCGTCGGCCTGCTCGAGCAGGCCGTGCGCCTGGTCGAGGTACTTCTGGCCGCCGTCCGGCCCGGCGGCGACGGCGGCCCGGTCGAGCAGGGCCAGTGCGAGGTACAGGGCGATGCGCGGCCGCTCGTCCTGGGTCGGGCTCGGCTTGTAACGGGCGAGGCTGTCGCGGAGCAGCCGGATCGCCGGCAGTAGCCGCTCGCGGCGGGCCCCGGGGTCGGGCACCTGGCGGGCTTCGAGCCAGCGCCGGGCGGCGTTGAAGAACCAGGCGAGGGCCTCGTCGTTGCCGTCGCACGGCGGGGCGGCGAACTCCAGGCACGCCGCCGTCAGCCGCGGCAGGACGTTGACCGCCGACTCCTCGATCGGGAACGCCGCCGTCAGCAGAGCGACGACGAGCTGGCCCTGGTTGTGCTTGCGCAGCGTCGCCGGGGCGTCGAGCATCGGCAGCAGGACGAGGTTCGCCTGGAGGAGGTCGGCCGACAGGAGCGGCTGCCCCTGGGTGAGGCGCAACAAGGCCAGGCCGTTGATCGTCGCGCCGACGCCCCACAGGTCGCGCAGCTGCTGGCGGAGTTCGAGCTCCTCGACGAAGACGGCGAGGGCCTCGTCGTGGTGGCCGAGGCGGGTCAGCACCCGGCCGAGGGTGTCGAGGCCGCGCGCCAGCCCGGCCGGGTCGGCCGCGTCGCGGTAGCGGGCGGTCGCCTCGCGCAGGTGGGCCGCCGCGGTCTCGAGCAGGCGCGACGACGTCTGCCGCGACAGGGCGTAGCCGAGGCAGTGCAGGCCGCGGGCGCGCAGGGCGTGCTGGTCGCGCGTCGCCGGGGCGGCGAGCGGCTCGTGCAGGAAGCGTTCCAGCTCGTAGCGGACGCCGGCGGCGCGCTGCTGGTCGTTGGCGACCAGGGCGAGCCACCACGCCTCCAGCTGGAGGGCGTGGCGCAGCGCGTCCGGGTAGCCGGCCTGGTCGGCCTGGGTCACGGCGTCGAGGTGGCGGCGGCGCTCGGCCAGGTCGGCGGCGTGGCGCAGCGAGTAGATCCGGTACCACGCCGCGCGCGACGCCGGGCCGTGGGTCGCGGCGGCCCGGGCGAGGAAGGCGAGGCCGGGGCCGACCTCGCCGGTGGCGACCTGGAGCCGGCCGAACTCGGCCGCGTCGTCGGGGTGGGCCGGGTCGGATTGGTGGAGGATCTCGGCCGCCCCGAGGGCGGCCAGCGTCAGCTCGGGGGAGCGGTTGGCCCGTTCGACCAGGTCGCGGAGCGCCTCGGGCCGCCCGACGGCGGCGTCGAGGTGGCGCAGGCAGGACGTGTCGCGCAGGGCGTCGAGCCGGATCTCGCCGAGGTCCGGCGGCAGGCCGGCGAGCCGGGACAGGAGCCGGCCCAGGGCGGGCAGCGGGGATGCGAGGGGTTCCACGGCCCGGTCACAGCGAATCGACCGCGGCGGCCCCGCCGCCGCCGGAGCAGGCCCGTAGCAGGTTCGCCCGCTCGCGCTGCAGGATGGCGAACGGCCCGGCCAGGCACATGCCGAGCTGCTCCTGCGTCGGCACGCCGCCGGCCAGGAGCAGGTCGACCTGGATCTCGACGTCGCCGTCCTGCTCGTTCCAGACGAGCTTGACGAGCGACTCGCGGTTGATGCGGTTCATCTCGCGCAGCAGCGCGCTCGGCGACGCGCCGGGGGGGAGCTTCGCCCCGCCGTAGCAGCGCACCTGGAGCGAGTTGAGGTGGATCGAGACGAGGAAGCCGAGGTTGAGCGTCTCCTTCGTCGCGTCGTCGGTGATCGTGACGCCGAACTGGAACATGCCGTTGTCCTGGAGCAGGGCGGCGTTGAAGTTCGGGATGCCGACCTCCGGCAACATCTTGCGGACCAGCTCGAACCGCTCCGGAATCGTCGCCACCTTGGGCGCGGCGGGCTTCCGCGAGAAGAGGCTCCCCACCCAGCTGAACAGTCCCATGCGTCGTCTCCGTGTCGGTTCTCTTCGGCGAGCCGTGGGCGGCCTCGTAGCCGAAGTCGTGAGACTTCGGTCCGGGGGCGATCCGAAGTCTCACGACTTCGGCTACGAGGGATGGCCCGGCTCGCCAGGGCAGGCGGTGAACTTACAGCAAGATCCGCAGCGTGTCGCCGGCGCGGACGCGCCGGCCGCGCATCAGGTCCTTGGCCGGCTGGTCGTCGGCGTCCAGTTCGATCTTCGTCGCGCCGTCCAGTTCCTTCTGCACCCCGGCGATCCGCAGCTGGTTGACGACGGTCGATTCCATCAGCGTCAGCAGGAAGCGCACCCCCTGGTTCGCGTCCCAGCGCTGGAGCATCCGCTTGCTGAACGCCGGCGTCCACGTCAGCGTCCGCTGCTGGACGGTCAGGATCGTCCGCAGCTCCTCCAGCTTCTTGTCCAGGAGCTTGCCGATCGCCGCGTCGTCGAGGGCGCGGAAGACGAACTGCTGCTGGATGCGGGCCAGGAACTCGCGGCCGAGCCCGGAGCGGAGCAGCTGCTCGCGGAGATCCTCCTCGCGCGTCTGCGGCTGGTCGCGCTCCCGGCTCCGGTGCGTGTCGAACACGTTGAAGGACGGCCCCTTCTCGGTGTACGTCACGCCGGCGTTCGTCGTCAGGATAACCAGGCAGCGGCGGAAGTCGAGTTCGTTCCCCTCCGAATCGACGCCCTTGCCCTCGTCGAGGATGCGCAAGAGGATCTTGCCGACCGCGGCGTCGGCCTTCTCGAACTCGTCCAGGAGCAGGACGCCCTCGGGGTACTCGCGCACCTTGACGAGCAGGCCGTCGCGGCAGCCGGGCTGGTAGCCGAGGTAGCCCGGCGCGACGCCGAGCAGCCGCCAGGTGACCGAGTGGGCCTCGTGGCCGGTGCCGGAGCCTTGCAGGTTCTGGCAATCGACCCGGATGAGGGCCTCCCGGCCGCCGCCGAGCAGACGCGCGACGCGCAACGCCGTCTCCGTCTTGCCGACGCCGGTCGGCCCGGCGAACAGGAACACGCCGCGCGGCCCGCGGCGCAGGAGCAGCCCGCCGCCGGACGGGTCGCGCGACGCGACGATCGCCTCGGCGAGCTGGTCGATGATGTCGTCCTGGCCGACGATCGTGTCCTTGAGGTCCTTGCCCACCTCCGGCACGGTCAGGTTCGCCTCGCTCAGGAGGACCGGCCCGGCCATCTTCTCGACGGCCTGGACGAGGGCCCGCTTCTGGAGCGGCACCTTCTCCTTCGCCTGGGGCGTGTTCATCGTCTCCAGGACGGTGACCGCGCAGGCGTTCTCGAGCAGGCGGATCGACTTCTCCGGCTGGTGGCGTTCCGGCAGGTAGCGCTCCGCCAGCTCGACGACGTCGGGCAGGAGGTTCTCCGGGATGGCGATCGGGTTGCCGACGCGCTCGAAGTGCTGCTCGAGGTCCTTGACCCGGCCCTTGAGCAGGCGCTGCGTCTCGTTGGAGCCCATCGGCTTGAGGTGGACGGCGTTGAAGCGGCGCGGCAGCGAGCCGTCCCACTGGGCGAGGCGGGCGTACTCCTCCGGGACGACGCTGCCGATGCAGGCGACCCGGCCGGTCATCAGGTGCTCCTGGAACGCCGAGATCAGCTCCGTCTGGACGCCGACCCGGTGGAGCAGGGCGAGGAAGGCCCAGAACCGATCGACGACGAAGACGAGGTTGGTCGCCTTCTCCAGGAAGGCGAGCAGCCGCAGCACGAGCGCCGCGTCGCGGCGGTCGTCCGGCTCGGTGGCGTTGCCGCGCGGGAAGCCGGGGGCCAGCTCGACGATGTCGGTCTTGCGGAGCAGCTCCGGCAGGGTCGGGTCCTGGCGGAGGATGCGGTGGGCGAGCAGGTGGACGAGGGTCGATTTCCCGACGCCGGGCGGCCCGACGAGGAGGATGTTGCGGACCCGCGGCGTCATGAGCGGCAGGATGAGGCGATCGACGCCCCAGATGCCCTCGTCGATCTCGCCGCGCATGCGCGGCCCGGGCGGCACGGTGAGCACCCGGCCGAACTCGCGGAAGGCCTCCAGCTGCTCGCGCTGCTTCTCGTCGCGGACGATCGGGGTGCCGCGCCGGCCGGTCGCCTGCTCGACGAGGCGCGTCAGCCGTTCCGGGGCGACGTTGCGTTCGCGGAGCCAGGTCTGGCCGGCGTCGGAGGCGACGAGCTCGGTGAACAGCTCGACCGGGCCGTAGACGCGGTCGCTCGGCAGGGCGTTGATGATCGGCTTGAGGAGCGGCCCGAGCGGCACCTGGCCGGCGGCCTGTCGGCGGCGTTCCGGGGCCGGGAAGTACTGGGCCAGGTCCTGGTAGCCGTCGCGCTGGCCGAGGCCGCCGGCGTGGTACAGCGCGGTCAGGAGCGGGCCGACCTCGAGCTGTTCGCCGTCCGGCAAGGACAGCTTGGCGGCCTCGATCGCCTTCAGGCACGGTTCGTCGAAGTTCGGCATGACGTGACACGCGAGGGAAAGGATGAAGGATGAAGGATGAAGGATGAAGCTAGAACCGCCGGCGGTTCATCCTGCATCCGTCATCCTTCATCCTTCGATCGGGCCATCCTTACTGGGGGACGACGTTGACGACGGTGGCGGCGGTCTTCTCGGTGGCGGCCTTCTCCGGCAGGGCCGGCAGGGCGAAGGCGACCGCGACGCCGTCGGACAGGGTCGTCGCCTGGAAGTCGTCGCCCTGGACGCGGACGTTCAGGCCGACCTTCAGCGGCAGGGCCGGCTTCGGCGTCTCGGTGCGGGTGAACGCGGCGAGGACGTTCTGGCGCACGGCGTCCTCGACGTGGAGGGCGGCACGCGGGTCGGGCGTGGGGAGCTGGTTCGGTTGGGGTTGCATGGCGTCGCTCCTGGGCAAGCGGGCACGGGGTGAAGGTACTCCTTACACCTTCGGCACCGCCCGGGCGTTTGTCAACTGGAATTCGCCGCCGTCCGCGGGCACGCCGGGGGAAAAGGCCTTGTCCCGGGGCCGGGCTCGGGATACCGTTCCCGGCGTGGCGACGACGTCCCTTCCGGTCCCACGAGAGAGACCCATGCCGCTTCCGATCCTCGCGCTGGCCCTGCTCGCCGGCCCGGGCCAGCCCGGCGTCCTCCCCGCCGACCTGTACCTCGTCCGGGCGACCGTGGTCGAGGTCCGGCAGAAGGAGTACCCGATCCAGCTCGCCCCCGGCGTCTCGCCGTACACGACGCGCTCGTCGTACACCCAGCCGGTGTCGGTTCTGCGGATCGACCACGTCTACCTCGGCCCGGCGTCGCTCAAGGGGCAGGACTTCCGGTACGAGCAGGGCCCGTTCCACTTCTCCGGCCCGCAGTCCGGGCGGAACGACGTCTCGGTCGAGGCCCCGCCGAAGGGGACCGAGGGGCTGTGGTGGGTCCGCTCCCGCCAGCCGACCGACGACGACAAGACGCCGTTCGAGGCGGAGGTACGCGAGGAGATCGTCGTCGCCAACCGGATCGCGGCGTTCCCGATCCAGAAGGTCCGCATCCCCTGGACGCTCACCGGCGCGGATCTCGCCCGGGCGGAATCGGACTACCAGCGGGCGGAGTGGGTCCGCAAGCACACCGAGGCGCGAGCCGAACTACAGGCGCGCAGCGATACGCAATACCGCGACGGCCTCGCCTGGGCCGACGCGGTCGAGAAGGTGTCCCGCGCCGGCACCGCCGACGATCGCCTGAGGTTGCTGCGCGGCTATGCGACCAAGAAATCGGCGCTAGGAGCGTGGGCCGTCGCCTGGCTGGGGCAGTCGGCCGACCCGGCGTCGCTCGCCCTGCTGCGCGAGTTGGCCACCGACCGGGCGCTGCCCCTGACGAGCCACCTGGCGATCGACGCGACACTGACCCACCTCGACGGCTACCGGCCCGAGCTGAAATGGGTCGGGTCGGAGGCGCGCCTCGCCCTGCACGAGCGCTGGCGCGACCTGAAGCGAAACCCGGCGGCGGAGCCGGGCCTGGCCGACCCCCGGGCCAGGGACGAGATGGACCGGCTCCTGCGCTGAGGCGTCAGCGGCGGAGGCGGATCAGGTCGAGGACCATCTTGTGGTTGTCCTCGGTCCACTCCTGGCGGACGAGGCGGTTGTTGCCGTCGTACCACAGGTCGGCGGTGCCGTGCCGGCCGGTCGAGCGGTAGCGCGTCACGTTGACCATCTGGCCGGCGACGACGCGCTGCTCGACGCCGAGCTGCTGCACCCGGGCGGACAGTTCCCGGCCGGTGTCGGCGTCGAGCAGACCGACGTCCTGGTTGAGCCGGGCGGTCGGCTCGGCCCAGTAGCTCGTCAGCCAGACGTCGCCGCGGACGAGCTTCTCCTGGTTGTTGACCTTGACGCGGAACTTGTCACCGTCGGCCGCGGCGGCGAGGACGTAGAGCTTGCCGTCGTCGTTGCAGGTCGAGTCGAGCCGGACGAGCCGGCCGTCCTTCCACGTCTCCCGGCCGCGGAACGCGTAGCGGTAGTGGCCGATCAGCAGCTTGACGAGGATGTCCGTGTCGGACGTGACGACCGTCGCGCCGTCCTCCTGGGTGTGGATCGTGATGTGCGCCTCGCCGGTCGGCTTGCCGTCGACGAGGACGTTGAAGTCGCGCGTCTCGATGTCGGCCGCCCGGGCGAGGGACGGCACCGCGAGGGCCAGGAGGGTCAGGACGGCCAGTCGGCGGGGGGTCATGGCGATGCTCTCTCGCTCGCCCGGGGCCCGACGCGGGGTGGCAGCGTGCCGGTCCGCGCCGGAAGACGGGCGATAGAAAAAGGGTCGTCGCGTCGGCCGGGCGGGTTTGGTGAACCCGGCCGGCGTTCCGCTCCGGTGGCCGGGGCGGGCCCGACAACCGGCACGACCACGACAGGTTGCCGCCCCGATGCGGGGTGAGACGAATCGCCCGGCGTCGCGTGTCCGCCCCCAGCACCCGTCCGTACATTAAGCTGCTGCCTTCCCCTCCATCGATCCCGGCCGGCCGGCGCGTCCATTACTGGGAAGGCCCCAGGCCCCGGCCGGTCGCGGAGTGACAGACGTGGTCCGCCGCTATTTCGACGAGCCGTACACCTTCGTCCCGCCCTACCCGGGGAAGTTCTGGCTGCGCCTCGCCCGGCCGTTCGGGCCGCGCTACCTGCGCAAGAACCGCAACGTCCACCGCTGCGAATTCCGCGGGACGGAGCACCTCGCCGCGTCGCGCGCCGCCGGGGCCGGCGTCCTGCTCACGCCGAACCACTGCCGCTGGGCGGACGGCTCCGTCGTCATGCAGCTCGGCTTCGAGACGAAGCAGGAGCTGTACTTCGTCGTCTCGGCCCACATCTTCCGCCAGAAGGGCTGGATGCCGTGGCTGCTCCGCCGCATGGGGTGCTTCAGCATCTGGCGCGAGGGCCTCGACCGCGAGTCGCTCAAGGCGTGCGCCGAGATCCTCGCCAGGGCGGACCGGCCGCTCGTCCTCTTCCCCGAGGGGACGTGGTTCCGCACCAACGACAAGCTCGGCCCGTTCCAGGAGGGGGCGACGCTCATGCTGAGCCAGGCCCTCAAGGCGAGCGACCGGCCGCTGCACGTCCTGCCGGTCGCGATGAAGTACTGGCTGCTCGCCGACCCGTGGGCGGAGATCGACCGGCGCGTGACGCGCCTGGAGCGGCGCGTCGGCTGGGTCGCCCAGCCGGGCAGGCCGGTCCGGCCCCGGCTGGAGAAGCTCGGCTCGGCGTTCCTCGCCCTGCGCGAGATCGAGTTCCTCGGCTCGCCGCAGGTCGGCACGATCGACGAGCGCATCGCCGGCCTGGCCCAGGCGATCGTCGGCGACCTGGAGGCGAAGGCGCTCGGCAAGGTCCAGGCCGGCCACACCCTGGAGCGCATCCGCCGGGTGCGCCAGCGCCTGGTGCGCAAGCTGCAAGACCCGATCCCGCCCGACGAGCGCGAGGCGACGCACCACCAGCTCGACCGGCTCCTGTTCTGCGAGAACCTCCGCGCCCACTCGCAGGGCTACGTCCGCGACCATCCCTCGGCCGAGCGCATCGCCGAGACGCTCCAGCGCCTGGAGGAGACGCTCGACGACCGCGACGAGATCCCCGTCGCGCCGCTCGGCGTCGTCGTCCAGGTCGGCGCGCCGCTCGACGCCCGGGCGATCCTCGGCGGCGCGGCGACGAGCCGCGAGGGCGGCAGCCTGCTGATGGCGACCCTGGTCAAGACGATCCAGGGCATGCTCGACGGCCTCGTCGCCGAGGGGCCGCCGAAGTCCTGGCCGGGGTTCGCCCGGCCGTCCGTCCACGAGACGACCTCCACCCCGACCATCCAACCCTGACGACCGAGGGGCTCGATACATGCCGCGACCGACCTCGATGGGCGAGAAGCTGAACAGCCGGATCTTCAAGGCCGTCCACACGCGCAACCTGATCTACAACACCTGCTGGGAAGACCCGCGCCTCGACCGCGTCGCGCTCGACTTCCAGCCGGACGACCGCGTCGTCGTCCTGACCAGCGCCGGCTGCAACGCCCTGGATTATTTGCTGGCCGGCGTCGCCGAGGTGAACGCCGTCGACGTCAACCCGATCCAGAACGGCCTGCTCGAGTTCAAGAAGGCGGCGATAACGCACCTCGACTACGACGCGTTCTGGGAGCTGTTCGGCAACGGGGCGTCGCCGCGCTCGCGGCAGCTGTACCGCGAGGCGATCCGGCCGCACCTGTCGCCGGTCGCGCAGAAGTACTGGGACAAGCACCACGAGTTCTTCGCCGGCAAGGGCTGGCGCAAGTCGTTCTTCTACCGCGGCACGTCCGGCCTGGTCGCGAAGTTGACGCTGACGAACGCCCACTACTTCCAGCGCTTGCGCAAGCCGCTGGAGCAGCTCCTGGCAGCGACGACGATCGACGAGCAGCGCGAGGTGTACCACAAGTCGATCAAGGACCGGTTCTGGCGGCCGTGGTTCCGCTGGCTGCTGTCGCGCAGCCTGACGCTGACGCTCGTCGGCGTGCCGTGGCCGCAGCGCAACCAGATCAAGCAGCAGTACCCCGGCGGCGTCGGCAAGTTCATCCGCGACTGCGTCGAGGCGGTCCTGCTGGAGCTGCCGTTCCAGGACAACTACTTCTGGCGCGTCTACCTCCAGGGGCATTACACGCCGGAGTGCTGCCCGGAGTACCTCAAGCGCGAGAACTTCGACCGGCTCAAGACGCTGATGCCGCGGCTGAAGATCCACACGAACACGGTGACCGGCTTCCTCGACCAGGCCGAGCCGGGCCTGACGAAGTTCACCCTGCTCGACCACATGGACTGGATGGCGTTCTACGACCCGGACGGCCTCGTCGCCGAGTGGAACGCCATCCTGGCGAAAGCCCGGCCGGGGTCGCGCGTCATCTTCCGCAGCGCCGGGCTGCGCGTCGACTACCTCGACCACCTCAAGGTCGAGTACCAGGGCAAGCAGCAACACCTCGGCGACCTGCTCCGGTACAACCGCGCGCAGGCCGAGGAGTTGCACGCGAAGGACCGCGTCCACACCTACGGCAGCTTCTGTATTGCTGATTTGCCCGGTTGAATCCAAACAAGGGGAAACTCAACCGCTCCCCCAAGCCCAGGCACGGCGGTGCCTGGGTTCAGGGCGACCCAGGCACCGCCGTGCCTGGGCTTGGGGGGGCTTCACCCTTGTCTCCGTGTCTGCGAAGGGGGGGAGATGGGCCTGCTGTCCGACCTACAAATCGTCTACCACATGGTCTTCGGCCGCGTCTCGGGCGACAGCCACGGCGAGCGGCTGGAGGCGTTCTACCGGCAGCAGGCCGGCGCGTACGACGACTTCCGCAAGCGCCTCCTGCACGGCCGGGAGCGCCTCATGCAGGCGATCGACCCGGCCCCGGGTGCGACGCTCCTCGACATGGGCGGCGGCACCGGGGCGAACGTCGAGTTCCTCGGCGACAAGTTGACGACCTACGGCCACGTGACGATCCTCGACCTGACGCCGTCGCTGCTCAAGGTCGCCGACGAGCGCATCGCGAAGAACGGCTGGAAGAACGTCTCGACCGTCCTGGCCGACGCGACGACGTACGAGCACGCCGACGGCCCGCTCGACGTCGTGACGTTCTCGTACTCGCTGACGATGATCCCAGCGTGGTTCGAGGCGGTCGAGTGCGCCTACCGGCTGCTCAGGCCGGGCGGCCTGCTCGGCGTCGTCGATTTCTACATCTCGCGGAAGTGGCCCGCCCCCGGCATGAAGAAGCACTCCGGCTTCCACCGCTTCTTCTGGCCGACGTGGTTCGGCTACGACAACGTCTTCCTCAACCCGGATCACATCCCGTATTTGCAGAGCCGGTTCGAGACGGCGTTGCTGGAAGAGCGCATGGGCACCGTGCCGTACATGCCGCTCAACGCGCCGTACTACCTGTTCATCGGGCGGAAGGCTGTCTGATTCCCCTGTCGTGGAGCGAGGGCCGGCTGGTACGATGACACGTAGGGCGTCGCCACGGAGGATGTGATGAACAGGACCATCCTCCATAAGCTGGCCGGGATGCGGATCGAGGAAGCCCGAATCTTGTTGGGTGCCAAGCAGTACAGCGGGGCGAATTACCTCGCCGGTTACGCCGTCGAGTGCGGCCTGAAGGCGGTCATCGCGAAGAAGACGAAACGCCACTCGTTCCCCGACAAGAAGTTCGTCGATCAGTGCTACACGCACAACCTCGACCAGTTGGTCGGGCAGGCCGACCTGAAGGACGCCCTGAAAACCGCTGACAAACGGATCCAGCGCAACTGGGGGATCGTGAAAGACTGGAGCGAGCAGACCCGGTACGAGAAGAAGCCGCGGGCCCTGGCCAAGGCACTTTACGACGCCATCACGGATGCGAACTGGGGGATCCTCCCGTGGATACGATCGAACTGGTAGACGCCCAACTTAGCGCCGGACAGGCTCTCCTTCACCAGTTGGCGGAAGACGGTTTCCCGGCATGCGCCGCTTTCTGGGCCTATCCCAGCGAAGACGGGCGCTGGTGGCTTTACCTCGCCTTCCCGGAACTGGACAAGGAGGGGCCGACCCGCTTCTACGACCAGATCGCCGCCGCGCTGGACAAGCTCGATTCGAGCCACCTTTCCTTGTTCGACATCAAAGCGATCGGGGAGAAGCACCCGCTGACGCGAAGCGTCCTGAAGCTGCTCGCCGAACATCGACCCAGCGCCCCGTTCCGGTACGAAGGCCCCCGGCTCGGGCGGCTCGACATCGACGGCGCGGTGCTCTATTCCCCGGTCCAGCCGAAGGAGGCCGCCCCGGACAGGCGGCTCTCCATTCCGGACGTGGTCGATACCGTCGCGCGCCTTCTTCAGCGTGTCGGCAAGGCCCCGGTTTCGACCGTGACGCTCGAAGACGGCACCCACTTCAAGGGCGTCCCGTTCGGGATCGAACTCGACGGAGACGGGCTCATCGTCAAGTTCCTGATTTCGTCCTCTCACTCGACTCGGGCGGTCCCGGCGAGCCAGATCGCGTCGATCCGGTAAGCGACGAGCGCAACGACGGTGCCCGCCGACGTAACCGATCCGAGACGACGACGTTCCGAACCCTGCACCACACGACGGAAGCGCAACGACGGTGCCCGCCGACGTAACCGATCCGACGCCCCCGCCGTCGAAAGGCTCGCCTACAATGTCGGTAAAGGAGAGCCTCCCATGTCGAGCAACGCGCTGGAGCTGGCCACCCTCGGCGGCGGCTGTTTCTGGTGTCTGGACGCCGTCTTCCGCGAGATGCGCGGCGTCCATTCCGTCGTGTCCGGCTACGCCGGCGGCAAGTCCGCCAACCCGACGTACCAGCAGGTCTGCAACGGCAACACCGGCCACGCCGAGGTCGTCCAGGTCGCGTTCGACCCGGCCGTCATCGACTACCGCACCCTGCTCGAAGTGTTTTTCGCCATCCACGACCCGACGACGCTCAACCGCCAGGGGGCCGACCACGGCACGCAGTACCGGTCGGTCATCTTCTTCCACTCGACGGAGCAGGAGAAGACCGCCCGCGACCTGGTCGCCGAGCTGACGGCGGAGAAGGTCTTCGGCCGGCCGATCGTCACCGAGGTGGCCCCGGCCCCGGATTGCTTCCCGGCCGAGGACTACCACCAGGACTACTACAGCCACCACCCCGAGGCCGGATACTGCAACGCCGTCATCGCCCCGAAGCTGGCGAAGTTCCGCCAGAAGTTCGCGACGCTGCGGCAGGGTTAGGCCCTTCGCGCCGGCGGTCCGGCCGGGTACAACGGGGCGACGAACTCCCCAACCCCCGGAACCGCACCATGGCACGACTCTCCCGCCGGCAGTTCCTGCTGACCAGCCTCGCCCTCGCCGCGCCGCTCGACCTCCGCGCCCAGCCGGCCGAGCGGCACCTCCTCTACGTCGTCTGTCCCGGCATCCGCAACTACCTCCAGTTCGGCGGGGCCGGCATCCTCGTCTTCGACATGGACAACGGCCACAAGTTCGTCAAGCGCCTCGCCACGACCGCCAGCAAGGAGGAGAAGCCGGACAACGTCAAGGGCGTCTGCGCCAGCCCGATCGGCAAGCTCTGGTTCACGACACCGAAGAAGCTCTACTGCTTCGACATCGCCACCGAGAAGACCCTCTGGGAGAAGGCCCCGCCGCTGGGATGCGACCGGATGTCGGTCACGCCGGACGGCAAGATCCTCTACGTGCCGTCGTTCGAGAAGGACACCTGGAACGTCTTCGACGCCGAGAAGGGCGACGTGATCGCGACCCTGGAGCCGACGAGCGGCGCGCACAACACCGTCGTCAGCCGGGACGGCTCGCGCATGTACCTGGCCGGGCTGCGCTCGCCGCTCCTGAGCGTCGCCGACACGGCGACGCACAAGATCGTCCAGGAGGTCGGCCCGTTCGCGGCGGCGATCCGGCCGTTCACCACCGACGGCACCGCGAGCCGGTGCTACGTCTGCGTCAACGACCTGCTCGGCTTCGAGGTCGGCGACCTGAAGACCGGCAAGAAGCTCGCCCGCGTCGAGGTCGAGGGCTTCAAGAAGGGCCCGGTCGCCCGCCACGGCTGCCCCAGCCACGGAATCGGCCTGACGCCGGACGAGAAGGAGGTCTGGCTCTGCGACGCCCACAACCGCCGGCTGCACGTCTTCGACAACACCGGCACGGTGCCGAAGCAGACGCTGAGCATCCCGCTCCGCGAGGAGCCGGGCTGGGTGACGTTCAGCCTTGACGGCAAGTACGCCTACCCGTCCACCGGCGAGGTGATCGACACGGCGACGAAGAAGATCGTCGCCGCCCTGGCGGACGAGGAAGGCCGCGAGGTCCACAGCGAGAAGATGGTCGAGTTGGTCTACCGCGACGGCAAGCTGGTGCGGACCGGCGACCAGTTCGGCGTCGGCCGGGTGACGAAGTAACGACGACGGCCGGGTAGCATCTTCCGTTCCCCCCGGTCGATGACGTATGATGGGTGCCCCGGCCGGTCCGGCTCGCGGTGAGCCGTCCGGGTTCCGCACGAGGTCCGCCGATGGCCCAGGCGCGCTGTCCGCACTGTCTCCACCAGGTCGAGGTGCCGGACTTCCTGGCGTTCGGCCTGCTCCGCTGCCCGGAGTGCCGCGAGGCGTACTCCTACCAGCCGGAGGCCGCCCCGGAGCCGGCCGCCGCGCCGCCGTCGTCGGCCCAGATGCTCGCGTCTATCCTCGCCGAGCCGCCGCGGCCGCCCGCCCCGCCGGCACCGACGCGGCCCCCCGCCCCGACACCGCCGGCGCGGACCGGGCCGCGCCTCGTCTCGCCGCACACCTGCCAGCACTGCTGGAAGCAGATGCCCGACGGCATCAACAAGCCGGCCGCCACGGTCACCTGCCCCGGCTGTCGCAATAAGACGTCCGTCTATGCGATCCAGTTCCGGTGCCAGGCCTGCGCCGAGCTGCTCGAAGCGCCGAAGCGGCTCGCCGAGGAGAAGCGGCCCTGCCCTTGTTGTGCCAAGGGGCTGACCATCCCGCGCCTCGTCCTGGAGGAGGTCAGCGACGACGCCGACGACCTGGAGGCGTTCGTCTGCGAGTGCCCCAGCTGCCGCAAGCGCGTCGTCGCCCGGCGCGAGGAGGTCGGCCGGAACGCCGTCTGCCCGCTGTGCCGCGTCGTCGTCGTCGTGCCGGCCTACGGGACGACCGCGCGCCGGAGCGCCCCGCCGGCCGAGGAGCCGGCCGCGTCGCTCCAGGCCGGCCACGAGGTCGCCTGCCGGGCCTGCCGTTGCCACATCCCGTCCACCGCCGCCCGCTGCCCGATCTGTGGTCACGCCAACACGCCGTCGGAGTATCCGTAACCGCGGAAGGAGCCGTCCATGTCGTCACCGGACCGTCGCCGGTTCCTCCAGGCCGGCCTCCTCGGCGGGGCCGCCCTCGGCCTCGACGCCGCCCCGGCCGTCGAGGCGTTCGAGCTGGACGAGGTGAGCCTCGCCGACCTGCAAGCCGGCCTCGCCGCCGGGAAATGGACCAGCGTCGCCCTCGTCGAGAAGTACCTCGCCCGCATCGCCGCCATCGACCACGCCGGGCCGGCCCTCCGAAGCGTCATCGAGGTCAACCCGGACGCCGTCGCCCTCGCCGCCGCCCTCGACAGGGAGCGCAAGGAGAAGGGGCCGCGCGGCCCGCTGCACGGAATCCCGATCCTCGTCAAGGACAACATCGACTCGGCCGACAAGATGGCGACGACGGCCGGCTCGCTCGCCCTGGTCGGCTCGAAGCCGAAGCAGGACGCCTTCGTCGTCGAACAACTGCGCAAGGCCGGCGCCGTTCTGCTCGGCAAGACGAACCTCAGCGAGTGGGCCAACTTCCGGTCCGGCTCCTCGACGAGCGGCTGGAGCGGCCGCGGCGGCCTGACGCGCAACCCGTACGCGCTCGACCGCAACGCCTCCGGGTCGAGCACCGGCTCGGCCGTCGCCGTGGCGGCGAGCCTGTGCGCCGCGGCGGTCGGCACCGAGACGGACGGGTCGATCGTCAGCCCGTCGAACGTGTGCGGCGTCGTCGGCCTCAAGCCGACGGTCGGCCTGGTCGGCCGGTCGGGCATCATCCCGATCGCCCACACGCAGGACACCGCCGGCCCGATGGCCCGCACCGTCCGCGACGTGGCGATCCTCCTCGGGGCGATGACCGGCCTCGACCCGCGCGACGCCGAGACGAAGCTCGCCGACGGCAAGGCCGCGGCGGACTACACGACGTTCCTCGACGCGAAGGGCCTCAAGGGGGCGCGCCTCGGCGTCGCCCGCCGGTTCTTCGGCTTCAACGAGCACGTCGAGCGGCTGATGGACGACCTGCTCGCGCTGCTCAAGAAGGAGGGGGCCGAGTTGATCGACCCGGTCGTCATCCCGAACGCCGACGCCGTCGCGCCGCTGGAGCGGCTCGTCCTCCAGTACGAGTTCAAGGCCGACCTGAACGCCTACCTGGCGGCGCTCGGTCCGGACGCGCCGGTCAAGACGCTCGCGGACGTGATCGCGTTCAACAAGCAGCACCGCGACCGGGAGATGCCGTACTTCGGCCAGGACAACCTGGAGCGGTGCCAGGCGCTGGGGCCGCTGACGGAGAAGGAGTACACCGACGCCGTCGAGAAGATGCGCAAGCTCGCCCGGGCCGACGGCATCGACGCGGCGATGGACAGGCACAAGCTCGACGCGCTGATCGCGCCGACTGGCGGCCCGGCGTCGGTGACGGACCTCGTCCTGGGCGGCGGCGGTCGGGGCAGTTGTTCAAGGCCGGCGGCGACGGCGGGCTATCCGCACCTGACGGTGCCGGCCGGGGCGGTGTTCGGCCTGCCGGTCGGGCTGTCGTTCTTCGGCCGGGCGTGGAGCGAGGGCACCTTGCTCAAGGTCGGCTATGCGTTCGAGTACGCGACGAAGGCACGGAAGCCGCCGCGCTACCTGGCGACGGCGGCATTGTGAACGGAAACGGGGACGGAACCATGGCCGCCTTCCTGGCACGGCTCGCCCTGATCGCGGTCGTGGTGCCGCTCGCGCTGTCGCTGCTGGCGCTGGGCGGGGCGCTCCTGCTCCTGCTGACCGTGGCGGTGGCCCCGCTGCTGTTCTGCCAGTACCTGCGCGCCGTGCGCCGACTGCCGCTGGCCGGACTGTTCTACTACCCGAGCCTGGCCCTGCTGCTCGTCGCGGCCCTCGGCCTGCCGTGGTGGCTGGTGGTGCTGGTCGTCCTGCCGACGTTCGCGTTCGTGGCGTTCCTGCCCGACCCGTGGACGTACTTCGCCCGGCCGCGCGTCCGCGACGCCGTCCTGCGGGCGATCGAACACTTCGAGCGCGACCCGAACCGCCAGCTCGACTACCACACCGCCCAGGTCGTCGGCGCGGAGACGGGGTTGACCGTGGTCCTGCTCCGCGCCCCGAGCGAGCACGGCCCGTCGCTGGCGTTCTACCTCGCCGTCGGCAAGGACGGCGCGGTCGAGGAACTGTCGCCGGAAGAGCAGCGCCGCCGCTACGGCTACGACCCGGCCGAGACGCGGCACTACGAGTAAGCTACCGGGCGAGTTTGACCGGCCCCGGCCGGCCGAGCCGGGCGTCGGCAAGCACGACGTCGCCGGCCTTGAGGCCCTCGGTCACCTCGACGCGCTGGAAGTCGCGCCGCCCGGTCCGCACCCGCTGCTCGACCGCCTGGCCGTCGCGGACGACCCAGACCTTCTCGACGCCGGCGAATTCGCTCAGGGCCGACAGCGGGATCGCCAGCGACCGGGCCTCCGGCTCGACGAGGATGTCCGCCTCGGCGAAGAAGTTCGCCGGGATCTTGCTCCCCGGGTTCGGCACGTCGACCTCCACGACCAGCGACCGGCTCGTCATCGCCAGGGCGGGGCTCAGGCGGGTGACCGTCCCTTCGAGCGGCTCCTTGACGCCCTCGACGTGGACGCGGACCTTCTGGTTGAGTTGGACCTGGAGCGTGCGCCGTTCCGGCACGCCGGCCGTGAAGCGGAGCCGGTCGGTCTTGACCAGGACGAACAGCGGCGTGCCGGTCAGGACGTTCGCCCCCTTGGCGGTCATCCGCTCGGCAATCGTGCCGTCGAACGGGGCGACGGTCTTCGCGTCGCGGAGGTCCTGCTGCGCCTGGGAGAGGGCGACCTTGTTCAGGTTCAAGGTGGCGATCGTCTCGCGGACCTGGTTCATCGCGCCGTTGTAGCGCGCCTGGGCGACCTCGACCGCGGCCTTGAGGGTCTGGAGTTCCTCGGCCGACGCGGCGGCGCTGCCGGCCAGGCCGCGAGTCCGCTCGAACCGGGCGATGGCGTCGTTCAGGTTCGCCTGCGCCTCGCGGACCGGCGGAGACCTGAGCGGGTCGAGCTCCGTATCCGGTGCCTCCTCGCGCAGGCCGAGCCGCGAGCGCGTCTGCTTCACCGCCGCGTCGGCGTGCTTGACCTTCAGGTCGAAATCGACCGCGCGCAGTTCGACGAGGACGTCGCCCGCCTTGACGGCCTGGCCGCGGTCGGCGTTCACCTTCTCGACCAGGCCGGCGACGCGCGACGACAGGGTCGCCTCCTCGTCGGCCTCGAGGTTGCCCTGGACGCGGACGTAGACCGGCCAGGGGACCGGCACGACGGTCAGCGTCGCGGCGGCGAGCGGCTCGACGACCTTCTCGTTTGGGGCGTGACCGGCCGGGCCGTGGCCGCAGCCGACGACGGCCAACAACGCCAGGAGGAGCGAGGTGCGGATCACGGCGAGCCTCGGCGGGGTAGAGGGAGGGCCACCCTAAGTTTAGCGGCGTGGGGCCGACTTCTCCAGACGGAACCGGCCGGGCTTCGCCTTGATTTGCATGGCGGGGCTCGGTTCTACTAGCGGACCAGCCGGCCGACTCGGCGGTCCGGCCCCGCGTGTCCGCTACCCAAGGAAGGGCGTCCGATGGCCGACCGTCAAGCGATCCGCAAGATGCTCGTCGAGATCCTGGAAGAGGACACCGGCAACTCGTTCGTCGACCTGGCCGAGACGGACTCCCTCCGCGAGGGGCTCGGCCTCGACTCGGTCGATATCGTCAGCGCCGTGTCGCAGATCGAGCGGCGCTTCAAGATCCGCATGACGCACGAGGAGTTGGAGAAGCTCGTCACCGTCGCCGACCTGCTCAACCTCCTGGAGGCGAAGCTCGCCGCCGTGCCCGGGAACGACATCGCCGCCGCTTAAGCCGCCCGCCGCTGGGCCGACGCCCGCGGCAGCGGGTACGCCCGCGCCAGGCCGGCGACCGCGTCGAGCAGGCCGGCGATCGCCTCGGGCGGGTGGTTCGCGTTCACCTGGATGCGCAGCACCCCGGCGTGGTACGGCACCGCCGGGAAGACGACCGACTGGACGAAGTAGCCGCGTTCGAAGAGGTGGTTCCCGGCCCGGAGCGTCAACTCCTCGTCGCCGGTCAAGACCGACAGGATCGGCGTCCGGCCGCCCTCGACGACCAGGCCGAGGTCGGCCAGGCCGCGCGTCAGCCGGGCGAGGTTGGCGTTCAATCGCGTCATCAGCCCGGCGTACTCGTCCGAGGCGAGGATGTCGCAGACGACGCAGACCGCCTCCAGGTACGGCGGCGGCACCGGCCCGCCGAAGATCCACGTGTTCGAGCGCATCTTCAGCAGCTGCTTCATCTCGCGCGTGCAGCCGACGAACGCCCCCAGGCAGCTGAACCCCTTCGATAGCGACCCGACCACCAGGGCGTTCGAGTAGTCGCCCAGCGCCGCCCGGACGGTGCCCCGGCCGTGGTCGCCGATGACGCCGGTCGCGTGGGCGTCATCGACGTAGAGGACCGCCCGCCGCGACAGGCAGACGTCGTTCAGGGCGGCGAGGGGCGGCAACTGGCCGGACATGCTGTAGACGCCGTCGATCGCGACGACGGCGCAGCGGTAGTTGCCGGCGGCGTCGAGGGCCTTGCGCAGGGCGACCGGGTCGCAGTGGCCGAACGTCGCCACCGGGATGCCGTTCGCCCGGGCGAGCTTCGCCCCGTCCTGGATCGAGTTGTGGGCCTGCTCATCGACGACGAGGAGGTCCGGCTTGCTGACCAGGCCGGGCAGGGCGCCGAGGTTGGCCAGGGTGACGGACGGATAGATGAGGGTCGCCTCGGTGCCGAGCCAGGCGGCGAGCTTCTCCTCGGCGACGTCGTTCGCCCGGACGCTGGCGAAGGCGCGCGACGCGCCGTTGTGGGCCCCCCAGTTGCGCGCCCCGCGGGCGATCGCCTCCTGGACGCGCGGGTCCTGGTCGAGGCCGAGGAAGCTGTCGCAGCCGAAGTTGACCACCTCGCGCCCGGCGACGACCATCCGCCGGTCGGGGCCGAGCTGGTCGACGACGAGGTCCTTCAGGTGGGCGTCGGGGTAGTGCTCGGCATAGTGCTCCAAAAAGCGGACCAGGCCGTTTTGGCGTAGCCCCGCGACGAGCTGGTGCAGCGGTGTTCGATTCATTGCCCACGCTTCTCACTGAGCCCGTGCGGGCCGACTCGGTGACTGCCCGGGGTCGTTCGGAGTGGTGACGATCCTTCCTGGTCAATCGGCCGGGACGGACGCACACAATCAGCAAAATCGCCCGGGTCAATTGCTCGCGTCGGCCGCGCCTACCATAATGAAATCAGGCAGCGGGCCAATTCCCACCCCGAACCATCCGCCAGGCCCGGGATTCGCGAGAGGTGCCATGACAGAACTGGAATACCGCCCCGGGCTTGCCGACGTCCCCGCGGCCAAGAGCGCCGTCTCGTTCATCGACGGGCAGCGCGCCCGCCTGGAATACCGCGGCATCGCCGTCGAGACCCTCGCCAAGGAGAGCTGCTTCGAGGAAACGACGCTGCTGCTGCTCAAGGGCGACCTGCCGTCGCAGCGCGACCTGGCGACGTTCGACCACGCCCTGCGCCAGAACCGGGCCCTCAACCGCAAATTGATCGACATGCTCCGCGTCATGCCGGAGAACGGCCACCCGATGGACGCCCTCCAGGCGTCGGTCGCCGCCCTCGGCATGTTTTACCCGCCGCGCTCCGTCGAGAACCCGGAGCTAAACTGGCAGGCGGCCGTCCACCTGACGGCGAAGACGCCGACCCTCGTCGCGGCGTTTCACCGGCTGCGCACCGGCCACGAGGTCATCGCGCCGCGCGACGACCTCGCCCACGCCGCGAACTTCTACTGGATGCTGACCGGCAAGGAGCCGTCGCCGTCGATTAGCAAGGTGCTCGACGCGTGCCTGATCCTGCACGCCGAGCATACGATGAACGCCTCGACGTTCTCCTGCCGCGTCACCGGGTCGACGCTCGCCGACCCGTACGCGACGATCAGCTCGGCGATCGGCACCCTGAGCGGGCCGCTGCACGGCGGGGCGAACGAGGAAGTCCTCGACATGCTCCGGGAGATCGGCGACCCGGCCAAGACGCGCGCCTGGCTCGACGCCAAGCTCGCCGCCGACCCGAAGTTCAAGATCATGGGCCTGGGCCACCGCGTCTACAAGGTCAAGGACCCGCGCGCGACGGTGCTGCAAGAGCTGGCCGAGAACATGTTCGTCGAGACGGGCCGGCCGACGATCTACGACACGGCCCTGGAGCTGGAGAAGATCGCCGCCCCGATCTACGGCGTCAAGGGCGTCTATCCGAACGTCGATTTCTTCTCGGGCGTCGTCTACCAGTCGCTCGGCATCCCGACCGATCTGTTCACGCCGATCTTCGCCATCGCCCGGACGGCCGGCTGGCTGGCCCACTGGCTGGAGCAGCTCAACGGCAACCGCATCTTCCGGCCGGAGTCGATCTACGTCGGCAAGCGCGACGTCACCTACGTGCCGCTGGAACAGCGGCCGTGACTCCCCTCCGCATATAGCCGCCGGCTTGCCGGCGGTCTTGGAGACGAAGACCCCGGGCAAGCCCGGGGCTATGTGGGGGTTAGCCCACGACCCGGTTCCGCCCGGTCTGCTTCGCCTGGTAGAGGTTCTCGTCGGCGATGCGGATGAGGTCGTTCGGGGCGAGGTACTCGCCGCCGACGGTGCAGGCGACGCCGGCGCTGATCGTCACGGCGAGGTCCTTCCCCTCGTAGCGGAACGCGTGGGCATCGACGCGCTGCCGGAGCCGTTCCGCCGCGGCGAGGCCCGCCTCGCGCGGCGTCTCCGGCAGGACGACGACGAACTCCTCGCCGCCGTAGCGGGCGAACAGCTCCTCCTTGCGGACGCCCCCCTTGACGATCGCCGCCAGCTCGCGGAGCGTGAAGTCGCCGCCGAGGTGGCCGTGCTCGTCGTTGATCGCCTTGAACCGGTCCAGGTCGAACAGGACGAGCGACAGCGGCCGGTCGTACCGCGCCGAGCGCGACAACTCCCGGTCGAGGAACTCGAGCAGGTAGCGCTTGTTGTGGATGTCGGTCAGGCCGTCGATGATCGTCAGGCGGTAGATCTCTTCGTGGTACTCCGCCTCGACGTTGCCGCCGGCGAGGAAGCGGTAGATGCAGTTGCCGACGCGGAGGTAGTCGCCGTCGTGGAGCTTGCGGATCGACGACGGCACGTCGTTGACGAACGTGCCGTTGGTGCTCTGGAGGTCGACGGCGTAGTAGCCGTCGGCGGCCGGCTGGATGCGGGCGTGGCGGCGCGAGACGGAGTGGTCCTGGATGCGGATCTCGCAGTCGTTGCCGCGGCCGATGACGACCGGATCGTCGCCGAGGGTGTAGCGCGTCCCCATCCCCGGCCCGGTCGGGTAGATGTGGACGACGCAGGCGTCGCGCCGCGTCGCCGAGACGAGGCGGTCGGTCCCGGTCACCCAGGTCTCGGTGGCCTTCTCCATGCACACTCCCACGAGCGAGACGGCGGACGTGGCTCCGCACCACGGAACGGGCGCTACCGAAACTTAGGTCACGAACGGCCGATGGGCCAGCGGACGGGCCCAAAACGAAACGCCCCGGCGGGAGTCCCGCCGGGGCGATTTCAAGTCGGCGCGTCACTGCGGGGCGGGGCCCTTGCGGAGGATGCTCACCTCCGGGATGCTCAGATCGACGAGGACCGGGTTGTCGGTGACGGCGACGGCGGCGTTGCCGGCCACGTCGCGGACGGTCAGGCGCAGGTAGACGTTCGGCGGCACGTCGCCGGTGACGGCCCAGGTGTGCCGGCCGGTGTTCGCGAGGTCGGTTCCAATCGCCGTCCACGGCCCGGACTTGGCCGGGCTCCATTCGAGCGAGACCGGCCGGTCGGCGAGGTTCTTGTCCTCGGCCTGCCAGGTCAGGACGAGGGCGTCGCGGCGGGCCGGGTCCGGCGTCAGCGGGAACAGGGCCGCCACGGGGGCCTTCGTGTCCAGCTCGAAGCGCACCTGCGGCGCGTCGCCCGGCACCGGCGGCGACTTCGACAGGCCGGCCTTGCTCTTGACGACGAGGGTGACGCCGTGGACGACGCCCTCCTGGTGGAGCGTCACCAGGACCGACCCCTGCAGCGGGGCCCCGACGCCGCGCTCGTTCGGCCCGGGGAGGATGACCTTGTTGCCGGCGCTCGGCTTCCAGGTCTTGCCCTCGTCGGTCGTGACGTAGACGTCGACGCTGCCGATGCCGGACGGGCCGAACTTCGCCACCTCGAAGTCAATCTTGACCTCGCGCTTGCTGGTGATGTCGATCAGCGGGGCGTAGTCCGCCTTGTCGCGCGGCAGGGTCCCGACGGTGCTGACCTGGGTCAACCCGCCGGAGTGGGCGAGCGGCCGGGTCGGCGGCACCTCCGGCGGCACGGACTGGGCGGCCTGGGCCAGCGGCATCGGCGACGGCGTCGCCGACGGGAGCGGCTGCGGCTGGGCCTGGTAGGGCGGCGGGTTCTGGACGACCGGCTCCAGCGGCTGGGCCGGCTGCGGCAGCGGCACGACCGGCGGCGGGATCTGCGTCGCCGGGCCGGGCGGCGTCGGGGTCGTCGGGAACGTCCCGGCGAGGGCCGTGGTCGTGGCCGGCGGCACCGGGGCGGGGCTGGCCGCCGGGGCGACCTCCTGCTGGGCGACGGCCTCGTTGCCGGCCTGGTCCTTCGCCGAGAGGCGGACGAGCAGGCCGGCGGCGGTGTTCGGCTTGAAGCGCGCCGTCGTCTGGCCCGGCGTCGTCGCGACCGGGGTGGCGTGCGGCGACAGGCCGTCCGCGGTGCGGTATTCGAGCTTGACCGACGCCGGGTCGAGGTGGTCGTCGCGGACGTCGTAGCGGACGACGACCTCGTCGCCCTGGCGCTCGATCGCGACGAGGCGGGCGTCCGGCTTGCCGGTGTCGATGAAGAGCTTCTGGCCGACCGGGGCCTTGCGCAAGTCGGCCGGCTCCTGGCGGTTCTGCTGGTCGACGATCGCGACGCAGAACCAGTACGAGCCGTCCCCCTGGGCGTGGAACGGGAACGATTCCTTCTCGGGAGTGCAGCGGGCGACCTGGTCCCAGGTCAGCCCCTGGTCACGCGAGGCGTAGAGGATCAGCTCCTTGATCTCGGCCCGGCGCTCCGGGTTGATCTTGATCGGGATGGAGAAGCGCGACTGGTTCATGTGCCAGACGTCGCCCGGGCCGGCCTGACCGGCCTGGCAGGCGGCGAGCAGGCACGTCAGCGTGATCGTCCCGACGGACATCGGCGTATCCTCCCCCTCAAGGCGGCCGGGCCCCCACCCGACCGCGCCGCCACCTCTCCTGTCGCGTCGCCGGTGCGTCGTCTGGTTGACGTGTGTCGGGTGTATCGGTCATTCCGGGGTGGCACTTGAGAAAAAATGTCGCCGGGGCGGTAATTCCTCAAGCCGGGAACGCCACAGAGCCGCCGGCAACCCGGCGGCTCTGTGAGGACGAGGGTCCGCTTCGGTGCGGCGCTCAGGACATCTGATCCTCGCCGTTGACGACCGTGTCGTTGCCGGCCTCGCCGCGGAGGTAGTCGGTGCCGGCCCCGCCGTTGAGGTAGTCGTCGCCGTCCCAGCCGTACAGGGTGTCGTTGCCGCCCTCGCCGTACAGGGTGTCGTTCCCGGTCCAGCCGTCCATGTAGTCGTTGCCGTCGAAGCCGTAGAGGGTGTCGTTGCCGGCCCCGCCGATGACCGAGTCGTCGCCAGTCCAGCCGTCGACCGAGTCGTTGCCGTCCCCGCCGGAGACGTAGTCGGTCCCGGCGTCGCCGCCGACGGTGTCGTTGCCTGCCTCGCCGTAGAGCGTGTCGTTGCCCTCGTAGCCGAACATGCGGTCGTTGCCGGCCCCGCCGACGCCGTAGTCGTTCCCGGCCCCGCCGATCATGGTGTCGTCGCCGAGGCCGCCCTCGAGGGAGTCGTTGCCGTCGTTGCCGTACACCTCGTCGTTGCCGGCCCCGCCGACGACGAGGTCGTTGCCTTCGTCGCCGGAGGCGACGTCGTTGCCGTCCTGGCCGTCCATGCGGTCGTTCCCGGCGTGGCCGTAGAGGTAATCGCGCTCCGTGCCGCCGTAGAGGTAGTCGTCCCCGCCGGCCCCGACGCAGACGTCGCTGCCGGCCTCGCCCTGGCAGACGTCCCAGCCGGCCCCGCCCCAGAGGGTGTCGTCGCCGTCGCCGCCGTACATCCAGTTGTTGTCGCCCTCGTCGGTCAGCCAGTCGTTGCCCGCCCGGCCGATCAGCACGTCGCCGCCGAGCTGGCCGAGGAACGTGTCCTTGCCGCTGCCGCCGTAGGCGACGTCGTGGCCGGTGCCGCAGTAGCCGAGCGTGTTCAGGGCCGTGTCGTTGACGAACCAGTCGTTCCCGTCGCCGCCGGCGTAGATGATCGACGTGATCCCGGCCGCGGCGTGTGTCGTGTACGCGCCGTTCTCGTACACGGTGACCGACGCGCCGCCGTTGCTGGTAAAGACGCTGTGGTAGTCGTTGGCGAAGCCGCCGACGACGTAGAGGACGCCGCCGGAGATCGTCGAGTACGGCACGACGCGATCTTCAAGGGCCTCGATGCTCGGACGGGTCGGGTTCGTGGTCATGGTTCATTTCCGCGTAAGGGCCGGTGCGGCGTGAAGTGAATACCGCTCGCACCGGCCAGGCTGTGATCTGTCTCCCCCGCGTCATATGGGGGGGGAGGATCACCGCTGTGACGCGGGATCCGGCCGGGATCCGGCCGGCGTCAGCCTTGCTGGTCCTCGCCGTTGACGACGGTGTCGGTGCCGAGATCGCCGCGGAGGTAGTCCCAGTCGGCCCCACCGTCGAGGGAGTCGTCGCCGTCGGAGCCGTACAGGGTGTCGTTGCCGGACTCGCCGTACAGGGTGTCGTTGCCGGTCCCGCCGTCGAGCAGGTCGTTGCCGTAGTAGCCGAGGACGTGGTCGTTGCCGGCACCGGCGACGACCGTGTCGTTGCCGTTCATGCCGTCCAGGGTGTCGTTGCCGTCGGTGCCGAGGAGGAGGTCGTTGCCGTCGTCGCCGTAGGCGTAGTCGTTGCCGGCCCCGCAGTTCATGGTGTCGTTGCCACCCCAGCCCTCGAGGGTGTCGTTACCGTCGTTGCCGTACAGTTCGTCGTTCCCCGCCCGGCCGACGACGAGGTCGTTCCCGGCGTCGCCGGAGGCGACGTCGTCGCCGTCCTGGCCGTCCATGCGGTCGTTCCCGTCGTGGCCGTAGAG
>Ga0268299_1000579_pt1 | contig 105563 bp, 98 predicted proteins | sample NOBtaG_FD_193484 | JGI IMG/M metagenome (GOLD analysis project Ga0268299, IMG submission 193484) | Activated sludge microbial communities from bioreactor in Nijmegen, Gelderland, Netherland - NOB reactor | ecosystem: Engineered > Bioreactor > Aerobic > Activated sludge | place: Netherlands...
TGCGCGAAGATTTCATTCTTCAGATCGTATTCAATATAACGCGACATCACAATCAGCGTTTGACGCACCAGGTAAAGAAAGAAACCACGCAGCAGGGCCATTAGTAAAATCAACCCGGCATAGATGAGAATGCCAAAGGCAAATGCGTTGAAAAATCTGTTTTGTATTTCAAGTCCTTCGAAAGACCGGTATACGCGAATATTTTCTGTCACCAAATCAATGGCATGCCGAACCAACTGTCCGGGGATGATCTGAAAAATAGTGGAAACAATCACAAAAAATACTCCCCATAACAGGTAGCCCTTGTGCTGAAGCAGAAATTTATTGAGGTACTGAAGTTCAGTCATAATCAGGTTAACGGTGGTGGTTGATACAACCCTTCCAACCTCCATAAAGTTTTGGCATAGGCTGGTATCATTCTATAAAATTTTGCCAATGATTCTACATACGAAAGAATCCCTCAAAAGTTTATGCAAACGATTTAGTACAAGGAAAAACAAATAAAACCGGGTACCTTTGGGTGTTCTTTCGAAGAACTTTTTAGCGCTTTAAAAGTAATATAATCACACCTAAAACAAATTGCATGGAGATTAAAGAACTGGAAAAAGTGGAACAGGCCGGCATCTTCGGAACGCTGGCTCAACTGGGACATGAGCAGGTAGTTTTTTGCAGCGATGAGGCCACAGGCCTGAAGGCAATCATTGGTATTCATAACACGGTGTTGGGCCCAGCATTGGGCGGAACACGCATGTGGAATTATGCAACTGAACAAGAAGCCGTTACCGATGTATTGCGGTTATCACGTGGTATGACTTTCAAAGCAGCTATCAGCGGTTTGAACCTCGGTGGTGGAAAGGCAGTTATTATCGGTGATGCAAAAACCATGAAGACTGAAGCCTTCTTAAGAAGATTCGGAAAGTTTGTGAACAGCCTCAATGGCAAATACATTACTGCTGAAGATGTAAACATGAAAACAGTTGACATGGAGTACATCGCCATGGAAACAAAACATGTAACAGGCCTGCCCGAGTCAACCGGTGGCGGTGGTGATCCTTCACCTGTAACTGCCTACGGAGTGTACCTGGGTATGAAAGCAGCTGCCAAAAAAGTTTATGGAACCGATAGTTTGAACGGAAAGAAAATTGGTGTGCAAGGCGTTGGTCAGGTTGGTATGCACCTGGTAGAGCACCTGGTAAAAGAGAAAGCCGAAGTTTTTATTACAGATATTTCAGAAGAAAAGGTAAGGTCGTTGTCGCAAAAACTGGGCACCCGCACAGTTGCGCAAGAAGCCATCTACGATCTTGATATGGACATCTATGCACCCTGCGCATTAGGTGCCACCCTGAACGACAACACCATTCCACGATTGAAATGCCGGGTGATTGCCGGGGCAGCTAATAACCAGTTGAAAGACGAAGTGAAGCACGGGTATATGTTGTTGGATCGTGGTATTACGTATGCGCCTGATTTTCTGATCAATGCCGGTGGTTTGATAAACGTGTATAACGAATTTTTAGGTAACTATAACCGCGCGCGCGTTTTTGAGCAAGCAGAACGTATTTACGCCACCTGTTTGAATATCTTCTCATTGGCTGAGGCCGAGAAAATCAACACGCAGGAGGCAGCCATTAAATTGGCAGAGAAACGTATTGAGGAAGTAGGTCGCGTGAGAATACCCCGTTAATTTTTCTGTTTAAGTATTCAGGCATTGGTCATCAGGCATTGGAAGAATATTCTGATGCCTGATGCGTAATGCCTGACGCCTAATGACTATTTTTGTTCGTTCATTGAAACCATGCTCAACCGCAGAAGCCTACGAGTGAAAGTGATGCAAAGCCTGTTTGCTTTCCAGCAATGCAGGGATGCCAATTACCAGCTAGCCCTCGATACAATTGAAGAAAGTTTTGCCCCTGACCTCAACTCCATGGAGGTGCAGGATAAAAAAGCACTTGCCAAACAAAAAGGGCAGGCAGTGAAAGTTTTCGAAAAAGCCTTCCGTGACGAATCGAAAACCGTTGAGCATGAAGATGCGCGCATACAACAGGCGGTAAATGAAGCCATCGCTCTTAATAACAAATCCGTAAAAAAAGATTTTGATTTTCTGCTGAAAGCTCTGGTACTGGATGCAGAGAAAATTTATGGCCGGTACATTTCGGTACTATCACTGGCTGTTGCCTTGGCCGATGCAGCCGAAGCCGACAAAAAAATTAACCATTCCAACTTTTTGAAGAACGCCTGGATTCAAGCGTTAAAGAAAAGTGATGAACTGAAGAAGCAAGCGCTGAAACAGGGCACTCCGTGGGAAAAGAAGTTTGACCAGGTAAGGCAATGGTTTAAAGACGTGGTGAAGCAGGATGCTGAATACATGCACTTCCTTGATAAAAAAGCACCCACTTTTGACGAGCAGAAGAAGTTCATGAACCATGTTTTCAGAAAAGTTATTCTGGGCAAAACGGCCATCAACGATTTCTTTGATGAAGAAGTATTGCATTGGACGGAAGACCGCGACATCGTGAAAGGAATGGTTGAGAAAACGGTGAAATCTTTTAATCCGCAAGAGAACAACGACATTCAGCTTCATGTGCTGTCGTTAAACTGGGAAGAGGATCGTGATTTTATAGAAAAACTTTTTCGGGTGGGATCCAACCTGGATACTCAATATAAAGAACTGATTTCGCGCAATACGCGAAATTGGGAAGTAGACCGTTTGCCGCTTACCGACAGGGTCATTCTTGAAATGGCCATTGCCGAGTTGATCACCTTCCCGAATATTCCGGTGAAAGTTTCCATGAACGAATACATCGAGTTGGCCAAGAACTACAGCACACCAAAAAGCCGCCAGTTCATCAACGGCATTTTAGATGTGATCTCAAAAGAGATGAAAGCCACCGGAACAGTAAAAAAGAGCGGCCGCGGCTTAATCGACAATAAATAATCTGTTAAAAACCTGTTAAAATCTCTGTTTGCCATATCGGCTTACAGGCCTTCCTGTACTTTTGTATAGCAGGGGTCGAAAATTCATCAGAATTTCTGGTGGTAAAATCGTGTAAATCCAAAAAATCCTGATGACCTTTGAAGTCCTATGAGCAAAAAAGGTGGAAATACACTGATGGCGTTCCTGTTAGGAGCGGCCACAGGCGCAATTCTGGGCATTTTGTATGCCCCCGATAAAGGTGTGAATACACGCCAGAAACTTTCATTCCAATTGGAGAAGTACAGGGGCATGCTGCAAAATTTGGTCAACGATCTGATCGATGGAAGAGAAACACCCCTTACATCAGAGGCGAAGTCGCAAGGCCAAAAAGTTGTGGATGAGGCCAAGTCAAAGGCAGAGAAACTGTTGGAAGATGTAGATGAATTGTTGGATCAGATAAAAGGAAAGAAGGGATAATTTTTTAAATCTGTTGAATATCGAGTATGAAAGCTAAATTGATTTTATTGATGGTGTTGGCGGTTTCATTAACCGCGTGCAAAGACAAAGAAGCTGAGAAAAAAATTGCTGCCCTGGAGGCACGCTTAACCGAGTTGGAAGGAAAGAAGGGCGCACCGGCCATAAGCCAGCCTGCAGCCACTCCTGCTCAGCCGGATGTAAAACCGGAAGGCCCATTGCCGGCCATTCAGTTCGAAAAAGTTGAACATGATTTCGGAACAATCAACGAAGGGCAAAAGGTAACTTACACTTATAAGTTTAAAAACACAGGTGAAGCTCCACTGATTATCCAGGAAGCAAAACCTTCGTGCGGATGCACGGCACCGGACTGGACAAGAACACCGATTCCCGTAGGCGGAGAGGGTTTTGTGAAGGCTGAGTTTGACAGCAACGGCAAACCCAATGTTCAGAATAAAACCATTACCGTAACCGCTAACACCTGGCCGAAGGTAACTACCTTAAAATTTAAAGCCATGGTTACACCTAAAGCGCAATCAAGCGGGCCGATGAAATAATATTTTTCACGCCCACCATCACATCCCAATCGATCGTATCGATTGGGATGTATTATTTTAATCCAATACCTTTGGCAATTCAATTAAACACAATATGATAAACGCAATTTTATTACAGGCCGCAACCGGAAACCCGTGGTCATCATTTATTTTCTTTGGTGCTATTATTCTCGTTTTCTATTTTTTCATGATTCGTCCGCAGCAAAAGAAGGCGAAGGATGCCAAGAAATTTATAGAGGAAATTAAGAGAGGCGATAAAGTTGTTACCATTGGTGGGGCACATGGTGAGGTAGCAGAACTGGAAGGTGACACCTTTATTCTGGAAGTCGAGAAGGGCGGAAGAATCCGTTTCAATAAATCGGCCATCTCAATGGAGGCAACAAAAGCTACAACTAAAAAATAAGAGTGAGTGTAGTAAACTCGATACTTGATTTTTTACGCTTCAATAAAAAAAACTGGAAGGCCGTAGTGCTGTGTTTGTTCGCAGCCACGGTCTTTTGGTTTTTTAATGCCCTCAATAAAAATTACGCAGCCAATATTAATTTTCCGGTTGCCTTTGATTATGACCAAGAAAACTTTGTTCCTGTAAAAGCCCTTCCCTCCAGCATTCGCATGAATGTGAGTGGTTTAGGTTGGGACTTATTTCGCAAAAGTTCCGGGTTGAAGGTTCCCCCGTTGGTCATACCGCTGGAAAGACCAACCGAGGTTCGTAAAATTGTTGGCAGCACATTGCCTCCACTTTTCAGTACTCAGTTAGAGGGCCTGCAAATTAATTTTGTCTTAACTGATACCGTATATGTGGATATCGATGAGCGGACAAAAAAGAAATTTAAGCTGGCGGTTAATTCACCCTGGCAGTTCTTACATCCTGATTTTGGTTTTATTCACGACATCAAGATTTCACCCGACACCGTTTGGATTGAAGGACCCCGTAAAATAATCAATGAATTGCCCGAGGTACTAAACCTTGTCCTTCCCGATAAAAACATCAACAGTGATTTCATTGGAGAGGTGGAAGTTTCGCCCAGGAACGATCAACTTCTTAGAAGAGATCCTCCGGTTGTTCAGGTCTCATTTGATGTGGAAAAATTGATGGAGATTCAGGATCGCCTTCCCCTGCAACTTTTAAATGTTCCTGAAGACAGAAAACTCCATGTGGAAGTCACGGAAGTCAATTGTACCTATCGCTTACCCGTGAGCCTCGTGAAATCATTTTCGAGTGATTCGCTAAAAGCGGTTGTTGACCTGGCAACAGTAACCGATAGCAGCTCGAAAATTATACCATCAGTTGATGGACTGCCCAAGCAAGCCCGTTTGGTTAAGATTGATACGGTTCGTGTAAATTTTTAACACGTGAAAAAGCCTCTTCAAATAGGAATTACCGGTGGAATCGGCTCTGGAAAAAGTACGGTATGCCGGATTTTTCAGGTGCTGGGTGTGTCCGTATATGATGCCGACAGCCGTGCGAAATCCTTAATCGCCACCGATGGAATATTAATATCTCAAATCAAGAAAGAATTCGGAGTATTGTCGTTTCGTGCCGATGGAAGTATTGACCGCGAGTACCTTGCCCGGACAGTTTTTAGTGATCAGAAAAAACTGGAAAAGCTGAACGGGTTAATTCATCCGCGGGTAGCAGAAGATTATAATCAGTGGGTAGCAAACAACAGGCATGAATATATTTTGAAAGAAGCGGCTTTGTTGTTTGAGGCAGGCTCTAACCGTTTTCTTGACAAAATTGTTGTGGTGCATGCCCCGACAGAACTTCGGATCAGGCGGGTTCTGCAACGCGATTCGCACCGAACAAGGCAACAAGTGGAAGAGATTATGAACAACCAGATGGATGAAGAAGAGAAAATGAGGCGGGCCGACTTTGTTGTTATGAATGATGAGACGAGCCTGTTAACACCGCAGGTGCTTAGTCTGCACGAAAAGTTTTTGGTGTTATCCAAAAAAAATGAATCCTTTTGAAAGGAACTGTGTTGCAAGCACAACTATAATTTTGAATGAGCAGTATGCGTTTTTATTCCGGTCAGTCTTTCCATAATCTGTTGCTTTTGATTGTTATTGGCAGCATGATGAGTGTATCGTGCAGTTCAAAAAAAGACGAAGCCTTTGCGGCACGTACCCGGCAATCCGGACCGGTGGAAGCAGATGGATTTATTGTTCGCCCCCAAAGCATCAGCGAGAAAATTGAAGTTCCGGGATCACTCATGCCTGCAGAGCAAACCCAGATAAAGTCAGAAGTGAGTGGCCGGATTGTGCAACTCAATCTTCAGGAAGGATCAGTCGTGCAAAAAGGCACGTTACTGGTCAAACTTTTTGATGGCGATTTGCAAACGCAGTTAAAAAAGCTGCAGGTTCAACTTCAGATCGCCCAAAAAACTGAAGAGCGCCAGAGCGAGTTGTTAAAGATAAACGGTATCAGCCAGCAGGATTATGACCTGGTTGTTTTAAATGTGCAAACACTGAATGTTGATATTGAAGCGACAAAAATTGCCATTGCAAAAACCGAAATCAGGGCACCGTATGCCGGTCAGATTGGTTTGAGAAACGTAAGCCTTGGAACATACATTGCCCCATCGGATGTGATTACAACGCTGCGCCAGGTCGATAACCTGAAACTGGAGTTCTCCATTCCTGAGAAGTATGCAAAGGAGATACGGAAAAATGCCAAAGTTTCATTTAAAGTTGATGGAGGTGAGCAGCCCCACGAGGCCGTTGTGATTGCAACAGAAAACAGTGTGGAGCAATCGACCCGTACGTTGCGGGTACGGGCGTTGGTGAAAAATAATCACCCCGAATTGGTGCCGGGTGTTTTTGCAAAAGTGAATTTGCAACTGGGTAAAGATGATGATGCCCTGTTGATTCCCACACAATCGGTTATCCCCAATGCACGGAACAAACAAGTGATTTTGTTACGAAAAGACAGTGCCGTTTTTACGGTAGTCGAAACCGGTATCCGCGATTCGGTGTTTATTCAAATAACCAGTGGGCTCAAAGCCGGAGACACCGTTATTACGAGTGGGTTAATGGCCATCAGGCCGAACGCTAAAGTGAAAGTGGCCAGGCTGGCTTCCAAATAATCGTCAAACTTAAATTTTATCAGTATGAACATCTCTGAATTAAGTTTAAGACGCCCGGTACTTGCCTTTGTGATGAACATCATCATTATTGTGTTTGGAATCATCGGGTTTAGCTTCCTGGGAGTGCGCGATTATCCCGCCATAGATCCGCCAAACGTTAGTGTGAGTACCTCCTATTCAGGCGCTAATGCGGATATTATTGAGTCTCAGATTACCGAACCGCTTGAAAAGGCGATTAACGGTATTGCAGGAATTAAAAACATGACCTCCTCATCAAGCGTAGGTCGCAGCAGTATTAATATAGAGTTTGAATTATCGGTCGATCTGGAGGCGGCCGCCAATGATGTACGCGATAAAGTATCGCAGGCGGTACGGTCGCTTCCGCAAGACCTCACCACACCACCCGTTGTTTCGAAAGCCGATGCCAACTCGGATGCCATCATTTCCATGACGGTGCAAAGCAATACCCGCAACAATCTTCAGCTCACCGAATATGCGAACAATGTGTTGGTAGAGCGCCTGCAAACGATACCCGGTGTGAGCAGTATTCAGGTGTGGGGAGAGAAAAAGTATGCCATGCGCATATGGCTGGACCCTGCCAAGTTGAGCGCCTACAGTCTTACAGCCCTGGATGTTCAGCAGGCGCTTAACCGCGAAAATGTGGAGCTGCCTTCCGGAAAAATTTCGGGGAATTCGACTGAATTAACCGTGCGAACCTTTGGCAGATTGTACACCGAAGAGGATTTCAGTAATGTGATTATCAGGTCTACTGAAAATGGCGACATCCGGGTGAAGGATGTTGGACAGGTTTTGCTGGGCCCGGAAAGCGAAGAGTCTATTCTACGTGAAAGCAACATTCCCATGGTGGGGCTTGCCCTGGTTCCGTTGCCGGGTTCCAATTATGTTTCCATCTCCGATGAATTTTACAAGCGGATGGATCAAATCAAAAAAGAAGTTCCGGATGACATTGAGCTTAACATTGCGATGGATCAGACCGTCTTTATCAAGCGATCAATTTCTGAAGTGGAGGAAACCCTTTTGATTTCCTTTTTGTTGGTCGTGCTGATCATCTACCTGTTCTTCCGCGATCCGATTATTGCGCTTCGGCCGCTCATCGATATTCCGGTTTCGTTGATCGGCACATTCTTTATTATGTACATCTCAGGTTTTTCTGTGAATGTGCTTACGATGCTGGGTATTGTATTGGCCACCGGGCTGGTGGTCGATGACGGTATTGTAGTGACGGAGAATATTTATAAAAAGCTGGAGCAGGGAATGAATAAATACCAGGCGGCCAGGGAAGGGGCAAAAGAAATTTTCTTTGCGGTTATTTCTACTTCCATTACCCTGGCGGTTGTGTTTCTTCCGATTTTATTCTTACAGGGATTTACCGGCCGGTTATTTAAAGAATTTGGCGTAGTGGTAGCAGGAGCCGTGCTTATTTCATGCTTTGTTTCACTCACATTAACACCGGTATTAAGTGTGAAGCTTAGTGGTAAACATGGTGTTCACTCCTGGTTTTACAGAGTAACAGAGCCATTTTTTGCAGGCATGGAAAGTGGGTACCATCGATGGCTGGGTTCGTTTATGAAAGTCCGGTGGATGGCGGTGGCAATCCTGTTGGTATGTTTGGGTTCAGTGTATTTCATCAGCACGCAACTTCAGTCTGAATTGGCGCCCATGGAAGATCGCAATCAATTTCGGTTACAACTTTCAGCACCGGAAGGAACGGCATACGATTATATGGACGACTATGTGAACGACATTGTTCAATTTGTGATGGACTCCATTCCGGAATACCGTACAGCACTTTCCGTAACGGCACCCGGCTTTACTGGATCAGGCTCGGTGAATACCGGATTTGTGCGGGTTACCATGGTTGATCCTGATCAACGTGATCGTTCGCAGCAGCAGGTGGTGGATATGGTAAACCGTAACCTGAAACATTTTCCGCAGGGAAGAGCTTTTGCAATTCAGGAACAAACCATTTCCGTAAACAGAAGAGGAGGTCTTCCCGTACAGTTTGTGATTCAAAACAACGACTTTGAAAAACTGAGAGGAGTGCTTCCGAAGTTTCTGGAAGCAGCCAACAAAAACCCGGTGCTTCAGGGTGTGGACTCCGACTTGAAATTCAACAAACCGGAACTGAAAGTTCAGATCAACCGGTTGAAAGCGACTCAACTGGGTGTTAGTGTTCAGGATATCGCGCAAACCATGCAACTCGCGTACAGTAACCTGCGCTTTGGCTATTTCACTAAAGACGGCAAGCAATACCAGGTGATGGCGCAGGTATCGCGCATTAACCGCGATGACCCGAACGATTTAAAAAGCCTGTATGTACGAACCCGCTCCGGTGAGTTGGTTTCCATCGATAACCTCGTTACCATCGAAGAATCTACCACACCGCCATCGTTATACCACTTCAATCGTTACAAGTCGGCCACCATTTCGGCCGGGCTTGCTCCCGGAAAAACAGTGGGAGACGGAATTAAGGTAATGGAAGAATTAAAAGCGCAATTACTGGACGACACCTTTACTACTTCCCTGTCAGGTACTTCCCGCGACTATGCCGAGAGTGCAAGCAACACTTCCTTTGCATTTATTCTTGCACTGATTTTGATCTATCTTATTTTGTCGGCACAATTCGAAAGCTTTATTGACCCGCTCACCATCATGCTCACGGTGCCATTGGCCTTGAGCGGGGCGTTTATCTCACTCTATATATTCGGACAAACCATTAATATCTTCAGTCAGATTGGGATGATCATGCTCATCGGGCTGGTAACCAAGAACGGTATTTTGATTGTGGAGTTTGCCAATCAAAAAAGAGAAGAAGGCATGTCACGTATGGAGGCGGTACTCGAAGCCTCACGGCTGCGTTTACGCCCCATTCTCATGACAAGCTTGGCGATGGCATTGGGGACACTGCCCATTGCACTCTCATTAGGCGCTGCATCAACCAGTCGCCAGCCACTTGGCATTGTGATCGTAGGTGGTATTATGTTCTCTTTGATTTTAACATTGTTTGTTATTCCTGCCATGTATTCTTACCTGTCGCGCGAACGCAAGCCGGTTGAATTCGGTGATGAAGCAGCGGCACCAAAACGCGAGTTAGTGTATGAAGCTTAAGGTAGCATTACTTTCTTTTCTCCTCATTTTTTCCGGAGCGCAACTATTGGCGCAGGAAGAAATAGCGCTTGACCAGGTGATAGCATTAGCTCTGGAAAAGAATTATGATGTTCAGTTAGCGCGCAACACCTCGCTGGCTGCCTCAACTGATTATAATTACAGCATTGGAGCATTACTGCCGCAGCTCAACGCAAACGGTTCAACGGTATGGAACAATAACCATCAGGAGTTCGAGTTTGAAGATGAAACGCGCAACCGGAGTGGCGATGCCAAATCCAATAATATGACGGGCTCGCTGCAACTGGTTTGGACGTTGTTTGACGGAACCAAAATGTTTGCTACACGTGAGCGCCTATCAGAACTGGCCACACAGGGAGACCTGAATGTAAAGAACCAAATGGTGAACTCCATCGCAGCGGTCATCAATAATTACTACAGTGTAGTAAGGCAGAAACAGCAACTGTTGGCCATTCAGGAGCTCATGTCCATTAATGAAGAACGGGTTAAACTGGCGGAACGGAAATTGCAGGTAGGAACAGGCGGCAAACCTGAATTGCTTCAGGCGAAAGTCGATCTCAACGCCACCAAAACCCTGCACATTCAACAAGAGACATTAATTATTCAATTGAAAGATCAGCTAAATGGATTAGTGGCGCTTCAACTGCCGAGTGTCTTTGATGTAGCGGATACGATTCTGATCAACCTGGATATTAAGCTGGAGGATATTTCTGAAAATATCGAAAGCAAAAATTTTTCCCTTCAGTCATCGAAATATGATTTGACGATCGCCCGTACTTCCCTGCATGAACGCAGGGCGGAGCGATCGCCTGTTATCAATTTAAACGCAGCGTATAATTACTCGCGCACTAATAACACACAATTGATTAACCCGTTTTCTTCACTGGTTACACAAATCAATGGATTAAATTATGGATTATCGCTGACCTTGCCGATTTTCAATGGCTTCAACGTTACCAGAAATGTTCAGCAAGCCAAGATTACCGTAAATCGGCAGCAATTATTATTCGATCAGCTAAAGCAACAAACCTACATCAACATTCGCAATGCTTACGTGAATTACGACAACGCTAAAAAGGTGTTGTTGCTGGAAGAAGAAAATATTTTGCTGGCCAAGGAAAACGTAACTATTGCCTTAGAAAGTTTTAAACGAGGCGTAGCCACCTTTATTGAACTGCGCACCGCGCAGCAAAGTCTGGCCGATGGTTACAACCGGCTGATCAACGCCCGCTACCTGGCGAAAGTAGCCGAGACTGAATTGCTGCGGTTGAGTGGAGGTTTGTTAAAATAATTGACCGGTAGATTGAGAAAAATCCACCATTTGTATTTTAACTCTCCAGCCTGAAATGATGAATGCTATTTTACCCTGGTAAAAATAGGGGGAAGCAGACTGCCTGATCACCCAATCGCCCTCATGACCAAACTCACCATGGCATCGCAGCGGGTATTGCCAAATTCATAAACCTCGCGGGTAGCGGATAGTTTAAGCAAACTCTCTTTGAGCATTGTTTTGGCGCGGTGCAGCCTCACTTTAATATTGGAGTCGGTAAGGCCCAGGCTTTCGGTAACCTGCTGGTTAGTCAGGCCTTCAATTTCCTTTAACACATAAACAACCCGGTACCGTTCAGGTAATTGATCAATGGCTTGCTCCAACAAACGGTGTGACTCATGGCGGATAATCAGTTCTTCCGGGTTTTGCTTGTCGGGTATGCTGTTGATGGTATCGACTTCAGCCCCCTCGGGTTTGAAGTAAATCACATTTTCTTTCTTCATATTTTTTAATCGGAGCAACGCCTCATTTATACCGATACGTATGAGCCAGGTTGAAAATGCCGACTCGGCCTTGAATTGAAACAGCTTGTCAAAAGCCTTTAAGTAGGTGTTTTGCATAATGTCTTCCACCTCTGCCTGAACTTTCACATAACTTCTGATAACGCGGTACAGAGTTTGGTTGTTGCGCCTAACGAATAGTTCAAATAATTCGCGCTCACCGGCCATGATCCGCCTGACCAGGGTTTCGTCATCGAGTTGTGTAGGTTGCGCATTGATTTTACGGATTTTCATACAGTTATAGTTTAGCGTGCGAGCCATCGCAATACGGGCTCGTTTTTGTTTTTTTACAAACGCACAGCCACACTTTGCGGGGTGTAATTACGGTAAACGATTTAGGTTCAATGCCTGTACCGATATGCGAATTGTCACAAAACGGTTGGTTTTTAGACTTGCCGCACCGGCACCACAAGTATGTTTTCCCGGGTTCTAATTGTAACTCAATGGGTGTTGGTTTTGGTTCCATGCTGGTTAGATAGGAAATTGGCCTTTTAGTTACAAAAAAGTTCTGCCCACCCCTTGAACTGTATATTTGTAAATTGGGAATTAAATTCCCAATTTGCATAATGATCCAGCGATCAATTGCCCCCACATTCCGAAAGCTTGCAAAGGATTTTAAAGCCATTGCCCTAACCGGCCCCCGACAAAGCGGGAAGACCACCCTGGCTAAGATGGAGTTTCAAAAGAAACCTTATGTTTCGCTTGAAAACCCGGATGAAAGAAATTTTGCACTGTCTGACCCAAGGGGTTTTCTATCTCAGTTTCCGGAGGGGGCAATATTGGATGAGGTGCATCGTACACCAGAGTTATTTTCTTATTTGCAACAAATCCTGGACGAAAACCCTGCAAGAGGAAGGTTTGTGTTAAGCGGATCAAACAACTTTCTTTTACTGGAAAGCATATCTCAAACGCTTGCTGGCAGAGTGGGGTATTTGGATTTACTACCTTTTTCACTTGCCGAAATTTTAAAATCACCCCAAGCTTCATCCGATCTTAATGCTATACTTTTTTCAGGGGGCTACCCGGCTATTGTTCATGACCACTTAAATCCAAAAACCTGGTTCGCTGGCTATGTGCGCACCTACATCGAGCGTGATGTTCGGTTGATCAAAAATATCTCGGATCTTACATTGTTTCAACGATTGCTGTATTTATGTGCAGGCAGGGTTGGCCAACAGTTAAATCTGACCAGCTTGGCCAATGATGTAGGGCTAGACCATAAAACAGTTCAGTCATGGCTTGGGGTGATGCAGGCGAGTTATATTCTTTACCTACTGCCTCCTTATTTTAAAAACTTTAACAAGCGAATAACCAAAGCGCCTAAGCTATACTTTTATGATACCGGTCTGGTGAGTTATCTGTTGGGGATAACGGATCCTAAACAACTCGTGAATCATCCTTTCAGAGGTGCGCTTTTCGAAAATTTTATTATTACCGAGTTATTAAAAAACCGGTTCAATAAGGGTGAGCGAAGTAACCTGTTTTATTTCAGGGATAGTACAGGAAACGAATTGGATGTCATTATTCATGAAGGGCAAAAGCTTATTCCGGCAGAGATCAAATCATCCTCAACCATCAATGAAGGGTTTTTTAAAAATTTTTCGTACTGGGAAAAGTTAACCGGGAACAAGGGAGGAATACTGTTTCATGGTGGCATCCAAAAAGATCACGTAAGAAATAGCGTGAGGGTTAAAAGCTGGACATCTGTCAACTCGGTTTAAGAAGAAAATCAGGCTATTGAGCGAAATGTATTTTGGTTATCTTTAAAAATTAAGATAGCACGTTGTTCGTCTCAGTCGTTACATTTTTACTGATTTCTCTGATTTTGAGTGGCCTTTACATGGCTTCCCTGCACAGGAAAATCCGGAAAGAAGTTGATTATAGGAGGTCGTTGGTTGACCAAATCAAGTCAATACAAACAACTGTAGCAAAACTTGAAAATGAACGAGAGAGTTTGCGTGACGAACTAACGAAAGAAGCGGTACAGTTTTACGAAGAAGAGCTTCAGTATATGGGCGCGGAAATTCACGATGACCTGATACAGCGGTTAACTGAATTCCGCCTGACGATGACTAAACTTGATCTTTCAGAGGACATTACCGAATTGCAAGCCGCAGGGCTTCGGTTAAAGAGTCAGTTTCCTGATATTGTAGATTCAGTACGAAGAATATCCAGAAGATTATTGCCTGCTAATTTAGTAGCCGGTTCGTTCACTAATTCTATCCGTGCACTTTGCGCACAAATGGAAAAGCCAGGAGTGCTTCGTGTTATCTTCGAAAGTACAGGCAAGGAACTGCCTTTACCGGAAGACCATGCCCTTCACCTATATCGGATCGTTCAGGAAATTATTCACAATACGATGAAGCACAGTCTGGCCTGGCATCTTTACGTACGGATTAGCTGGACTAACAGACTGCTGATTGAAATGGAAGATGATGGCAGAAAGGTTGTACGAAAGGAGGATATTGAAAAGTCTTCCGCGTTTCGAACACTGAAAATGAGAACCTTAAAGTCAGGGGCAGAACAGGCATTTTCAAAAGCAGAAAAAGGCATGTTAGTAACAGTAAAATATGATCCCGAAAAAATGCGGGGGGGGTAATTCTCAAATAATGCCGTTGCGGTAAGCATAGGCGATCAGCCCGGCCGTGTTCAACGATTGTGTTTTACGTAACAAACGTTGCCGGTTGGTCTCGGCTGTTCGTATTGACAAGCAATAACGATCTGCAATTTCTTTGGTCGTAAGTCCTTCGGCAATGGCTTTCAATAATTTCAATTCTTGGTCCTTAAAATTAACAGGCGGCACAGTTTTCCACTGGTCAGCGTGAGCATGAATGACCTGCATCACAACCCCGGAAAAGTAACGCCCTCCGGTCGCGACAACGTGCAGGGCTTTCAGTACCTCCTCAACACCGTTGATTTTTTGTACAAACCCGTGAACTCCTTCTTGTAAAAGATTCAGAATAAGTTCGGTGCCTTCAAATCCGGTAACGGCAATAACAAATGTTTTGGGAAATGATTTTTTTATTTCCCGCAACACCTCTATGCCTGTTTTGCCGGGCATGCGAATATCCAACAGCACTCCGTCAACGGTATGCTGTTGAAGCAGGTGGATGGCTTCATGCCCGTTACCGGCTTCATAAATAACGGAGGTAATACCGTTTTTTTCCAGCAACGATGCCGTTCCCTGCCGCACCAGTTTCTCATCATCGGCTAACAGCAACCGGAGTTTTTTCATGGTGGTGGCAAAATAGCGTATAAATTGGACATGGAAGTGTACGGTTTATACTCGATTTTTGTGTGAGCGTTGCAATTGTAAGGTTGAACAGGGTATTTCAGAGCATGTTTAACCTTTAATTTTTTACAATTATGAAAACACTTAATGTTGAAAAAATGGAGTCACTACATGGAGGCAAAGTCGAAGAATGCGGTGCCGAGATTGCCGGTGCAGTTGCTAGTATTTGGGGCCTGGGAGCTGCAGCTGCAGCAACTGGAGTTGGCGCTGGATTTGGTGTTGCCCTGGGATTGGTAGGTTTTGGTTTATCAATGTACTCAGTGATGGCCTGCGCAGAATAATCCAAGATTGGGGGCTCAGCCCCCTATCTTTCAAAATATTAATTCATATGAAGAGGATTGTATCGAAAATCAAAAACTTTGAAATAATAATTTCAATCGTTAATTCGATTCTTTTATTGATTGTCATACTAATTCAATTAGATATCATCGAAATTAGTAAAGGGAACAACATTAATAAGGTTACCTACTGGTTTAATCTTTACTACATAGTTCTTTCGTTTTTCTATATCACCATCATACGTTTCAAAGAAAATACTTTTATAACATTCTCAAACAATTTTCTAGTTTTCCCCTTATCAAGGTTTCAACTTTTTCTTCTTGAATACAAAAAATTGGCAGGTAATATCCTGATAGTTCTTCTTTCTTGTTTGTCATTTTTCTTAATTATCACTTTTGAATTAAGCGATGCGGGCTTTTTTCGAATATTTAGGTTAGCAATTATTTTTGCTTTTCAATACCATATTTTTCATTGGTTATTCCTATACTTTAAAAACCTTTTCCGTCAAAACACAACTCACCTACTTTCAGTATTCATCTTTGTTCAAATTTTGAATACACTGTCGTCAATACTCCACCAAGCAAAGTACATGTTGAACCCATTATTTGGGTGGTTAATGATTCCTGAAATTTTTCAATTTAGTTCAATTATGTTTTTCTCATTTGTTACACTTGCTACCGCCATTTTTTTCATATTGTATAAATTGACCAGCAAAACTGTGAAATGGCATCCATAATGATTACCATAAACCTTATTCTTAAACTATGGTTGAAAAAACTTTGGATTTATTTATTATTTTATGCCTTAAGCATGGTGCTCAGCTTTTATGCTCTCCAGATTTCAACAAGCATCTTAGTCCCAGTTTTAATCTTAGTATACTCTAATTGGCTGCTAATGATTCTTTTTAAGGGTGACTCTGATCAGGAGATAAATAATTATTATAAAATATTAAATATCCCAAAAGATTCAGTGCTTTTCGTAAAAATTTTAAACCTCTCACTTCTTGCCATTTTACAAGTATTTATTCTTAGCTGGCGATACAAGTTTAATTTGCAAATTCTATTGTTTATTCACGTTGGACTATTCTACATGATATTTCATTTAGAGAGAATACGGATTAATAAGTTTGTTAAACTGATCTTATCTGCTTTTGGATTTATTTTTATTGCATTTTTTTTGGCTGTTGTTGCTAGCTTCTTTGCAAATTATTATTTTATGATTTTATCAACAGTACTTATCCTGATTTTAATAGTCGAAATAAAAAATACGTTTGATGGAAAGTATAGTAGAGTTTAAAAACGTAAAGAAATCGTTCGGAAGAAAGATCGTTTTAGATAATCTTTCATTTAGAATTAGTGCAGGCAACTTTATTGGATTAATTGGGAATAACGGTTGTGGTAAAACAACGGCTATTAATATTCTATGCAACTTAATGGATTACGATTCTGGAGAAGTTAGTGTTTTTAGTAGGGTAGTAAACAGGGAATATGTTTCATATAAGAAGAATTTAGGAATAGTTCTTAGTAAACCATATTACATAGAAGATTTTACACCTATAGAGCATTTGTCTTTCATTGCCAGATTCCAGGGGATATCAAAAAAGCTGATCCCTCAGAGAATCAATGATATGTTGGTTTTTTTTGATCTTAAGAAGAACTCCTCTGAGTTGATTAAAAACTTATCCTCGGGTAATAAAATGAAAATCAATATAGCGTCAGCGTTAATTCATTCTCCCGATATTCTCATTCTTGATGAGCCTTTTGTAAATCTTGACATTCAAACTTCAGAAAATATTCTGAAGACACTTGAGAATTTGAAAGGCATAAAGTCGCTATTTATTACTTCACACAACCTTGATCTAATAGCTAATTTATGCGACTCGTTTTTAATCATGGAGCAAGGGAAAATTATAAACAACTTTCGTAAGTCTGATTTTAGTTCTATGGAATTATTAAAGGATGAAATTAAAAATATTTTATCAGAAAAAATCAAACTGAGCCCTAGCATTCCCTGGTTGTCAGACAGAGGCTAATCAAATATTATATTTTTTTAAACCCGCTTCTCTAAATTAAAATACCTAAATGTATTTGTCGGTAAAAGTAGCTTTCGAATCAGCAAATAAGTATTTGTTATTCTTATTATTTATTGGAGTAGCTGTGCTTTTATACCTTGCAAGTGAGCAAATAATTATAACAGAAGACCTTATTTTTGATTTTTATGGACAACAGCTTACCTATGAAAGGATAACAGACTTGATTGAAAAAAGTAACAAGTGGCGATGGATTGTTTATGTTGCGATACCAGTATATTACCTAATAAAGTTTTTAATTATTTCAATTTGCCTGTACACTGGAGTATTACTTGCTGGATACTCTATCAACTTCACTAAGCTATTTCATGTAGTAATGTTTAGTGAGTTTATTTTTTTAATTGTACCAGTAGTGAAGATAGTTTGGTTTGGTATTTTCTTGACAGATTACACATTGCAGGATTTGCAATATTTTTCTCCCCTGTCTTTGCTAAGCCTTGTTGACCGTAATTCCATAGAACCCTGGCTTGCCTACCCACTTCAGCTTGTAAATGTATTTGAAATATCATATTGGCTCCTGCTGGCGCTTGGCCTTTGCTCACTAACCAAGGAACGGTATTCAAAAATGCTTGGCCTTGTAGCTTCTTCTTATGGGGTCGGGCTTTTATTGTGGGTAGTTTTCATTGTATTCCTTTCCGTAAGCATTAGCCCTACTTAAATGAAAGACATAGTTAAATGGATACTTATTGTTATAGTAGTTTGTGCCATTGCCTGGATGGCCAATGCATCTTTTAAAAAAGTACAGGCTGCTAAGTCAGCAAAAGAAAAACTCAACACCCTTCCGGCATTCTCATTAGCTACGCTTGATAGCTTGTCAATTGAATCTTCCTCATTTGGAGATTCGCCAGTGGTACTCATATATTTTAATTCCGAGTGTGATCATTGCCAGTACGAAGCGCAAGATATTAAGAACAACATAGCCGGTTTCTCTAAAGCAACAATCGTCTTTATGTCATCTGAGCCGCTTGTAAAGATTAAGGCATTTGCCGGAACATCAGGGTTACGCGACCATAAAAATGTTTTATTCACTAAAATTACTTCCAACGATGCTTTTACTGCTTTTGGCTCTCTTGCTGTACCTCATGTATTTATTTATGGGCCTGATAAAAAGCTGAGAAAGGAATTTAAAGGCGAAACCAAGGCCGAAGCCATTCTCAAATACCTGAATTAGTAGCTTGTTAAAAAAATTTGACGTATAAACCGTACATTAAGATGTCCATTTTATACTCGATTTTTGTGTGAACGTTGCAAATACAAAGTTGAACGGGCTATTTCATAGCATGTTTAACTTAAACTTTATTGCTATGAAAAATTTGAGTATTGAAAAAATGGAGGTAACCCAAGGTGGGATTAAAGCTTATGAAACTTGTTTGATGGCAGCTGGAATGGGAATGAGTGCCCTTTTCTTTCCTCCAAATATTATACTGGCTGCTGTTGGAGGTTTGGCATGTGCAGTGCATACAGCAGTTGAAGCAAATCAATGAGTAGTTAGGGGAAATCATCATGATCTCCCCTTTATTTTTTATTCTATGTCAAAAATAAAACTAGTTGGAATTATTGTCATCTCTATAGCGATTGGGGCAAATGCTATGATGCTATTCCAACATTTTCTTCGTTATGGTTTTGATGCCCCTGTCTTTCCTGCAACAGGAGCTCTTATTATTTTAATTATTGTATTATTTAGCATTGTTCGGAAAATATTGAAGAATATTTGAGTAAATACAAATGAAAGAATCCAAATACCTTCTTTGTAAGGACACTGCTCTAACCTCAAAGCCAGGATGATTTTAAATCTTGCCAAAATTGTCAGCCATTTACCGAAGCAATTCTTAAATAAATCCTGAACTGATCAAGTGATTTTAAAAAGCCCCACCAAGTCGTTTGTTCGCCAACACGATCAAGCCGATTGCGGAGTGGCCTGCCTGGCTTCCATCATAAACGTTCATGGAGGCGAGGCCTCATTGGAAAGCCTTCGCAAAATAAGCGGCACCTCTAAGCAAGGCACGACACTTCTTGGCTTATTGCAAGCCGCACAACAATTGGGCTTTGATGCCGAGGGGTTGGAGGCTGAGGGTGTTGAAAATTTAAAAGAACTAAGTGAGCCTGCTATTCTTCATGTTATTATAGAGGAGAAACTTCAGCACTATCTTGTCTTTTACGGTTTTGAGGGTGAGCAATTAGTAATTGGCGACCCGGCCAAGGGCATAACTCGGTACACAAAAGATGAATTAACTTCAATCTGGCAAAGTAAAGCACTCCTCAAACTTTTGCCCAATGCAGCCTTTCAAAAAAAGAAGGAAAAGCAAAACCAAAAGAAAAAATGGATCATTGAGTTAATCAGAGAAGATTTTCCCCTGCTTTCTATATCCTTATTCCTGGGAGTCATTATTTCCATACTCGGTATATCTACTGCCATTTTTTCGCAAAAACTGATCGATGATATTTTACCGAAAGAGAATACACAAAAGTTAATACTAAGTCTTATACTGGTTTTATTTCTGCTACTGGCACGCAGCGGGCTCAATTACTTACGTGGTTTTTTCATGATCCGCCAAGGCATGGATTTTAACAACCGCATCATTCAAAGCTTTTATGGCAGCCTGCTGCAACTGTCTAAATCATTTTTTGATACCCGCAAAACCGGTGAGTTGATAGCCCGCATGAACGATACCAGGCGCATCCAAAGTACGCTCAGTGTATTAACCGGAAGTGTGCTCATCGATTTTTTGGTAGTGCTGGTGTCAACATGTTTTGTGTTTGCGTATTCGTGGATTATTGGCGCATCGGCTCTGGCGGTATTGGTGTTTTACAGTTTAATTCTCATTCGTTTTAATAAACCTATCGCCAGCCTGCAAAAAGAAGTAATGGGCAGCTATGCCATGGCCGAGAGTAATTTTGTAGATACCATGCAGGGAATAGCTGACATCAAACTTTCGAACAAGATTGGTTTTTTTGAGAAGATGAACACAACAGTATATGGTTCCTTTCAGCAAAAGAATTTTGAGCTTGGTAAGCTGGGCATCCGGTTTAGCCTGGTATCGGAAATAACCGGGGTAATTTTTATGGTTGCTGTTTTTGGTTTTTCATCATGGCTTGTACTTGACAAAATACTTTTATTGGGTGAAATGATGGCGTTGTTGAGTATGGCTAGTGGAATTATACCCTCGGCAACACGGTTGGTAGTAGCCAATATTCAATTACAGGAAGCCCGCATTGCTTTCGACAGGATGTTTGAGTTTACAGCAATTGAAAAGGAAAAGTTAACGGAGTCAGAACAAACAGAAAACTCTTTTACTGAACTTGATATCAGTAGTGTCTCTTTCCGATTTCCGGGTAGAAAACAAATCCTGAAAGACACATCACTGAAGATTAAAAGAGGAGAGATAATAGCCATGCTGGGTGAAAGCGGCAGTGGAAAAAGTACGCTGCTCCAGTTAGTTCAGAAATTTTATATGCCGGAGACAGGGCAAATTCTTTTAAACGGGAAAGACTCACGTGAAACGGAAACATCAGAGTTGAGAAGGCAAATCGGGTGCGTTCCGCAAGACCTGAAAATTTTTAATGGAAACCTGCTTTTCAATATTACCCTAAGTGATCAGGCTGAGGATTTTCAACTGGCCATTGCCATGTGCGAAGAATTTGGTTTTGGTAAATTCTTCCAGTCATTTCCACAAGGCTATCTGACATTATTAGGCGAGGAGGGAATCAATATTTCTGGCGGACAGAAGCAACTTGTAGTATTGGCAAGAGCATTGTTCAGAAAGCCAAAGATACTTTTGCTGGATGAAGCCACTTCGGCCATGGATCGAAATACGGAGAATTTCATTTTGTCAGTACTACAAAAGCTGAAATCAGAAATGGGCATATTGATGGTAACGCACCGCATTAAAACAGCCCAGCGTTGCGACAGAATTTATGTTTTGGATAATGGCGTGATTTCTTCGTCTGGCACACCGCAAGAACTGATGCTCACCGAAAATTTCTATAGTGAGTCTTACAAGGAACTGGTTTCCTGAATATTTCCGATTTCTGTGCCCCTCATAATCCAGAAATTATTATATCCCTCACCAACCTGTATCGCCAATTCACCCTGTGCCAATAGATCAAGAATGGCGAGGAAATTGAAAATCAGGGCAATGCGTGTTTTGTAAGTTTCAACGATATCAATGAAGGAAACTCTTTTTTTAGAAATAACTTCATTCATTAAATATTCTTTTTGATTCTCTACCGTAAAGGGGTATTGGATAACCTGGTGAACCGGCTTATTTTTTTCCGCTTCAAAACGCTTCAATACTTTTTCAAAAACCGTCATCAGTTTGAAAAGGTCAACATCCTGAAGTTCGGCTTCCACGTTCGAACTTTCGGCAAGCGACTTCAATTCTTTCATCAGGTTGCCACGCTTCTCCTTCATCAGTTCGGTCTCTTCCATTTTATGGAACGAGTCAATCACCGATTTGTATTTCTTGTATTCTAAAAGATGTTTAACCAGTTCTTCACGCGGGTCAATTTCATTGCCTTGTTCATCTAATTGCGGACGGGGCAACAGCATTTTCGATTTGATCCGCATCAACGTAGCGGCTACCAGAATAAATTCGCTGGCCACATCTACATTGAGTTGTTCTAATTGATGGAGGTATTGAAGGAAATCGTTGGTGATTTTGGAGATGGGAATATCGTAAATGTCCAGTTCGTCCCGTTCAATAAAGAATAACAAAAGGTCGAAAGGGCCCTCAAAAAGCGGCAATTTTACCTCAAAATTGTCTTGCGTTGTCATCGAATGTGAAAAGTGAGGGGCAAATTTAACCCAATCCTGTAAAATTCCCGACCAGCCGAAAATATCTATCTTTGTTCCTCACCCACAATGTGAGGGAAATAATACTGTATGCTCATTACACCAGGACCATTATTAAAGAAAATCAACTTTCCTGCTGATCTCAAAAAACTTGACCAGGCTCAATTGGTTCAGCTTTGCGATGAGTTGCGTCAGTTCATTATAGACAATGTGTCTGTTTACGGTGGGCATTTTGGAGCCAGCCTCGGTGTGGTGGAATTAACGGTAGCGCTTCATTACATTTTTAACACACCGTACGATCAATTGGTGTGGGATGTAGGCCACCAGGCCTATGGACATAAAATATTAACGGGCCGGAGGGATGTTTTTCATACCAACAGGTTATACAGGGGAATTTCAGGCTTCCCTAAACGCAAGGAAAGTCGGTACGATACTTTTGGTGTAGGGCATTCTTCCACATCTGTTTCGGCTGCTTTGGGAATGGCCGCTGCTTCAAAGTATTTAAAGATAGAAGACAAGCAACACATTGCCGTTATTGGCGATGGAGCACTAACCGGTGGAATCGCTTTTGAAGGATTGAACCACGCAGGCGTATCGGATACCAATATCCTGATTATTCTCAACGATAATTGCATGTCCATTGATCCTAACGTGGGTGCCCTCAAAGATTATTTAACAGATATCACCACCTCCAGAACCTACAATAAACTGAAAGATGAAGTTTGGAACATGCTGGGCAAGCTTTCCAACTTTGGAAAAAATGCACAGGAGATAGTTTCGAAAATAGAGAACGGAATTAAGTCTACCCTGCTGAGTCAAAGCAATTTATTTGAATCGTTGAACCTTCGTTACTTCGGCCCGGTAGACGGACACGATGTGAACCATTTAGTAAGTGTATTCAATGATTTAAAAACAATTAAAGGTCCGAAAATCCTCCACTGCGTTACTGTAAAAGGTAAAGGATACGGCCCGTCTGAAAAAGGCAACGCCACTACCTGGCATGCTCCTGGAACCTTCGATAAGATTACGGGTGAAATTCACAAGAAAGTTGTGGATAAACCACAGGCGCCAAAGTATCAGGATGTGTTTGGTCATACCCTGGTGGAGCTCGCCTTACAAAATGATAAAATCATGGGCATTACACCCGCCATGCCGTCCGGTTCTTCCATGAATATTATGATGAAAGAGATGCCCGATCGCGCCTTTGATGTAGGCATTGCCGAACAACATGCGGTCACTTTTTCAGCAGGCCTGGCCACACAAGGGTTAATTCCATTCTGTAATATTTACAGTTCATTCATGCAACGCGCCTACGACCAGGTGGTGCATGATGTGTGCATTCAAAATTTGCCCGTAAACTTTTGTTTGGATCGGGCAGGTTTTGCTGGTGCCGATGGGCCAACCCACCACGGTGCGTACGACATTGCATATTTCAGGTGTTTGCCAAACATGATTGTTGCTGCTCCCATGAACGAGCAGGAATTAAGAAACCTGATGTTTACCGCAGCCATGCCGCGAAAAGAAAAAGCGTTTTCGATTCGGTATCCACGCGGACAAGGCGTGATGCCCGATTGGCGTACGGCCATGGAAGCCGTTGAAATAGGGAAAGGTCGAAAATTGAGAAACGGAGACTCATTAGCCATTTTAACCATCGGCCATATTGGTAATTACGCAGTTGAAGTGTGTGAGAAGCTGGAAAAACAGGGTATTCGCATTGCGCATGTCGATATGCGATTTGTCAAACCGATTGACGAGCAGCTTTTGCACGCAGTCTTTTCAAAATACAAGAAAGTAATCACCATAGAAGATGGCTGCATACAAGGGGGCTTTGGAAGTGCTGTTCTTGAGTTCATGGTCGACAACCATTATTCAGCCGAAGTAAAGCGCCTTGGTATCCCAGATGATATTATTGAACACGGTGAGCAATACGAACTTCACCAAGAGTGCGGGTTTGACGCTGAACATATTGAAAAAGCGGTGCTGAAAATGCTCGAACCGGTGGTACACGCTTAGTCGAGCCAGTTGAAGCACCATGCCTGAAAAAGCCGGAATTTTTTATACAGAAGAAGGGACAGGATTCCCCGTCATTTTTATCCATGGATTTTGTGAAACGAATGAAATCTGGAAAGCATTTTCAAATCATCTTTCAAAAAATTTTAGAATACTGGCCGTTGATTTACCCGGATTCGGAAAAAGTACACTGTTGCCGGAAGGTTTTTCAATTACCGATGTAGCCAATAAGGTGCTTGTTTGGTTAGAAACGACAGGCATAACAGACTGCGTGGTAGTTGGCCATAGCCTGGGCGGGTATGTTGCACTGGCTATGGCTGAGCAAAGACCTGAATTATTCAGAGCATTCGGATTGTTTCACTCCACCGCCTATGCTGATTCGGAAGAAAAGAAACAATCACGCAATAAAGTAATAGAGTTTGTTGCCCGGCAGGGCGTGGCTCCTTTTGTGGGGTCTTTTATTCCTCCTCTGTTTTTTGATCAAACAAATCCAAACATTCAGTCGGTGGTAGCACTTGCATCTCAAACCCGGCCGGAAACGCTCATCGCGTACGTGCGGGCTATGCGCGACCGGCCCGATCGAACAGAAGTATTGAGGAGTTTTGCCGGAAGGATACTTTTTATTGCCGGTGAAAAGGACAACGGCATCCCCCTTGATTCCATTACAAAACAGGTGATTTTGACTGCCCATCCTGTATTGCATACGCTTCCCCTGGCAGGCCACATGGGAATGTTTGAAGACCCCTGTCGAACAATTGAAATTGTTAGGAGGTTTGTGCTGGAGGTGGCCGAATAGGTCTAAAATCAGCTTAAAAAGTCAGTAAATTTGAACTTTTTGCAAAAAGTGTATTAACTTAGGTTGTTTTTGCCACAGGTTGTTTATATCCTGTGTTTTTTTAATGAAAACAGGATTTTATATTTGTAAATAATACTAAAACCAAACCCTTAACATGGAACCAGTTGTACAGGATTACTCTTCGTGGAACCAATTAGCCCAAAATATTGCCTATGGTTGCTGGGTAGCCTCTGTTTTAATTGTTCTTGGCCACATGATCAAGCTGTCGATCACCAAGGACGCCAAGGAAAAGTACGATTACATCAATAAAACCGAGATTAACTTGCTTTGGGTGGCCTCCATTATTTTAGTCATTGGCTGTTGCTTTTATGCGAATTCCAATGTTGGAGAATTAAGCATCTTATGGATTTTCGTGCGTTTATTCACCACCATCTCCATGGGATTAATCGTGGCGCTGATTTTCCAAAACCTCCTCAAATTTTACTATCCATTTTATATTGAGAAGCGATTGAAAATTCTTCGTTATAAGCCACGGATTTCACCGAAATCAGGAACAGCGATGAAGTTATTGAGTGAAGAAGAAGAAGATGCTTACCTGGATGAAGGTATGCAGGCTGAAGAAAACCTGTTCTCGATGGATTATGACGTATGGAAAGATGAAGTAACAGGCTATGTGAAGATTGAGAAGTATGCCGGTCACCTGCATGCCACGCAATGCCCTGAGTGTAACTACCAAACCTTTAAAGTAGTGAAGGAAGAAATCCTGAAAGTTCCTTCTGAGACTGAAGAAGGCGAGTTAATGAAACATTTCCTTTGCAGCTACTGCGGATATAAGGCTAAGAAAACCGTAACACTAAAGGCAGCTACTAAATTTGCTAACTCAGCAGCGGCAACGGCATAATCAAAGAATAGAATTTAATGGAAGCCTTCCCGAAAACCCGGGTGGGCTTTTTTATTGCCTGCTATATCCCGGCCGGTAACTTTATCTGATCCGAATAGAATTTCATCCGGCTGTGACCGGTATCAAGCAGCGATATTTTTTCAATGGAAGACAGCTTATGATTAACAAATACTTCCAGATAATAATTGCCCAGTAAGTACAAATTGATTTTGTAGCTGTAGTACCGGATGGCCATCACAAACGTACCACGCTCATACAAGGCCTTTACCTTTTCATCTAACGGATAGGTTTTAAATTCCGTCCAGGGTATCATAAACTAAACTTACTGAAAAAATAAAAGCTCACCAAAGACAGGTGGTCGTTGAAAGGATGTGTGCTATTCCAGAATGAGTAGGAAGAGATTGGATTATTGATCCAGCATTTTTACACACGACAGAATTGTTTCAGTACTTTTTGAAAACATCACGCGGTTAATTTTCCCGAAATCATCGGTTGCCCGATGGTAGTCGGGGTGATCTTCTACACCGAAGTAAACGAAGGGAATTTTTTTCTGATGAAAGGAAAAATGGTCAGACTGGTTAGTCCAGTCGTTGTGCCCAAGAGCCGGATTGTCGTGACCGAATCGAAGTACAAACCCATCGGGTGGGTTCACCTGTTCCAGCCGTTTTTTTAAATCTGGAGAGTGGTATCCGCCACAGGCGTAAAGTTCATTTTTATCGCTTCGGCTTACCATGTCCAGGTTGATATTCAAAATAATTTTTTCGTCCTGAAGATTAACGGTATTGGTGAAATAAGAAGATCCCTGTAGGCCCATCTCTTCGGCATCAAAAAAAGCAAAGATCAGCCGATGCTGAGGGGGGTGTTTGGTGAAGTACCGGGCCATAGAAAGAAGCGCGGCAACACCCGAAGCATTATCGTCAGCTCCGTTAAAGATGATATTGTTTCGGATTCCCAGGTGATCGTAATGCGCACTGATGACGATGGTTTCTGTCTGCTTCCCGGGAATAACCGCCAAAATGTTTGTGCCGGTTACAGTTGCCGGCCTTACTGTAAAAGACTGCACATAATCAGGTACCAACGGTGCCACTCCTATTTTTTTTAGTTGATCAATAATGAAGGCCCTGGCTTTTTTGCTCCCCTCTGTGCCGGTTTTTCTTCCTTCCATTACATCAGAAGAAAGGATTTTTATATCCTGAATGAGGATTGCAGAGTCGAAAGAAAATTGTGCTTCGGCAGGGCAAACACCAAAGGCAATCGAAATTAAGAGAAACCACTTTTTCATATATGAGAATAAAAAAAGCCCATACCCGGCAATCTGCCGGAATCAGGGCTTAGTAGGTGGGTGAAAGACGGGACTCGAACCCGCGACCCTCTGAACCACAATCAGATGCTCTAACCAACTGAGCTACAATCACCGTTTATCGGCTTTTGGCCGAAAGGACTGCAAAGTTAGACAGCAGCACGTAAATAACAAAAGCTGCGTTACTATTCGCGGTTAAAAGAAAGGCGCCTGCCCATTTCTTTTTCGTGCATATGACCGTTCTCATAAGCCAGGTGGCCCGATACGAGGGTGTGTGTTACTGCTGATTGAAAAGTTATGCCTTCAAATGGTGACCAGCCGCACTTGGCCAGTATGTTTTCCTTGGAAACTTTCCAGGGACTTTTCAGATCAACCAACACCAGGTCGGCAAAGTAACCTTCACGAATAAACCCACGGTTTTCAATTTGAAAAAGAATAGCAGGATTGTGAGCCATTTTTTGAACGATCCAAGGAAGTTCAACCAGCTTCCGATGGTAAAACTCGAACATCGCAGGTAAGCTGTGTTGCACAAGCGGACCACCGGATGGGGCGGAGAAATACGGATTATTTTTTTCTTCCCTTGTATGCGGGGCATGGTCGGTTGCGATCACATCAATTCTGTTGTCGAGAAGTGCCTGCAGAATAGCCTGTTGATCCGCGGAAGTTTTAATGGCCGGGTTCCACTTGATCAGCATACCTAACCTTTCATAGTCTGCGTCATTGAACCAAAGGTGATGAACGCAAGCCTCAGCGGTTATTTTCTTCTTTTCCAGAGGCAGGGTACTATCAAACAAAGCCGTTTCTTTTGCTGTTGAAATGTGGAGGATGTGTAATCTTGTTCCGTGTTTTTTGGCCAGGTCAATTGCAAACGATGAAGATTTGTAGCAGGCCTCTTCGCTGCGAATCTGCGGATGATATTTTACCGGCATTCCCTCACCGTATTTCAATTTAAAATCTTCTGTATTTTTTCTGATGGTTGGCTCGTCTTCACAATGCGTTGCAATGAGAAAGGGAACCTGAGTGAAGATGGCTTCAAGGGTCTTTGGATCATCGACCAGTAAATTTCCGGTAGAGGAACCCATGAAAACTTTTAAACCGCAAACTTTTTTAGAGTCGGTCTTGAGAATCTCATCCAGATTATCGTGAGAGGCGCCAATAAAAAATGAGTAGTTTGCAAGCGATGTTTGGGATGCGATGTGATATTTTTCTTCCAGTAGTTGGTGCGTAAAGGTTGGTGGTACCGTATTGGGCATTTCCATAAAACTGGTAACACCACCCGCTACGGCAGCCCTCGATTCAGTATAGATCGTTGCTTTATGGGTAAGACCCGGCTCTCGAAAGTGAACCTGATCGTCAATAACACCGGGAACAAGATACTTTCCCTTTGCATCGATAACTTTATCGGCCAATAAAGATTGAAGGTCTTTTCCAATCTTTTCAATGTATTGTCCTTTCACCAGCACATCGCCCTGAAAGACCTTGCCTTCGTTGACTATATTTGCATTCAGAATCAGAATTGAACTCATGAACCAAGTTTAACCTATATATAATCCTATATCCTATACCCTTACACCCTATAAGCTCTTACCAAATCACAGTTGTTCTAAAAGGTATAGGGTATAAGGATATAGGGTATAAAGGTATATAACTCAACGCATGAAAGAAGAATCCACCTTTGAACAATTCAAATTGAATCGGCAGTTGCTTGATGCCGTTCGCGATGCTGGATTTAGTATTCCTACGGAAATTCAAAGAAAGGCTGTTCCTGTTATTTCAGGAGGGCAGGAGGTGATTGGTATTGCGCAAACCGGAACAGGCAAAACGGCTGCCTACCTGTTGCCTATTCTGATGAAAGTGAAATATGCGCAAGGAGTGGACCCCCGGGCGTTGATTTTAGTTCCTACAAAAGAGCTCGCACTTCAGATTGCCGAACACGCGAAAATACTGGCGAAATATACCGACTTAAGAATTCTACCAATGTATGGTGGGGTTGGTGTGAAAGGACAAACCGAGCAAATCCAAAAAGGTGTTGATATTCTGATTGCCACACCTGGCAGGTTTATGGAAATCTATGCCACCGGAAATCTTCCGGTTAAACAGATTAAAACATTGGTGTTGGATGAAGCCGACCGGATGATGGACATGGGTTTTATGTTTCAGGTAAGAAAGATTATTGGAGTCCTTCCACGGAAGAGACAAAACCTGTTGTTTTCGGCAACCTTTCCGGCTAAAGTAGAAGAACTATCTGCTGAATTTTTAGAATTTCCAGTGAAGATTGAAATCACTCCACAGGCAACAGCGGCCAAACAAGTTGAGCAGGTGCTGTATCATGTTCCCAACATCAAAACAAAAATTAATTTTCTTGAATACCTGCTGGAGCACGAGGAAGGCTTTAACCGCGTCATGATTTTTGCACGAACAAAAGCCTCGGCTGACAATATATTCAAGTACATTGAACGTAAATCACTCGCCACAGCGAAAGTGGTACACTCCAACAAAGAACAGAATACCCGAATTAATTCTGTAAATGAATTTAAAGAAGGAAAACTGCGTGTATTGGTAACAACCGATGTAACGGCCCGGGGTATTGATGTAACCGAGGTGTCGCATGTGATTAATTTTGATGTGCCCACGCAACATGAAGATTATGTGCACCGGATCGGACGAACAGGACGTGCGTCACAAACCGGCAAGGCTATTACGTTTGCGACAAAAGCAGAACTGTACCATATTGAAAAAATCGAAAAACTAATCCGGCAGCGGATCCCCGTCAAAAAAATTCCTGCGGAGGTGGAGATCGCTGAAACACCTTTTGATGAAAAACAGGCCATGGCAAGAGAAATTGATCATCAGAAGAGAAAGGAAAATCCCGACTTTAAAGGAGCTTTTCATGAGAAGAAGTATAACCAAAAGTAGAGTAATTGGAGTATATTTTTTCTTAGTATCCTGGCTGCCGACCATGGGCCAGGTATCCAATGATAACATCAAAAGTCGTTCAGAACTTTTTCTGAATGCCAACCCGATTCACTCCAGTACAAACAACGCGTCTGTAGAATGGAACTGCGTCAACAAAGCCCTTACAAACAAGTGCCTGGTTTATCATAACGACCAATGGTTTCACTTCACGCCTAATCAGTCCGGTGAATTTTTTTTGAATGTTTCTTCGCAAACCTGCACGTATTTACAGGGAATACAAGCAATCGTGATCGAAGGTAATCCATGTGAGATCAGTACGTATAAAATCCTTCAATGTATCTCCAGAATACATCAAAACGATGTTTTCATTCAACTTGACTCACTCCGCGCAGGAGTCCAGTATCTCGTTAACATTGACGGTTTTCTGGGAGATTTTTGTGAGTTTGATATCCAATTCTCTACTAGGCCTGTGGGATTGCCACGGACCATGCATAGTTTGGACACCATCCACATGGAGGTCGCATTAAAGGGTGGTGGTGTTACAATTCGCTGGTCAGTTCAAGAATCGATCGCGAAGGAGATAAATTTGTTCAAAATCTACAGGCAAGCACAAGGTGAGCAAAGGTCTTTATGGATCAGGGATGTTCCATTAAGCGCAAACGCCTTAGGTAATTTTGATCAGAATTATTTTCTTGAGGACTCGCTATTGAAAAAGAATAATTATACGTACCGGATTTTTGGTGTCCAGCATGAAACTGAATATCCCTTGTTGCTCAGTGAACAAAATTTATTTTTTAACCCCGCATCAGACAAGGCAGTCTGGGTGAGCATCCCGCTTGATCTTGAAGATAAAAGGCCATACATGGTACTGGTTTTTAATAAGACCGATCAAACCCTGCTTAGAAAATATAGTAGTGAATTTGATCGGAAGAACGATGCAACTTTTGAAATGAATTTACAGGAATTTGTGAATTCGGGTGTTAAGGAGTTTACCATTCTTGCTTCAGTATTGGATTCAAACCACCCGAAGGAATACTATTTTTTATATGATGGGGCAAAGATGGTAGAAAAATAAAAAGCCGATCAACCATTGGCTAATCGGCTCATTTGTCTAAACTATGATTCGTGTGATTTTTTTTGATGGCCGTGGTTACATATCTAAGAATTAGAATCACAACCTTTCAAACTGGTTACAATAAAAAAGCCGACCAGCATCTGCTAATCGGCTTATTGATTCATTGATAATTAATTTACCCGTTCATCGATAACAGGAACTCATCGTTGTTGCGCGTTCCTTTCATTTTATTGAGCAGTAATTCCATCGCTTCATTGCTGTTCATGTCGCTCATGTACTTGCGCAAAATCCAAACACGTTGTAATTCTTCTTCTTTCAATAGCAGATCTTCACGTCTGGTACCGGAGGCGGTCACGTCAATGGCAGGATACACACGTTTGTTCGAAAGCTTACGGTCGAGTTGCAATTCCATGTTACCGGTTCCCTTAAATTCTTCGAAGATCACTTCGTCCATTTTAGAACCTGTTTCAATCAGGGCGGTAGCAATAATGGTGAGCGAACCGCCATTTTCAATGTTACGGGCCGCACCAAAGAAACGCTTAGGCTTGTGTAATGCGTTGGCATCCACACCACCGGAAAGAATTTTACCCGATGATGGAACCACCGTATTGTATGCCCGGGCCAAACGCGTAATGGAATCCAACAGGATTACCACATCGTGCCCGCATTCCACCATGCGTTTAGCTTTTTCCAGAACGATAGAGGCAACCTTTACGTGACGTTCGGCCTGCTCATCAAACGTAGAAGCTATAACCTCAGCTTTTACACTGCGGGCCATATCGGTAACTTCTTCAGGACGTTCGTCTATCAAAAGCACTAACAGGTAAACTTCCGGATGGTTCTCGGCAATGGCATTGGCAATGTTTTTCAATAAAACAGTTTTACCGGTTTTTGGTTGTGCCACAATCATACCGCGTTGTCCTTTACCAATGGGCGAGAACAAATCGAGGATACGCGTTGACATGTTATCCGGTGTGGTGCTCAGTTTTAATTTCTCTTCCGGGAAAAGCGGGGTTAAATATTCAAAAGCAACCCGGTCGCGGATTTCTTCGGTAGTTTTTCCGTTAACAGACTCTACTTTTAACAACGCAAAATATTTCTCGCCTTCTTTCGGAGGGCGGATTTGCCCTTTCACAGTATCGCCTGTCTTTAATCCAAACAGTTTGATCTGCGAAGGAGAAACATAAATATCATCCGGACTGGCCAGATAGTTGTAATCGGATGAACGAAGGAAGCCGTAGCCATCCTGCATAATTTCCAACACACCTTCGTTGGCAATGGCTCCGTCAAATTCTTTGATGTTGGGGCGTTGTTGTTGCTGCTGTTGTTGAGGTCTGTCCTCACGTGGTTCGCGGTTTTCATTTCGCGGCTGTGAATCCTGGCGTTGTACCGGGGCAGGTTGCTCAGTTTCTTCGAAGCGGGTTACGGAAGAATCGAAATCAACATTGATTGAGTCTAACAATTCGTCAGATGATAATTCCTTTTCTGGTTTTACAGAAGGAGCATTGGGTGCAACATTCTCGCGCTTTCGCGGACGCATGGTCCGTCCTTCATTTGAAACAGGGACGGGCTTTTTGCTTCCGGGTGCTTCACCGGTAACGGCTTGCTGATCCAGGATTTTGTAAACAAGTTCTTGTTTGGAAAGTTTTTTGGCGTTTTTAACGCCCATCTGCTCAGCCAGATCTTTCAGCTCGGAAAGTAACTTGACATTGAGATCGTCAATTGTGTACATAGTACTAAAAAATGATAGTGTTTAAGAGTTAATATGTGATTCTATAGTTGGAGTGATAAACGATGATCAGGAGTAATTCAAAATGAATTGGTAAGAACTAAGCTATTTCAGTAAGGCAAGGATTTAATTTATATTGAGAGGCCTGAAGGAGGCCGATGACGATGCAAGTATAGGGCAAAATTGAATACGAACAAATATTTGTTGTGAAATTGTTCCGCCATAAACCCTTCAATACCGCCAAAAAACTAATTTTACACTCCTTAATAAACAATACAGTATGCTTCAGGTTGCTTACTTGCGTGAACATCGCGACTCCGCCATTGCCGGACTTAAAAAAAGAGGGTTAAATAATGCAGGCGATCAGATTGACCAGGCCCTGGCGATCGATTTTAACCGAAAAGAAACTCAGAAAAAGGCGGATGACCTGAAGGCAAAATCAAATGTAGAGTCGAAACGGATTGGTGAGCTGCTGAAGAGTGGCAAAACGGGTGAGGCTGCAACTTTGAGGGCAACGGTTGCACAGGAAAAGGAAATGATCAAAAAACTGGAAACTGATTTACAGGAATTGGAAAGTCAGTTGATCCAGCATTTGTATAAAATTCCTAACGTGCCCCACGAAAAGGTTCCTGCAGGGAAAAGTGCGGATGATAACTTGAATGTGTATCAGCATGGTGAATTGCCTGTGTTACCTGCGGATGCGCTGCCACATTGGGAGCTGATCAAAAAGTACGACATCATTGATTTTGACCTGGGCGTAAAAATTTCGGGAGCGGGCTTTCCGGTGTACAAAGGGAAAGGCGCAAAACTGCAGCGTGCTCTCATAAACTTTTTCTTAAGCGAAGCCGACAAAGCAGGGTATACCGAAATGCAGCCACCCATTGTGGTGAATGAAGCCTCGGGCTATGGAACAGGGCAGCTTCCCGATAAAGAAGGGCAAATGTATTTCGTGAGTGAAGATGGTTTATACCTGATTCCGACTGCTGAGGTCCCGATCACGAATCTGTATCGTGATGTGATAGTGAGTGAAGAAAATCTCCCAATCAAAAATGCAGGATACACCCCCTGCTTTCGCAGAGAAGCCGGAAGCTGGGGTGCCCACGTACGCGGGCTGAATCGCTTGCACCAGTTCGACAAAGTAGAGATCGTGCAGATTACCAGGCCTGAAGATTCTTACGCAACGCTTGAGGAAATGAGTTTGCATGTTCAGGGGCTTTTAGAGAAACTAGAGTTGCCTTACCGGAAACTACTTTTATGTGGAGGCGACATGGGCTTTAACTCAGCCATGACCTACGACATGGAAGTGTATTCCGCTGCCCAGCAGCGGTGGCTGGAGGTAAGTTCAGTCAGCAACTTTGAAACCTTTCAGGCAAATAGACTGAAGCTTCGTTATAAAAACAAAGAAGGTAAAACTCAGTTGTTGCACACCTTAAATGGAAGCGCGTTGGCGCTTCCAAGAATTGTGGCGGCCATTCTGGAGAACAACCAAACTGCACAAGGAATTGAGATTCCAAAGATATTAGTGCCGTTTGCCGGGTTTGATCTCATAAATTAACAGGCCCGGAATATAGGTTTAAGATAACCTTTACCATCCATCACATCCTGTTAGTTACAACGATTGATCTTCGTTATTTTTAATTTAACTAAATAACGATCTCATGAAAAAACTGGCAACCTTCTTAGTCCTTATTCTTATTCTCAGTTCCTGCACTCAAACAGCAGAAAAGAAAACTGTTGGGGTTTATCCTGAAACCAAAAAGGTAGATTCTGTAGATACATACTTTGGAGCTCAGGTGCCTGACCCTTATCGATGGCTTGAGAACGATACAACTCAGGAAACTGCCGACTGGGTGACGGCCCAAAATAAAATTACTTTTTCGTACCTGGAAAATATCACTTATCGGGACGTTGTAAAGAAGCGTTTACTGGAGCTGAACGACTATGAGAAGTTAAGTGCCCCATTTAGGAGAGGCGAGTATTATTATTTTTATAAAAACACCGGTCTTCAAAATCAATCAGTCCTTTATCGTAAAAAAGGAGAGCAGGGTGAGCCAGAAATTTTTCTCGACCCTAATACATTCTCCAAAGATGGAACCACCACCATGCGCGGCTTGTCTTTTTCAAAAGACGGAACCTTGCTGGCCTTTCAGTTGGCTAAAGGCGGTGCCGATCGTGCTGAAGCAGTTGTTATCAGAACATCTGATAAGTCATTAGTAGAGGACACCATCCGAAACGTAAAGCAGAGCGGAATATCGTGGAAGGGAAATGAGGGTTATTATATCAATCGATTTGAAGAAGGCCTGAAAAGCAACCTGGCTTCAAAGAATGAAAATCAAATCCTGTATTACCATCAATTAGGCACTCAGCCGGCTCAGGATAAAATTATTTTTGGCGATAAAGAGAAAAAGCGGTTTGTCGGTGGATACTTAACGGAAGATGAACGTTTTCTGATCATTACGGCATCCGTTGGAACAACGGGGAATGAATTATATGTTCAGGATTTGTCTAAGCCGAACGGAAAGATTCTTCCCATAAAATCGGATTTGGAAAGTGATCAATACGTTATTGAAAATAATGGCTCAAAACTTATTATTGAAACCAACCATCAGGCACCAAACGCTAAAGTTGTTTGGGTTGACGCAGCTAATCCATCGTTTGAAAACTGGAAAGACTTAATTCCTGAAGCTGCCAATTCGTTAAGTACATCAACCGGGGGAGGAAAAATTTTTGCCAGCTATTTAGTGGATGTAAAAACCCAGATTAAACAGTTTGATCTGAATGGAAAACTGGAGCGCGAGGTTGAACTTCCCGGAATTGGTACAGCGAATGGTTTTGGAGGTTGGATCGATGATAGGGATTTGTATTACACATTCACTTCATTTACCTACCCGCCTACCATATTTAAATACAATGTTGCATCCGGGAAGTCAACGGAGTATGCGCGCCCTGCTGTGAAATTCAATCCGGAAGACTACGAGACCAAACAAGTATTCTACACAAGTAAAGACGGTACTAAAATTCCGATGTTCATTGTGCATAAAAAAGGAATCGAGCTGAATGGAAAAAACCCCACCTGGTTGTATGCCTATGGCGGGTTTAATATCAGTTTAACACCCAGCTTTAGTACTTCCAGAATTGTTTGGTTGGAGAATGGGGGAGTTTTTGCACAGCCTAACCTGAGAGGCGGAGGGGAGTATGGAGAAGCATGGCATTTGGCCGGCACCAAACTGAAAAAGCAAAATGTGTTTGACGACTTTATTGCTGCGGGCGAATATTTGATTAAAGAAAAGTACACCTCCAGTGATTACCTGGCGATCAATGGCGGTTCGAATGGCGGCTTATTAATTGGGGCGGTTATGACGCAACGCCCCGACTTGGCCAAAGTTGCAGTTCCCCAGGTAGGTGTGATGGATATGCTGCGCTATCATAAATTTACGATTGGTGCAGCATGGGCAACGGATTATGGCACAGCGGAAGATTCAAAGGAAATGTTTGAATACCTGAAAGCTTATTCGCCTGTTCATGCTTTAAAACCCGGAGTGAATTACCCGGCCACCCTGGTAACAACAGCCGATCGTGATGACCGTGTTGTGCCTGCACACAGTTTCAAGTTTGCAGCAACCCTGCAGGAAAATCAGTCAGGAAATAATCCGGTTCTTATCCGGGTGGATGTCAATTCGGCCCACGGCTCATCCAACATTACAAAGAGCATCGATATGATTGCTGATTATTATTCATTCGCATGGTATAATATGAATGTGATCCCGCCAATAGCCAAAGAGAAGATGTAGAATAATTTTTGAGATTCCACACGACAAGTGCTGTTGTTGGGGGAATTCTGGATTCCGGGCAGTACATTCGCTTAAAATGTAAGACCCGGAATTTTCTTTTATGTCTGTAACGATACGCACAGGAGTCAAACAAGATTTACCTCAGGTACTGGAGTTGGTTAAAGAACTGGCTTTGTACGAACGTGCTCCGCATGAAGTGACCAATACGGTTGAACGCATGGAGAGAGATGGGTTCGGGCCAAACCCCATCTACGGACTTTTTGTTGCTGAAAATGAGAAAGGCATTGTTGGCATCTCCATTTACTATTGGCGCTATTCAACCTGGAAGGGCAAAAGGCTTTACCTCGAAGACATTATTGTAACAGAAAAGGAACGGGGCAATGGAATCGGAAAGTTGCTTTTCGATCGTACCATGCAACATGCGTTGGATGAAGCATGCACAGGCATGTTGTGGCAGGTGCTGGATTGGAACGAACCCGCTATCAATTTTTATAAAAAAATATATAACCCCAAACTGGATGGCGAGTGGATTAATTGCAGTTTGGAGGCCGATCATATCAGAGAAATTTTAAAAAGATAGGGCGTTCTTTCCAATCAGGTAATTCCGTTCATGAGAAGATGTCTCGCGGGCAAGTTTCTTTAAACCTGTGCAATGCCTGCGCTCGACATGACACTTCTTTTAGTGTAGCAATTGACAAAAACTAAACATCAACATCAACAATGGCACGTAACGGGATTCCAATTCCACCCCAGATTTCCACAAAGTCATCTTCGTAATCGATCAGGTCAGAAGCAATCTCCACCAATTCGCCATTGGCAAGTTTAATGTATAGGCTAATGGTTTCGTGGTGATCGTGTGTGAGGGCCATAGCCGTTCGAAGTTTGTGTTGTCGCTCAAATTTGTCGTTAAAGGATGTCAGCACATCTTCCGGAGCATAATGCTGATAGCGAATTTCATCGTAGGTCACTTTTTTTGCATTCATCGTTGCAGGGTTTAAGTGAATAAAAAACCGAAATAGAAACAGGTAGGAAGAAAACAATCCCGTCCTGAAATTTGTTCAGACCTCTTCCAGAAGGGTGCGGAAAGCTACGTGTTTTCCAATAAATTTTTGACGGTGTTCTTCGGCCATGGCCGGCCCAAAAACTTCGAGGTATTGCACCACCAGTTCCAGGGTGGTGGCAAAATACTGAACGCTGTACGAAATGGTGCCGTCATTATTGTCGTGCAGTACTTTGTAAATTTTGTATTCAACAAACATTCCCGTGTTCATCACATCGGGAATGTGTTTGGCTTTCATCCAGGCAAGCCATTCTTGTTCAATATCAGTGTCGATGCCTACCGTTACATTGTACAAATACATGAATCAAAAGTAACGCATCTAGGCAAGAGCATAACTAAACTCAGTGGCTTTTTTGCTAACCCTTGCTGCATTGAAACTGGCATTTGGCGATAAGATAATTCCAATTTTCTCGTTTTGTGCCCATTCTTTCAGCTTGCTGTAATGAACGGTGCCCACCATGTAGTTCTGACCATTGGCCGCATATCCTGATTTAAAATTTTCAAAATCAGCAATGCTCACAGACACTCCATGAGGGAAGCGAACAAATACCTCTACCGTCCAGTCGTCTGAGAAAGTGTTCACCGGAAGTTGATAGATTTTTTTGTATTCATACCGGTATCCATACGTTAGGGCAGAAATATCAGAAAGTACTGCTGAGCCTGTCGGGTAACTGCCTGCTCCTTTTCCAACGAAAAGTTGTTTATCCGAAAAAGCACCCTGCACCTGAACAGCGTTGTATTCGAGGCGAATGGCGCTTAAAGGATTTTCGTTTTCAATAAATTGGGGAGCTACCAGTGCAAAAATTTTGCCCTCTGATTTTATTGCCCGAGCAATAAGCTTAACAGTGTAACCATTTTTTCGTGCAAATGCCAGGTCCACATCTTCAATTCTATCAATACCAATATTGATGATATCCTCCGGCTTCACCACTACACCAAAAGCATGGGCAATAGCAATGACCAGTTTGAATTTTGGATCAAAGGCCTGAACATCCAGGGCGGGATTAGATTCGGCAAATCCCAGTTCCTGAGCCTGCTTTAATGCTTCGCTGTATGATTTTTTCTCTTCAAATACTTTTGTAAGGATGTAGTTAGTAGAGCCGTTAAAAATTCCTTCGATGCCTGTTAACAAGTCATTGTCGTAGTATTCTTCCAGGTTCCTTAAAATCGGTATGGCCCCGCAAACCGATCCTTCGTAGAGCACGGAGCGATCGTATTGTTGTTGCAAGGTGTGAATAGCATCGAGGTTTTCGGCAATCATTTTTTTATTGGCCGATACAACATGCTTTCCATTTTGTAAAGCTGATTTCAAAATTTGAAAAGCAGCATCAGCATCGTCAATCAACTCTACCACCACATCAATTTCCGGGTCGAGTAAAATTTCATCACGGTCGTAGGTGAATAACTCCTGTGGCAGCGGCCGGGTTTTGCTTCTATCCTTAACACAAATTCGTTTGATCTCTGCTTTTAAACCGTGTGTTTCGTTTAGTACGTGATATAGGCCCTGTCCGACACAGCCAAATCCGAATATTCCTAATTTTAAATTCTTTTTCATGGTTGTTCTGTAAATGTGTGCAGTTTACCGCACCGCGTATTTATAAATTGACGAATACGCTGAGTGCAAACTTGCTTTTGGTTGATGATTTTCTTCTTTGTAAAAACTTTTTAAGACTTTATTGAGTTGTTCATGTTCGGTTAAAAATCCATCGTGGCCGTAAACCGATGATAGAATAACAAGTTCTGCTCCCGGAATTTTTTCTGCCAGCAACTTTTGCTCAGATATTGGAAATAACCCATCACTTTCAACGCCTACCACAAGCGTTTTAGCTTTGATTTGTTTTAGCGCATGACCGATTGAAATCCGATTGCGACCCACATGGTGGCTATCCATCATTTTAGAAAACAGCCAATAGGTAAAGGCATTAAAACGCTTAACAAGTTTCTCTCCCTGGTATCGCTGATACGTAGCCGCCCGAAAGTGATCAGTTACTTCTGCATCCTGTTCAGTCTGTGTTTGTTCAAAAGTTTCGTACTGACGGTAAGAAAGAATGGCCATGGCACGTGCGGCCTTCAAACCATTCGAACCGGCATAACTGTTATTTTCTTTCCACGAAGGGTCAGCTTCGATGGCCAGGCGTTGAGCCTCGTTGAAGGCAATTCCCCATGAAGAGTGAACAGCATTGGTGGCCACCAGCACTGCATGCTCAAAAACCTGGGGCTGTTGTATCAGCCACTCTAAGACTTGTTGCCCGCCCAACGAACCGCCAATGATGGTATTGATTTTTGAAAAACCCAGGTACTCCCGTAAAAGATCAAATGCCCGAACCACATCGCGGTTGGTTAGCTGAGGAAACTGATGAAAGAAGGGGTTCCCGGTTTCAGGATTTACTGAAAGCGGCCCGGTAGACCCATAACAACCCCCCAGCATGTTGGCGCAAATGATCAGGTTTTGTTTCGGGTTAAAAGCGCTCGCATCTTCAAATAATTCCTTCCACCATGTTGTGAAATCCGAACTTCCGGTAAGGGCATGACACACCCAAACTATATTGCTACGATCGGCATTGAGTTGGCCCAACGTAGTGTATTGTAACTGGAAGCCGGGAAGTTCCCGACCCGACTCCAGTTGAAAGGGTTTTGTATAGTGAAAGGTGTGCGTTTGTTTTTCCATTGTTTTCTTTTCCTACTGTTTCACCAATTCCTTTTTCTCAACCTGCTCAAAAGCCTGTTGAAAATCAGCTTTGATGTCATCGATATGTTCAAGACCTACAGAAACCCGTAAAAGTGTTGGCAGCACTCCTGCTGTGAGTTGTTCTTCTTCACTAAGTTGCTGATGGGTGGTGGCTGATGGTTGAATGATCAGCGTTTTGGCATCTCCAACATTGGCGAGGTGGCTCACCAGTTTCAGGTTATCGACCAGCCTGGAGGCATTTTCTTTTGTGCCTTTGATGGTAAAGGAGAGTACTGCACCAAATCCATTGCGCAAGTATTTTTTTGCAAGGGTGTGATAGGTGCTGCTTTTCAAACCAGGATAGTTTACACTTTCAACTTGCGGGTGCCCTTCCAGCCATTGGGCCAGGTTAAGGGCATTGTCAACGGAACGCTGTACCCGTAACGATAGCGTTTCCAATCCCTGAAGGAGCAGGAATGAATTGAAAGGGCTGAGAGCAGGCCCGAAATCACGTAAGCCTTCTACACGAGCTCGGATAATGAAGGCGATGTTGGGTAGCCCCAGGGGGTTGCCTTCACCAAAAACCTCCCAAAACTTCAATCCATGGTAGCCTTCAGAAGGTTCAGTAAATTGATTGAATTTGCCATTACCCCAATTGTAATTGCCTCCATCGACAATCACTCCGCCAATGGAAGTACCATGCCCGCCAATCCATTTGGTGGCAGAGGCGACTACTACGTTGGCACCGTGTTCAAGCGGTTTGAATAAATAACCACCAGCGCCAAAAGTATTATCGACAATTAACGGGATGTCTTTCTTTTTAGCCAACGCGGCAATGGCTTCGAAATCGGGAATGTTAAAGCCAGGATTTCCGATCGACTCAAGGTAGATAGCTTTGGTATTGTTGTCGATCAGTTTTTCAAAAGCTTCTACTTTATCACCTTCTGCAAATCGTGCTTCAACTCCCAGGCGCTTGAACGCAACTTTGAATTGATTGTACGTGCCACCGTAGAGGAAAGAGGTGGAAACAAAATTGTCACCAGCCTGTAAGATGTTATTAAGTGCAATAAACTGCGCTGCCTGGCCTGAACCAACAGCAAGGGCGGCTACACCACCTTCCAACGCTGCAATGCGTTTTTCCAGCACATCGGTGGTTGGGTTCATGATGCGCGTATAAATGTTGCCGAATTCTTTCAGCGCAAAAAGATTGGCGCCATGGTCAGAATCTTTGAACGTGTACGAAGTGGTTTGATAAATGGGGACAGCGCGTGAACGTGTAACAGGATCAACCTCTTGTCCGGCATGAAGTTGGAGGGTATCGAAATGTAAGTTTGACATAGTTGTAAATCTTTAAATGGTTGAATGATAGTTTTGCATTTTTTTAAAGGGAACATAGCTGTAATCATACCTGTCACCTGGCAGACGAAAAGCTAGTGTGTTGCTGGAAGCGCTTCGCTATCGATTAGCAGCAACAACCTGTACAACAACACATGTTGTTGCACGGAAACATGCAAATAAGATTGGATTGAAGGGTGTCGAGAAAAGACGCCAACAAGCTTTGGAGGCCCGAGGTACTGCTGCTTTGAACGTTAAACGATTTCATTGTTGTAATCGGTTTATAGTTCCCCGAAGACCCTCTCCGGGGCAGGATTTAGCACCTTTTCTCCAACAAGGAGGGGGTTGCTAGCGCTTCTTTGAGCCTGTTCTCTCAGCGCTTCTGTATAAATCGATTGAGCGATGTGCTTTCTTCGACTTGATGGTGCAAACGTAGGGCAGAAATGATTGGTTTCCAATAGTAGAAAAAAAATATTCTCAATTTCCAACTCAACACTCGTTAGGTTTTTGAAGCGGTAACCTGTTTTTGTTGTTACGCTAATCTCAATGAAAATTGATTTTAAAGCGGTTTTTCTTAACTTTTACTTAACCAAAACCCCATGTGCTATGAAAAGATTAATGTTCTTTCCGGTTGCCCTTCTATTGCTGTGTTGCAATGGAGGTGGTCAAAAGAGTACGCTAGAATTTGTTTCTGTTGCCGAACTGGCTGTTCAGGCCATGTTGGAAAATGTGAAACCATCTGATTCGTTGGATTCCACCTGGATTGCCAACATTACTTTGATGAACGACCTTCATCAAAAAGTTTGTATGCAGGTTAATGCAAAAAGACCTGAATCAAAAGCACAACTGAGTGCCTCTGCCCAAGGCTCGGGTACGATGATGAGGATGGTCAGCCCATGTTGTCCGTGCGGACCTGAGTGTTGCGGTTGTAATTCCTATAATTATGCAGCCTCACAGGAAGTTTCAAATCTGAGCTTATCACTAGTATCGAATGATACGATTGTTATTGAACCCCAAAAGAAGGAGAACTTTGGTAGTTTGAATGTCTTTAGATTCGATCCTCAGCAAATTACAGCAGGTGAAAATTATATGATGAACATTTCGTTCGCATCCGACCGAGCGGACATTCAATTGCCTTTAACATTTCAGGGTTCAAACATGAAAATTAGCAATCCCAGAGAATAGTACTTCATGGGAAGGAATCTTCTGTTTGTAATATTTCTATTAATCAGTACCGCGGCATTCGCACAAAAAGCTGAGGAATTAATTCCTCAGCTTTTAGATTCTGCCCAAACATATCAGTTTAGTAACTATGATAAAGCGAATCAATTGGCGGCAAATGCCGAAAAGTTAATTCGCCAGGCTGGCGTATCAGCGTATCCAGCCGCTCTCATCCGTAGTTACCGTATTCGCATTACCTCAAACCGGTATTTTGCGCGCCCCCAATTAGTAAAAAAATACCTGGATGAAGCGGAGGCATCCCTTAAACAATTTAAGCGTGACCTGGGGCAGGAGTATTTCTCCCTCCGAATAGAGATAAAAATTTCCAGGGCAGGTTATTTGCAAGAAACTGAAAATTATGATGGAGCGTTAGCGTTGTTTTTAGAAATACTGGATGAAATAAAGCAACTCCCTTCATCGAGTGAAAATTGCCTGAAGCTTTATCGAACCATGCAATACATTGCCCTCATCCATCGGATCAAGGGAGAATTTGAATCATCAATCAATCAGTATTTAGCCAGCATCCCCTATTTTGATTGTTATGAAGACAGTAAGTATCCGCCCGACTACTCACTTGTTTTCAGAAACGTGGGCATGGTGTTCCTGGCAAAGCAGGATTTCAAAAATGCCAGAGAGTATCTTTTTCGAGCGCGCGATTCCCTGCAGGTATTTTGGAACAGATCCAATAATAAATCAGCTCCTGCTACCACGGGAATTGTATTGGCAGAAGCGCTGGCTACATTTTACAGAAAACAGGAACAACACGACAGTTGTTTGTATGTGCTTCGCGATGCTGAAAAATATATTAAATACAGTAAGCCATTTCAGGGTCGCTATTACCTCAGCCTGGGGGAAGCTTATGAGGGAACCGGAAATCATGCCTTAGCCAATGATTTTTACGACAAGGCTATTAGTTTTTTTCTGAATGTTACAGGTGACAAAGGCACAATTTTGTCTGAAGCATATTTGGCCAAAGGCCGGTTCCTTGAAAAGCAAGGGTTTGCTGAAGAAGCGGTCGGGTATTTTCAAAAAGCGATAGCAAGTTTGATGTTAAATGGTGATTTGAAATCACTTGATAATCCGGTCCTTGTCAATATTCTTTCCAAGAAACATCTTTTTTCTGCCTTGCAGGCAAAAGCCCGATTGCTGGAAAAATCTTTTCATCAAACCAAGCAGTTTAATAACCTGAAACAGGCATTTGAAACAAACCAACTTTTACTGTCGCTCTTAGATAGTACTGCCAATGAGTATAGCCTGGATCAAGATAAAATTATTCTCACCGAGCAAAGCTACAGTGCATTTGAAGACGGCATCAGGATGTCCAGTATCCTTTACCAGGAGACGCACGATGATCAATATTTTAATAACATCATTTCATTGATTGAGAAAAGCAAGGGAATTCTCCTGCTCGAAAACCTGCGGATGGTTAACCGGTTTTCAGGTATCCGGCAGGAATGGTTTGAGAAAGAGAGAGAATTGAAAAGTCAATTGTTGTTGGCAGAACAGGCAATTTATGATTTCGAATTAACGCCCAAAAAATCTGACAACCTCCAGAACCTGCGCATACAGTATGAGGACATAAAGCGTGATTACAGCAAGTTGATCAGTCAAATAAAACGCGAAGCTCCTGATTACTACAAGCTGAGGTTTGATCATTCCGTCATCTCAGTACGAGCCATTCAGCATCAGTTATTGAAGCCGAATGAGGCGTTGATCGAATTTTTTGTAGGTGACTCCATTTTAGCAATTGTGGGGTTTACGAATCAGAGAAAATATACGAAGGTGAAGGCCATGCTTCCCGATTTTTCAGAGAAGATGAATCAGTTCCGTGTCATGCTAACCACTGGTAGTCCTGATTTTTTTCAATACTCGAAAGAGTTTTTCGATTTTCTATTGAAGGATTGCCTGGCCGAACTGAGGCCGGAAGTAAAGTCTTTAATTATCATTCCCGATGGGTTACTCGGGTACCTGCCATTTGAAGTTTTAATGCAGCCGCAAGGTTCGAAAATTTCATTTTTGAATGAACACTTCACCATACGATATGCCCATTCAGCTACTTACCTGACGGAGCAAATGCAACGCAAAGCGTCAGATTCAAAAAACTTTTTTGCAGGATTTGTTTCACCCGGATCGGGCCCGGTAGCCAACCGGATATCGGTTCGCGGTCAAAAGTTTGTTCCCCTGCAGGGGGCTGCCCATGAAGTGACCTCAATAGCTGAGTTGTTTAATTCAAAGTTTACCATTTTCAACCCCGCTCATAAAATTGATTTTATCAACCATGCTGCCGAGTATCAAATCCTGCATTTTGCAATGCACTCTTCTTTACATGATGAAAACCCGATGATGTCTGTCATGGTATTTTCAGATGGTGACTCTTCCGAAAATTTACTGACTGCAATAGAACTGTACGGCATGAAACTGAATTCTGAACTGGCCGTGCTCAGTGCGTGTAATACCGGTATGGGACAACTTCATCGGGGGGAGGGCGTCATGAGTTTTTCGCGTGCTTTTGCTTATGCAGGTGTTGCCTCAGCCGTGATTAGCCTATGGAAAGTACCGGATGTGGCAACATCCAAAATGATGGTGAATTTTTACCAATACCTGAAAGCAGGAGAGCCTAAGGATCGGGCATTACAATTAGCCCGTCACGACTTTATCCGCGATAACCCTGCAATGGATCATCCTTATTACTGGTCAGGGTTTATCTTGACAGGAAAAAACGATCCGTTGAGTTTTCCCGGAGCGAATCAATGGATGTGGATAATGGGCGGGTCAGCAATCTTGTTGGCAGCCGTTTTCGTTGGAAGAAAAAAAATTGGCCGGGTTCTCAGGAAATCTTCAACTTCTTCAACAACATAATTTGCCCGGTGTGATACACATCATGATGAATGATGCCGTGCACCATCGTGAAGAATTTGTATTTTCTTCCGGGTACAACTTCCTGCAATTTTTCATCAGGCGTTTTCTCCAAAGCTTCAATCAAATCAGCCTGGCTTTGGTCTAACGCAGCAAGTGCAGTTACCCAGTCGTTGACCACCGGAAAATTCATCTCTTCGGTAACATCATAAGAATCATTTCCTTTTAGTTTCTCAGCAACAAACTTTCTCCAGGTGGTCATGTGGGCGACTAACTCAACAATGCTGTTGCCATTTCTGATTCGGTTATGCATGCTTTCCGCAGAAACATCTGCCAACGCTTCTTTTACGGCAGGTCCATGCCACGCACCCTTTTCAAAAGTATGCTTCAGGATGTCGATAATTTTTTGAACCTCAGATTTCATTTTATTGTAGAGACGGATAATTGTCCGTCTCTACCGTATCATGTCAACATACCACCATCAACCTGAATTACCTGACCGGTAATGTAGGATGACATATCAGATCCCAGGAATACACAAGCATCTGCTACATCATTTGGGTTTCCACCACGTTTCAACGGAATTGCATCGCGCCAGCCTTGAACTGTTTTAGGATCCAGTACGCCTGTCATTTCGGTTTCGATAAATCCGGGAGCAATAGCATTCGAACGAATACCACGTGAGCCAAGTTCGAGAGCCACTGATTTTGTGAATCCAACAATTCCCGCTTTTGAAGCTGAATAATTTGTTTGGCCTGCATTTCCTTTCAGTCCAACCACTGAAGTCATGTTAATGATAGAGCCGCTTTTTTGTTTCATCATCGGTTTGGTAGCAGCTTTCACCGTATTGAAGCATGATTTTAAATTCACGTTGATCACTTTATCCCAGGCTTCTTCTGTAATACGCAACAATAAATTATCCATGGTAATACCCGCATTGTTCACGAGAATATCCAACGTTCCGAAATCGGCAACTACATCGTTGATCAGTTTTTCGGCTTGGGCAAAATCAGAGGCATCCGAACGGTAACCTTTAGCTTTTATGCCTTTCGAGGCAAGTTCAGCTTCCAGTTTCTGCCCTTGCTCCACACTTGATAAATAGGTGAAGGCAACGTTGGCGCCTTGCTCGGCAAATTTTATGGCAATCGATTTTCCGATGCCTTTAGAGGCTCCTGTTACAAGAGCATTTTTTCCCTGGAGTAATTTCATTTTTTAGTCGTTTTTAAAGCGCAATTCCCAAAAATAGGCAATTCTCCGAACTCTAACCTGCCTTCGTTTGTTGGCCAATTCGACTTATATTTGCCCGCGTTAAAATGTCTCTTTTATGTCGAAATATGATCTAATCGTTATTGGTTCCGGTCCTGGTGGTTATGTGGCCGCTATTCGTGCATCCCAACTTGGAATGAAGGTAGGTGTGATTGAAAAAGCTGAGCTTGGTGGCATTTGCTTGAACTGGGGTTGTATTCCAACCAAAGCTTTGTTAAAAAGCGCGAATGTGTTTGAGTACATCAAACACGCGAAAGATTATGGCATAGAAGTAAAAGACGCGAAAGCCGATTTTGGCGGGATTGTTAAGAGAAGCCGCGATGTTGCCAATGGCATGAGCAAGGGTATTCAGTTTTTGTTTAAGAAAAATAAAATTGATCACATTGCCGGTACCGGAAAATTAAAGAAGGGGAGTAAGGTTGAAGTGACAGATGCTTCTGGAAAGAAAACAGATTACGAGGCAAAAAATATTATCGTTGCTACGGGCGGTCGCTCGCGCGAATTGCCGAACATTAAAATTGATGGAAGGAAAATAATCGGCTATCGCGAAGCCATGGTGTTGCCAGAGCAACCTAAAAAGCTTTTAGTGATTGGATCAGGTGCCATTGGTGTTGAGTTCGCATACTTCTACAGTACGCTTGGAACAGAAGTAACCATTGTTGAATTCCTACCGAATGTTGTACCTGTAGAGGATGTGGAGGTCTCCAAAGCGTTGGAAAAGTCGTTCAAGAAAGCAGGAATGACCATTCATACAAACTCTGAAGTAACCAAGGTAGATACAACAGGCAAGGGATGTGTGGCAACTGTAAAAACGCCAACCGGTGAAATTAAAGTTGAGGCGGATGTTGTGTTATCAGCGGTGGGTGTTTCTACCAACATCGAGGGAATTGGATTAGAAGAGGTTGGTGTGAAAACAGACAAAGGAAAAGTTATTGTTGACGATTTCTACAAAACAAATGTACCGGGTGTGTATGCGATCGGTGATATTGTAAAAGGACCCGCCCTCGCGCACGTTGCATCAGCCGAAGGAATTATTTGTGTAGAAAAAATGGCAGGACAAAATCCTCATCCTTTAAACTACAACAACATTCCCGGATGTACCTATTGCAGTCCTGAAATTGCTTCTGTTGGTTATACCGAAGAAGCTGCCAAGAAAGCCGGTTATGAAATTAAAGTTGGAAAGTTTCCTTTCACCGCTTCTGGTAAGGCAAAAGCAGCCGGTGCACCTGATGGTTTTGTGAAATTAATTTTTGACGCAAAGTATGGCGAATGGCTGGGCGCTCACTTTATTGGCGCCAATGTTACCGAAATGATTGCCGAAGTTGTTGTTGCCAGAAACCTGGAAACCACCGGGCATGAAATCATTAAGTCGGTACATCCACATCCTACCATGAGTGAGGCTGTGATGGAGGCTGCCGCGGCTGCTTATGGCGAAGTAATTCACTTGTAATTCTTCCATATTTAACCAGAAGATCGTGTGGAGGCATTCAGTCTGTATTTCAATGCAGGTTGAAAGTCTTTACCCCTGTTTTCTCTCATTTTTTTAACATTCTATCGCCTTTTATGGCATTTGAGTGATGCTTTTTAGGCCTTTTGGCGAAATAAAGGCGCCTGTTTAAGCGTTTAATCCGTAATTAAAGTATAACTTTAACTAAACCCATCAGTTATGAAAAGGACATTATCGGCCAGTTCGTACTTTTTCAGAGCAAAAGTATTTGCCTACCTGATGGTGCTTGGCGGTCTGTTTTACCTGTTTTTTAATGTTTTCCGACTTTTAGGATTGGAGTAACCAACCATGAAAAAATCGCTTCCGGTAAAGTCTTATTTTAACCGTGCCAGGGTGTTCGGGTATATTGTTCTCCTGATTTTACTCGGAATTGCCGTCTACCTCCTCTATACAACTTTCATTGCATAGCCCATTTTAAATTGGGGTGTGAGTTTTTTAATCATTTTCAAGTATTTCCCATGACTTGATTTGTAATTTTGCTTTCTGCCAAAATTCCAAAATGCTATGCGTGCCTGTTTTACGTTTTTGTTGTGCCTGCTTTTCTTTTCTGCTTCTTCACAAACACAGAAGACTGATTCATTGCTTGGGGTTCAATACCAGGAAGCAGTAGAAAAGTTTAGTGCTGGCAATTATTCAGCAGCTTCCATAACGTTAACGCAACTAATTAACTCTGGCTTCTCCAATAAAGATATTTATGTCAAACGTGGGATTATTTTCTTTCAGCAAAAGGAATACGAAAAAGCAAAAAATGATTTTGATGAAGCAGTGAAGGGTCGTATCAATACGGCCGAGTTATACGAATACCGGGGCAATTCAAAATATAATTTGAATGATTTCCAGGGAGCAACAACCGATCTTGACAAAGCCGTAGGCATGGGGGCCAACAGTTTTGAAACGTTTGCCAACCTTGGCAACTGTAAATTCAGAACGGAGAGTTACAAGGAAGCCATTTTAAACTATGACAAAGCTATCGCATCGGGCAAGGCAGATGCGGTGTTGTACAACAATCGCGGCAAAGCGAAATTCAATCTGAAAGATTACAAAGGGGCATTACCCGATTTTGATCAGGCGCTTACACTAAAATCCAGTTTCGATAAAGCTTTAGAGAATCGGGCCGAAACACGATACCTCGTGCAGGATTGGCCAGGCAGTATAGCCGATTTTGAAAAACTGGTTGCCGGTGGCCGCACCGATGTTGAAATTTTTCAAAAAATAGGCACGGCACAGTTCACCTTAAAAAATTCGAAAGCGGCAGCAGAGGCGCTGAGCAAAGTTGTTCAGAAGGGTGTCAAGGATAAAGAAGTTTTTAAAATGCTGGGACTGAGTCTGGCCGGTGAAGGTGATTGCACAGGAGCATCACAAAGTTTGTCGGCAGCAGTTTCAATGGGGTTGAGCGATAAAGATGTATTCACGCAACTGGGCTTATGTCAATTCAGGAATAAGGAGTACGCGGGATCAATAGAATCGTTGAGTAGGGCCATTGCGCTGGGTGTAAACACAAAAGAGGTTTTTCAGGCGAAAGGAAATGCTGAGGTTGCTCAAAAGGATTTTGATAATGCTCAAAAAGATTTAGAGAAAGCTGTTTCATTGGGAGTCAATGACTTTGAAGTTAATAAAAACCTGGGCGATATCCGGTTCCTGAAAAATGATTTTGCCGGAGCCATTAAACATTATGACAATGCCATTAAACTTTCTGATAAAGATGCCATTGCCTATAACAATCGGGGAAAGGCAAAATTGAACACAAGTGATTTTGCCGGCTCCATCCCTGATTTTGATAAAGCCATTCAGCTTGATCCGAACAATAAAAAAGCTTTGCTCAACAGAGGAACTGCAAAATTTTCTGTGCAAGACTTTGCAGGAGCAGCCGATGACCTTGAAAAATCGAAAGGCACAGAACCCGAATCAGCTGATGTGTTGAAAATGTTGGGCATCGCCAAATATCAAATCAACCAGAAAGATGCCGCAAAGCCCTACCTCGAAAATGCCATGAAAGCGGGTGTTAAAGATGGTAAGGTTCACCTATATGCAGGTTACCTGCGTTTTGAAGGAAATGATTTCAAAGGCGCTGTGGAAGCACTTACTGCCGCTGAAATGGCTGGCGAAAAAGAAGATGCGGTTTACGAAAAAAGGGGAAAAGCTTCTTACCAGCTCAAACAATACCCTGCTGTAATCATCGATCTTGAAAAGGTTGTGCAAAAGGGAAGTGCCGATCTGCTTACGTATGAAGCATTAGCGATTTCGTATTTGCAGGCGCAAAAAGAAAAAGAAGCCGAACCCATGTTAGAGAAGGCGGCCTCTATGAACTGCAAGAATAAAGAAGTCTTTTATCAGCTTGGTAATCTTCGTTTCAAGAAAAATAATTTTAACGGAGCCATTGAATCGTACGATCAGGCCATTGCACTAGGAGCAAACGATGAAGTGATTTTTAATAATCGCGGTAAGGCAAAATTTAAAGCCGGCATGGTGAAGGAATCGGTGGAAGACTTTAATCGGTCACTTACGCTTAAGAAAGATTACATCCATGCGATGAAAAACCGCGCGGCAGCCAAGTTTCAATTGAAAGAATACCCGGCAGTGATTGCAGATGAAGCGATTGTTATTTCCAGAAACGAAGCAGGCGCAGAAGATTTTGCATTCTCAGGCCTGGCCAAATTTAACACGAAAGACTATAAGGGTGCTGTAACAGATCTGACAAAAGCGATCGATAACAACTCAAACGACTTAAAAGTGTTTGGGGCACGAGGTGTTGCCCTGGTAGAATTGAAAGAGTATGAAAAATCGTTGCCGGATTTAAACAAAGCGATTGCCGGAGGCGAAAGCGATATTACCCTAACGGTGAAACGTGCAATTGCCAAGTTTAACCTTAAAGATTTCAAGGGAGCTTTACCCGATTTCGACAAAGCGATTGGAACCGGAACATTTGATGCAGCCATTTTTGATATGCGAGGCATTTGCCGCTATGAAGAAGCGAACTATGTAAAAGCCGCTGAAGATTTCACCAGGTCAATCGAACAGGATGCTAAGTATGGAGCCGCGTTTTTCCATCGCGGAAACGCGAAGCTAAGTTTGTCTGATCCTTCAGCAGCAATTCAGGATTATTCTCAGGCTATCTCGCTTGGGGTTAAAGATCCGGTTCTGTTGAATAACAGGGGCAAGGCATACTTCAATATTGAAAGTTACCCCGAAGCCATCAAAGATCTTTCCGGTGCTATTACCATGAGCCCTGAATATATTCAGGCATACAACAACCGGGGCCATGCATACTTTAAGTCGAATAAGTTTGAAGCGGCAGCCAAAGATTTCCGCATGGTTGAAAAGCTGACGGAGAAACCGGAATTGGACTTATACAAAATGCTGGCAGATTCTTATTACAACATGAAAAATTATAACACCTGTTTAGAATACTTTGGCAGGCTGATTCAGGGAGGCAATAAAGAAAAAGAAACCTACTACAAACGGGGCAGGGCATTGTTAGAAACGCAGGATTACGAAGGCGCAATTAAAGATTTTGATGCCGCATTGAAAGCAGGCGAAAATACGGTTCAACTTTTTACCGATCGCGCAAAGGCACACATCGAACTGGCCGATAACAAAGCGGCTATTATTGATTTGAACAACGCCATTAACCTCGATAAAACCAATGCAGATATTTATTTCAACCGTGGCCTGATCAAAGAAGGTATTGAAGATTATGAAGGAGCGGTGCTGGATTACAACAAGGTGATCAGCTTAAAGCCTGATGATGGAGTTGCGTACTACAATCGCGCAACCTGTAAAGCCGGGTTGGATGATTACGGTGCCGCCATTTCCGATATGGATGATGCCCTCCGGGTAGAACCTAAAAATGCATCGTATTATAAGCAGCGGGGAAATTTCTATTATCAAATGGAAAATACTGAAAAGGCCTGCTTCGACTGGAGGCGAGCTGTTGAGTTTGGTGATGAAAAGGCTCGTTTTCAGATTGATCAGTATTGTAAAAAATAGGAGGGTTATCTGACATTAATTTCCAAAAACATAACCATCTTCTTTTTTCAGATTTGAAATAGTGCAGTTTCGGGGTGGATTACCGGCTTGCAGAAGCACATTCTTTTCTTTCAACCAAAATATTACACAGGCCAGCCGCGTGCTATTTCTGAACGTCCGGAGTAACGGTTGCACTTTATCTTGCATGGTATAAAGTTGAAGGTTATGAAACGGTTGATTTTTTTTCTGCTTGCCTATTTTCTTTATTTCGCATTGTTTGCCAATGACGGTTTTACCGGAAAGGTGCAAGCCGTGATTGACGGCAACACCTTGGTGATTGAAACCACCAATGAGGTGCGTCATACCATTTACCTGACAGGAATTGATTGTCCGGAATTAGGTCAGGAATTTGGTGATCACGCGAAGGCCTACCTTGAGAAACTTGCCCTGCAAAAAGAAGTTGAATTTACCATTACCGGCAAAGACCGCTGGGGAAATCATCTGGCAATGGTTACGATTAAAGGTATTGATATTCGGATTGAACTATTGAGTGAGGGCCTTGCCTGGACAGCCGAACGAAATCCATTACCAGCGTTGGAATCCGTTAAAGAATCAGCCAGGCAGCATGCCAAAGGTCTTTGGCAGCAGGAGAACCCCACGCCACCATGGACCTACCGGAGGCAACAAACGATGCTTCAGGCTAAAGGCAGTTAGCGTTCAACGGTCAAAACCAGCCATTAGTCGATTCTCATCCTGGTGAATACAATTTCAGCTTCCCGTTTCAGTTAATATCTTTGTGTTTATGTTCAGGTATTTTTTTACGGTCGTATTGGCGTTGCTGGTAACTGTTGCGTTTGCTCAATCGAAAAAGAAGAAAGCGAAGAAATCGGATACCGGTTCATCAGGGCAGTCCAGCTCGTTGGCGCCTTATTATCCTCAAAAGAATTACGAGCCAGAAAAGAAAAAATCAGCGGGCAAGGTTACATACAATGCCACCGATAAGTTTTACGAGCGCAGAGAAGAACTGGCGAAGCAGGAGCGCAAAAACGAAAAGGAATTAGAAAAACCACAGAATTCAAACCCCCTGTACTTTGGCCATAAGCGACCACCCAAAAAGCGGCCTCCGCATAAGATGAAATTTTGCAAGGTTTGTGGTATTCGTCATTAATTGAAGTTTCAAGTTCAAAGTTTCAAGACAGCTTAAAATAGGCATGATACCAGGAATCTGAAAACCTGGTATTTGAAACTTGAAACCTGAAACTTTACCTTCACCTCATGAACCTTGCGCAATACATTGAACACACGAACCTGTCACCTACCCTTACCATTCGTGATATCGACCTGCTGGTTGATGAAGCGAAGCAACACAGTTTTTTTGGTGTGTGTGTTCCGCCTTTTTGGGTAAAGCGTGCCCAACGTGAAATTGGTAAGGATAACATTGTGCTGGTAACGGTAGCCGGTTTCCCGTTGGGATACAACATGACCGAAACAAAACTGGATGAAATCAAACGCGCAATCGATAACGGTGCCAATGAAGTAGATGTGGTATGGAATGTTACTTCCTTCAAAACAGGCATTCCCTGGACGAAAATTGAAGTTGCGAAGTGCAGTAAAATTACGCACGATTATAACAAAGTGCTGAAAGTTATAATTGAAACCGCCTATCTTTCAGATGAAGAAATTACCGATGCGTGTAAATTATGTGCAGATGCCGGTGTGGATTTTGTCAAAACATCAACAGGGTTTGCGCCAGCCGGTGCAAAAGTTGAGCACATCAAATTGATGAGAAATGTATTACCGGATCATGTAGGGATTAAAGCTTCCGGAGGTATAAAAACGCGTGAACAGGCTGTGGCTTTGATTGAAGCGGGGGCAGACAGAATCGGGACTTCTTCAGGGGTAAAAATTGTTGCAACACCGTAGTCGTCAGACCGCCTGCTGCCGGTAGGCAGGCTCTAAGCTTTCGCCATCAGCGGTCAGACGACTTTGATTTAAATTTATGAGCATGAGCAATTCATTAACAGAAATTTTTCCGGCAGAATCTTCCATTCCGGATCAATATAAAATCACGTCCTATCTTGAACAACGCGAATACCTCATTGATGGTGAATTGAAAATGTGGGCTGGCGACCTCAGCCCGGTGATGAGCCCGATATTTATAAGGGAGGGAAACGATCTGAAACAAAAAGTGTTGGGCAGTACACCGCTCTTGAACGCAACAGAGGCCATGAAAGCATTGGATGCTGCGGTGAAAGCGCATGATTTAGGAAAAGGCATGTGGCCCATGATGTCGGTCGCGGATCGAATTTCGCATGTAGAAAATTTTTTATCGCGGATGCGTGAAAAACGCCATGAGGTGGTGAAACTGCTCATGTGGGAAATCGGAAAGTCTCTGAAAGATTCTGAAAAAGAATTTGACCGCACCTGCGATTACATTGTTGACACCATTAAAGCGTTGAAGGAGTTGGATCGCCACTCGGCCAAGCTGGTAGAGGAACAAGGATTTATGGCGCAAATCAGACGCGTGCCATTAGGCGTTGCGCTTTGTATGGGGCCATTTAATTATCCTCTTAACGAAACATTCACAACCCTAATCCCTGCTCTTATTATGGGCAACACGGTAATTTTTAAACCGGCTAAGTATGGGGTGTTGCTGATAAAACCTTTACTGGAGGCTTTTCGCGATAGTTTTCCTGCGGGCGTCATCAATATTATTTATGGTCGTGGAAGAGAAACGGTTGGTGCTTTAATGGAAACCGGGAAGCTTGATGTGTTTGCCTTCATCGGTACAAATAAGGGTGCAAACGATCTGAAAAAGTTACATCCCAAGCCTCATCGTATGAAGGCTATTTTAGGTTTGGACGCCAAGAACCCGGGCATTGTATTACCCGATGCAGACCTGACCAATGCGGTGAGCGAGTGTATCATGGGCTCGTTATCGTTTAACGGACAGCGGTGTACCGCACTTAAAATCCTGTTTGTTCACAAAAACCTGGTTGATGATTTTATTAAAAAATTCAACGAGGAGGTTAAAAAATTAAAGTGCGGAATGCCTTGGGAAGCAAACGTTAATCTTACTCCGTTACCCGAACCGGGTAAGACCGATTACCTGAAAGGGCTGGTTGACGATGCCAGAAAGCATGGCGCTAAAATTATGAATGAAGGAGGAGGCGAAGTATTGCATACTTTTTTCTATCCGGCAGTTTTATACCCGGTGAATGATAAAATGAAAGTGTATTCCGAAGAGCAATTTGGTCCGGTGGTACCCATTGTACCCTACAATGATATTAACGAACCAATGCATTACGTCATTAATTCAAACTTTGGTCAGCAGGTGAGCATCTTTGGCAAAGATTCAAAAACGATTGCAAGGCTGATTGATATATTTTCGAACCAGGTCGGGCGGATTAATATCAATACACAAAGCCAGCGCGGGCCCGATTCATTTCCGTTTAATGGGCGAAAGGATTCAGCAGAAGGAACGCTTTCGGTTGCAGATGCGCTACGTGTTTTTTCTATTCGTACACTCGTGGCAACCAAGGCATCGGAGGATAACAAGCAAATCATCAGCACCATTATTAAAAACCGGGAGTCGTTGTTTTTAAGCACGGAATATATTTTTTGAGATTATCCCCGGCCTTGTGCCTGCCTGGTCCGGTAGGCAGGCCGGGGTCTCACCGAGTAAGGTTAATTTGAAAATCGTAACTGATCCAGTACAATGAGATCGCGGCACAGGGCCGCGAATAATCAAGAAGTTGGGCCATATTGAATCATATGAAGTACGTGTCCATTCATATTTCAGGGAAAGTACAAGGGGTTTACTTTCGTGCTTCAGCAAAAGCGAAGGCAGATGAATTAAACTTGACGGGGTTTGTTAGAAATGAAAAAGATGGTTCGGTTTACATCGAAGCAGAAGGTGAAAGTGAAAACATGAACAAATTTGTGGCATGGTGTCATCAGGGTCCGGCAAATGCCGAAGTACAAAAGGTTGTTGTTAACGAGGGGATTATCCGGCATTTTCACAAATTTGAAATAAAGCATTGGTAGATGGATGTACGCGTTAAGTTTTTAGGAGGAGCAGAGAGTGTTACAGGCTCGCGATACCTGGTTGAGGTGGACAATTTCAGGTTCTTGTTCGATTGTGGATTGTTTCAAGGGTTAAAAGATTTGCGCCTGCGAAACTGGGATACTTTCCCGGTTGATCCTGCTTCCATTGATTGCGTGGTGATCAGCCATGCACACATCGACCACACCGGCTATCTGCCAAAACTTGTTAAAGACGGATTTAGCGGCCCCATTTATTGTACGCATCCAACAGCCGACCTGATTGAAATTTTATTGACCGATTCGGCAAAACTACAGGAAGAGGAAGCAATGTATGCCCAACGCAAAGGTTATTCGCGCCATGAAAAACCCCAACCACTGTATACAGAAGAAGATGCCAGAGCGGTCTTTCCCCTATTGAAATCTTTCGGCTATAACGAAACCATTTCCATCCATCAGCAAGTCAACATCATTTACCGCGATGCCGGACATCTATTAGGATCGGCTATTACCGAAGTACTGATTCAGGGCGAGCGGGAACAAAAGAAAATTGTTTTCTCTGGCGATATCGGAAGGTATCAGCAGGAAATGCTGCATCCTCCAACATTGATTGATCACGCGGATGTTTTGTTTATAGAGTCGACTTATGGAAACAAAGACAATACCTTTGATGACCCCACGGATGACTTTGTGCGCATTGCCAATGGTACTTTCAACAGTGGCGGGGTGTTGCTGATTCCGGCCTTTGCCGTAGGGCGAACACAAAATATTCTTTACTATCTGCGCAGGTTGATGATCGAAGATAAAATACCCGATGTGCCGGTTTATGTCGACAGCCCCATGGCAATATCATCAACACACTTATTCTTTGCACATCAGGATTTTTTAAAAAAATCTTTTAACCTTAAAAAGTTTGTTCAGGAAGTGGAGCCTAACATGCTGGTGTTTGTGCGCTCGGCAGAGCATTCCAAATCGCTGAACAATATTCGTGGCAGGGCTATCATCATATCTTCCAGCGGCATGATGACAGGCGGAAGGATTCTTCACCATCTATACCATCGCCTCAGACGACCGGAAGATACCGTGCTTATAGCGGGCTTTCAGGCGGAAGGCACCCGGGGCCGCAAATTGCTGGAGGGTGAAAAGACCATTAAAATGTTTGGCGAGGAAGTGCCGGTTAACTGTCAAGTAGAATATATCAGTTCGATGAGCGGCCATGCCGATCGGGGTGAATTATTTCAATGGATGGAAGGCTTTCAAAAAAAACCCAAAATCACGTTTACCATTCACGGTGAGGGTCCAGACCTGCATGCGTATGCCCAACGCATTCGTGATAAAATGGGCTGGAATGTGGTGGTTCCACAGTACCTGGAATCGGTACAGTTATTTAAAGGTATTTAGAAGAGAACCGCTAACTATTCAAAGACATCGAACGCGGGCAGTGCTTTATTTGAAAAATCAAAGAGGGCCATGTTTTCCCACGCGGAACCATTGGTAGATTCATTCCCTTTAAAGGCAACCCACTCGGGGGCCCAATAACAAAAGCCGGTTCCTTTTTCTGTATCGGCAATCAACGCTTTCAATGTTAGCAAAAATTGTTTTTGGCCTTCGGGCGTAGCTGCAAAACCAGGAACCAACTGATTGGCTTCTCCAAGGATGTTGTTGGTCCAGTCGTTCCAGTCGAGGGTAAATGGGTATGCTGTTTCGGCAATCAGCACCTCCCTTGCAAAAGAAAGCCCAAGGTTGTTCAGGTTTGATTTCAAGGCGTTCAAATCTTTTCCATGCCACAAAGGATAGTACGACAATCCAATCATATCGTATGAAACATTTTGATTTTGCAGTTGTTGGTAGAACCACGCGGCATTGTCATGCCCGGCAAAGTGAATCATGATTTTTGATGCTGGAGAAAAATCGCGAACTGCCTGTATTCCTTCTTTTAACAAAGCGATAAAATTGGCAGTGCTCACACTCAGTTGTCCGTCAGGCCACAAAAAGCCATCATTAATTTCATTGCCAATTTGAATAATGTCAGGGTGCAGTTTTAAAACAATCTTCTTTGTGTAATTGTAAACGCTGTCAGACAAATCGGTTAAACTAAGGGCATTCCAAATTGCAGGCTTTGCCTGGTGCCCCGGGTCTGCCCATGTGTCGGAGTAATGAACCGTCAGCCAAACTTTCATTCCTTTCGAACGAACACGTTCTGAAAATGCAATCACTTCTTCCAGTCCGGAGTGCGTGGTGGCCGGTGTATGCCACAACCGGATGCGAACGGTGTTGCAGCCATGCGCTTGAAGCAGATCAAGCACTTCCGTTTGTTGTCCATTTGATTTATGGAACGTAGTTGGGTAGGCTTCAATTTCCGGTAAAAAAGAAACGTCAGCTGCGCGCACGGCAAGTGTTACCGGTTTAGGTTTATCTTGTGTGGATGAGTCTTCACTGCAAGCGCACAAAAAACAAGTCAGCAATAAACAAAGAAAGTAACGCATAGAAAAAAACACTACTACTTTAAGCCATTTTTCTCAAAATCCCTTTTTGAGGGTGAATTTTGATTTCAAAGAACTGGGCAATTAAAACCTGGATACGTTCACCAATGAATCGGGCTTCTGCTTCCTTCGGGTAAAATACGGTGAGTTCTAAAACTCCCCAGATGAAATTTTTTTGCCGGCATAAATGGCGTACCCATTTTTTATATTCTGTTGTCCATTCCTCGCAATATTGATCAAAAGGTTCGCGTCCGTCAAAGCTAAACTCAAGCTGGTTATCGTGATAATGTTGAAACCTGAAAATGCCCATCAGGTCTATGTAGAGATCACGAAGTTTCGTGTAGTCTTTTGATTGGTGATTTTCAATGCGCTGAACAGTCTCATCCACAAGACCAAGTGAGTTGTATTGCAGCATATACTGCACTTTCACAAAATCGACCAGGTATTCAAGCAAGGAGTTTTCCAGCGACAGTTGTGCCTCTTCCAAAACATAATTCTTATCAAGCGGAAAGAATTTTCGAAGCACGTGCTTAAAGGTTTTACAAAAGTAAAAAAATAAGCCTCAAACCTCAAATACCCAATATCAATATCACTGTTTGATATTGGGTATTTGATTGTTGGAGTTCTACCCAATTACGAACTAAAACTCTCCGCGTTGGCCTTATTCAGGTATGATTCATATTCAATAGGAGCATCGGCACTATCGTGCAGGCAGCCTTCAGGTATAGGCGGATAGATTTCTGCGTATGTTTTCACCATGTTCATAAACACCCTTCTGTAAACATGGGTACGATTAATTTTTTCGGGATGGTCAAGCCCTGCGCAGGAGAGAAGTTCAACAAAGCTGCCTACCGTGTTCTTGTGATAGTTGGCAACGCGCTGTTTTTTATCCTCAACATCAAGCCCTTTGGTAAAATATGGATCTTGCGTAGCCACCCCGGTAGGACAGGTGTTTTTGTTGCATTCAAGAGCCTGAATGCAACCGAGCGCCATCATCATCGCGCGGGCACAATTACAGAAGTCGGCCCCCAATGCCATGGCCCGTACAATATGAAAACCGGTAAGTATTTTTCCGGAAGCATCAATTTTAATGTGATCGCGAATACCAAAGCCGCGCAACGCATCATCTGCGAAAGCAATGGCATCCAGCAATGGCATGCCCACAAAGTTTGTAAACTCTGGCGGAGCGGCACCGGTTCCTCCTTCACCTCCATCGATGGTAATAAAATCGGGGTAGATATCCAGTTGCACCATGGCTTTGCAAATACCGAGGAACTCACTCTTTCGCCCGATGCAAAGTTTAAATCCGATGGGCTTCCCTCCTGACAAGTCGCGCAACTGTTTCACAAACTGGATTAACCCAATGGGTGAACTAAACGCACTGTGAAACGGTGGAGAGAAAACAGTTGTGCCGGGTTTTACTAATCGTATGGCAGCAATTTCAGGCGTGTTCTTTTTGGCTGGCAAAATTCCACCGTGCCCCGGCTTGGCACCTTGCGAAAGCTTGATCTCAATCATTTTTACTTCCGGCTTAAGTGCATTTTTCTTAAATGCTTCGGGAGAGAAATTTCCACTTTCATCGCGCGCACCAAAATATCCTGTTCCAATTTGCCAGATGATATCGCCACCATTTTTCAGGTGATGCGGACTGAGCCCGCCCTCACCGGTGTTGTGGGCAAATCCGCCAATTTTTGCACCAGCATTAAGGGCTTCAATCGCGTTACCACTTAACGATCCAAAACTCATGGCTGAAATATTCAGTACGCTTGCATCATACGGCTGCTTGCAATCTTTATTACCCACCCGCACACGGGGGTTATGATCCAGTTTGTTATGATCCATTGGATTAATAGAATGCGTCATCCATTCGTAGCCCTCGGCATATACATTCAGTTGTGTGCCGAATGGAACGGTATCGATTTGCTTTTTGGCACGTTGGTAAATGACGGAACGTTCATTCCGATTGATGGGTGCGCCATCGGTATCGGATTCCACAAAATACTGCTGAATCTTGGGTCGCATGTCTTCAAAAACATAGCGCAGCCTTCCCAGTAAGGGGAAATTTCGCCTGATGGCCTGGCGCTTTTGAACCATATCGATAAAACCCATGTAAATGAGCGGGCCTACCAGAATGAATGCAAAAAGGGCGTCAATCCAGAAATATGCCCAAAGCAGAATTAGCGCTGTAACGGCTACGGAACCAATAATAAAGATCTTTCTCATAGGGGTTGTAGTGAACAGAACAAGTTAGTGGGTGCGTTGGAAAACACCAAGAAGGTGGTTATTTTTAGTTCCTTAACCCGCTAAATCATGGTCAAAAAAATATTGATTGGCCTATTGCTGCTTGTTGTGGTGATGCAATTGTTGCAGCCAACCCGCAATATTTCTGAAGGAATAACTGAAAATGATATCACCAAAGTTTACGCAATACCTTCGGCTGTTCTTCAGGTGTTTGAGCAAAAGTGTTATGATTGCCACAGCAATAATACGCGGTATCCCTGGTATGTACATGTGCAGCCGGTGGGTTGGTGGATGGCCTCTCACATTAAGGATGCCAAGGATGAGCTGAATTTTTCTGAGTTTAAAACATACAATGAAAAGAGAGCGAACCACAAGCTCGAAGAAATTGCGGAAGTGACTTCTGACGGATCGATGCCGCTGGAGAGTTATGTTTGGCTGCATGCCGATGCAAAAATTACGACTGATGAAGCCAGGGCTATTCAAGACTGGGTGAAATCATTGGGCGTTGTTATAAAGGAAGAGCCCGGCCCGCAATAATTAATTGTACCTAATAAAGGACGGGGCGTTTACAAAGCCTGAACTATACTTCACCTTCAGGTTGCTCGACAGGGTTATTTTAAATTGCGATAAATCTTCGGTTACCCGCGGAAAGTAGTAGCAGCGTAGTTTGATAGTTCCGAAAATCAAATTTTCATTTCTCGTTCGAATTCCACCACCCAGCGCAAAGTACGGTTGCTGTCTCATTAATACCGTGCCTTTAGGTGCCATCATGGCCATTTCGGCAAAGAGCAGGGGGGCAAAGTGAAACCCCAACAGGGTAGGCGGAATAAAAAATACCGTTTCAGTTTTCATGCCCAGTCGTTGGGTACCTACCAGGCTATCTGATTTAAAACGGTTGAGCCCGAATGTATTATCAATGCGCAAGGGCATTGCAATTTTTTGATTGAGTATGGTAGTGTATCCTATTGCAGCCGACTGTCGTATTTTAATATTCTTCCACAGGAGCAACCTGCTAAACAGCGATGCCGATGCCAGCAGCGTTATGTCCTGCCAGTCGTTTTTATTTATAAATCCACCGGCCTTTAAAGAGTATTCCCGAAAATCTCCTTTTGTACCGAACACGGATTTTTGAAATTCGGCACCCACATAAGGTCTGGTATAATTCAATTGTTTGACTTGCCCAGCCAGAAAGGTCAGGCTTCTTCCGTATGGAACGTCTTCTGTCCGGCCGAAACCATAGACATATTTAGTACGGTAAAAATTTTGTTTATAGTAGGTGAATTCGCTCAGGCCGTATGTCACATTATTGTAGATTGGATTTTCAAGCTCTGCTGATTGTGTTGGCCGATCGATAAAATGCTGACCAAACGTACGGATGGCCACAAAATAACGGTTTCGGTTTTCTGTTTTTTGTCTGATGCCCATGTTGTATCCGATCCAAAAATCTTTGACATAATAGGCGTATTGTCTGAAACTGGTTTCCGAAACATTGAACGCGTTAACCGACCAATTGCGGCTCAGTTGAAGCCCACCGGCCCAGCGGGTATAAGGTGAAACCAACGGTCTGTCAAGTTTGAGGTATACCGCGCTTTCATTTTCAAGACCATAACTTGCCCCGTTATTCAATTGACTATAGGAAACGGTTCCATTTATAAAGGTTCCTTTGATGCTGTTCTTTCGGTAGAGCAGTTGCATTCCAAATGGGGGTTCGCGTTCGGTATTAACCAAACCTCTGAATTCGGTTCGTTGGCCCCATCCCGAGAGATTGGCATCGTAAATCTTGAATCCAACTTCTGTCGGAGAGCTGGGAGAGAAACTACCGCCCAGACTGAATACATCGCGTGTATACACCACAACGTCTACCAGTTCACGGTTTCCACGAACAGGCTTTACGATTATTCTGGCATCAACAATAAAATCCAGGTCGCGAAGGTGTCGTTCATTGTCGGCAAGTTTGTAAGGATCAAGCGGTTTATTTTCCCTGATGAACAAATTGTTTTTAAGCACACGCATTTTCGTATTGGTGTGTAGGGCATTGGCAACGCGTGCCGCCTTGTTAACTATTTTGTACTTGGTGGTGTCGTTAATGTCGCGTTCAAAACCGATATGATGTATGGTGATTTTACGAATCGTTCTTCCTGTGTATTTTTTGTAGGCCAGTTCACTCTTCTTGTCCATGAGCGTATCGGCAGGATTTTGATACACCCACCCCTTCACTCGCCTGGAAACCTTCTTTTTCAGTTCCCCGTTTTTTTTGGGGGTTTCTGTCGATTTTTCTTTTTTCGGATCAGGCTTTTTCTGTTGAGCGAAGGCAGGAATCGCATGCAGATGAGCCGCAACAAGCAGAAATAAAAGAACTGAAACGCTGTGCATGATTAGTAGAACTTGCGCACAAGAAACTCAATTCCCGGAAGGGAGAAAAATAATAAAAGCCCTCCAAAACTTCAGAGGGCTTTTAGCCGGATTACGAACCGAATTGCCTTTACCTGGCAGAGGCCTCGTTTATAATGGGGCCGAAGAAAATGGCGTTGGTGAAAAGTTTGTTAGGCCCTAACCAAAATGCACGGAAACTCAGATTCTCAGTGAACCCGATTACCCGCCCGCGGCCCATCACCGATACACCTACCATCGAACTGTTCTTCAGTTTTTCATAATTGGGTTTTGAAATATATCCGCTTAGGATTGGAGCATTGCCATAAACAATCGGGTTGGCAAACGGATTTTTTGATTTCTCCATATATAAATTCCCTTCTTTATATAGTGGAATGTTAGGATGGCCATATCCATACAATAGGGGATGCGTCAGGTCAACGGTGGCTTCAAAAATAGCGCCCGGTGATTGCTGCGCACCACGGAATTCTTCGATGTCGGCATAAGGTTTTATTCCAATTTCTTTTTTGTCTTTCTCGGCATCATCTTTTTTCATGTCAAACTTGCCTAATCCTGTCTGGGTAAGCCAGTTCATGGCATTGTCAAAGCCGATGATCACACCACCACTTTGCACCCACGTTTTTAATTTTTCTTTAGAAGCATCGTTGATGGCCTGATAACTACCGGGCGGAAAGATGAGCGTGTTATACCGGCTCAGATTGGCACGATTGAAAACATCCACCGGCAACAAGGTTACCGGAACCTGCATACGCGTGTCCAATAAATGCCAAAGTTCACCGGCATCATTCGCATTTATTCCATCACCGGTAAGCATGGCGATTTCGGGTTTGCGGAGGGTATGAAACGAAGCGCTGCCTAAACTCACCCCTTGGTAATCGAGGCCGGTTGAAAAGTTATAAACATCGATTCCGTCTTTTTGAAGAATTTCTCCAATCAGGTAATCGATAGACTGCTCGAGTTTTTCCTGTCCGGTTAACGGAATCAAAACAGAACCGCGCTCAAATCGTTTTCCGCTGCTGTGATAAAAGGGCTCGGTGGCAACTTTTATGCGCACCTGATGATGCAATAACCGGTAAATCGCACGCGGGGTAAAATATCCGGTTGGTTCAAACACATAGGCATAAGTTGATTTTCCGCCAATGAGTTTGCCTTCGGGCAGTTTTAAGGAAGCGACTTTTTCTCCGAGAGTAGGCAGTGATTTTAATTCTTCATAATCAACACCAAAAGCGAGGGGCAGTGTCCAGGTAGAGATGTCATAAAACAAACTGTCTTTAAACTGGGTACGTTTTTCAAACGATGACTTGATTAATTTGTACTGGGCCTGGCTAAGCGGCAGGATGTAACTGGTTTCCTTGTCGAAAGATTTTCCGTTAATGGTTTGCGATGCGTTTGGTTTGTAGAGATCGATTTGCTGGCGCACAAAAACTTTCGCCAGCTCCTGGGCGCGAACAACATCCGCTGAACCAAAGATGATGGCCTTCACCGGATCTTTGCCGGCTTCTGCCACCGCGGTTTTAAAAAAATCACGCTGATAACCGAGCAAGTCGGTACGCAATACATTGACTGCTTTTAACGTGCTCAGCGCTGTGGTGAACTGATTTCGGATAGTGAACGGAAACGTCACTACGCCATTCGTACTTTCCTGTGCATGCCCGCGCGAGCTGGCCTGTTCAAATAAAATTCCGATGGCACCCTGAACATCGGGGAACGTGGAGCCCTTGCCATAATAAAAATCGTCATAGGCCTCCTGGGTAAAATAAAGTGAGCCGATTTCATCAAGCGCCTTAGCGTGAAAGGCTCCGATTTTTCGGGTGAGTTCCTGATTTTTTTCCGGAGTAATGGGATGTACCCGTGAGCGGACGCCCGGTTGAAAAAAGAAGGTGGCGTTGGTACCCATCTCGTGGTGGTCGGTGAGTACATTCGGTTTCCACTGCTGGAATTTTTTAATGCGCGCCTGTGATTCCGGTTGTTGCCCCACCAGCCAGTCGCGGTTCAGGTCGAACCAATAATGGTTGGTTCTTCCGCTTGGCCAGGGTTCGTTATGTTCCATGTCGTACGGATCGGTAGAGGTTACCCGGCTCTTTCGTGAGTTTACCCAACTGCTGAAACGATGCAGGCCATCGGGATTAAAACTGGGATCAAAAAGTATGATGGTGTTATTGAGGTAGGCTTCTATTTCCTTTCCCTGTGCTGCCGCTAAGTAGTAAGCGGTGAGCAACGAGGCATTGGCTCCGCTTGGTTCGTTGCCGTGAATACTATGGCCTATATAAAAAACGACAGGCATATTTTTTACATCCAACGAAGAAGACCGCATGGGATCGGTTAGCTGAATGTGCTGCGTTCTGATCGTTTCAATATTTTGGTGGTTCTGAGGAGATGTTATAGTTAACAACAATAACGGCCTTGCCTCAGGGGTGTACCCGGTAACTTCCAACGAAACGCGGTCGGAAGCCCGGTCGATAGCGTACATGTAATTCACCAGTTGGTCATGGCTAACATGCCATTCGCCTACTTCATACCCGATAACCGACTGAGGGGTTGGGATTGCCGGGTTAAAGGTCACACTGTCGGGCAGGTAATAAGACAGGTCAATCTGAGCGAATAATTGCTTGCTGAAAACGATTGCAAACATCAGGGCAAGAAATACTTCTTTTCTCATAGGGTAGATCTGAAAGATTGATGGCATGAAAATAAGATATTCTTTATCAAGTAATTAACTCATTTTATAAGAGCGGTTCATGAGCGTTGTTACATGTGTGTAAACAAATTGTGGATAAATTTAAAAATGCCTTAAAATTAATTTATGATCAAACCATTAGTTTTGGTAGCTTAAAAACGAAAACCTAACATAAGAAACTAAACCAAGTCTTTATGAGGAGAATTTTACTAATGACATTTTTTGTGTCGGCAGCTTTTGCGGGAGCGATGGCACAAGGGGTGACGACTTCTACCCTGAGCGGTACGATTAAAGATCAAAATAACGGGGCTGTTCCCGGAGCGAACATCGTGGTGACTCACGAACCGTCCGGGACGGTTTATGGAACCATGTCACAAGCCGATGGCGGATTCCGGATTCCCAACATGCGCACGGGTGGTCCTTACAAAGTAAAAGTGAGTTTTGTAGGATATTCCGAACAATCGTTTGGTGATATTTATTTACGCCTTGGAGAAACGTATAATTTAAACGTAGCGCTTTCAGAACAAGCTACCGAATTGGCTGAAGTAGTAGTGTCTGGCGTGGAAGACAAAGTGATGAACAGCACCCGCAACGGAGCGGTTACAAACGTGAGCACACGTGAGCTGCTAAGCATGCCAACCATAACCCGGAGTATCAATGACATGGCGCGTTTTACCCCTCAGGCAAGTTCTACAAGCCAGGGTGCTATTGGTGGTGGTAACTATCGTCAGAACTATATAACTGTAGACGGATCCGATTTTAATAACACCTTTGGAATCGGAACAAATTTACCTGCTAACGGATCTCCCATTTCGTTGGATGCTTTAGAAGAAATTTCAGTAAACATTACTCCGTATGATATTCGTCAGTCTGGGTTCATTGGAAGTTCGATGAATGCAGTTACCCGTTCGGGCACAAATGAGTTTTCGGGTTCTGCCTATACCTTTTGGCGAAATGAAAACCAGCAGGGAAATAAAGTTGCCCACAATGATGAATTCGATCGTCAACCACTTCAGGATAATACGTTTGGTCTACGGTTGGGTGGCCCAATCTGGAAAAACAAACTTTTCTTTTTCGTCAATTATGAGCGCGGCAAGCGCACAGCGCCCGGTCAGCAAAACCTGGCTGCTACGACTGATGATCCGTACGGAAGTTCTCCAAACATAGCCCGGCCAACACGCGATCAGTTAGACCTCATCAGTACATTTTTGAAAGATAATTTTGACTATGAAACAGGTCCATACGACAAATACGACTTCGTAAGTGACAACACACGTTTTGTTGCGCGTTTAGATTGGAACATCAACGAAAATCACAGGTTTAATATTCGCTACAGCAGTGTTGAAAGCAAAGCACCTTCTTTTATTAGCAGTTCGACATCCGGTACCGGATTCAACTATCCAACAGGACAGGGCCGGACGAATATTAATGCGTTATGGTTTAAAAACTCGAACTATTACCAGGAAGCCAATTTTTATTCATTAGCGGCTGAAATGAATTCAATTTTTGCTGGAAAGTATGCCAATACATTTCGTGCAACATGGACTCATCAATTCGATCCGCGCAGTTCAGACAGCAAAGTATTTCCGTTGGTTGATATTATGGAAGCAGGGACTCCTTACACTTCCTTTGGCTATGAACCCTTTACTTACGGGAACTTACGCGATGTAACCTCCTATTCTATTGTGGATTATGTTACAACAACAATGGGGATGCATACTCTGACTGGCGGTATTCAGTTTGACTTCCAAACAACCAAGAATGGTTTTCAGCGTTTTGGAACAGGTTTCTACAGGTTTAATTCCTGGACCGATTTTGAAGACAGCGCTACAGGTGGACCTACCCTTCCAAACGACTATGCTATTACCTATTCTTTATTGCCGGGTTATAAGCAGGCATATCCCAGGGTATCATTTGCTCAGTATTCATTATATGCGCAAGATGAAATGGCTATTTCCGACAACTTTAATGTTACTGTTGGTGTGAGATTTGACTTGCCAACCTTCCCAAGTGTTCCGGAAATCAAAACACATCCCCTGGTTGCTGAGCTCGAATTTCAGGATGGAAGACAAATTGATACAGGTACAATGCCTGATACCCGGGTTCTGTTTTCACCCCGAGTTGGATTTAATTGGGATGTAAAGGGCGACCGCTCGTTGCAAATCCGTGGAGGGACAGGCGTGTTTACGGGACGTGTGCCAACCGTTTGGATAGTAGCACAATCTGGTGATGCAGGGTTATTGCAGATTACGGAATCATATAATGGATCAGGTAACGTTCCGGGTCCATTCCGGGTAGATCCTTATAGACCCGTTACTCCTCCGGAGCCGGGAACAACCATTGGCTCTACGTTAAGTGCCATTGATCCTGATTTTAAATTTCCTCAAACCTGGAAGACCAGCTTGGCCGTTGATACTAAGCTCCCCGGAGGGATCATTGGTACCCTGGAAGGAATCCTCAATAAAGACCTGAACGTTGCCATTGGTAAAAACTATAACCTTGTTGATCCGCGGCCACTGAATGTTGTGAACGGTTCAGGCGTGGCGTACCCGGATAACAGGGTGATTTATCCATCAAATGGTCGTGACCGATCAATCAATACATTGTTAGCCGGCCAGGCTGTTCCTACCGGTACCGCAGGATCATCGCAATGGAACCCGATTGTATTGGGTAATACATCTAACAAAGGGTATTATTTTTCAATCACCGCTAAGCTAGACAAACAATTTGATAATGGCTTGTCTGCTTTTATTGCTTATACTCGTACTGAATCTAAAGTAATTTACGATGGTATTGGCGATCAGTTGTTTAATACATGGTCGTTAACACCTATTAGCGGTGAAGCAAACAATCCGGGATTAAGCTATGCCGGTTACACCGTTCCTGATAGGGTTATCGCAGGGATCAGCTTCCGTAAAGAATATCTGAAAAAACTGGCAACTACTGTTTCGGTATTTTATGAAGGGTCCATCCAGGGCAGGTTCTCTTATATGTACAGTGCCGACTTTAACAGAGACGGACAAACCAATGATTTGATTTATGTGCCGAAGGATGCTTCTGAAATAACTTTTGTAGATCAAACGTACGGGGGTGTACTATACACGGCCGCCCAGCAAAGTGCAATGTTCTTTAAGTACATTGAACAGGATAACTACCTGAGTTCGCGCAAAGGCAAGTTTGCTGAACGCAACGGGGCTACTCTCCCATGGCGTAACCAGGTGGATGTGAGAATTTCGCAAGACATTTTTACGAATATTGGTGGCAAGAAAAACACGCTGCAGTTTACGCTCGATATCTTCAACTTTGGCAATGCAATTAACAGCAGTTGGGGTGTGTTCAAAACAGTCAATGCACCTTCCATTCTTCAACCACGAAATGTTTCCAGCCTGGTGCCTGGCGGAAACACCCTACCAACCTTTAGCCTGGCGAATGACAGAGGTGCCCCAGCTACCAGTACATTCCGCGACAACAACAGCATTGTATCCACGTATTACATGCAATTTGGCTTGAGGTACATCTTTAATTAAATTGTGAATAGATTTTTGAGAAAGGCTGTCTCTTTGAGGCAGCCTTTTTAGTTTTAGAGATAAAAAGTAGAGGCTAGAGCATTCCCTTTATATATACAAGGCGTTATCTTGCCTTACACAGGCGCAAGCGTCACGCTTGTGCATGAACATTATAGATTAAAGAAGTACTCAGTCTCCGCAAGTACTCAGTCTCCGTCTCGGGACTCTGCGATCACACGAATCTTTTTTCAGGCAAACGAATTGAATGATGACCATACGTAAAGCCATATTAGAGTTTGACGGAATCTACTTCATCACTATTACGTGCTGTCGTTGGTTGAATTTGTTTGAGATATCCGATAGTTATCATGCCGCTTATAAGTGGTTCGATTATCTAAAGACCAAAGGCAACTTTATACTTGGTTATGTTATAATGCCTAATCACCTACACGCATTGCTTGCATTCAGGAATACTCAGGGTAAATCTATAAATGCAATTGTTGGCAATGGCAAAAGGTTCATGGCATACGAAATTGTTAGCAGATTAACTGAAAAGAACGAATCAGACTTACTGGCGCAGATGTCTTCATTTGTAAATGCAACAGAAAAAAAGAGAGGTAAACTTCATGAAGTGTTTGAACCTTCTTTCGATAGCAATGTTTTACAGATGAATTCATAGAACAAAAATTGCATTACATCCACGAAAATCCATGCCGGGGTAAGTGGGATTTGGTGAAGCAACGGTGGGATTACCAGCATAGTTCAGCGCAGTTTTATTTTATGGGTGAGCAGGGAGTTTATCCTGTAACGAGTTATATGGAGTTAAAAGATATTGATTTAAAGAAAGCGTAATGAGCAATGAAGGCGCAGAGTCCCCGGGGCAGGAGACTCTGCGAAGACTTAGTTTGAAAGTTGCTTTTCATCACGACACCAATGGTGAGTTGAATCTTTTTTAAGTTCCTTCTTTTCACTACCTTCCATAACCTATGCGGTTGCTCTTCTGCAAATTTTTGCTGGCTTTTTTATTTGGTTTTTTTTCTTGTAACCAACTGGATAAAAACAGGTTAGCGGCAACGCATGTAAACCTCGACTTGAAAGAAATTCAGCAGCGCGGCTACCTCAATGCCCTGGTCGATAACAACTCACTTAGTTACTTCATCTACAAAGGCCGCCCCATGGGCTACGAGTATGAGTTGCTTAACCTGCTGGCGAATGAATTAAAAGTTGATTTGAAAATCAAAATCATTTCGGGTGTTGAAAAAGCAATTGAGCAACTTAATTCAGGAGAGGGAGATGTTCTTGCCTTTCCGTTAACCATTACGAAAGAAAGGACACAGTATGTAAACTTCAGTCAGCCGTTATTTAATTCATACCAGGTGCTGGTTCAGCGAAAGCCCGATAACTGGCGGTCGCTTACACAAGATCAAACCGAAGCGAAGCTTATTCGTAGTGCGTCCGACCTCATTGGAAAGGAAGTGCATGTTATTAAAAGCTCCAGTTTTGCAGAGCGGATGAAACACCTGTCGGAAGAAATTGGCGGTGACATCATCATCAAAGAAGACAGTGCTGACGCAGAAAGCGAATCACTCATCAAGCGGGTCGTATCCGGTGAAATTGAATACACCGTGGCCGATCATCCGATTGCCGTGGTGAACGCAGCCTATTACCCAAACATTGATGTAGGAACTATTTTGAGTTTGCCTCAACAAATAGCCTGGGGGATCCGGAAAAATTCTCCGCAATTACTCGGAGCCATCAATAGTTGGTTGACAAAAATTAAGAAAGAACCAACGTTCATGGTCATCTACAATCGCTATTTTAAGAGTCCGCGTACCTCCTTGTTGCGAATCCAAAGCGATTACTCTTCCATTGGCGGAAATAAAATTTCTCCATACGATGAGTTGATCAAAAAGAATTCAGAAAAACTGGGATGGGACTGGCGGTTACTGGCAGCTGTTATTTATCAGGAGTCGAAGTTCAGGAAGGATGATGAATCGTGGGCGGGCGCACGGGGCCTCATGCAGTTGATGCCCGAAACTGCCAAACAATTTGGTGCTACCAACCCGGATGATCCCAGGCAAAGTATTCGTGCGGGAGTAAATTATTTGAAATACCTTGATAACTACTGGTCAAAAACAGTGAAGAATCAGGATGAACGCTTGAAATTTGTATTGGCCTCTTACAATGCGGGCTTGTCGCATGTGGTGGATGCGCGTGAGCTTACCGGCAAGTATCAGAAAAACCCAACTGAGTGGACAGATGTAGAATACTACCTCCTTCAAAAATCGGATCCGAAATTTTACCGCGATCCGGTGGTGATGGCCGGATATTGTAAATGCGAAGAGCCTGTGAACTATGTAAAGAATGTGTTGGAGCGGTATGAAGAGTATAAGTTACATATAGCTGTGTGAAAGATGACTGCGAGTTACCGGTCGCCTGTCACCGGTAACCAGTGACTGGAAATCGGCAACTATTTCAACTTATTTACAATCTCTTCAAAGTTTAGCGACATCCACTTCGTTTCAATATCGGGTGTTTGCATCACCTCATCCATAATTTTTTTCTGACGCTTTCCTGTTTGATAAGCTTCCGAATATCGCATGGTATCATGAAAAGTTACCATAGAATACAGCGGTATCCACTTCTCGGGAAACAGTTCATGTAGTTTGGCTTCAATTTTTTTGCGCAGCAAAAATTCTGGCTCGGCAACGAGGTCGCGCATTTCAATGAAGTTATCGAGCGCCAGTTGCGCGATGGCATCGGCATCGGGCTTGCGTAATTCCTGAAATGCAAGAAGCACGGCAGCCCAGTCGTCATGATGGTTGTTGAGGAGTTCATTTAATATCCTGCAATCTTCAAAACCGGCATTCATACCCTGGCCGAAAAACGGAACAATGGCGTGTGCGGCATCGCCTATCAGCAATGTGTTATTCCGAACCCAGGGATAACATTTTACTGTTACAAGTGACGATGTTGGATTTGAATTAAAATCTTTCAACAAATCGGGCATCAACTTGAGCGCATCCGGGAATGTATCTGTAAAAAATTGCAGCACATCGTCATCGGTCTTTAACTGGTCAAACGATGTTCTCCCTTCGAACGGAAAGAAGAGTGTGCAGGTAAAACTTCCGTCAGGGTTGGGGAGCGCAATCAGCATAAAGCTCTCGCGCGGCCAGATGTGCAAGGCGTTTTTTTCAAGTTGAAAAGCACTATCCGAACCAGCGGGGATACTCAGTTCTTTATAGCCGTGATCGATATAATCCTGCGAGTAGTCAAACCGGTCAGTGATCTGCAACGAGCCACGCACCGCTGAAAAGGCGCCATCGGCACCAATAATGAGATCGAATTGCGCATGATCTATGGTCGACTGTCGACTGTCTGCTGTGGTCTGTTGACTGAAGAGCAAACTTGTTTTATTGGTATCCACGCCTGAAATTCTTGCGTCAAAAACAAATTCAACTCCCAGATTTTCAGCTTCATTCATTAATACAATATTCAGTCCGCTACGTGAAACCGAATTGATGTACTGCCCCTGTTTGCCGTAGGGTTGAAAGGTCAGTTTCCCTGATCGGTCGTGCATCATGCGGCCATGCATGGGAATGGCAACTTTTTTCAGCGGCTCGGCCAAACCAATTTCGTCTAATGCGCGGATACCGCGATTGCTTAGTGCTAGGTTGATAGAGCGCCCGCCTTCCGATCCTTTCTTTCGCATATCGGGCCTGCGCTCAAAAACAGTTACGTGATAGCCACGCTTTTTTAAATAGATAGAAAGAAGCGAGCCCACTAAACCGGCACCTACAATTGCGATATGAGTATTTTTTTTGATCATGGTTGTTTTTGTTTAGTCGTCTGACCACTTTGAGTGGTCGGACGACTTTCTGTATACAGGGTTGAGTTTCATTTTATTTCGATTATGTTTTAGTCGTCAGATCATTCGAGTGGTCAGACGACTCGTCATATTCGAAAGTTATTACTGATTTGGATTGTTCTTGGAATTGTTTCTTCTCTAATGGATTGGCTAAAAATGAATGAGCGATTTCTTTATTGCAAATCCCTTCAACATCGAGAGCATATTCCTGAAAAGAGGAGTATTTCCAGTCGTTCATGTTTGTCGCCAGCTTTGCTTTGATTGGGTTCTGGTGAATGTAATGAAAGCAAATAAATGGATGATTATTACTTAGTTCCAGCACCTTACATTTTGGCTGAAAAAGTGAACCCGTCCTTTTTTCCTGAATGTTTATTGCCCGTGTGTATGAGCTTTGAAGGGTTCCAATTTTCCTTTCAAGTATTTGCATTTTGTTATTTGACAACATTGGGACTTCATCATCCTGTATATAAACTAACAGATGGAAGTGATTTGGCATGAGACAGTAGGCCACAATGTCGCAATGCTGCTCGAGCGATTTCTTAATTTTATCCCGAAAAAATGAATAGTTAACCTCATGAGGAAAAATTGACTGCCTATTATTTCCTCTGTTAAAGATGTGATAAAAATTATTAGGATTGAATTTCATTATCAGGGTCGCTAGGTTTTAGTCGTCAGACCACTCGAAGTGGTCAGACGACTTTTCTGTATTACTGGGTCTAGTTTCATTTTATTTCGATTGTTATTTTAGCCGTCAGACCACTCAAAGTAGTCAGACGACTTCAATGATTCGGTCAGCTATTTCAACGCTTTCTTAAAAATTTCTGCAAATCTGAAAACCTCTTCAAACGTATTGTATAGCGGAACAGGCGCCACGCGAATTACGTTGGGCTCGCGCCAATCGGCAATCACACCGGCTTTTGTAAGCGCATTAAAAACTTTCTTTCCGCTCTTATTCATATAAATAGAAAGCTGGCATCCTCGCTCTTCTTCACTATTGGTTGTGATGATTTGAAAACCATCGGACTTGATTTCATGAAGTAAAAATTCCAGGTATCCTGTTAATAGCAAACTTTTCTTACGGAGATTTTTTATCCCTGCCTGTTGAAAAATTTCCAACGAAGCCAGTTGGGCGGCTCCCGTCAAAACCGGAAAATTGGAAAGCTGCCAGCCATCGACACCGGGCATCGGCTTAAAACCTTTTTTCATTTGAAAACGCTCAGCTTCCTGGTGCCCCCACCAGCCAGCCAGTCGAGGTAATTCGAAATTGTTCGCATGACGTTCGTGAATGAATGCTCCAGCCACAGCACCCGGGCCAGAATTCAAATATTTATATCCGCACCACACGGCAAAGTCGACACCATCATTATGAAGATTAAAAGGCACGTTGCCGATACCGTGGGCGAGATCAAAGCCAACGAAAGCACCTGCTTTATGGCCAGCTTCCGTTATTTTTTTGATTTTAAAAAATTGCCCGGTATAGTACTGAATGCATCCGATGATCACGAGGGCCAGTTCGTCTGCATTTTCTTCGATGGCCTTAACCACATCTTCCGTACGCAGGGAATATTCTCCTGCCCGAGGCTTTAGTTCAATAATTGCTTCATCAGGATTTAAGCCATGCAATTTAACCTGCGATTCAAATGCGTATTGGTCTGATGAAAAGGCTCCCGCTTCGGTAATAATTTTAAACCGGGTTTTTGTTGGCCGGTAAAAAGTTGTCAGCATCAGGTGCAGGTTCACCGTCAGGTGATTCATAGCCACCACCTCAATTGGTTTGGCGCCTGTTAATGCCGCTAAAGCTTTCTTGGAAAATTTATGGTAGTACAACCACGGTTTGCGAGAATGAATGTGCCCCTCTACGCCAAGCCTGGCCCAGTCGTCCAGTTCTTCTGTTATAAATTTTTTTGTTGTTTTCGGTTGAAGGCCGAGCGAGTTTCCGGTAAAGTAAATGGAGGTTTTGCCTTTTACTTTCGGAATGTGGAACATCAATCGAAAACGCTTCAATGAATCCTGGCGGTCAAGCTTGCGTGCGAAAGCAAGTGAATTCTCAAAAGTCATGCGCAATGATAATCAAACCGGTTGGTTTTCCAGATTCTTCAATACTTGTTTTTCGTGGTGTTCGGCATGGTAAATGGTGAAATAGAGCATCTCCCGAAAGGTTAGTTTGCCAAGAAGCGGATGCGGAAGAATGAAGGTGTCCAGTTGCGCTTCTGAAAATGAATTTATCCGGTGGACCATAGAGGCCGTTAATGCGTGTAACCGCTTCGATAATTTTTCGCGGTCACCTACAGCAACGGGTTTGGGAATAAACGGAGCGGATGCTTTACCTCCGGCCGCCAACTTCGATTGATATTTTTCAACCAATGCATCGTAGCTCCTGGAAGCCCGGTTAGCTTTTCCAAAAACGATCTTCAATAAAAAACCTGGCAAAAGTAAAGCAAGGTTCACGGGGTTAACTGCTTTCACAAGATGGTCAAGCTGCTGACCGGCCGTCCACTTACCATTGGTCGATTTCAAAAAATCAGCTTCCGGCAAATCCATGATTTGTTTAATAAACCGATGATGGTTCTCCTGAAGCCGTTGCTGAATCTCGCTTTTTTTCATAAGCTTAAACGAAACGAGGATCGGCCTCCATTACAGTACCGCATTTCTTACAAGTGAGATGTTCCTTCGATCCATAAAAATCGCGGAAGCGTGGAATGAAATCTTTTTCGATGTTTTCCAGGTGGAATTTATATTCGTGCAATTTGTTGTTGCAGTTTTCGCAAAACCACATTAAGCCATCGTCTTCATTTGAAGCACGCTTACACTCAATCACCAGCCCAATGGTGTTGGCCGGCCTGATGGGCGAGTGCGGTGTTCGTGCAGGAAGCAAAAACATGTCACCTTCTTTTAAAGGAATGGCCACCGCTTTTCCGTCTTCCTGAATTTTTACCGTGATATCGCCCTCCAATTGATAGTAGAGTTCTTCCGTTTCGTTGAAGTGATAATCTTTGCGGGCGTTGGGCCCTGCCACAATCATCACGATGTAGTCACCGGCATCGGCATACAAATTTTTATTTCCGACTGGAGGTTTTAGTAAGTCGCGGTTTTCTGCGATCCACTGCTTAAGATTAAAAGGTCTGCGTATGGCCATGGTTTACTGATTGAGTGATTCGGTAATGTTTCTTTAGCCGTCAGACCGCTTTATGCTTTCGATTACAGCGGTCAGGCGGCTTTTCTATTTAAGTTTGACGTACAAACGAACTATCGTTTCGGTAATGTGCTAATTTAACAACAATTTAGCGGAGGTTAAATTTACGAGTATGAACTTAGATTTATCAGGCAAAACAGCTATTGTTTGCGGAAGTACGCAAGGAATAGGAAAAGCGGCTGCCATTGAGTTGTCGTTGTTAGGAGCCAACGTAACCCTGGTCGCGCGCGATGAACAAAAACTAAAACACGCGTGGAATGAATTACACCACGGCCATCAACTGCATCATTACCTCGTGGCAGATTTCGCACATCCGGCAGAGGTTAAGAAAAAAATCGATGAATTTGTAACCAAACACACGGTTCACATTTTGGTAAACAATACCGGGGGCCCTCCGGCCGGACAAGCCATCGATGCAAATCCTGATGATTTTTTGAAAGCGTTTTCCAATCACCTGATCTGCAACCAGATCTTAGCACAAGCCGTTGTGCCGGGGATGAAAAAAGAAAAATACGGTCGCATCATCAATATCATTTCAACATCTGTGAAAGTTCCGCTGCGCGGATTGGGTGTGTCGAATACCATCCGCGGAGCAGTGGCCAACTGGTCGAAGACATTATCGTTAGAATTGGGACCTTTCGGAATAACAGTAAACAATGTATTACCGGGCGCCACCATGACGGGCCGGTTAGAGTCGCTCATTAACAGCAATGCGCAGAAAAAGGGAATCAGTTTTGAAGAAGCCAAGCAGGAGATGATTAAAGAAATACCGGCTGGGAGAATTGCAGAGCCTAACGAAGTAGCAGCTGCCGTTGCGTTTTTAGCATCGCCTGCCGCTGGTTACATCAATGGCATTAACATTCCGGTAGACGGAGGAAGAACGGGAAGCTTATAAATTTCTTATCTTTGGTTATGATAAAGGAATTAAAAGAAGCGATTGATAAAGCCGGAAAGCTTCCGGAAAAGCAGCAAAGGGTTTTGGCTGAATTAATTCTGAATGAAATAGAGTGGGATCGCTCTTTTCAGGTATCTGCTCAAAAATTATCTACGCTGGCAAATGAAGCCTTGGCCGACTATAAATCTGGGAAAACAAAGCCGCTGGATTTTTGATTCATGAAGTCTCATGCTTCCGAAAGATTTTGGAAATGCTTTGGACAATTACCTTTCGATATTCAGGAAAAGGCAAAACATTCATATCGAGTTTGGGCTGACAATCCTAACCACCCGTCTTTGCATTTTAAGAAAGTTCACGAAGTAAATCCAATCTACTCAGTCCGAATAGGGTTGTATTATCGGGCTTTAGGAGAAAGATGTGATGGTTTGGTTCTGGATTGGAACGCACGAACAATACAACAATCTCATTTCACAAATTTAAAATGGAAAGAATTTTAAACTATATCGGAGGGAAGTTAATTGAACCGCAATCCGGAAAATACCTGGACAATGTCAATCCTGCCGAAGGAAGTGTATATAGTCTTATCCCAGATTCGGATGAAAAAGATGTTGCGCTTGCGGTGGAGGCTGCGAAAAAAGCATTTCACGGTTGGTCAACGATGCCTGTTAGTAAACGCACTGACTTCCTGATTAGTATAGCTGAACTTATTGATCGTGATCTTGATAAACTTGCATTGGCCGAAAGTGTTGACCAGGGGAAACCGGTTAAACTTGCAAAAGCTGTTGACATTCCACGGGCGTCAGCCAATCTTCGTTTTTATGCCACGGCCAGTTTGCATTTTTCTTCAGAAGCACACCTCACCGATCAGGAAGCCATTAATTATACCCAACATGTGCCTGTGGGTGTGGCCGGTTGTATTTCACCGTGGAATCTGCCACTCTATTTGTTCACCTGGAAAATTGCGCCTGCGCTGGCGGCAGGGTGTACGGTGGTAGCCAAACCTTCTGAACTCACGCCCATGACGGCTTACTTGTTTTCAAAACTTTGTATCGAGGCCGGTTTGCCGGAAGGTGTTTTAAATATCGTTCATGGATTGGGCCCGAAGGCAGGGCAGGCTATTATCGAACATCCTGAAATTGCAGCTATTTCGTTTACCGGAGGAACCGTTACCGGAAAGAAAATAGCCGCTACGGCTGCGCCCATGTTTAAAAAGCTTTCGCTGGAGCTTGGAGGAAAAAACCCGAACATCATTTTTGCCGATTGCGATTTTGAACAGGCGATCAGCACATCCATACACTCCTCGTTTTCTAACCAGGGAGAAATTTGTTTGTGTGGTTCACGGATTTTTGTTGAGCGATCACTCTATCAAAAATTTACGGAGGAGTTTGTGAAGCGAACAAAGGACCTTGTTGTAGGCGACCCGTTAGAAGAAAAAACGAAAGTGGGTCCCCTTAACTCGGAAGCGCACATGAAAAAAGTGCTCTCGTATATCGAACTGGCCAAACAGGAAGGCGGACAAATTTTAACAGGGGGCAAACAAATAAAAATAAACGGCCGATGCGCAGACGGCTATTTTGTTGAACCAACCGTGATCGTTGGCTTAGATGAAAAATGCCGCACCAACCAGGAAGAAATTTTTGGGCCGGTAGTAACCATCATGCCATTTGATTCAGAAGAGGAAGTAATCGTGTACGCCAACAGCACCGCTTACGGTTTATCGGCTACCATCTGGACAGAGAATTTGAAACGGGCGCACCGTGTTTCGGCACAGATAAAAAGCGGTATAATCTGGGTGAACTGCTGGCTCTTCCGCGATTTACGCACACCGTTTGGTGGGATGAAGCAAAGTGGTGTTGGGCGAGAAGGTGGCTTTGAGACGTTGAAGTTTTTTACAGAAGAGAAGAATGTGTGTATTAAGTTATAGAGATAAGTATCAAGACATAAGTGTTAAGATTAAAGCCGTATGTCTTACTACTTTATACTTATGTCTTACTTCTATTCAATGAGTTTTTTCGACATCAACAATGTTTTTTTCCATATCATGGGCTACCCCATGAGCTACCTCGAATTTTTTGGGACTATTGCAGGTGCCATTGCGGTATGGCTTTCAGCAAAAGCAAATGTGTGGAGCTGGCCCATCGGGCTAATCAATGTCTCGTTATTTTTTTTCTTGTTTTACCAGGTTCAGCTCTATCCGGATATGTTCTTACAACTGTTCTTTTTTGTTACCAACCTCCTGGGCTGGTGGCGATGGAAGCATCCCAAAAAGGATGAAGAAGATCGAAAGCATGAGCTGCGTGTGAGTTACATGCCGATTAAGCAAATGCTGGTTCTTTCAGGTGTTGGACTTACAGGAACAATTTTATTTGGTCTGTTCGCCAGTAGACTGCATGAAATTTTTCCTTACATCTTCAGTAAGCCAAGTGCATTCCCCTACCTCGATTCGTTTGTAACAGTGATGAGCGTGGTGGCTACTTTCTTAATGATCCAAAAAAAGGTAGAATGCTGGATTCTCTGGATTATGATTGATGCGCTTGCAACGTATTTATATTTGTCGAAGGGAATAAAATTTGTAGCAATCGAATATTTCGCATTCTGTTTTATTGCAGCGTTTGGATTATGGAATTGGATCAAAGAAGAGCGAACGTATCGTCTTAAGCTTTGATTATTGTGATTTCCATGATAAATATGAGTCGTTAAACCTCGCAAAGCCCAGCAAGCAACGACCAGAGTTTATCAGCGTGGTATTCATTTATATAACAGACAATGGTAGGTAATATCAAACTGATTTGCTTCTACGGTCCTGAAAGCACGGGCAAATCCTTCATGGCTGAAAAGCTGGCTAAGCAATACAAAACTGAATTTGTGCCGGAGGTAGCACGCGAGTTGATTACTTCCAATGATTTTAATCGCGAAGATATTATTATGATCGGTCGGGCGCAGACTGAGCGAATTTTTCGAAAAGCACGTAAAGCCAATAAGATTTTGTTTTGCGATACCGATTTAATTACCACACAAATTTATTCACGCAACTATTTGAAAGTTGTACCACCGGTGTTGTATGAGTTGGAAAAGATGGTGGAGTATGATTTGTATTTTCTGTTTGATATCGATGTCCCGTGGATAAACGATGGATTACGTGACCAGGGTTCAGAGGAACAGCGCAAAACCATGTATGAAATTTTTAAAAACGAATTGGATAGAAGAAATATACCATACATTAAAGTACGGGGCGATTGGGAGGAGCGTGAGCGAATCATTACCGCAACGCTGAAAAAATTCTCTGAAACTGACAGAAGTCGTCAGACCACTGTAGGCTTAAGTAAAAAGTGGTCAGACGACTAGGAGGAAATTAAAACTGAAGCTTCTTTCCTTGTTCAGGAAAAATCAACTGAACACCCAACAAATCTATGGCCTCCAGTTGTTGTTTGATTTTTTCTTCTCTGCCGCCACCGGGCTTTCGATGGGTAATCACAACTGGGAAATCTTTCAAGGCAGCGTTACCGGCATATTTGCTTAGTGAAAGCAGTTCTTGCTGTAAAAGCATGGGTGTGAGGTGGCCAAATAATAAATGACTTGGCTGCTCATTGCTAAACGATACTTCAATAAAAATGGCCTTCAGTTGTTTGGATTGGATTAATGGTCCAACCCTTTTCCAAAGGGTTTTGAGCTTGTCAGATTTTTCAAGAGTGTCTGCACCGGTATCGCCTAAGTACAGTAAATAATTTTGTTCAGACCGTACCAGGAAACCCGTACTTTCATACGGATTCACATGACTTAATGTAAAAGCTGTTGCATGCAATAATGTGTTGTCGAGCGCAATTTCTTTTCCGGGTGAAAGCGTGTTATAAGTATATTTATTCAGAGGTCTTTCGCCCGCATTGCCAAAGTTGGCCCAGCTATCCCAGGTGAAATAATTTTTCTGTAAGACGCGTAAGCAACTTTCAATTCCATAGATGGGCTTAGGTGAATCATCGGGCGCGTTTATGATTAACCCGCTTACATGATCAAGGTGAGGATGTGAGATGAGATAACCTTTGATTTTAGTTTTCAGAAGTTCATTCACCTCACCTTTCCAAACATTGTTTTCTGCGGCTTTCATAATTCCGGCATGAATGGTTCCGGCATCCAGACAAACAAATTCTTCTGTGCCGGTCGCGGCAACTGCATAAGCAGTAAGGTTGCTTTCATCGCTCCCGCCTTTTACCCCCATTGGAACAACCTGAAAGGATGACTGCGCCTGAGTGCAGACTGAACCAAGAAAAACCAAAATAAGTCCGACTACAATGCGCATACTTAAAATGGAGAACCTCAAAATAAATTAAGCTCTTCCGGCCTTAAATCCCTTCATAGAGAAATAGAGGATGTACAGGTAGCATGGCAAAACGCACAATAGAAATGCTGCTTGTGGTTCGAATGACAACGTCAGTTTTCCGTAGATCTGCGGGATGATGGCTCCGCCCGCAATCCCCATAATCAACAAAGCCGAACCTATTTTTGTGAATTTGCCAAGCCCATCAATGGCCAGCGGAAAAATGGCAGGCCACATGAGTGCGTTGGCTAAACCCAACAAAGCTATACACACGATCGACACATAACCCGAAGTGAAATAAGCGAGTAGCGAAAACAGCAGTCCGACAAGGGCTGAAATTTTCAGGGCCGTTTCCTGTCGGATGTATTTTGGAATGGTAGCAATTCCAATGACGTATCCAACCAACATCGAACAAAGCGTATAGGTTGTAAATATTTTTGTTTCATCCAGACTTAATCCGATTGCGCGACCATACGGGCCAATCACATCGCCAGCCATAACCTCAGCGCCAACATAAACGAAAATGCAAAGCACACCCAGCAACAGGTGAGGGAACTGGAGAATACTGGTTTTGTTTTTTGGTGTTTGATTGGAACCCTCTTCACTCCCCATTTCGATTTCCGGCAGCGATGAGAAATAAATCATCAGGGCCAGTAGCACTAATACACCTGCCATAATTTCGTAAGGAAGAATAATCCGGCCGGCTAATTCATTTAGCAATGATTCCTTTGTTACCGGATCGGTAGCCGCCACAATTTTAGATTCAATTTCTGTAGCGCGGCTAAGCACCACTGCACTTAAAATAAGTGGGCTGAGCGCGCCCGCAACTTTATTACAAATACCCATGATGCTGATGCGCTTCGCAGCCGATTCGATGGGCCCGATGATGGAAATGTACGGATTGGAGGCAGTTTGAAGTAAGGCCAGTCCCATGCCTTGAACAAATAGTCCGGTCAGGAATAGTCCAAAGGTGCGACTCTGCGCAGCCGGAATAAAAATAATTGCACCAATGGCCATCACCAATAAGCCGAGCGACATTCCCTTTTTAAAACCGGTTAGGTTAAGAATATAGGAGGAGGGTATTGCCAAAAAGAAATAGGCCATATAAAACGCAAAGGTTACCAGTAATGCTTGTGCATCGGTTTCCAGGTGGCAGGCTAATTTCAGGAAGGGGATGAGGGTTCCATTGAGCCAGGTAACAAAACCAAAAATGAAAAAGAGGATGCCAATGATAACTATGGAGTACGTATATTGATTTGTGTTGCGGTTCATAAGGCCGATGGTTAACTTTCGATCATTAAATCAAAGCATAAATGAGCAACAAAAAAAATCTGACGTTGTTAGTGCTGGCAGCCGGCATGGGCAGTCGCTATGGAGGAATTAAGCAAATTGACGGATTTGGCCCGGGTGGCGAAACAATCATGGACTATTCGCTTTTCGATGCTATCCGTTCAGGCTTTACTAAAGTTGTGTTCATTGTTCGTGACGAAATAAGGGAAACGGTAAAGGAAATATTTCTTCCACGGTTGAAAGGAAAAGTGGAGGTTGAGTTTGTTGTGCAGGCGTTAGATACCGAGGTGCCAATGGAATTCCGGAATACAGAGCGAACCAAACCGTGGGGTACTGCCCACGCGGTGTTATGTGCCAGGCATGTCATCCATGAACCTTTTGCGGTAATCAATGCCGATGATTTCTATGGACGTTCTGCTTTTGAATCAGTAGCAAACTTTTTTAATGGAAATACCCAGGGAGCCCATGCGATGGTAGGCTATACGCTTAAAAATGTGCTTTCCGAAAACGGAAGCGTTTCCCGTGGTTGCGGAGAGCAGGATGCAGGCGGTTTTTTAAAATCGGTTGTTGAACGCACAACCATCGTTAAAGAGAACGGAAAAATTATTTCAAAAGAGAAAGATGGAGATTTGGAACTAAGTCCCGAAACACCCACCTCGATGAACTTTTGGGGTTTTCATCCATCAATTTTCAGTTTGATTGAAAAATTCTTTTTTGAATTCTTAAAGGAGAACAGCAAGAATCCGAAAGCTGAATTTTTTATCCCGATCATCGGAAATCAAATGATCAAACAAGGATTAGGAAAGGTAAAAATTATTGGTGGTGGTGATATTTGGTTTGGGGTTACCTACAAGGAAGATAAAGACGAGGTTTCGGGAAAAATCAATGAACTTGTTAACAAAGGAGTCTATCCGAAGAAATTGTGGTAAATAGTTCAAGGTTTAAAGTTCAAAGTTTAAAGTATTTGGAACAACTTTAAACTTTGAGCTCTGAATTTTAAACTTAAAACTGTTCTGTTTTTGCAAAAAAGAAATTCCCTTCAATCTCAGCATTCGCATCACTGTCCGATCCGTGAATAGCGTTAGCATCAATTGATTTGGCAAAAAGGTTTCGGATGGTGCCCGGAGCTGCCTTTGCCGGATCCGTTGCTCCAATCAGTTTACGAAAATCTTCTACTGCATTTTCCTTTTCCAGAATCATCGGGACAATCGGCCCTGATGACATGTATGTTGTCAGGTCGTTGTAGAAAGGCCGCTCTTTGTGAATAGCGTAAAACTGCCCCGCGCGTTCTTTTGTAAGTTGGGTCTTCTTCATTGCCACAATGCGAAATCCTGCCTCCTCAATCATTTTGGTAATTGCGCCTATGTTACCTGCGCCTACTGCATCAGGTTTAAGCATGGTAAAAGTTCTGTTGGTAGCCATTTAATAGTTCGATTATAAATGTATTAGGTTGAATTTGCGCGCAAAAATAGCGTTTCTTGTCATTTAAACACCAAAATCCCGCAATCAATCCTATATTCTTAAAATCCTGAAAATCCTGATTATTTTTGCCCCTTCTAAAACTGCCCATGCAGCATATCCAGGCATTTAAGGATTTTATGAGTCAGCCCCGGCAGGTGGTGATTGTGACTCACCATAAGCCTGATGCCGATGCGCTGGGTTCTTCCCTTGGCATGGCCGGATACCTGCAAAAGAAGGGGCACTCGGTTCAGGTAATCACCCCTAGCGACTATCCTGAATTTTTACATTGGATGCCGGGTAATGAAAATGTGCTGGTATTTGAAAAAAGTAAAGAGACACGGATTTCAGAAACTATTTCAAAAGCTGAAATAATCTTTTGTCTTGATTTTTCCGGGCTCAGCAGAATCCAGGATTTAACAGAAATGGTTCGCAAGGCGCAGGGAAAAAAGGTCATGATTGACCATCACCTGGAGCCTGAAAATTTTGCAGACTTTGTTCAGTGGGATGCCAACGCTGCCTCTACCGCAGGGCTTGTTTATAAGCTGATTGTTGAATTGAACGACCAAAGTAAAATTGATGCTGACATTGCCAATTGTTTGTATGCCGGCTTAATGACCGATACCGGTGGCTTCAGGCACTCCAATACCCGACACGAAGAATTTTTGATTGCTGCAGAGTTGGTGAGGCTTGGAGCAAACCCAACCATGGTTTCGAAGTTTATTTACGATACAAACTCGCTTGACCGGTTGCGGCTCATGGGATTTGTATTGAGTGAAAAACTGAAAGTCTTACCCGAGTACCGTACCGCCTACATGACCTTATCGGCTGAAGAGTTAAAGAATTTCGGATCACAAACAGGCGATACCGAGGGTTTTGTTAACTACGGTCTTTCGATAAAAGGAATTCGCCTTTCGGTGATGATCTATGAGCGAAAGGACAGCATTAAGTTGTCGCTTCGTTCGCTGGGCAATTTTTCGGTTAACGAAATGGCGCGCAAGTATTTTAAAGGGGGCGGACATAAAAATGCCTCGGGTGGTACTTCCGATCAGTCGCTTGATGAGACCCTGAAAAAATTCCTGAGCATTTTACCTGAGTATAAAAATCAATTAACTAACGAATAATGATAACTATGAAAATGACGAATGTGCTGTTTGGATTGTTAGCGCTGCTGTGTGTGGCCTGTAATCAATCAGAGAAGGAGACACCAAACGGGTTTAAATTCAATGTTTTAAAAGCAGGTGATGGTAAAGTGGGCAGGCCGGGACAAATTCTTGTTCTGGATTTTCAGATGAAGGACTCGAAAGATTCTGTTTGGAGCGATACCTACCGTGACGGAATGCCAATTCCGGCTATGATTAACGACAGCGCTCAACTGGCAACCGAACCTGGCATGATGCAGGTGCTGCGGATGATTTCAAAAGGCGACAGTATTTCCTTCTCCTTGCCCTTAAAAGAATTACTTGGCGGCCGTCCACCACTGCCAGGAATGGATTCTACCTTAACGATCTATTACCACCTGTTTGTTCGCGATTTGATGGATCGCCAGCAGTATGAAGAATATCAGATCAAGCTGCAGGCAGAGATATCAGAAAAACAACTGCAACAAGATACCGTTGCCATTGATGCATACCTGGCAGAAAAGAATATTCAGGCTCAAAAAACCGCATCAGGATTACGATATGTGATAACAAAACCGGGTTCAGGTGAAAATGCCAAAACCGGCCAGGCGGCAAGTGTAAACTATGCCGGTTATTTGCTGGATGGTCAGTACTTTGATAGTAACATCAAGTCGATTGCACAAGAAAAGGGTCTTTATAACCCAGCTCGTGAACCTTACGCACCTTATGATGTTACTATTGATCAATCCAGCGTAATAAAGGGCTGGCATGAAGCGTTAAAACTAATGAGTAAGGGTTCAAAAATAACGGTGTATATTCCTTCAACGTTGGCTTACGGGAAACAACAAAGAAGTGAAGTTATTAAGCCTAACTCAATTTTGGTGTTTGATATGGAGGTAGTGGATTTAAAATAGAAGATCATGCGAGGAAAATTTTTAATAGGATTGGTTATTGTTTTGTCGGCATGTCTGGATGATACAATCATTTCTCAATCCGACCAATTGCAAAAAGATGTAGCGGCAATTGACAAATATCTGACGGATAATGGAATCCTTGCCATCAAGGATGCCAGTGGTCTTCGAATGGTAGTAACTCAAATTGGTACCGATGGTTTGCCGCCAAATGCAGGGAATGATATTAAAGTTATTTATACCGGTCGCCTGCTTTCGACTGGCGCTGTTTTCGATAGTAACACAGCCCTGGGCAAGTTGGGAGATTATATTCCTGGGTGGCAAATTGCACTGCCTATGTTACCGGAAGGAAGTATAGCTACCTTGTATATTCCATCTGTGTATGCCTACGGCAGTCAGGGAGCAGGGTCCATTCCTCCTAACGCCAATTTAATTTTTGATGTTGAACTGGAAAGTGTGACGCCAACTGCCGCGCAAGAGAGTAAGCTCGCATCGGATGGTGCTGCCATTGATACTTACCTGGCATCAAAAAATATTACAACTGCTGTTACTCATTCATCAGGACTTCGATATGAAATTTTAACACCCGGTTCGGGAACAACTCCCGGAATGTACGATCAGGTTAAGGTCAACTACACCGGGGAAATTCTCCCAAATGAGGTAGAGTTTGGTGTAGGAACTGTTGAGCCAGCGGCTAATTTCAGCAGCCGGGTTTGTAATTTTCTACAGGGCTGGCAGATAGCTCTGCCTTTGATTCAAGAAGGCGGAAAGATGCGGTTATATATCCCTTCGGGGCTTGCTTACGGCAATCAAACAGCCGGCACAATACCGCCAAATTCAAATCTTTTTTTTGAAATTGAGTTGGTAGATGTAATCGAATGATCACCCTTTGTTTTGCCACCAACAATGCGAATAAAATAGAAGAAATCAGGGCCCAGCTTGGGTCCTTTTTTCTGCTCAGTAATCTCCATGATGTTGGATGCTTTGAAGAATTACCCGAAACGCAGCCTACTATCGAAGGTAACGCTATTCAAAAAGCCAGTTACGTATTCGAACGTTACCATGTTCCGTGCTTTGCCGATGATACCGGCCTTGAGGTTGAGGCGTTGAATAATGAGCCGGGGGTTTTTTCTGCCCGTTATGCCGGCCCGCAAAAGAACAGTGAGCATAATATTGATTTACTCCTATCGAAATTAAAAGGATGTGCCAACCGCAAGGCAAGATTTAAGACGGTTATCACATTGGCAGATGTACATGGAATGAGTACTTTCGAGGGAATTGTGAATGGAGTAATAACAATGGAAAGACGCGGTACTTCCGGATTCGGATATGACCCTGTTTTTCAACCAGAAGGATTTGAAAAAACTTTTGCCGAAATGAGTTTAACAGAAAAAAGTAAAATCAGTCATCGTGCCCTGGCATTTCATAAACTGATTACCTTCTTAAAAGAAAAATACGCATGACGTTGCCGTATACCATTGGAATCACCGGAGGAAGCGGATCAGGAAAAACCTTCTTTATTAAAAACCTGGAAAGCAGGTTTACCAGAAATGAGTTGTGTTTGATTTCGCAGGATCATTATTATCACCCGCGTGAAACCCAACAAGAAGATGAGCGGGGTATTAAAAACTTTGATCTTCCCGAGTCAATCGATTCAAAGCAATTCCTTCAGGATATTTTGCAATTAAAACAAGGAAACGTTCTGAAGAAGCAAGAATACACGTTTAATAACCCCGGGGCAACGCCCAAAACGCTTGAATTTAAACCGGCACCCATCATTATTATTGAAGGCCTCTTTGTTCAGTATTTTCCGGAGATCGAAAAAGAACTGGACTTGAAAATTTTCATCGAAGCTAAAGATTACCTGAAACTAAGCCGAAGGATCAGGCGCGATAATGAAGAACGTGGATATGACCTGGACGATGTTTTATACCGGTACCAGCACCATGTTATGCCCATTTACGAAACCCTGATTGGTCCGCTTAAGCACCGCGCAGACATAGTTATACCCAATAACAGTCATTTTGAAAGAGCCCTTGACCTGCTCACCCTCGCCATTCGGGCCAAATTGGCGGGTTTAACCCCATCAAAGGGCTGAAGTATATTTTTTGCCCCACCCTTTCATTTTTTGTCTAATTCTCTACTTTTGTAGGCCTTTATGAAAGGTCTGCTCAGACATAGAATCCTTTTGCTTTTAGCCGGTGTAGCCACAGCAGCTGTTATTGTATTCAGCCAGTTGTTCTATTTTCAGGCGGCTAACTATTGCCAGGAAAAAGTAAAATCAGAGCAAACCGATTCGCCTACCGGGAATGTCGAAAATTATATTTCAATCCCATCCAGCAGTATTTCATCATCTTCACAGATTGTCATTAACCAGGAACTTTCCTTTGTAATGGAAATTCTTGTTGAAGACGAGGATAACCAGGAAGGTGAAAGCCATTTTGCAATTCCTGTTCAGAAATACTTTCAAACCTTATTCAGGTTTATTATTTCTCCCAACGCACCTTAAGTAGTCGTTCGTAGCGAGTCTTCAGTAGAAGATACTGAAGACATCCTGACTATACTACTTAACGACTAATGACTAATGACTAATTACTAATACTTATTTCTAACTATGCAAAACAAAGGATTTATCATTTTACTTACGATCGTGGTTTCCACGCTCTGTATTTATTATCTCTCGTTCACATTTGTGTCGCGCGGGGTTCAGCAGGATGCCGTAACCTATGCTGCGGATGCTGCCGGGAAAGTTGACATCGATAAAAAGCAGGCATACCTCGATTCTGTTTGGAACAAACCCGTTTATAATTTACTGGGTTTAAAAGAATACACCTACAAAGAAGTGAAAGCCAGCGAGATCAGTCTTGGTCTGGATTTACAAGGTGGTATGCACGTAACACTGGAAGTTTCACCGGTGGATATTGTTAAAGGTCTTGCCGGAAATTCAACTGACTCGGCTTTTGTACGGGCTATTTCCAAAGCGGAGGCACAGCAACGAACCAGTCAGAAAAGCTTTACAACTTTATTCTTCAATAATTTCCGTCAGGAGAATCCCGGAAGAAAACTGGCCTCAATTTTTGCCAACGCCTCTACCCGCGGAAGAATTAGTTTACAAGATGCCGATGATCAGGTTATTAAAGTCGTAAATGAAGAGGTAGAGAATGCCATTGATCGTTCCTACACCATTATCAGAAATCGCTTAGATAAGTTTGGCGCATCACAGCCGAATGTTCAGCGCTTAATTGGTACCGGCAGAATTCAGGTGGAAATTCCGGGTGCTGAAAACCCGCAACGCGTGCGTAAACTTTTATCGGGCGTAGCACGGCTTGAGTTTTGGGATGTAGTGGAGCCCGGCACATTAACCTCATCCTTTGTTTCCATTAACGACCTGCTCGTAAAAGAACAAAAAGCAGCGGCATCAACAGCTACAAAAACAGAAGGTCAGGAATCAGACCTGGCGACACAGCTCGCAACACCGGGCGATACAACCTCTTCAGAGTTGGAAAAGCAATTACAAAACGCTTCCGACAGTTCTACCAGTGGATTGGACTCTCTTCAAAAGCTTAATGTATCACCTTTGTTTGCGCTTAGCGTTCCCCAAGGAACGTATCGCTATAGCTTAAAGGATACCGCTCAGATTAACGCCATCTTTAAGCGTGCCGATGTGAGAAGTCTGCTCCCGCGCAATGTGGGTGTATACTGGTCAAACAAACCCGATGATAACTATAAAATGGGTGAGGCCCTCGAGCTTTATTTCCTCGACATCGGCAGAAATAGTGTGGCTAAACTTACCGGTGAGGTAATTAATAATGCCACACAGGATTTAGATGAGTATGCCCGTCCGGCAGTAAGCATGACCATGAATACCGAGGGTACGCGCATCTGGAGAAAAATGACTGCCGAGGCAGCCAATAAAACCCCGAAGGGCCGCATTGCGATCGTGCTCGATCATGCAGTTTACTCAGCTCCGTTTGTAAACGGAGAAATCCCAAATGGAAATTCTCAAATCTCGGGTAACTTCACTACGGAAGAAGCAAAAGACCTCGCGAATATTTTAAAGGCTGGTTCGTTACCGGCACCTACCAAAATTGTTGAGTTTACATCGGTAGGATCAACCCTGGGACAAGAAGCCATCACCAATGGTTTAATTTCAATTGTTGCCGGCTTTGTCATTATTATCCTGTTCATGTTTGTGGTTTATAGCAGTGCAGGATGGGTGGCCGACCTGGCGGTAATCCTGAACCTGATTTTCCTGTTGGGCGTGCTGGCGTCACTCAATGCAGCGCTTACGCTTCCGGGTATTGCGGGTATTTTGTTGTCGTTGGCGATTGCTGTAGATGCCAACGTGTTGATTAATGAGCGTGTTAAGGAAGACTTGAACTCCGGCAACGACCTCACAACCTCTGTTCGCAATGGTTATAAAAATGCGTTTAGCGCGATCATCGACTCCAACGTAACCACGCTGATAAAAGGAGCGGTTCTGTTGGTTTTTGGCACCGGATTAATTTATGGATTTGCTGTTACCCTGGTAATCGGTATCCTTTGTTCTTTCTTTACTTCTGTATTCGTTACGCGCTTAACATTCGAATATTTTATCAAACGCAGGAAGAATATCAGCTTTACACAAAGCTGGTCGAAAAACCTGTTTCGCTCTATCAATATCAACTTCATCGGTAATCGTAAGATTTATTATGCTGTGTCGCTGTCCATCATTGTAGCCGGCATGATTATGCTGGCCTTTAAAGGACTGAATTATGGTGTTGATTTCAAGGGTGGACGTTCCTATGTGGTTCGGTTTGAAAAGCCTGCGGATGTATCGGTGGTTCGTGAAAATCTTTCGGCTACGTTTGAAGGAGTTCCCACCGAAGTAAAAACATTCGGTTCCGACAGTAAATTTAAAGTAACGACCAGTTACCTGATTGAGGATGACTCGGAAGAGGCTACTGCAAAAGCCGAACATCAGTTAAAACTAGGGCTGGAGAAAATCACCGACAATAAAGCTGAGGTAGGCGGGTATGTTGCCGTAGGGCCAACCATTGCCAATGATATTAAAGTTTCAGCCATGTGGGCGCTTATTGTGGCGGTGGCGCTGATGTTCCTTTACATATTGATTCGTTTCCGCAGATGGCAATTTGCCATGGGTACGGTGGTGAGTTTGGTGCACACGGTGTTAGTGGTGCTTTCTATTTTTGTGTTGTTGGAAGATGTGATGCCTTTCTCGTTGGAAATTGACCAGGCCTTTGTAGCGGCTATCCTGACAATCATCGGTTACTCTATCAACGACAGTGTGGTGGTGTTTGACCGTGTGCGGGAATTCCTAGCCAACAAACTTTCTTCGGAAGATACCGCTACAGTTGTTAACCGTGCATTGAACGATACCCTAAGCCGTACGCTGATTACCGGTATGTCAACCATATTCGTTATCATCATCCTTTTCTTCTTTGGTGGTGAAACGATCAAAGGGTTTACATTCGCGATGTTGATTGGTGTGTTGATTGGTACGTATGCATCGCTGTGTATTGGTACTCCGGTACTGGTAGACTTCACCAGAAAAGAGAAGTAAGTCATACTTTGATTTGAATAAAAAACTGTCGGGGAAACCTGACAGTTTTTTTTTGGGAGTTTATCGTGGCCTTACCGGTGACCTGTGAAAGCGCAACTGGTTTATTTTGAAGATGCCTCTACGCGTAAGCCCACTGCCAAAATGCCTTGTAAAGTATCGGTGCGCATGAATTGTTCGAATTGAAGTGTGTAGTTGCCGGGCTTATTAAAAGTATACCCGTTTAGGAGTGACAACTGCTGATCGTAAAGATCGCCCAGTCCGCTGCTGCCGAAGGGTTTCCCGGTTTTCTCATCGAACAGGAAGGTGCTAATAAGGTCTTTTTTTATTTCCGTTCCAACGGAATCCCGTAGTGTGTACGCAATAAAAATGCGTGAAAAGGGATAGTCGACACTGTTTCGGAGGTTGCAATACAGATTATAAGGTTGTTGATCGGAGATGGTAAATTCAAAGGAGGGCTTTTCCTGTGCCAGCCAATGGCGATTGACAAAATCCTGATTTTTTTCGTACACACGAGAACGGTCGCAGCCATTCAAAAACAGTATAATAGCGAAGAGTGAAAGAATCCTCATCGTTGATTTCTTGGTTGTTGGTTTGAATTCGGGTTTTGACCCTTATTTTGATTCGGGTTGTTTCGGTTATCGCGGTTTCTCCGTTTCTTTTTCTTCTTTTTCTTTGATTGATCTCTGAATTTCTGATCCATCTGGGCCAGATCGCTGTTGAGTTTTTGAACAGGAATTTTTTCGGCCGCTACATCATCTTTCAGGGTAGCGGGTCTTTTTCCATCGCGGTTCATGGCCAATATTTGATTAACCCGCTCTACATTTAGCGGGTACCAGGTATTTTCTTCACTGAAACCGAACCACATAATTTTTCGGAAGATGTCGGTCTTTTGAAGTCGTGCCTCACCTTGTTCAGTAAGCAACGGGGCTTCAATTTTGGGTATATCCTGCAAGGCATCCATGTAGGTTTCCAGTTCGTAATTGAGGCAGCATTTTAGCCGGCCGCATTGCCCGGATAACTTACTTGGATTAAGAGAAAGGTTTTGATAGCGCGCTGCGCTGGTGGCCACGTTCTTAAAATCGCCCAGCCAGGTTGAGCAACAAAGCTCGCGTCCGCAAACACCAATGCCGCCCAAACGGCCTGCTTCCTGCCGTAAACTGATTTGCCTCATTTCTACTTTAATTCTGAACTCAGAAGCCAGGCGCTTGATCAGTTCGCGGAAATCAACACGATCCTCGGCCGAATAAAAAAATGTAGCCTTGGTATTGTCAGCCTGATATTCAATATCTGAGAGTTTCATTTGAAGTTTGTACTCGCGGATGATTTCACGGGTGCGATACAGGGTAGGCATTTCGCGTTTCTTTACCTCTTCAAGCTTTTCCAGGTCTCTTTGATGCGCGAGACGGTAAATTTTTTTGATTTCATGATCGTTAACAATTTTTTTCTTCTGCATCTGCAGGCGCACCAGTTCACCCTGCATAGATACATACCCAACATGATGACCATTGGGGACTTCCACCACTACCGCATCTCCGGTGGTGACATCAAACTTATCGGTGTTCCTGTAAAAATCTTTACGGCCATTTTTAAAGCGTACTTCAATAATATCAAATGAACTTGTTCCGGGCATTTCCATATTGGAAAGCCAGTCGAACACATTCATTTTATTGCAGCCGCCTGTACCACAGGCTCCATTATTTTTACATCCGGCAACTTGGCCGTCTTTCTTTGTTCCGCAAGCGCAACCCATATCCTTACTGAATAACGATAAGATTTAAATCTTTTATTTTTTCAAATCCTTGGTCTAAAGTGATCAGAGGGATGTCGAGGTGAATGGCGCTGCCTAAAATAACAGCATCAGGAAGTTTGATTTTGTGTTTTTGCTTAAGTTCGATTGCCAGCTCTTTTATTGGCTTTGTTAATCCAATAAGAGTGCAATCACTCAAAAGCTCATGAAAGAAACTCTTTTGTGGGTTCGTGATTTTATGCCAACCTAATAGTTCAATTTCTGTTATTACTGAAACAAAAAGATTATTTCCTTCAAGATACTGATCCACTTCTTTTTTACCCTCTGCCAGATTTATCAAAATGTTGGTATCGACAAAAAGATCAACTCCATTCATTGCGAACTGCTTTTTGATATACCAACCCGTCTAAACCTCGTACTAATTTTCCAAAATATTTTTTAGCGTCAAAGCCACCCTTGGCTTTTTTCTTTCCAATTCTTTTTAATTCAAGCTGAATTTGCCTACGTGAAGCCTTTTTAGAAATCTTGATTATCATTTTTATACTTTTCAATTAAAGTTAGTAAATCCAACCCAATATCCTTTCTGAAGTAAAGGCCATCCCACGAAAGGAGCGAAGCATGGGCATACGCCTGTTGCCGGGCCGTGGCTAAATCAGGCCCAATTCCCGTAGCTGAGATGACACGGCCACCATCGGTAACAATGTTGTTATTATTTGCTTTCGTTCCCGCATGGAAAAATAAGGCTTCATGCGAGTTTTTCAGACCGCTGATTTCCATTCCTTTTTTATAATCGCCTGGGTAGCCACCCGAAACCATTGAAATGGTAACCGCAAACCCCTCGTCTGTTTCGAAAGATATATTTTTGAGTTCACCCCTTCCTGCAGCGAGCAGCAATTCAACCACATCACTTTTAATGCGCGGCAGTACCACTTGTGTTTCGGGGTCGCCCATGCGGGCATTATATTCGATCACAAAGGGTTCTCCGGCAACGTTCATCAAACCGATGAAAATAAATCCTTTGTAATCGATACCTTCTTTATTCAATCCTGCGATTGTTGTTTTGATCACCCGCTCTTCTACTTTTTTCATAAAAGCCTGGTCTGCAAAAACCACTGGAGACACTGCACCCATGCCGCCTGTGTTGGGCCCGGTATCTTTTTCGCCAATACGTTTGTAATCTTTTGCTTCGGGAAGGATCACATAGTCTTTTCCATCGGTTAAAACAAAAACCGAAAGTTCAATACCTTTTAGAAATTCTTCGATCAAAACCTTCGTGCCTGCTTCACCAAATTTTTTATCGAGCAGCATTTCTTTTAACGCTTCTTTTGCTTCTGCAGGGTCTTCGGTAATGATTACTCCTTTACCGGCAGCAAGACCGTCTGCCTTCAATACAAGGGGAGGTTTACAGGTATCGACATAGTGTAGTGCTTCCTCCACTTGCTTTGCTTCGAATGTTTTTGCCTTCGCGGTTGGTACATTATTTCGAAGCATGAATTGCTTCGAGAAATCCTTACTGCCCTCCAGTTGTGCTCCCGCTTTCCCAGGGCCAACCATTGGAATATTTTTTAGCGCAGGATCTTTTTCAAAAAAATCGCGGATACCTTTTACGAGTGGAACTTCGGGACCCACGACAACCAACCCGATCTGGTTTTCTTTACAGAGTTTTCCCAGGTCTTCAAAATCATCAACGGCAACCGGAATATTATTTGCGATTTGGGCTGTCCCTGCATTCCCCGGGGCCACAAAAAGTTGATCGCACTGTTTGCTTTGTTTTATTTTCCAGGCAAAGGCATGTTCGCGACCCCCGCTTCCGATGATGAGGATGTTCATGGTAATTCAAATGAACCGCAAAGATGATGTTCAAAGTTCAAGGTTCAAAGCTAAACCATCAAACTTTGAACCATGAAACCTGAAACTTTGAACTTAATGCGCGTACTCGCTCATGAACTGAATGCGCATCAGGCGGATGTCTTCTTCCGAGTAATCGGCCAGGCTTTCGTCATTTAAGGCAGCCTCCAGACTGTCGGTGTCGGCATTCATAAAATAATCGTGAATGTCGTCCTGCTTGTGCTTGTCGATCATTTGATCGATGTAATAATTCAGGTTTAATTTTGTGCCGGAGTAGCTAATGTTTTCAATTTCGTTGAGCAATTCATTGAAACTGATTTTGGCCGTTTCTGCAATTTCTTCCAGGTCAATCTTTCTGTCAATCTGCTGAATGATCAAAATCTTGGTCTTTGATTTATTGACAGATGACTTGATTACGATTTCGGAAGCTGTTTCAATGTCATGTTCATCTACATAATTCTGAATCATCTCCAAAAACTCGGCACCGAACTTATTCACCTTGCCCATGCCCACACCGTTGATCTGCGCCAGATCTTCTTTGGTGGTAGGGTAAGTGGTGGCCATTTCCTCAAGGGAAGGATCCTGGAAGATGACGTACGGAGGCAGATCTTTTTCTTTCGCAATTTTCTTCCGAAGGGTCTTTAACATTTCGAAAAGCTTGTCATCGTACGACTTTGCGTTGGCAGGAACCTTTTCAGTTGAAACTTCTTCCTCGTCAATGTCTGTAGTGAAGTCGTGATCTTTGGCCAGTTCGATCGGGTGCGGCTTTTTCAGGAAGGCTTCTCCGCGAGGAGAAATCTTCAGCACGCCAATGTTGTCGATATCTTTTTCTAGGTATTGGAAAATCAAAGTTTGCCGAACGACTGATTTCCAGAAATCCGGATCTTCGTCTCCGCCTTTGCCATAAATAGGCAAGTCAAAATGTCCATAGCTTTTTACATATTCATCCTCCACACCACGGATGACATGCACCAGGTGCCCCAATCCAAAGCGTTCGTTGGTTTGTTTCACGGCTTGCAATACCATGGTCACATATTCCATACCATCGAAGCGCTCGCGCGGATGCACGCAGTTGTCGCACATGCCACAGGGGTCTTCTTTGAACTCTTCACCAAAGTAGTGAAGCAACTGGCGCCTGCGACAAACTGGCGACTCGGCATAGAACTCCATTTCCTGCAGCAGGATGCGGGCATTCTCGCGTTCCTGAACGGATTTATCTTTATTGAATTTTTCGAGTTTGTTCAGGTCGTTATGACTGTAAAACATTAAGCAGTGACCTTCCAGTCCATCGCGGCCTGAGCGACCCGTTTCCTGATAGTATCCTTCCAATGATTTTGGCACATCGTAGTGTACTACAAAACGAACGTCTGGCTTGTCAATACCCATTCCGAAGGCAATGGTAGCCACAATGATGTCGGTTTCTTCATTCAGAAAATCATCTTGATTTTTCTCGCGTACGTCAGCATCAAGACCGGCATGGTATGGAGCAGCCTTGAAACCATTCACGGAAAGTAATTGTGCAATCTCTTCTACTTTTTTGCGACTGAGGCAATAGACAATACCCGACTTGCCTTTATGTTCGCGCATGAAGCGGATGAGTTGCTTTTTGGTTTCTTTCTTTGGCCGGACTTCGTAGTATAAATTTTTGCGATTGAAAGACGACATAAATACATCCGCGTCCTCCATTTGTAAATTCTTCTGAATATCGAGCTGCACTTTGGGTGTAGCGGTAGCCGTTAAGGCTATCACGGGTAAGTTTCCAAACTGCTGAATAATTGTTTTTATTTTTCTGTATTCCGGACGGAAATCATGACCCCACTCAGAAATACAGTGGGCCTCGTCAATGGCCACGAACGATACATTTACTTTTTTAAGAAATTCAATGTTTTCTTCTTTGGTCAGTGATTCAGGTGCCACGTACAGCAACTTAACAATGCCGTTCATGGTATCTTTTTTCAATCGGGTGATCTCACCTTTTGAAAGTGTGGAGTTCAGGAAGCGGGCATTAACACCGTAGGCGTTTAGCTGATCGACCTGGTTTTTCATTAACGCGATCAATGGAGAGATGACAATGGCCAGTCCGTCATTCATTAACGCAGGCAACTGATAACACAGCGATTTACCTGCACCGGTCGGCATAATCACAAAAGTATTTCTGCCATCCAGTATGTTGCGAATCACAGTCTCCTGATTTCCGCGGAATTGTCCGTAGCCAAAAACCTCTTTGAGTTTTAATTTTAGCGCATCTTTCTCTTCAACCAACATCATATTCCTAACAGGGTAAGTGTCAAATAGTGTGTCCTTGTTCATAGACAAAGCTAATTTTGACAGGAGATTGAATTTAGTAAAAAATATCAAAAAAATTGCACGGGATGTTTTATTAAATGAATCCTGTTTAATTCAGAATTTTACCCGGCAAACAAACACAGCTTTATGAGCCACCTTCTGGAAATTTATTCGGCCAATGGCAGAGTTGCCGTAATAGCTGATGGTGAAAAAGCCACAATGGCGAATAAAATTGTGATAGCCTTAATACCAGCCTGAGCTGTGTATATAAGAGATCGTTACCATTTAAAGCGATTAGGCCTGATGGGCAAGTGGATACGATGGGCAGATTCCTCTAAAATGATTATTATCTGACAATAAAGGTACCTGGCCCCTTCAAAATAGAGAATAATCGTTGCGCCTGGCTATCGAAGCCAATGGCTGGTTTTGGGCTGAAAGCGTAACGCGGAAAAGTCGGCACGCTGGTTTGATTTAAGACTTGAGATTTACGATTTTAGATGTAAAACACTGCCTTTGAATTGGCATTTAACCAAAAGCTTTCGCGCTAAATCAAAAATTAGAAGATGGGTATTTTAAAATCCTTGCTTGGCGACCGCCTTTCCAAGCGTCCTTATTATATGAACAAGAACCTCTACGTTGTGCTGATGGCAGGAGGAGTGGGTGTGCGGTTTTGGCCGTATAGTCGAAATGCAAAACCCAAACAATTTCTTGATGTATTAGGCACCGGAAAAACTTTGTTGCAATCCACTTACGAGCGCTTTGCTTTGGTTTGTTTGAAAGAAAATATTTTCGTGGTAACCCACCAGGAACATGCGCATCTGGTACACGATCAGCTGCCGGAACTTCAGCATAGTCAAATACTGCAAGAGCCCATGCGAAAGAATACTGCTGCCTGTATTGCTTTTGCCAGCTACCGGATTCACCAACTCAACAGCGAAGCAGTGGTTGTTGTCAGTCCTTCCGATCATTTGATTTTAAAGGAAGAGGAGTTTCATGAAACGATTTTAAAAGCGGCCGAACAAGCTAAAGAACAGGATAAGTTATTGACCTTAGGTATTACCCCAACCCGACCAGAAACCGGGTATGGGTACATTCAGTTTTTGCCAGATAAAAAAATTGCCAAGAAAGTTAAGACGTTTACCGAAAAACCCGAACTGTCTCTTGCAAAAAAGTTTTTGGAGAGTGGCGATTTTGTGTGGAACTCAGGAATTTTTATCTGGGGAGTGCAGGCCATTGTTAAGGCGATAGGAGAGCATTTACCTGAGATGACAGAGGTGTTCGAAGAAGCGAAGCAGTTCTTTCATACACCAGGGGAAATACAAGCGGTTGAGAAAGCGTACGCGCAATGCAAAAATATTTCTATTGATTATGGCGTAATGGAAAAAGCTACCAACGTGTATGTGTGCCTGGGCAATTTTACCTGGAGCGATTTGGGTTCGTGGGGATCCATCCATGAACTTTCTTCCAAAGATGACCACAATAATGTGGTGAAAGGAAAAACGCTTTTATATGATACCCGAAACTCAATCATCCGATCATCGCCCGATAAGCTGATAGTAGCGCAGGGATTGAATGGCTACCTGGTCGCTGAGTTTGGCAACGTGATTATCGTGTGCGAAAAGGATAAAGAAGAACAGTTCAGGAAATTTGTAAACGATGTAAAGGCGATGCAGGGTGGGGGAGAGTTTTTGTAAATTAAAATTCTGAATTTTCAATTTAATGATCATCCGCTTAATTGCTTTTTTAACATTGATGCTAATCACCAGTATTGTTAATGCGCAAATGTACTTTGGTGTCACATGTGATGTTGGGAATCGGATCGATCATCAGACCGATGCGAGTAGCACGTACTTTAAAAGGCCAATCACTCTATCTGGCAGTCTTACTATTCAAATGCAGGAAGAAATTCATAAAAATTGGTTTTTGCGTTATGGTATCACCGCAGGTGTTTTGGGCTATAATGTTAAAGTTTTTATGCCAGACACCATAAGTAACTCAACAAGTTTAGAGCCTTATCCATTTCTTGATTACACAAATATTTTCACAAGCCTTCAATTTGACTTAGGGAGATTTTTTGACCTTTACGAAAGAAAATTTTCTTGGCTAATAGGAGGAGGAATTTCTCGTTACTTCAATATGTTTCCAGACGGGGTCATAGGCAGCGTTAGCGTGGTAAATAATAACAATTCTTTAAGTAGGATCTTTTACTATGAAATGTATCCTGCAAATAAATTCTCTGCTTTCGCAGAGATGACAGTACAGTTGGAACTTAATCAAAGGTTTTCAACTGGTTTAAGTTATAGATATCACTTCAAATCGGCTTTGAAGGGATCATTTGAATTTGATCACGTAGAGAAACCATCTATTGGTACATTATCTGTTACCCATAGAACATTTAGTATCTTGCTTTTGGTTAGGATGGGAAAGTAGTAACATTGGATAAGCATTAGAGGCAATGCTACGAAAATTTGTAAACGATGTAAAGGCGATGCAGGGAGGAGGAGAGTTTCTTTAGTCAATTTTCAATTGAACAATGATCAATTAACAATTGGTTGAACCCATTGAAAATTGATCATTGTTAATTGGTAATTGCTTTCTGTCTCACCACCTCATAAATCGCTACACCCGTTGCCACCGAAACATTCAGCGATTCGATTTTTCCTTTCATGGGAATTTTTACAAGCTCATCGCACTCGCGCAGCAAAGTTTCTGAAATGCCGTCTTCTTCCGAACCCATGATTAAAGTAACCGGCCGGTCGAACTTTACTTCATAAATATTCTTGTCAGCCTTTTCGGTACAGGCAACGATCATAATGCCGTTATCGCGAAGAAATTTAATTGTCTTTTTTAAATCGGTCTCGCGGCAAACGGGCAGGTGGTTTAATGCACCGGCAGAAGTTTTCATGGCATCGCTGGTCATGGGCGCGTTGCCCTTGTCGCCAATAATAATTCCTTCTACCCCGGCACACTCGGCTGTGCGGGCAATGGCTCCAAAATTCCGTACATCAGTCACGCGATCGAGTATGATGAAGAAAGGTTCACGGCCTTCGCTGTAGGCAAAATCAATCAAATCATTCAGCGAAGCGTACGTAACAGCCGACAACATACAAATAACGCCCTGGTGATTTTTGCTGTTGGAGTAGAGGCGGTTCAATTTTTCGAGTGGTACATACGATAGCGGCACATTGCGTTCGCGGGCGGTGGCAGCCAGTTCGCGGATGAGATCGTTATTCAACCCGGTTTGAACCAGTATTTTTTCAATTTGCTTCCCGGCTTTAATCGCTTCCATCACCGCACGGGTGCCGTAGATCATATCTGTGTTGCTCATCGTCTGACAAAGGTAGTATTTAAAGCAGGCAGTTGGCAGTATGCAGTTGGCAATAGGCAATCTTTATATTACCTATTGGGGTTGCCTACAGCCTAACTTATTTCAAAAGCGTGCTTTTCTCCACAAATCAACCATATCCAGCCAGGGGGTGTTAAACTTTTTATCGCGGATTAATACATAATTGTCCGGGTCAAACAGGGATGGTGACTTGGCAAATTGGAAACGTATTTTTGTTTGGTCGTTTTTGTATTCCCATACTTCACGGTCATCGAAAAGGTACACTTCTTCCGGTAAACCAAAGATGATGTAGATCATGCCGCGGTCGGTTTTCCAGCCTTCTTTGTAGGATGTGAAGTATTGATTGGCCAACTCCACGCGTTTAAAATAGCTGCGCATAAAGTTACGGGCGCGTTCGGCATTGCCTGTGATGGATAAAATAACCTGGTCAAACTTCTTTTTATCATTCCCGGCCAGCCTGAGTTTTTCATTCTCTTGTTTTGTGCAGATGTATAGGAGGGGCCCCGCCAAGGTTTCCAGTCTTCCTAGTTTAGGGTAGTCATCTTCTATTCGAAAGGCAAGGCCTTCGGCAACAGAAGTGTCACGCTGAACCAGGTAAAGTCCTTTCTTTGAAAAACTCAGGGGAGTGGTAGGGTTGATGGTATAAAGCGAATCAGCTTTGATGGTTTTAGAAACTTTCGATAGCGCTGTAGAGAAAGGCGGTGCCGCTGCTGGAAAAATATCGGTGTAGTAGCTTACCCAAGCAGCCTCATTGTTAAGCCCGGAGAGGGAGATCAGCCGATTAACCTGTGTGTACGGCTTCAGCACAGGCCTGTTGTTGGCAACAAGGTACTGGGTTTGATTTTTAGGTAGCTGTTTATAAAACAGGAACACATTAGGTTTGCCTTTGTCGGTAACGGTAATTTTTGCCACCACCATATTCGTTTCCGGACCAGCGGACAGGTGTGCGATTCCTCTCGCCCATACAGCTTTTGGGGATGCTGGCGGGGTATGAAAAACCTTCCCTGATTTTTCAGTGAGAGATTCCCTTGCTTCAAGTTCTACCATGAGTTGGTCAACCCCTGTTGAATCGGTAAGGGTTACCTCATAAAAGATGGAATAGGAAGCGCCTTCGTTGATTATTTTCCATTGAATGGACGCAAGCGCGGTAGGATCGTATTGGTGCCGGAAGTTATAGTCTCGCAAAACCTGGGCATTCGTTACTGTGCAGGCAAGCCCCAAAAGTCCTATCCAAATGATCTTATTCATCGTCATCAAATTAAAATCTGATAGTCGCTTAACATACCCAATGTTAAGCTAACATTCAATACTAAATGCGTTGAGCCATCAGACCGCCTGCCTTCCGGTAGGCAGGCTCTATGCTGCGCTAACAGCGGTCAGACGGCTTCTACTTTTTAAGATTAGGTATTTAGGCCGACTATCGTAAATTAAAATATTCCTTTCCGGATATTTCTGTTTCATTCAATTAATTTTGCCAACTGTTTGAGAAGAAGTTGTCTGACCGCATTTTCTTCGATATCAGCGGCCTGACGACTCGAAATTTAATTTTTAAGATGGCGAAAATTTATACCACAGAAATAACCTCTGATCAAATTCCCTCAGATAACCCCCTTCATCAACGTTTATTTAAAGCGTATGTTGTTGCTGAAGATTACGTTCAGGGAAATGTGCTGGAGGTGGGCTGTGGCGAGGGAAGGGGCGTGGAAACACTCATGAAGAGCGCATTGCAGTTTACCGCAGTTGATAAAATTGAGGAGGCATTAGCGGTGTTAAGAGAAAAACATCCGGAGGGAAAATTTCTCAGTATGAACATTCCCCCGCTGGGCGGATTATCAGACAACACGTATGATTGCGTGGTGAGTTTCCAGGTGATCGAGCATATTCAAAACGATGGACTTTACCTGAAAGAGATTCATCGGGTGTTAAAGCCGGGAGGTATGGCGCTGATCACCACGCCTAACCGTAAAATGTCGCTGTCAAGAAACCCGTGGCACATTAGGGAATACCTGGCGCATGAATTAAAGGAACTCGCATCAGGAATTTTTTCGAATGTAGAGATGAAAGGCATCACCGGTAACGAAAAGGTGATGGAATATTATGAACAGAACAAAAAATCGGTAGAAAAAATTACCCGGTGGGACATCTTTAATCTTCAACATCGCCTGCCCGCCTGGCTGCTGCGTATTCCGTATGAACTATTGAACCGTATGAACCGGAACAAGCTTCAAACCAATGATGGCTCACTGGTGAGCAGCATCCGGCATGACGATTATCTTGTTACGGAAAATGCCGATGAAGCGCTGGATTTATTTCTGATTGTACGTAAGTAGAAACAGAAAAGCCCCTGAAAATTTCAGAGGCTTTTGAGGTAATGAATTTCTGGTTGTTACTTCGTTTGCAACTGCATCATATCGGCATACCGGGTGTACAGGTCTTCATACTTTTTGGCCAGCTCGGCCTCGCCATAACGGTATAACACCCGCTGGATTTCTCCCAGCACAAGAATGCTGTTGTATAAGTCAGAGTTGTAGTCGCCTTTTTTCAAATAGTAGTTGGCGGTTTCGTCCATTTGTTTGCCCAGGATGTTGGTCAGTTCAATGGCCTTTTCCTTTTCACCTACCTCAAACAGCATTTCAATGTTGCGGGCGTTGGTAACATCGTACGGAACGGAACTGTGTGGCATTTTGGTAAGACTGTACAGCACCACTTCGCGGGCTTTTTCCTTATCACCTTTTTCAAGCAGGGCATCGGCCAGGTCGTTGAATGAACTGCGGTGGTTGAGCACAAAACTCCGGTGATCAACGCTAAAGTAAGCGGTTGAATCTTCCAGTCCGCGGAACTGGAATTTTTTCATCATGTTCTCGTAGGCTACTTTGGTATTAACCAGTCTGGTTCTTGGGTTGGCATTGAACACCGGCAGAATGCGGAAGGTGTTACCCTCTGTAACGATGTAGGGGTTTAAGTCGATATTGAATTGTGCGAGCGAAGTATGGTTGACATACAACGGGCGTTCCCAATTGTTGGTGAGCAGTAAATCCAGCAACGCCAGGTCTTTTTTCTCCAGCGCATTGCCTTTTACCCGCAACAACATTTGAGGCACCACCAAACTATCCATGCCCTCGGGAATAATACCCATCGATTTTACTTTTTCAACGTCCACATTCAGCACGATATCTTTTGTAGGAACCACGTTGGCGGAAGGATAGAGACGCAGGCCCTGGTAATCTTTTGCCAGCAACCCGATGTACTGCTGCAAATCCATCGCTTTAATTTTCAGATCTTCATAAGGAAGGTAATCGTTAGGCCCACCCTGGCGGTATTGATCGAGTGATAAGGTGTATGGCAGGGGTTTTGATTCATAGTGTTGCTGCATACTTTGCTGGATATACCAATCGGTATTGTAATAGCTGAGCACGACCACACGCATATCAGTACGAACGCCTTCAACTTCCTGGGCATACCAAAGTGGGAACGTGTCGTTATCACCACCGGTAAAGATGATGGCATTAGGAGCGCACGACTGAAG
>Ga0268299_1000581_pt1 | contig 105288 bp, 96 predicted proteins | sample NOBtaG_FD_193484 | JGI IMG/M metagenome (GOLD analysis project Ga0268299, IMG submission 193484) | Activated sludge microbial communities from bioreactor in Nijmegen, Gelderland, Netherland - NOB reactor | ecosystem: Engineered > Bioreactor > Aerobic > Activated sludge | place: Netherlands...
AACAAGTCACCGTTGTTGTGCCAACGGCAAAGTTAGAGCCAGAAGGCGGCGTGCAAGTCACCGTTCCGCACGACGCATCCGCTGTCGGAGCGGGATAATTCACCACAGCCGAAGTTCCCGAAGTCCACGCCACCTGGTTTGCCGGACAGGTGATTGTGCAAGCCGGATCGTCCAAACCTTCCAAACGGAACAGGTAATCCGGACTGGCGCCACCACCGACGCCGCAAGTAGTTTGTCTGTCAAAGTTGGTGCAACCGGTGCCAAATCCGTCACCCGGATTGCGCCAAACGCCTTCGGCATTGTTTTGCGTGGTGCGATTCGACCAGAAATGCTGTCCGAAACTGCCGAAGCTTTGATTAACCTGAATGCCTACCCAGTACGTGCCTGCCGGAAGAACGCATCCACCGCCCGATAACGTAGTGGTAGTGGTTCCAACCGCAACAACTGCCGGATCGCCATTCCTGGTGCAAACGGCGGAGCCGGGGACATTGCCGCCAGCGTTGGAGTAGAACACGATGTCCGCCGTTTGTGCGCCCGGCGCACCTGTCGTGCTGACCTGAAAAACGGATTGCACCGTCCAGACACGACCAACGGGAACGACGAAATCATCGGCGCCTTCGGAATCATAAGGGTCAAAGGGCGCTTCGAAGCCCTGATCCGGCGCGCCATTTCCCGATGGGTTGTCGGTCTGGTCATAAAGGACTGCGCCCGGATTGTTCGGAGCAGTGACCGTTCCGCCTTTGCCAGCCGATTTGACGGGTTTGTCCTGAGCTTCGACAGCCGTTCTCCAATCGGTGCGGGTGACCGAACCGGCGTTGAGCGTGTTGTAAAGCTGGCCAACCACTTTGTTGTCGGCGAAAGTCGCCTGATGTTTTCGGATTAAAGCCGCGGCTTTTTGCGGCTCGATGGCGAGTGCGAATCCAACTGCGATCAGTACGCAAATCGCCAGGAGTTGGAACCGGCGCAATTTGCTCATTGCGGAATTCTTCATAGGATTTTCTCCCAAACCCCGAAAGGGGTGTGTGTAGTGTGTTAGACGATCATCGCTCCGGCGCAAAAAACTTGTTCGCGCTGGTAACTTTCACGCTTGAACGATAGCGCAATGTAATGATTAACGGTGCAAAAACTCTGTGGGATGCAGGGCAATAGCGAGTCAAAACGCATCCACTGTTCTTTGCAGCAAACACCTGTATGCAAAAACAGAATCCCACCCAACCTGTTTATTCCATTTTCGTAACCGTAAATTTTGTTTCTTGCAGAAGTGTCGTCGAGGATGTGAGTAAGTGAAGTTCGCTCGACGAACGGGATTCTAAGCCATGAATTCCGGCTTTGTCAGGTAATTTTCCGCCGATGGAAAAAAAACTAAGCCGGTCGCGCAGGGTAAAAGATGGGATCAGATTCCATCCAGGGACGGCGACAAGATTTTTGCTGTTCATAAAGCGTCAAATCCTGCTTCAACATCGTCAACAAATCCGCCAGGTTTTCCGAGCCGTTTTTCACCAAGCTTTCAACGCTTTCGATGGCTTTGCGCTGATGCTCCAACGCCTTCGCAAAATCCCCCGCTTCGGCATAAGCCATGGCCATGGTTTGAACATAAATCGGCCTGGATTCTTTGGAAAGTTTTTCTTCGGCCAGCGCGACGGCGCGTTTGCCATCTCGAATTTTGGAATCCGGGCAAGCGGCCAGCAATCGCACCATGACCATCATCACGTCACGATGTTTCGGCATTCCTTTAACCAGATTTTCCATCTTGTCACGCGCGTCGGCGAATTTTTTCTGGCGAATCAAAGCAGGAACCAGCTTCATGTGCGGAGACGGATTTCGCGGAGTCAATTCCATTTGCCGCCGGTAAGCGGCTTCGGCTTCGGAATACTTTTTCAACCGCATCAAGGCGTCGCCCAACGCCAGATTGGCGTCCGCCAGATTTTTATCCACCGTCAAACCAGCGCGAAAATGTTTGACGGCTTCCTCATCGTTTTCCAACTGAGCCGCCAACATTCCCAAACTCTGGTGCGCTTTGGCGTAATCGGGCGAACGGCGAAGGATTTCTTCAAACTGCGCACGGGCTTCGTCATATTTGCGAAGCAACACGAAAGTTGAACCCAGATTCATCCGCCCAGTGATGTTTGCCGGATCAATTTCGACGGCTTGTCGAAAGAGTTCATTTGCTTCGGGGTATTTTTGAGTGTTCATCAACCCCAACCCTTGCGCCACGTGTCGGTAAGCTGCGGAGGTCATATCGCCCAGCGCGGCCATCAAATCATCGCCGGATTTCACTTCACCGGTTCCGCGTTTGGCCAGATTCTCTTCGGCTTTGGCCAGCTCGCCCAAACCGCGATAGGCCTGTGCCAGCGGATAGTACAATTCGGTCGCTTCCGGCATTTCCTTCAACGCCTGCTCGAAACTAAGAATCGCCACGGCGTAATTGCGATTGGCCAACGCCAGATCGCCCATTCCGGCCAGCGCCGCGCCTTTGGTCAACGGGAAATTCAGCGCTTGTTTGAACAACGCTTCGGCTTTTTCAGATTGGTTCAGTTTCAGGTAATTGCGCGCTGCGCCAATCATCGCCGGAGCGTAATCCGACTTGAGAGATAGCGCGTTTTCAAAACTGGCGATGGCCTGTTCCGACTTGCCCAGATTCTGATACACGTAACCCAGGTAATGCGACCAGCGAAATTCTTTCGGCTGAAGCGTCTGTGCATTTCGATAACAGGCTTCGGCAACATCGAACAGTTTGTAAGCCTGATACAACTGGCCGGTTTCTCCGAACGCCTGCCCCAATAAATCATCCGGCAAATTGGCTTTGATCGCTCCGTCAAGGTCCGTCTGTCCTGTGGAGATCTGCTTTTTGACGGCAGGTTCCAGCGCATTCAGATCAATTGCCGGGATCGGCTGCAACGCTCTGCCGGCAGATGCGGGTTGATCTCGGCATCCCGCCAGAGTCATGCACAATAACAAAAAACAGATTTGAACCTTGAAAAGCATAACTGATGGTTTGAAGCACGATTTGATTGAGCAGCCTGGGAAAAAAGAGTCATAACCCGACACAACTGAAATCTGCCGACGGATAATGCCGCGCCAACGCCGTGATACGCGCTTTTTGGCTCGCCGATAACAATTCGCCGCGACCGGCAACGCCTTTGTTAAACCGATTGCGGCGCGTATCGCCTTCGGTGGTGGCGACGACGTGTTCGATGGTCGCCCGGTCTGCGCTCAACCCGTAAAACTTCAACAACCGTTCCGCCGTTCCGGCTTTATCGCGGATCATGTCTTCGTATCGAAGCCAATGCGCTTCCAATCGTTTGTCGGCTTCGGCGCGTTGCCACGAAGAAATAAACTGGAAATACCACGGCAACACGTTGTCAATAATCAGATCGGTTTGCTGCTCTTCGGTGGAGTTGTCGAAATCCTGGCGGTTGTAATAAGTCGTTTCGGAAAATCCCGTCCGGTAAAAATCGCGCAAGCTGATGGTTGTGTCGTAAATGTTTCGCACCAGCACTATGGGACGAATGCCGAAGGCCTGCATGACCTGGATATTTGCTTCGGAAGCCCGGCAGTGTTGTTGCGTGACGGTGTTCGTTTTGCCGAATTTCACCCAGATCGGCAAATCGAGTTCGTGTTCGTTTTGCAACGCCGCGAACACAGAAAAGATCGGACGAAACTTGGTCAACGCCACCATCACATTTTTCAAAAAAGTCGAACCGCTTTTCGGAGCGCAGGCAATAAAGATGTGTTTGCCCAACTGTTCAGGGCGATAAGCCGTCGTGTAATCGCTGAGTCTGGCTGGTTCTTTGGTGTACGCCAGCGCATTCGCCAGGCTGACGTAATACGTTGGGCAGGGTTCGATGGAAATCGCTTTTCTCAGCAGCGGCAGAGAAACGGCGTATTGGGTGTTGCGACTGAAAATCAGCGCGATGTTGTGGAAGACATCGGCGAAATGGCCGCGCATTTCCCTGTCTTGAAGCCAGGTGCCACGCAGTTCCAACGACATGGCTTCCTGCGCCAGTTGACTGGTGACGGCGACATCCGCGCGATCACGCGCCAGTTTGTCAATGCGACGTTTGTAGGCAGTGGCCAGGTTTTGCACTATGGCGTCATAACCCGGCAATCTCGGTTGCGCTTTTTGCAGCAATTGTCTGAACAGTATCAGCGCAGTTTCGGTGTCGCCCTGATTCAGCTTGGCCGTGGCGATTTCGAAGTCGCTTCGAATCTGCAAGGCCAGTCCCTGATCCTGTCGAGCGGCAAAATGCGGTTGTCTTCCCTTTCCCATAACATCACTTTCTGAAAAACGCTTCGACACGCGGGCGCAGGTTGGCGTCAATCGCCGCTTCGGTGGTTTCCGTTGGCATGCCTTTCAACAATCGCCAGCGTTCAACGTGTTCGACGGCTTTGCCGGGCGCAATTTTTTGCAGCGGGCCAAGCGTTTCGACTTCCAGCATGTCCTTGTTCGTGAAAGTCTCGAAATTGCTGCCGCCATCAGGATAAGGCTTGCCTTCCTGATAATCGAAGGCTTTGACGAACAACGCGCCGTTGTTCAAATACCCCACCCAGCCCATCTTGTGAGCCAAACCGAGTTTGGTTGGTTTCTTCGCCGCTTTGTCCTGCCGCAGCGTGATGTATCTCGTCCCGAATCGCCAACGTGGATCGGCCAGGTCGGTGAACGGCCAGACGATCAAATTCTGGTTTGGCGCAAACCCGCGATAATCGGGTTTTTCGCCCGGTTCCAGCGATCCCGGATGCGCGATTTTTTCGGGCAGCGGAATGATCGCCACGCCTCCCTGAGCCATGACGGTCAACACCCAGGGCGCAAGCTCAATGGCTTTTGCGCCTTTGTTGCGCAGCCTGTGCGTCAGGGTCACGCCTGTGCCTTCGGCGTCCAACGCGACATCTATTTCTTTCTGAATGCCGGTGAGTTTTTCTATGGGTTGAATCAATCGAACAGCCGTTTCGCCGAGTTTTTCATGCTTGATCGGCGAATTGTCCAGCACGTAGGTTCGCACCGGGTCTTCAGGCGCGTGCCATAACCTGTGGCCTCCACGAATCTGCCAGGAATCTTCGCCGGATTTGCCCAACTGCTCTTCGTATTCCTTGAAGACATTTGTTTCGCCGACAAAGCCGTAGCGCATCACGCGCGGCCCTACATCCAGCGTCACAATCAGATCAACCGTTCCGTTGGTGAGTTGCAGATTGTTCTGCCAACCTTTGTAAGCGACATTTTGCATGGTGACTTTCGGTGTGGCGTTGGTCGAAGGCGAAAAATTCAATGCGGCGGCAACGGCCAGCAAGACCAGAACAATCAACCATATCAGATGTCGTCGCCGCGAAGTGAAATGACCGCGAAACGTTTTTTGCACAGGCATCCTCTCAAAAAACTTTTGGGCACTCGCCCTTTCAGATTTAGTCGGAATCAGGTCGCGGGCGAACTCTGGAATCCGGATTGCCCGAATCCGAATTTGGCGGCGGTGGATACGGCGTTGGGCTGGGTTCGGGTTTTGGAGTCGCGTCGGCAGCCAGTTTCGCTTCTTCGAATTTTTGCTGCGCTTGCAGCGCATTCTGTTTCGCCGTCGCCGAATCGCCATTTTTCAACGCCGTTTCCGCCAAGCGTCGCAGATTTTCCGCTTCCGTCCACACTCCAGTGGCGTATTGCGGCGCCTGTGCGGTATTGGCCGCGTCACGAGCTTTTTTCATTTCGTCAAAAAATTGCTGAGCGTCCTTGCGTTCGGTTTCTTTCAGCGCCAGTTCGTCGCCGACACCCAGCACGCGGCGATAGAGGGGTTCTGCTTCCTTGAACTTGCCCTGGTTGAAGGCAATTTCGGCATCGCGCCAGGCGGAATCGGCTTCAATGACCTTAGCCGCAAAAACGGGCTTGTTGCCGTAACTGCGGCGAATCGTTTTCAATGCGCTCTCGGCCTGAGTTCGCGTGATTCGTGTTTCTTCTTCGGAACCGTAGAGCTTTTCATTGATCAAATGCCAGACGGGCTTGGCCAGAAACAGCGCGGCGGCCAGCAAAGCGATGGCAATCGCAGTGTTGCGGATCGTGTTCGTCGAAACTTTATGTTCGGGTTGTTGAGGGGTCATGGTTGGCCTTGGGGTAACTTTGGTCGTGTACGACGGTGGCGAATTGACCGCGGCAGTCTGCGTCAACGGCCTGGAACTGGTCGGCGCGGACTGGTTGGCAGAATTGAAATTCGGCGCAGGCGGCGCGGGCGGCAACTGCGACGTCGTCACGGCTCGCGTCGGAGCGGAAGCGATTTCCGCCGCCGAAGCAAACGTTTCCAGACGCACGCTCTGCGGTATATTCGGATGCTGGCGCAGCTCTTTGACGGCTCTCAGCAAGTGACTTACGGCGCGTTGGATTTCGGCTTCAGTCACATCCGAAGCTTTGGCATGAACGATGTTGTTTCGCACGCCAATGCCAAAAAAGACGTCCGGAGGATTGGCAAACAAGCCGCGATTGGCGTCCACACGTTCGCCGATAGTTGCGGGTTTCCCATCTTTGCCAGACTGGTTAGGATTGACAAAATTCAACAGGAATTCCAGCAACGACACCAGTTGAATGACCTGCGAAACAGGGTTTTTCTCCTGTTCAATTTGCGTAACCGAATAAACTCCCGGGGGAAGCATTCTTCAACCTCTCGAAATAGTTGCCAATGCGGTTTGTTTGGCCGGATGATGGCCGCGTGAACGATACTTACCGGCTGAGAATTCGTCAATTCCACCAATTCAGACGAAGAGCAAACCGGACAGCAATGATTCCTTGCCATGCCAAGACTTTTATATCAGACAAAAACTTGTAACCATAAAGGGTATTCTCCCGACTTAGAGCATGCGGAACCTTGATTTTGTTTTTTCCGCAACATGACACAGTAACCCCGAAAAAGGTTTGCTGTCGGCAAAACCGGACAAATCAGGCTTGATGATTCGAATGGCTGAAAAATCTGAATCTGAAGTCGTCAGATCGTCCCAACCACAGATTCGAGAAAGAACAGACGATGAACTGGTTGCTGCTGCTCGCACTGGCGACGAGGCCGCGTTTACCCAATTGTTCAAACGACACAACAGTCTGGTGTCCCGGCTGGGTTACAGATTTTTTTCTCGCCGCGAACAAGTCGAGGAAATCATTCAAGAAGCGTTTGTGAAAGCGTATCTGGCGCTGAACAATTATCAGGGAGGCCATGAAAAATCTTTTGTCTCGTGGCTTGCTCGGATTACAGTGCATGCTTGTTACGACGAATTAAGACGGATCAAAAAGCGCAGTGAAAGCCGCTTGGGAGATTTAAGTCAGGAGGAGGAGGAGTTTTTGACCGAGCGGTTGCGCGACCTGAGCGCGGGCAGTAACGTTGAAAGTGCCGCCATTTCCCGCGATCTGGCTGGAAAGCTTCTTTCTCGCTTAAAACCCGAAGACCGGGTGGTCTTGACTTTGCTCAAACAGGAAGAACTTTCCATTGCCGAAATTGCCGAACTGACTGGATGGACATCCGCTAAAGTAAAAATGCGGTCACACCGCGCCCAGCAAGGATTGAGGCGTGTGCTTAGAAAGTTTGTGTGAACCGCGATGGATCGAACAATAGGAGTGAATTTATGTGGAACAAGAGAAAAAACCACATTGACGATGAAAAACTGGACAGGTTGAGCGATGAATTGTTTCGCGCGCTGGAAGCCAGCGAAAGCGAAATTGACAACGCCGCCGAATCTCCGTTTCTCTTCCGTCGCATTCGCGCGCGGATTGAATCGGAACAGCGACGCCTGGCTGAGGAAACCAACCCCTGGCTGGCGTTGATGACACAGTTTCGACAGGCGATCCCGGTATTTGCCTTGTTGGCAGTGGTAGCGCTGGCCTCTTCGCTGTATCTGTATACAAACGAAACGAATAAGAACATCCCTGAAAATCCTGCCCTGGTCGCTGGTTTGCCATTGTTTTTGCAGGACGATCAGGACGCATTGGATGCTTCGCTGGTCGGCTGGCAATCCAATAATCGTTCTAGTCAACCCAAGGAGTAAGCATCATGGACGTAGCAGGTAAGGCAAAAACTCAGGCTTGGATGTTGATGGTGGTCGTCTTTTTACTGGGAGGCGTAACTGGCGGCGCGGTGGACAGGTTTTTCTTCCTGAAAGGGCAAAGCTCGCCTCCACATGCGCGTGGCGAGCGCGGCGGCCCCGGAAGATTGCCTGAGTTTTTGAAACGCGAACTGAACCTGACGGAAGAACAAACCGCCGCCGTCAAAAACGTTTTTGAACAAATGCGGAAAGAATTTCCGCCCAGCCGGATCAATGAATGCCCCGGCATGAAAGAATCGCGCGAGAAATCGCGAGCGCTCATTCGTGAAATTTTGACGCCTGAGCAGCAGAAAAAATATGACGAAATGAACACCAAACGTGATGCGGAAATGCAACGCCGCGACGCGGAAGCCCCGAAAGCTGAAGAGAAAAAATAAGGCTTTCGCCCATCACTCTTTCACAGTTGACAGACTGAAAAATTCAAAAGCATCGCCTTATCGGTGATGCTTTTTGAATTTTCGAACTCCGGAAAACACTTGATTCCAATCGCTCAATTCGACAACCGGGTGTAATCCGCTTTTCGTTTCACGGGCGTGAAACCTTCTTCGCGGATGACATTGACCAGCATGTCTTCTGTCGCTTTGTGATTGGCACCGGCTTTGGAAATCACGTTTTCTTCGATCATCGTCGAACCGATGTCATTGGCTCCGAAATGCAATCCCTTTCGCCCGTCGGACAATCCAACCGTCAACCACGACACCTGCACGTTAGGAATGTTGTTCAGATACACGCGCGAAAGCGCCAGCCAGCGCAAATACTCTTCGGCAGGCATGCGATCAGGAATGATTTTGCCAATCGGCGTGTTGTCCGGCTGGAACGTCCAGGGAATGAACGACACAAATCCCGGTTTGCCGCTGGCCAACGAGCGTTGCTGCAACTGATAGAGCTTTTCCAGATGCTCGATGCGCTGATCCACCGTTTCGCCGTATCCGATCATCATAGTGCCAGTGGTTTTCAGCCCAAGTTGATGCGCAGCTTCCATCGCGTCCAACCATTCCTGACTGTTGCATTCGGTGCGCCGTTTTTTGCGAATTTCATCCACCAGAATTTCTCCGCCTCCGCCTGGAATACTATCCAACCCGGCGTCCATTAACGCCTTGATGACTTCGGTGTAACTCATTCCGAAAGTCTTGGCCATCCCGTAAACTTCGGTCGGCGAAAAACAGTGCAGGTGGATTCCGTACCGGCTCTTCAATTCGCTGAGCAGTTTGGTGTACCACTCCAGCGGCAGATCGGGATGCAAACCTCCCTGCATCAACACGCCGCTGCCTCCGACTTCGATCATCTGTTCGACTTTTTCGTAAATCTCCTCGTAACTCAGCACGTAGCCTTCTTCGTGGCCTGGTTTGCGATAAAACGCGCAGAAATTGCAGACCGAAAAACACACGTTCGAGTAATTGATATTTCGGTCCACGACATAAGTCACCACATCATCTGGATGAAGTTCTCGGCGCAGATTGTCCGCCAGACGTTGCAACTCTTCTGTTGAAGCGTCAGTAATCACGCGTTTCCATTCGTCGTGAGCAAGATGTTCGCGCTTGGCAATTCGTTCAAGCAGATTGACTATCGAAGGGGCAGTTGCTGCAGTAGTCATAAGTTTTCTCGGTATAAGTTGGAATAAGAACCAGAGTCGGTGATTCTAGCTCGCGGTCAAAAACTCGTCCAACGCATCGTCAATTCTTCAGAGCCTCACCGGTTTGCCTTCATTTGCCGCCGCATAAAGCGCTACAACCAGTTCCAGCGACTTGCGGCCTTCGCGTCCGTCAATCATCGGCGCACGATTTTCAAGCACGGCCTGCATCATATCCTCGATCTGGCGGCGATGGCCTTCGTTGGAAATTGCCGCCGGATTGGCCGAACCGTCCGTTAGTTGTTCGGCTTCGCCGAGGTTGGAATCTTCGCCGTCAATCGCCCAGACGCTGATGGCGTCACCGTCTAAAATCACCGTTCCGCGTTCGCCGGAAATTTCCAGCCGTCGTTTGAAACCCGGTTTGGCCGAAGTCGTCGCTTGAATCATGCCAAGCGCCCCGTTTTGAAACTTCACATTGCCAACCAGAGTGTCTTCGGCTTCGATGTGGGGATAGCGCAGCGCGGCTTTCATCGCAAAAGCCGATTCCGCTGGCCCCATCATCCAGCGCAGCAAATCCACCGTGTGAATCGCCTGGTTAATCAACGCACCGCCACCGTCCATCTTCAGAGTTCCGCGCCATGTTCCCGGCGCGTAGTATTCCGGCGCGCGATACCATTTCACCAGCGCATCGCCGAGCATCAGTTTTCCAAACCGCCCTTCGTCAATTGCCTGCTTGATGCGCTGCACCGCAGGCAAAAAGCGCGACTGAAAAATCACGCCCAGCTTCACTCCCGCGCGGTCGCAAGCCGCAATCAAGGCGTCGGCCTTTTCCAAATTGGTTTCAATCGGCTTTTCGGTCAGCACGTGTTTTCCGGCTTTGGCGGCGCGAATGCCAAGATCAGCGTGCGTGCCGCTGGGCGTGCAGATGTTGACGATCTGCAATCCGGGATGATGCAAAAACCGCTCGTAATCGGTGTAAGCCGCGCAACCGAACTTCGCGGCAAATTCCGCTGTCCGAGCTTCGTCGCGTCCGCACACGACAACCAATTTTGCGCCGCTGATTTGCTGGATCGCCGCTGCCTGCACCGCTCCGATCATGCCTCCGCCGACAATGCCAAAACCGATTTCATTCATTGCTTTCTTCTCCGCAATTTGAGATTTGGGATTGCGCTTGCCCGAAGTTCGCCGGGCAAGCTAGTCTTAACATTCGCCTGATGATTTCCGCAAATTTGCTTCACCATCATCAAGAATAGAATCTATCTTTAGGAGACGGAAATGCCGATCACAATCAACGGCTTTCACCACGCCGGATTTCTGGTCACGGACATCGAACGCGCCGCAGACTTTTACGAAAACATTTTGGGCTTGAGCAAACTGCCGCGCCCGGAGCTTGGCTTTCCCGGACGCTGGTACGATTTGAACAACGGGCATCAACTGCATTTGATGAGCGTCGCCGAAATGCCAGGACATGCCGATCCGCCGCGTCACGACCGACATATCGCACTGAACGTTCCCGACCCGGCGGAAACCGAACGCCAATTGCGCGAACTCGGCATCACGGTCAGTTACGGCAGCGGACGCGCAGGCAATCCGCAATTGTTCATACGCGATCCTGACGGCAATACGATTGAACTCCGCTGCAATCCGAACCTGACACCTACGACCTAACTCCCACAACCTAAAAATGACCGACTCAACAAAATCCTATCGCCGAGTAGCCGCGCTGAAAACTGCTGACGATTTCGCAACCTACCTTTCTTCGCTCGGAGTTGAACTGCCGTTCGACCGCGAGCTTCAATCCGGCGCAGATTCGCCGCTGGGACAACCATATCAACTTGACGGATTCACCATTGGCAATCGCTTTTCGATTTTGCCGATGGAAGGTTGGGACGGAACGCCCGATGGTCGTCCGTCCGAATTGACCATTCGCCGCTGGAAGCATTTTGGCGAAAGCGGAGCCAAATTGATCTGGGGAGGCGAAGCCGTCGCCGTTCGTCATGATGGCCGCGCCAATCCGAACCAACTGGTTTCCAACGATCAAACCGCCGGCGAATTGGAAAAGCTGCGTCAGGTTTTGATTGATGCTCATAAGGAAAAATGCGGCAGGACTGACGATTTGCTGATCGGCTTGCAGCTTACGCATTCCGGTCGTTTCTCTCGCCCCAACGGCAAGACTCTGGAATCACGCATTCTGTATCGGCACCCGCTGCTGGATAAAAAGTTCGGCATCACGTCGGACTCGGCGATTTTCAGCGATGGAGAGATTGACGACTTGATCGGCGATTTCGCAAAAGCCGCCAAACGCGCCGAAGCCGCTGGCTTCACCTTTGTAGATTTGAAACATTGTCATGGTTACTTAGGCCACGAATTTCTGAGCGCCACAACCAGGCCCGGAAAATACGGCGGCAGTTTTGAAAACCGCACACGATTTTTGCGCGAACTGGTCACGGCAATTCACAGCGAAGCTCCGGGTTTGAAGTTCGGCGTGCGGCTGAGCGCCTTCGACTTTTTGCCCTTCAAAATGGGCGGAGACAAAGTTGGCGTGCCGGAACAATTTGAAGGCCGCTACGACCACGCTTTTGGCGGAGACGCAGACAATCCGCTGGCCATCAATCTGGCCGAAGCTTTTCAGTTTTTTGAATTGCTGCAGAAATTGGGAATCAAACTGGTTTGCACTACGGCGGGCAGCCCTTACTACAACCCGCACATTCAACGCCCGGCGTTGTTTCCGCCTTCGGACGGTTACATGCCTCCCGAAGACCCGCTGGTCGGAGTCGCCCGGCAAATCAAAGTCACTGCGGAATTGAAAACGCGCTTTCCAGATATGTGTGTCGTCGGTTCAGGCTACACGTACTTGCAGGAATGGCTGCCGAACGTAGGCCAGTATTTCGTTCGCACTGGGCAGGTGGATTTCGTCGGCATTGGTCGTCTGGTGTTGTCGTATCACGACCTGCCGTTTGATGTGGTCAACGGCAACAAACTGCAAACCAAACGCATTTGCCGCACCTTCAGCGATTGCACCACAGGCCCGCGCAATGGATTGGTTTCCGGTTGTTATCCGCTCGATCCTTTTTACAAATCGCACCCGCAGGCCGAAGAACTGAAAGCCGTGAAAGAAAAGCTGAAGTCTTAGACTGGTGATAAAGGCTGGCTGAATTTCTTCTTGCCACGATTTGGCAAAAGTCTTACCATCCGCTCGCCTTTGAAGGAAGTATCCCGACCCGGTTCAAAGTCATAATCACTTCCGCTTTGAACTAAAATCTCGAAAAGCAACAACACAAGTACCCCGGAGACGCCCATGCCGTTCGACAACGAATTCACCATCGGAATCGAAGAAGAGTTTCAGATCATTGACCCGCAAACCCGCGAATTGCGTTCGCGCGTGAACGAAATTCTGGAAGAAGGCCAGATGCTGCTCGGCGAGCAGGTCAAACCCGAAATGCACCAGTCCATGATCGAAGTCGGCACGGGCATTTGCCGCGACGTGAAAGAAGCACGGCAGGATGTCATCAAACTGCGCCGGGCGATTGCCGAATTGGCGCATCGCAAAGGGCTGGCGATTGTCGCGGCTTCGACTCATCCGATTTCTCACTGGGCGGATCAGCGAATCACCGAAAATGAACGGTACTATCAATTGATCGAAGAGTTGCAGCATTCGGCGCGCGCTTTGTTGATCTTCGGCATGCACGTTCACGTCGGAGTCGCCGACCGTGAAGCCGCCATCGCCGTGATGAACGCCGCCAGATATTTTCTGCCGCACGTTTACGCGCTTTCGACCAGTTCGCCATTTTGGATTGGCCGCAACACCGGAATGAAAAGTTACCGGTACGAGGTGTTCAAACAGTTTCCACGCACAGGCATCCCTGATTATTTCAATTCGGTCAGCGAATTCGACAATTACGTCAACCTGCTGATCAAAACCGGCTGCATTGATAACGGCAAAAAGATTTGGTGGGACGTGCGCCCGCATCACGTTTACCCGACGTTGGAATACCGCATCTGCGACATCCCAACCAAGGTGGACGAAACAATCACCATTGCCGCTCTGCTGCAGGCGATTACGGCCAAACTTTACAAACTTTATCGGCAGAACATGGGCTACAGGCTTTATCGCCGGGCCTTGATCGAAGAAAACAAATGGCGCGCCGCACGGTACGCGCTGGAAGGCAACCTGATTGACTTTGGCAAACGCGAAGAAGTCCCGCTTCGCCACCTGATTCTGGAGTTGCTGGAATTCGTGGACGATGTGGTGGACGAACTCGGCAGCCGCGAAGAGATCAACTACGTCCACAAAATTCTGGAACATGGAACCAGCGCCGACCGCCAGTTGCGCGTGTATCACCAAACCGGCGACCTGAAAGCCGTCGTTGATCTGTTGATGAAAGAAACGCTTGAAGGCGTGTTTTAAGCTGACCATCAGAATAATTTGGCGTGATCCTCTTTTTCATTTGCCATATATCATCTGTCATTTTTCATTGGTCATTGTTCGATGGCTGCTTCAAAAGTAATTTTTGAAAAGGGAAAATGACAATTGAAAAATCGAAAATGAAAAATGAAGCGCCAAATTGATTTTGCTGTCCCCTGAAATCAAAAAAGTCTCGCCCCACAACTTCACCACCCCCGCTGATGCCCCGCCGAAAAAAGTTGTCGAACTCGTGCCATTGAGTTTGGCCAATTGTTCCTTCAATGCAGTCTGATGCTCGCCAACGCACCGATCAGCGGCGTCCCCGACCGTCTTGTCCGAAGCTGGAACTGCGAGCGCAAGTGGTGCCTTATGAAAAGATGGTCAACAGTTTCTCTAGTCCTGGTTGCGTTGTTCGCTTCCATGTTGATGGTCGCTCGATTGCTGGTTCCGATGATGGGTCTGGGCGGCATCGAAAACGAATGGCTCAGTCCACTGTCACGGTTGATGCCGTTTGCAGCAATGGCCGTAACGACATCAATCGTGCTGCTGGTGTTGTCGTTTCGCTGGCAGGTGAAGCCCGTTTACCCGGAAGCGACGCGGTTGGTGGATGAAGCCGAAAAGTGGAGCGAACGATTCGTCATCGGCGAAGAACTGGAACGCGCCAGCGCCTTTGTTCCGCAAATCGAAGACTCAGGCGATCCCGCGACGCAAACCAGCTTTGCCAGCTTGCCGATCAGTTCGACAGCCAGAATGGAAACGGCCATCGAACCGGAGCCTTGCACCGAACCGGACTTCGCCGTTGCAACCGCGACGCAACCGCACACGAATGCCACATTTGCCGCCTGGAAATCACCCCACATCGCATTTGACGATACTGGCCAGCAAAGCAAACCCGAAACAGCAGACACCGCCGATCAAAATATGAATCACGTCCTCACAGAATCAGTCGCCAGTCTCAATGGATCGCCAGCGACGTTGGCGAATTCTTTCAATCAATTGCCGCCGTCGCTGCCGGAATTCGCTGGCCGGTTGTTTGAACTGGCCGAACTGATGGCGGCGCGATCCAATCCCGAAAACAAGGTTCTCAGTCTGCAAGGGTTGGGCGGCGTAGGTAAAACCACGCTGGCATTAAAGCTGGCGCATCAACTTGCGCCTCATTATCCCGACGCGCAGTTTTTCGTTGACCTGAAAGGCGCAAGTCCCAAACCGCTGTCTGTCGCCGAAGCGCAATCGCACATCATTCGCGTATACATGCCCGCCGCGCGTTTGCCGGAAAACGAATCGGAACTCGGCAAGCTGTATCAATCGGTGCTCAGCGGCAAACGGGCGCTGCTGTTGTTCGACAATGCGGCCAATACACAGCAGGTCGCGCCGCTGGTGGCAGGCAATGGCTGTCTGCTGATTGTCACTTCGCGCCAGCATTTGTCTTTGCCGGGAATGTTCTCCAGCCGGTTGGACAACCTGCCCGCGTCTGAGGCTCAGGATTTATTGCGCCGTCTGTTGCCGAACCTGGGCGACAAAGCCGTCCGGTTGGCGGAATTGTGCGGGCATCTGCCTCTGGCATTGCGTCTGGCCGCCAGTGCGCTGACGCAAAATCCCGAACTCGGAATCGAAGAGTACGCCTTGAAACTGATTCGATGGCAAACCCAGGAAGGCACGCGTCGTCCCGTGGATGCCGTCTTGCGCACCAGTTACGAGATGCTGTCGCCGGGATTGCGAAAACTCTGGCGTACGCTGGCCGTGTTCAACGATACGCTGGATGTCAACGCGGCGGCGGCGGTTTGGAAAATTCACCCCGAACGCGCGGCCAACGCGCTGGATCGTTTGATGGCGTTCAGCCTGATCGAACGCAATCGCGCGACGGGACGTTACCGATTGCATGACCTGATGACGCTGTTTGCCGAAACTTCGCTGAACGGGCAGGAACGAGCCATCGCGCGACATCATCACGCGGCGCATTACCAAAGCGTGCTGCACGAAGCCGACGCGCTTTACGAACAGGGCGGAGAGTTTTTGAAACAAGGGCTGGAATTGGTTGATCTGGAATGGCAGAACATTCAAACGGCGCAGACCTGGGCGGCGACGCAGTTCGAATTCAATCGCATGGCTTGCGAATTGTGCAATTCGTTCCCGGACGCCGGTCGTTATGTGCTGGATTTGCGCCAGCATCCGCGCGAACGCATACGCTGGAGCGAAGCCGCTCTGGCTGCTTCGGGCAAGATGCAGCGCCGCCGGTCTGTCGGCAAGCATTTGATCGCGCTTGGCGATTCTTATGCCGACCTGAGCGAATTTCACCATTCGATTGAATGTTACGAACAGGCGCTGGAAATCGCGCGCGAAACCAAAGACCGGCGTTGCGAAACCGACGCCTTGATCGGACTCGGCACGACGCATTATATGAGCGGCGATTTGCCGCGAGCGCGCGAACTGCACGAATTCGCGCTGCAAACCGCCCGCGAACTCGATGACCAACGCGCCGAAGCCAATGCGCTCGGCGCGTTGGGATTGACGCTTTATGCGATGGGCGACGCGCGACAGGCAACCGACCTGTTGGAAAAGCAACTGCATCTGGCGCGCGAACTCGGCGACCGGCGCAGCGAAGCCAGCGCGCTCGGCGGACTGGGACTGACGCATTACGCGCTCGGCAACGCGCAAATGGCGATTGACCTGCTCAAGGAACAACTCAGCATCACGCGGGAAATCGGCGACCGCCGAGGCGAAGCCAGCGCGCTGTCGAATCTGGGACAGGCGTGGGCGAGTTTGAAAGATTACGAGCGCGCGATCGGTTCGCACGAACAATCGCTGGCCATCGCCCGCGAACTCGGCGACCGTCGCAGCGAAGCCAATGCGCTCGGCGGTTCGGGACTGGCGCATTATCGCAACGGCAAAACTTCACAGGCGATTGAACTGCTCGAACGCCAGCGTTTGCTGACTGCTGAAATCGGCGACCGTCGCAGCGAAGTTTCGGCATTGACCAATCTGGGCGAAGCCTACACCGCCACAGGCGAAGCCAATCGGGCGGTGGAACTGTTACGACAGGCATTCAACATCGCCAGCGAAATCAGCGATGTCGCCGGACAAGCGACGGCTTTGTTCAATCAGGCGGTGGCGATGAACGACATAGGCAATCGCACCAAGGCGATGGAACTGGCGCAATCCGCGCTCGAATTGTTTGAAGTCGCCGAACATCCGGCGGCTGATACCGTGCGGCGGCGACTGGTTGAATGGCAGTAAGCTGCTTTCGGAAACCACAAAAGGCTCAGAAATCACAAAAGAATCTTCAAGCATTGACTGGTTTCAAAACTCTTTTGTGTGTTTTGCGTTTTTTGTGGTGAATTTTCTGATCTGGAATTGCGCACACCTTTTTTTATTTGACCAGGTTCAGCAGCACGCCGTTGCCGTCACTGAAAATACCGGCAATGCAGCCGGTCATCAGAGTTGCCAGCGTCGCCGCCAGCAAAGCGCGAAAACCCAGCGCCGCCAGATCATCGCGCCGCGAAGGAGCCAGCGCGGCGGTTCCACCGACAAAAATCGCTATCGAAGCCACGTGCGTAAATCCGCATAAAGCATAAGTCAAAATCACCACTGTGCGCGGATCGGTGATTTGCCCGTTGGCGATCATCACCGACAGTTCCTGATAAGAAACCACTTCGGTCAGCAACACGCGTTCGCCCAGCAATCGCCCGGCTTCGGCAAGGTCTGCGCGAGCAATACCCAATAACGCCGCCAGCGGATAAAACACCCAACCCAGAATCTTGACTATGGACAGTGGTTCCGAAAATCCCAGCCAACGACTCGGCCAGCCAATCAATTTGTCCAGCAACGCCACCATGCCCAATCCGGCGACGAGCAACGCGGCAATGCCGGCAGCCAATCGCAGACCGTCCATCGAAGCTTCGATGATGGCGCTCATCAAATTGCGGGCGTGGGGAACGGCTTCTTCCTTCGGAATGCTGCTGGCGGTTTCAGGCGTTTCGGTTTCAGGCAACAGCAATTTGGCCATGACAACCGCCGCCGGAATGGAAATGATCGAAGCCGACATCAAATGCCCGGCAATTTGAGGAAAACTTTCGCCGAGCATAATCACGTACAGCCCCAAGGTCGTCGAAGCCACAGTCGCCATTCCGGTGGTCAGCACGGTCAGCAATTCCGACCTTGTCATTCGCTCTATGTAAGGCCGCACGACCAGCGCGGATTCCACGCCGACAAAGATATTCGCCGCGCCAGCCAGCGATTCGGCTCCGCTGATGCCCATCGTGCGGTGGAACAGTTTGGCGAACAGTCGCACGATGAATTGCAGAATCCCGAAATGGTAAAGCGCCGCCGCAAAAGCCGAAAAGAAAATGGCTATCGGCAACGCCTGAAACGCCAGAATGAAACCGAGCGACGCGCCTTCCTGGGTTTTGCCGGTAGACAAAGGCCCCAGCAGAAAATCCGAACCTGCCCTGGCCGCGTCCAGCAAGGCCAAAACGCCGTCGTTCAACCACAAAAACGCCTGCCGCGAACCCGGCAATTTGAACACCAGCAAGCCAATCAAAAACTGCAGGCCGATTCCCCAAGCGACGGTTCGCCAGTCCACTTTGCGGCGATTGGCGGAAAGCAACCAGGCGATGGCGGCGAACACAAAGAATCCCGCCAGCGAGATCAAATGATTCATCGAGCGTCCTCACTGAATTGTCGTTGGTATTTGAGAGATGATTTCTTGCCTGTTGCAATTCATTATGGGAAGCTACAGCTTCTTCCCTGACTGCATTACCAAACCACTACTTGAGAGGCAAAAAGCGCCGTGATTCTAAAAGTCTTCGCCGATAAAAGCCAACTTGGACAGGCCGCTGCGGAACAGGCTGCCGCAGCCATTCAACGCGCCATTGCTGAGCGCGGACAGGCTCGCATCATCGCCGCCACAGGCATGTCGCAATTTGAATTTCTGAAATCCCTGATCGCCACTCCGGGCATTGACTGGACCAAAATCGAAATGTTCCACCTTGACGAATACGTCGGATTGCCGATTACGCATCCGGCCAGCTTTCGCAAATACCTGCTGGAACGATTCATCGAACCGGCAGGTTTGACGGACTTTCACCTGCTCAACGGCGAACGCGACCCGAACGAAGTCTGTCAGGTCATAGGCGATTTGATTTCCGCCGCGCCGATAGATGTCGCCTTCGTCGGCATCGGCGAAAACGGCCATCTGGCCTTCAACGATCCTCCGGCGGACTTTGAAACCGAAGCGCCTTACATCGTCGTCAATCTGGACGAAGCCTGTCGTCGCCAGCAAGTCGGCGAAGGATGGTTCGCCGGAATGGACGATGTGCCAACGCAGGCAATTTCAATGACGGTTCGCCAGATTCTGAAATCGCGCGAAATCATCTGCATCGTGCCCGACGCTCGCAAGGCCGAAGCCGTTCGCAATTGCTTTGAACATCCGATTTCGCCGCTGTATCCGGCTTCGATTTTGAAAGCGCACGCAAATACGACCGTGTATCTGGACACGGAAAGTTCTTCCTTGTTGAAACGCTCATAAACCAAAACCACTATGAAAATCTTCACCCGTTTACTGATTTTGTCGCTGGCGCTGTTTGTCATCTGTTCCGCCGCCAACCGCCGGCAAGCTGCTTCGCAAGAGCCGATCAAAGTCGGCATCATCGGCACGGACACGTCGCACGTTCCGGCATTCACCAAGCTGCTCAACGATCCGAAAGAGCCGGGTTACATTCCAGGCGCGCGCGTTGTGGCGGCGTTCAAAGGCGGCAGTCACGATGTCGAATCCAGCCACACTCGCGTCGAACGTTTCGCCACGGAAATCCGCGACAAATATGGCGTTGAAATCGTCGGTTCTATCGAAGAACTGCTGACCAAAGTTGACGCCGTCTTGCTGGAAAGCGTTGATGGCCGTCCGCACCTGGCGCAGGTGCGCCCTGTCTTCAAGGCGAAAAAACGCGTCTTCATTGATAAACCGTTTGCTGGAAATTATGCCGACGCTCGCGAAATCGTCCGGCTGTCGCGCGAAAGCGGAACACCGTTTTTCAGCACCTCCAGCTTGCGCTACGCAAACGAAATTGTGGCGATGAAAACCAACGACAAACTCGGCGGCATTATTGGAGCGATGGCTTTCAGCCCTTCGCCGACCGAACCGCATCACCCGGATTTGTTCTGGTACGGCATTCACGGCGTTGAAATGTTGTACACGCTGATGGGTGCGGGCTGCGAATCCGTCACGCGCACGAATTCCGCCGGAACCGACGTCGTCACAGGCAAATGGAAAGACGGACGGCTGGGCACGTTTCGCGGCATCCGCGACGGCAAACAGGATTACGGCGCAGTCGCCTTTGGCGCAAAAGCCAACGCCGGAGCCATGCCGCCGTTGAAAGTGGATTACCGCAATCTGCTGGTCGAAATCGTCAAGTTTTTCCAAACCGGCATTGCACCGATTCCGCCCGAAGAAACGCTGGAACTGATGGCTTTCATGGAGGCCGCCGACTTGAGCAAAGCTCGCGGCGGCGCGCCAGTCTTGTTGAAAGAGGTGTTAGATCGAAAATGATTGGTGAAAATCACCAAGTGGCTGGTTTGCTCAAACTTTTTCCATTTGGCGTGACGAATGGGTCAGGAAATTGATGTCGTGCGTAAGCTTCTTTTTTGATTTCAATATGGAGAGAGACGAGCTTGGCCAATTCCTGATTATGTCGTTTGTAAGGTAGCAGGAACCCAATTGTTTTTTGTGGAAACAGGTTTTGCGCAGCATGTACGGCGGGAACGATGTCCGTGTCTCCGGTCATCAGCATTGCTGTATCGCATTGGTCGGTTACGAGAAGTTCCATCAATTTGACTGCCAAGGCGACATCCGTTTCTTTCTCTTCATATCGTTTGATTTTTTGCCCGCAATGACCGCAAGGAATTTGCTTCTTCTTGAAACGAGACAAAACGACTGAGACGCCGGTTGCCTCCAAGCTCAGGGTATAAAGCAAATGACGCTTAACAACATCCGGCTTGAAAGCTTCGATGTGTCTGGCAAGGGCGGAAAAGTAAAAACGCTGGTAAGTTGCGCTTTATTTCCGATGGCATGCAGATAAGAACGACAAAGAGAGTGAATATCCAGCCACTTGGTTCCAGTACCCTGTAAGCCAAGATCGTGGCTGGCGCTTTTGACTGAATGATAAAGATTGAATCCGTCTATTAAAAAGGCTGTTCGATTCATGGCTAGAAAAAAGAAAACCCCCGGGTCGCAACCCGGAGGGAACTGGGGAGTCTTGCGACCCAACCAGTGTTGATGTTCACAGGCATCATTGTTGCTGATTTCGTGGTTGTCAAGCCAGCCGTGATCGCCCATCACAAATCTGTTTAGGAGAAATGATGAAACAACGAGCTATTCTTTTCGCAATGGTGGGATTACTACTGGCAATAATTCCGCCCGCAGTTTCGATTGCACAACAAAAAGGTCAATCTATGGAAGTCAAAATCATGACGCTTGATCCCGGCCACTTTCACGCCGGGCTGGTGCAAAAAGAAATGTATCCCGGCGTTTCGCCTCGCGTTCACGTTTACGCGCCACTGGGATTCGATTTGTACGAACACCTGAAACGCATCGCCAATTTCAACAACCGCAAAGACAGTCCGACCCGTTGGGAAATGGAAATTCACGCGGGCGGCGATCCGCTGGCGCGCATGCTGGCCGAACGCCCCGGAAATGTGGTGACGATGGCCGGACGCAATCAAGGCAAAATTGATCGCATCAAGGCTTCGGTCGAAGGCGGCTTGAATGTGCTGGTAGACAAACCCTGGATCATCAACGCGGCGGATTTTCCGAAGCTCGAAGCCACGTTCAAGGCCGCCGAAAGCAAGAAGCTGATCGCTTACGACATCATGACCGAGCGGTCGGAAATTACGACCATACTGCAAAAAGAATTGATTCACGCGCCGGAAATTTTCGGCCAGATGCAGAAAGGTTCGGAAAGCGATCCGGCGGTTTACATCGAAAGCATTCACCACATTCTGAAAGTCGTGGCCGGCGCGCCGAACATTCGCCCGGCATGGTTTTTCGATGTCAAACAGCAGGGCGAAGGCGTGGCCGATGTCGGAACGCATCTGGTTGATCTGGTGCAATGGATGTTGTTCCCCGAACAGGTGATTGATTACAAGAAAGACGTGAACGTGATTTCGGGCAAACGCTGGCCGACGGTCATGACTCTGCCGGAATTTTCGCGCGTGACGAACGAAAAGGCGTTTCCGGATTATTTGGCGACAAGCGTCAAAGACGGCAAGCTGGATTATTACTGCAACGGCGCGATGACTTATGCGTTGCGCGGCATTCACGCCAAACTGGATGTTATCTGGAATTACGAAGCTCCGGCGGGCGGCGGAGACACCCACGTAGCCATTTTCAAAGGCACGAAATCCAGCATCGAAATCCGTCAAGGCAAAGAGGAAAACTGGAAACCGGAACTTTACGTTGTGCCGAACAACGCCAGCAGCAAAGCGGAAATTCTGGCCGCGCTGAAAACGAAAGTGGCTGCGCTGCAATCGAAATATGCGGGCGTCGGCGTCGAAGAACGTGGCAATAGATTGTTAGTGACGATCCCGGACAAATTCCGCGACGGCCACGAAGCCCACTTTGCCGAAGTCATGCGCCGCTTCCTCGGCTACCTGCGCGATCCGAAAACACTGCCCGCGTGGGAAAACCCGAACATGCTGGCGAAGTACTACACGACAACCAAAGGTCTGGAAATGGGCTATCGCGCTGAGACAGCATCGAAGTAAGTCTGGGAGCGCACGCGCCCTCGCGTGCATAGCATTCATCAACACACCAACTGCACGCGAGGGCGCGTGCGTTCCCGGTAACGTCAATGTCAAATCAATTTCTTGCGCTCACAGAAATTCTCTACGCCTACATTCTGAACAATTCACTGCGCGAACCGGACGTGCTGCGTCGTTTGCGTGAAGAAACCGACGCCACCAATCCGATGGCCATCATGGCCATTTCGCCCGTGCAGGGTCAGTTCATGATGTTGCTGCTGAAACTGATCGGCGCGAAAAAAACCTTGGAAGTCGGTGTTTTCACCGGTTACAGCTCGCTCTGCACGGCGCTGACGATTCCCGCCGACGGGCACATTTTCGCCTGCGATGTCAGCGAAGAATGGACTTCGGTTGCGCGGCGATATTGGGCGGAAGCAGGAGTCGCCGATAAAATCACCTTGACGTTGGCTCCCGCCGTCGAAACTCTGGATGCGTTGTTGGCCAATGGGCACGCTGGCACATTCGATTTCGCATTCATTGACGCCGACAAATCGAATTACGACGCCTACTACGAACGCGCATTGAAGCTGCTTCGCAAAGGCGGTTTGATCGTTTTCGACAACATGCTCTGGTACGGCAAAGTCGCCGACGACGGCGTGACCGATGCCGACACCGTTGCCTTGCGCGCGCTGAACGCCAAGCTTCATCAGGATGAACGAGTCTTCACCAGTTTGATCAGCGTCGGCGACGGCATGCATCTGGCCATCAAACAATGCGATTAAAAGGAAAGAAGTAACAAAGCGGTATGAACTACAAAAACAACATTCTGGAATTGATTGGCGGAACGCCGCTGGTCAAATTGAACAAGCTCAATCGCGGATTGAAGCCGCTGATGCTGGCGAAGATTGAATCGCTCAATCCCGGCGGCAGCGTCAAAGACCGCATAGGGCAGGCGATGATTGATCGCGCCGAACGGTTGGGCGAATTGAAACCCGGCGGAACCATAGTCGAAGCCACCAGCGGCAACACCGGCATCGGTTTGGCTCTGACCTGCGCGGTGCGCGGTTATCGTTCGATTTTCGTCATGACCGACAAATGCAGTCAGGAAAAGGTTCGGTATTTGAAATCGCTCGGTTCGGATGTGATCGTCGTTCCGGCGGCGGCCAAAATGGATTCGCCGGATCATTACCTGAACACCGCCAAACGCATTGCGGCGGAAACGCCGAACGCGATTTTGACCAATCAATATGCAAATCCGGCCAACCCGGAAGTCCATTACCACACCACAGGCCCCGAAGTGTGGGAAGCGACCGAAGGCCGCATCACGCATTTCGTAGCCGGAATGGGAACCGGCGGCACAATCAGCGGAACCGGTCGTTATCTGAAAGAGAAAAATCCGGCCATCAAAGTCATAGGCGCAGACCCGTTCGGTTCGGCGATCAAGGGGTTCAAGGATTCAGGCAAGTTGATGGCGGCGTCGCCTTATCTGGTGGAAGGCATAGGCCAGGAAATCATCCCCGAAAACGTACAACTGAAATACATTGACGAAATCATCAACGTCACCGACCGCGATTCTTTCAACACGGCGCGACGGTTGGGGCGCGAAGAAGGCATTTTCTGCGGCGGCAGTTCGGGGACGATTGCCTGGGCGGCGTTGAAAGCGGCGGAATCGCTGACCGAAAACGACATTCTGGTTTTCATCATCTGCGACACAGGCGAACGTTATCTGTCGAAATTCCTTTCGGACGAATGGATGAAGGAAAAACGATTGCTCGGCGACGAACGCATGACCGTTGGTTTGCTGAACGATTTGAAATTGAACACAGGCAGGTTGCGGCTGATTTCCGTTTCGCCTTCGTCCACAGTCGGCGAAGCGCTGAATTTGATGAACGAACACGGATTGTCTCAACTGCCCGTCATCGAAGAAGGCAAATCCGTCGGCAGCGTTCGGGAAACGCGCATAGTCACGCAATTGCTGGACAACCGCGAATTGATCGAATCGCCGGTGACGGCATTGATGGATGCTTCGTTCCCGGTGGTTGCCGAAACCGTCGAAGTGCAACGCGCCAAACAATACCTAAAAGAATCGCCGGCGATTCTGGTTGAAGAATACGGGCGCATCGTCGGCATCATCACGCGACACGACGTGCTGGACATAGAAGTTTGAAGAAACGACTAATTGCTGACGAAAAAGGCCGGACACAACGTCCGGCCTTTTCTTGTTCAAGGGCTGCTGGTTCTGAACAACAGCGCATTCCAAAGCATTTGTCGCCGGACTTTTGACGTGGCGATCAAGACAACCGCCGCCACCAGATACAACCCGCAGAAAATGTATCGGATTTCTTCCTGCGGGAAGAAAAACTGCGCAATGAACAGCCCCATCAGCAACAAGGCTTCCCAGACGGCGAAGCGAAAATCGGCAATGATAATTGCCGCAAACAGCGATTGCGCCGAAGTCAGCAGCAATTCCTCTTTCTGCCGATGATCCAGTTCCATTCCGGCCATTGATCCCGCTGAAATGGCATAGACCAGCGGAATTGCGCCAACCAGCAAAGTCCATTGATTGATCTTGGACGAAATCAGCGCGCCGATGCCGGTCGAACCTTTGCCTTTCAACGCGAAAATGATGGCGATGGCTCCTTCCGGCGATTCCGATGCCAGCGGCGCCAGCCATTGCACAAGCAAGAATTTGTCCATGCCATATCGCTCGCCAGTGGAAATCAGGCCTTCGGCAAACGGTTCCGCCGACAGCCAGATGGCGTATCCGGCAAAAGCGAACATCAACAACACGACCGTTCTACGTGCCCCATTGCCGAGCTTTTGATCCAGAAACCCGGCGACGCCGTCCAAATCTTCGTCATGTTTTTCGCCGCGCGCCGCACGAGCGGCGTAATACAGGAACATGGCGAAAAACAGCACGCAATCCATCAACGACAATGTGCCTTTCAGCGGCAGAATCAACGAATACACCGTCGCCAGCAGCAACAGACTCAGTTCCAGACTTTGAGATTTGTCCAGTTGGATTTCTTTCTGTTTGTGTTTGAAATAATAGACGATGGCGACCAGCGACCAGCCAATGCCTATGATGACGCGATTGGCTCCGGTCATGTTGGCCACGGCGTAAGCCTTGTATTCGGGTTTTGTGCCCGCTTCCCAGGCGAAATGCAGGTCAACCGCATATTCGGGCAACACGCTGATCAACGCCAACGCTATCAACGCCAACGAACGCGGAATATCGCGTTCGGCAAGTTCCGCGCCCCAGCTTAAGATGAACGCCGCGCCGATAATCGCCACTCCGGAAAGAATCGAAACCATGCTGGGATTGGTTTGAGCCAGATGATGACCGTCACCTCCCAACGCCAACACCAGCCACGGCACGGTCAGAGCGCCTGCAAAAATAAGCCAAATTAGTTGTTTCATTTAAGTCGTAAAATTGGTTTATAAAAATAGGATTGATTAAATGGTTTGTAACCGATGGTTTATTCGCCCATCGCCTTGATGACCAGCCGTTTGCGCCGTTGACCATCGAATTCGGCGTAAAAGACCTGTTGCCAGGTTCCCAAATCCAAACGGCCATTCGTGATCGGCAAGATGACTTGATGATGCATCAGCAGATTTTTCAGATGAGCGTCGCCATTGTCTTCGCCGGTTTGGTGATGACGGTAATCCGGGCGCATCGGAGCCAGGTGTTCCAGCCATTCGTCAATGTCGGCGATCAAACCGTCTTCGGCGTCGTTGACATAAACAGCGGCGGTAATGTGCATTGCCGAGACCAGAACCATGCCTTCCTTGATGCCGCTGTCGGCTACAGCCTGAGCGACTTCATCCGTGATGTTGATGTACTCACGACGGTTTTTCGTGTGGAAGACCAGATACTTCGTCAGAGATTTCATGCCAAACAACCTTCCGTAAAAGATACAGACGAAAAATAAGAGGGCGGATTATGTCCGACTGCCGGGCGAAGGGCAAAGCCGGACAGCGGCGTTTGGTCAGTTCCCGCCCGGTGGCTATAATCCGGCTTACTTCAAAATCGGAAAACCATTAGTCAATCGCAGGAGAAGCAATGCCCAAAATCGCTGACATCGAATATACGCCCAATCCCAACGCCGTGAAGTTCATTTTGAAAGAACCGGTGACCATCGGTTCGTCGCGTTCGTTCCAAACCGCCGAAGCCGCAGTGGCCGATCCGCTGGCCGATTCGTTGTTCAAAGTCGGCAACGTCACATCGGTGTTTTACATGGATCGGTTCGTCACCGTAAACAAGGAAGACGATGTCAGTTGGGAAGACATGCTGAGAAAACTGGCCGAACCGATTCGGTCGGCTCCGTCGGCGACGGAAGCCGCCGCGCAAGCGCCGAAAGCCCCGGCATTCACGCCCGGCGAAGACCCTGTGCTCGACAAAATCAATCAGGTGTTGGACGAAAAGATTCGCCCCGGTTTGGCTGGCGACGGAGGCGGACTGGAAATCATAGGCTTCCACGACAAAAAATTGATGATCAGTTATCAAGGCGCCTGTGGCAGTTGTCCCAGTTCCATCGGCGGCACGTTGATGGCCATCGAACACATGCTGAAAGAAGACGTTGATCCTGAGATTGAAGTGATTTCCGTCTGAAAATCAAAAATCAAAAGGCAAATATCAAAAAGCAAAAAGTGGTTCTGAACTTTTGACTTTTGATATTTGCCTTTTGATTTTTGATTTCTTTCTACGCCGGCAACAAAACGCTCACCTTGGTTCCTCGTCCTTCTTCGCTTTCGATCTCGATCCTGCCGCCATGTTTTTTGATGATTTCCTGGGTAATCATCATGCCCAAGCCCGTCCCGTTCTTTTTGGTTGTATAAAACGCTTCGAAGATTCGCGTTCTGGTTTCTTCCGACATTCCCGCTCCAAAATCCACGACACTGACGCCCAATGCCCCGTGCTGTCCGTTGAATTCCGAAAACCTGCTGGCTTCGGCAGGCGGAACAAAGAAGGTTTGCAGCACGACACGGCTGCTTTGCGGTGACGCTTCCACAGCGTTGATCAACAGGTTCAGGAAGACTTTGCGAAGCTGTTGCGGGTCGAATTGCCCTGTCTGCAAATTGGCGGTGTATTGGCGAACGATTTCGATGCGCGTGCGATCCAGTTTGTCGCTGGCCAGTTCGACCACTTCATCCAGCAATTTGTTCAGATCGGTCGGTTTGCGTTCAGGGTCGCGCGGGCGAGTCAGATAGCGCAAATCAGTGACGATGGTGGACAGATGATCCGCGCCGCGTTTCAACCGGGCGACCGATTGTTTCAAATCGTCGTTGTCGTCGCTGACCTGCATGTCCAGCAAATCAATGTTCAATTTGACGGCGCCAATCGGGTTGTAGAGTTCGTGGGCGACTTGCGCCGTAATTTGGCCAACGGCGCTGAGCGTTCGGTTGCGGCGAAGTTCTTCGCGGTTGTGTTCTTCTTCGGTCACGTCCACCAGAACGACGACTCGTCCGCGAGTTTCGCGGTCAATCGTCAACGGCGAAACATAAACGTCCAGCAACCGCGATTCGGCAGGAAAACCCTGGCTTTGACGCATGACACGTTTGGTTTTGACCTTGATGCGTTCGCGGTGGGTGGAGTTTTTGTCGGAACGTTGCAGAACGTTTCGGATGAACAGCGCCACTTCGGGCAGATGCGCCAACGCGCCGCGATAATCCTGCAACAGCAATTCGGCAGGCGTCAGATGATACCGTTTGAAAAAGGCCTGGTTGACGGTCAGCAATTCGCCGTTTTCCGCCATGACCAGAATGTCGTTTGATTGGCTGTCGAACACCGACCGAGCAAAATCCTGGGCATCCATGGCCGAACGGCTTGCCCGCCGCAATTCCAGAAACTGTTTGCGCGTGAAGATGAACACCGCCACTGCCACAATCACACCGAGAAAAAATGCCGTCCATCGCATGTTGCTGACTTCGGCGGCGGCAATGCTCTGTTTACTGGCGATGTTTTTCAGGATTTCGGCGCGGTCGCTGATTATCGCATTCCGCAATCGCGTGACGGCTTCGTCCAATCGTCCGCGCGCCGTGATGAACGCATTCTGGTTGAAATTCACCTGTCCGGTCGCAGGTAAGGCGGCAGCGTTGGGACTCGATCTTCGTTCGTCCAGCGCCACCAAAACTTCGATGGACGCTAAAAACTCCGGCGCAGCGGCTTCGACTTCGCGCCAGGCAATCAATTCAGGTTGAGTAATGGTTTGTTGTCGCGCGCGTTCCTCCCAAAGCGTTTTGCAATCGTCCAGCGTCTTGCTGAAACTCTGTTTGGCTTCATACAGCGACACACCGAATGGCGCTACAGGAACCGGCAAATTGCGCGTCGGACGAACCAGCTTGGCCTGCGCCACGACGTTGACTTCTTCTTCCCGAATCCGCACGGCCATCGTCAACCGGTTCTGGTAATCCAGCGAAATATCGCTGGCCATGATGCTGATGGCCTGCAATTCCGCCACGCTGCGACTGCCAATCAACCAGATCAGCGTCAACAAAAATATAAATCCCGCCGTCAGCGCCGAAAAGCTCAGCGCCAGCTTCGGTTGATCCGCTTTGAAGTTCGAACTGTTCATCATGACCAGAAATTCACCGAGCCGTAGCCTGTCGGTGGTGATGTCGCCGCTTGCATTCGTACAGCCGTTCGTCGGCCAGCGCGATTAACTGCGCTACGTTGTTGATCTCAACCGTCAGATCAGCGATTCCCCAACTGAGGCTGACGCCGCCTGTTTCGTCGTCAATGATTTGCAGCCGAAGTTGCAATCGTTGCAAGACGTTTTCAATCGCCGCCCCCGAAGTTTCGGGACAGATGGCGACGAATTCGTCTCCGCCATAACGAAACACGCCGTCGCTCTGGCGAAACGACGATTGCAGAGCGCGCGCAACGGCAATCAGAACTCTGTCGCCCGCCGGATGCCCCAACCGATCATTCACCGCTTTGAAACCGTCCACATCGAACATGACCAGCGCCAGTTCGCGCCCGTGACGCCGCGCGCGCAGAAATTCTTGGTTTAATCGCGCGTCAAACGCAGCGCGATTCTGCAATCCGGTCAGCGGATCGTGGCGAGCCAGTTCCAACAACGCTTTGAATCGCCGCTCGTACCATTGCTGCACGGCCCGGCGAAGCTGTTCGTCCAATGCCGAATGCAACGCGGATTGCAGCGCGACCAATTGTTCTTTGCTGAACTCTTCAGCCCGGCGATGCAACACGTTCTCAATCGTTTGCCGCAAATCGCCGACCGCCGACCAAGTGGCTTCCGGGTTGGCGTCATGTTGCTGAGCCAGACAATCGGCAGCCAGGCGCGACATCCGGTCGCGCTCCTGTGCCAGAATTTGAGCAAATGAAACATTCACAATTGATGGAATCCTGCGAAGAACCGGCAAATTGGATTTTGACGGGCGCGGTCATTATAGTCCGACCGCCGCGTTCTGCGGCAACCACACTGACTTGCGGAGGAATTGTTGATGAGCAAACGATACGACGTGGCTGTCATCGGCGCGGGCGTGTTTGGTTCGTGGACGGCTTATTGGCTGCAACGCGCCGGATTGTGTGTCGCGCTGATTGACGCTTACGGCGCGGCCAACAGCCGTTCCAGTTCGGGCGGAGAATCGCGCATCATTCGCATGGGATACGGCGCAGAAGAGATTTACACGCGCTGGTCGTTTCGTTCGCTGGGGCTGTGGCGACAATTGTTTGACGAAACCGGCAAACCCGAATTGTTCCAGCCGACCGGCGTGTTGTGGATGGCGCGCGAAAACGATCCGTACACGATTGCCACTTTGCAAACGCTGCGAAAGGTCGGCGTTCGCTTTGAAGAATTGCAGCGCGACGAACTCGAACGCCGCTATCCGCAAATCCAATTTGGCGAAGTCAACTGGGCGATTTACGAACCGGACAGCGGCGCATTGCTGGCGCGCAGAGCCGTGCAAGCCGTCGTTGCGGATTTCTCCCGCAAAGGCGGCGACGTTTTCGTCGCTTCAGTGTTGTCGCCCAATGGCTCAGCGCCGCTGCGTTCGCTGACGACTACAACCAGGGAAGAAATCCTTGCCGACCGATTTGTCTTCGCGTGCGGAACATGGTTGCCGAAACTATTTCCTGATTTATTGACCGGAAAAATTCATCCCACGCGGCAGGAAGTTTTCTTTTTCGGCGCCCCCGCCGGAGACAACCGCTTTGCTTCGCCCGCGATGCCAACCTGGATTGATTTCGGCGCGGAGTATTACGGCTTGCCCGATCTGGAACAACGCGGATTCAAAGTCGCTCTGGACAGGCACGGCGTCGAAATTGATCCCGACAACGCCGAACGAACGATCACCCCTGAGTTGTTGAATGAAGTTCGCCGATTCCTGGCCGAGCGATTTCCGGCGATGAAAGACGCTCCGCTGATTGAATCGCGCGTTTGCCAGTATGAAAACACATCGAACGGCGATTTCCTGATTGATCGGCATCCTGAGTGGGACAATCTCTGGCTGGTTGGCGGAGGTTCCGGGCACGGGTTCAAACACGGCCCTGCGCTGGGCGAATATGCCTCTGCCCAAATTATCGCAGGCGGAAAAATCGAAACTCGCTTTTCGCTGGCGACCAAAGAATCCGCGCGAAAACGGTCTGTGTTTTGAGCAGGTTGAATCTCAGAACGGAATCGAATCGTCGAGTTCTTCTTCGTCGTCCGACTTTGATTTTTCGGTTTGAACATCTGGTTCGTTTGTCTGGCTGCTGTTGGAGTCAAACGGAATGACTTTGATTTCGCCTCGTTCGCGCAACAACAATTCGACCTTGCGTTCGGCGTCCTGAAGTTGCGACTGGCATCGCCGCGCCAACGCCACGCCGTCTTCAAACAATTCCAACGAGCGCTCCAGCGGCAATTCACCAGATTCCAGTTGCGCGACTATCTGCTCCAACGAAGAAAGCGACGCTTCAAAACTCGGTTCTTTGTCTTTTGTCTTGGCCATAACCTTTCACATTTCATCAATCAGGATTTTGATTCAGTCACACGGCAACCGATTTCGCCGTCTTCAAACCGCAACTGCAAATGCTGCCCTTCGCTCAGCCCAGCCGCTCGCGCAACCAGCTTGCCCGCGTCGTCTTTTACCAACACATATCCACGCCCCAGCACAGACAGCGGAGACAGTACATCCAGCTTGCCTGCGGTCAGCATCAACCGATGCCAGCGATTTTCCATCGAACGGCGCAATGCTGCATTGAGCCGCTGTTCCAGATGGTCAACCGCTGCCGTTTTGATCGCCAGCGGCGCGCGCAGGTCTGTCGCCGCCAAACGTGTTTGCGCTTCGTGCAGACGTTGCCGCGTTTTATGCAATCCGGTTCTCAGCGATTCGCTGATGCGCGCTTCCAGTTCCCTGCACCGCGCCGCCGTCGAAACAATCGCATTGACCGTCGTCGCAAAACCGCGACTTTCCACCAGATCGCGCAATTCCGAACGCCGCCGCAACAGGTAATAGTTGATCGCACGCTGCAAACTCGCCTGCAAAGATTCAATGCGCGCCGCCATTTCGCTGGCTTCGCGCGTCACCAATTCCGCCGCCGCAGAAGGCGTTGGCGCGCGCAAATCCGCCACCAGATCGGCAATGGTGAAATCGGTTTCGTGGCCTACGGCGGAAACCACAGGAATTTTGGAATCGAAAATGGCGCGCGCCACCTGCTCTTCGTTGAACGCCCACAAATCTTCCATCGAACCGCCGCCGCGTCCGATGATGATGACGTCAACGCTCTGGCCGGATTTTTCAGAATGCAGGTTCAGCAATCGAATGGCGTCGGCGATTTCGTGAGCCGCGCCTGTGCCTTGCACCTTGACCGGCGTGACCAGCACGTGAACGCCGCGGTTGCGCCGTTCCAGAATGCGCAGCATGTCCTGCAACGCAGCGCCTACAGGCGAAGTCACAATGCCAATCCGGCGCGGCAACATCGGCAACGGACGTTTGCGCTCTTCGTTGAACAATCCTTCCGCCGCCAGGCGTTTGACCTGCTGTTCAAACGCCAGTTGTAACGCGCCCACGCCGACCGGTTCCATCGTTTCGACCACGATCTGGTATTCGCCGCGCGGTTCGTACACCGTCAGCCGTCCTCGAACGCGAACTTCCAGGCCGTTTTCCGGTTCGAAGCGCATCAAACGATTCCACTGGCGAAAGAACACTCCGCGAATCTGCGCGTCGGCGTCTTTCAACGTGAAATACCAGTGGCCGGAGTGATGATTTTTGTAATTGGAAATTTCGCCCTGAACGTTGAGCGCAAAGAATTCGCTTTCCAGATGATCCTTGATGCGTTCGGTCAGATCGCCGACCGACAACACTTCGTCTTCGGCAAACAGCGCGGCCATCATTTTTGAAGCGGCATCGTTCATCTTCGGTTGGAACGCTCGCGCCCACGCGAGCAAATGTTTTCTAAGGTCTTTTGCCCGCGAGGGCGCGGGCGTTCCCGGTCAAGCTACGGTGTCGGGATTTTGCGGAGTCAACAGTTTCAATGCGCGCGCGGCGTGGCCGATGGCGATGACTATGTCGCTGACGAACTTTTCGCCGAGCGTATTTCGCATCATCGCCCAATCCAGCGATTGCAGTTTGACCAGATTGTCATAAAACACCTGTTCGGCTTCGCTGATGCGTCGTTGCTGATCGGCGGTGAAGCCGGTCAGTTTGTGCAGCTTGGCGTAATTGATCGCTTCAAAAGCGTGGCCGTAATGTTTGACCAGCGCGCGCACGCGGAAAGCTTCGACCTGTTCCGTCGGGACTTTTTGTCCGGCGGGATTGCGTTCCGCCGCTGCGTATTCGGCGTTGATCGCTTCGGCGTCGCCTTTCAACCGGAAGGTCAGCAAATCCAGCATGCGATTGACGCGGTCAGGCAAATTGTTGTTCGTGTATCCGTGTTTGACCAGCGACAAAAACCCATAAACCGAATGCAACCCGAAACAACTGTACTTTTTGATCGCTTCGCGGAAATTCGCCGGAGCGGCGCGTTCGGCTTTCAATTCGCGTTCGCCCAGCGCGCAGGTGGTTTCGTATTCGGCCAGGCTGCGGTCGGCTATGACGGGCAGATTCAACGCTTCGCCATAAGCGTTCGTCCAGTAAGCTTCGCCCGGTTTCATCAGGATCGAAAACGCTATCAATCCCCACGGCAGATGTTCGTGAACCAGTTCGCCTTTGCCGCCTGCCGGTTGGCCTTGCGGCTCCTTGTAATTCGAGTCGTAGCGAAATTCATCGGCGTCGAATTTGAACAAATCCAACGCATCGCAACGAAACAAAGCTTTGCCGCTTTCAGCCACATCGGCCAACGTATACCGCGTTGAACCAGCAATCACTGGTTGCTGCAAACTGATTCCGGCTTCCAGAAAGGTTTTGAGGAAACTGTTTTCGTGAACTTCGGCGTCGCGTTTGAAATACACGTACCGTTTGCCGTTGACCTCTTTGTCCGCTGCGTAACGCGAACACAGATGCTCGACGGCGCTGGAACCGTCGGCCAGCTTGAAGTTTTTGCCCAAGCCGCGCACGGCGTGAATCAATACCGAAGCGTTGCCGATTTCGCGCGCGCGTTGTTCCAGCATCTGATTCGCTGCCGCCAGCGCGCTTTCATACGAAGCCGGACGGACAAACCAGCCGAGTTTGTACCCGGCGGCTCCGGCTCCTGCCGCAACCAAAGCTCCGGCTCCGAGCAATAGAAATTTCCGGCGTCCGCTTTCCGGCGAAACCGCTTGTTTGCCGCCGGATTTTCGTTTGTCTTTTTGTCTGCTCATAAATTTTCGCCTTCGCCGCAATTGGAACGTTTGATGCGAAATTTGTCCAGCCAGCCGTGAAACAACAGATGCCGCCGATTGGACGTTTTTGCCCATTCCGACTCATCGAATATACTGCGTCTGGCAAACTTCCCTTTTTCAACTCGGAGATTTTTTGAATGAAACAAATCACTTTTGTTTTCGGTCTTGTGGTCGGTTTGGCCATGCTGGGCGCGGGCGCGTTCTGGATGGTTGATGAACCGGCTTCGGGCAATGCTCAAACTCAAAAAGTTATGAAATCCATCTACGACATTCCGCTCAAAACCATTGACGGCAAACCGACGACGCTCGGCGAGTACAAGGGAAAAGTCCTGCTGATCGTCAACGTCGCCAGCCAGTGCGGGTACACGCCGCAATACGAAGGCCTGCAAAAGATTTCCCAGCAATACCAGTCGCAAGGATTGGTCGTGCTCGGTTTCCCAGCCAACAACTTTGGCGGCCAGGAACCCGGCACCGAAGCAGAAATCAAAGAGTTCTGCTCCATGAAATACAACGTGACCTTCCCGATGTTCGCCAAACTGTCGGCCAAAGGGGCGGACATTCATCCGCTGTACAAATTCCTGACCGACAAGGAAACCAATCCGAACTTCGCTGGCGAGATCAAATGGAACTTCAACAAATTCCTGATTGATAAGAACGGCAATCCGATTGCGCGGTTCGATTCGGGCGACAAACCCGAAAGCCCGAAAGTCGTTCAGGCGATTGAACAGGCGTTGAAGTAACGCGGCGAAACACTTCAAAGCACCAGATCGGTTCTATGAAAGGGGCTGTCAAGGAAAACGCTTCCTTGACAGCCCCTTTCATAGAACCGATCCAAGCTGTTGAACAGGCGTAGGAAATCCAGCGGGCTGCGAACTCCCAAGCCGCCTCGATTCAAAACGTGGGTGTAAATCATCGTCGTGCTGACGTCTTCGTGGCCGAGCAGTTCTTGGACGGTGCGGATGTCGTAACCGGATTCCAGCAAATGAGTGGCGAAGCTGTGGCGCAATGTGTGGCAGCTTCCGTGTTTGGTGACGCCAGCCTTTCGCATCGCTTCTTTCATCACTTTCTGCAAAACGGATTGATCCAGGTGATGCCTTCTTTCGATGCCTGAACGCGGATCAATCGAACGCTTTGGAGCGACGAAAACGTATTGCCACTTCCATTCTTTTTCTGCCTGCGGGTATTTCTTGGCTAAAGCAAACGGCAATTCGACATTGCCGAACCCTTCCAGCAGATCAACTTCGTGAGCCTGTTTGACCTTTTTTAGATGCTCGCGCAACGGCTCTTTCAAACTCAGCGGCAACATTGTCACTCGATCCTTGCTTCCTTTGCCTTCGCGGATGGTGATCTAAACAGAATTGAATGCAGCGCCTGATTTTGAGTCGAAGGCGCGACGTTGCGTTCCGTCACCAGATAAGCCAGGAAGGCGCGAATCTCTTCCGCTCCCATGTCTTTTGGATGGCGTTTGTTGTGAAATAGAATGAATCGTTTTGCCCAATCGGTGTAGGTTTGTTCTGTGCTGTAACTCAACCCGCGTAAACGAATCGTGGTACGCATTTGGTCAAGCAGTTTGGGCTTGGCAGGTTGTGAGTTGGTTGTCGGATTTGGCGGCTGGTATGAACTCATGCGGGCACCCTTTCATTGATTGATAAAAGATCGGTGAATTATTTGCGCTGTTTTCGGAGCAGGATTATACTCCGCGCCGTCTCACGCTCAAGCAATTACACAATCGGCTCACAAGTTTCTTCAAGCTTCATCAGGGAGACGCGCCATGCAAGCTCGGCGAACGTTGGTTCCAGGCCAAAAAGGCACCAAGAAATTCCTTGACCATTACGGCGAAAAACTGATTTGTGTCCGCTACCGCTACGACGAACAGCAGCGCAAGCGTGTCACGACCGTCGAAATCATCGTCGAGGAATCCGCTTGGATACCGCCTGTCAATCCCATTGTTGAACCAGTCGTCGTTGGCCTGCGCGTCGGCATTAACGAAGTCGCCGTCCAACGCCAAATCAAACAAGCTGGCGGAAAGTGGAATCGTCAACTTCAAGTGTGGGAAATCTTGTCTGACCAGGCAATCGCGCTTGGTTTCAAAGATCGAATTCAAAACCCGGAGGTGTCTACTAATAGACACCATTCGAAAACCAATATGCGGACGATGCAGGTGTCTAATACTAGACGCTAGTGTCTACTAATAGACACCGGTGTCTATTAGTAGACACCGCCACCGCCGTAGAATTCATGTTAGGCGGTATTTTGATTCGCGAGATTCGCCAAATGTGAACAGGAAAAATATGACAGTTCTCGATAATCAAATGTTTCAGTGGGGAGCAAAACTGCGAGATGATCTTAAGATTTCATCTGATGCAAGCAGAAGCCTTGCAACTACAATTTCCGCTGAAATAGCGGCTTTGCCATTTGATGCAAAGCAACGAATCATTGAGGCGACGCCTATTCCACTAAGCGACAGACTGGAAGAACTTCATGCTTTTCAAAATTGGATGGATTATGCCAGAAAAATAAAGGATAACCCTGCACTTATTAGAGCGCAGACTATTACACAGATATACATATGTTTTGTTTACTTAGGTGAGTCCTGGTTCAAAGTTATTCGAAAAGAATCCCCTATTGATTCCACAACAAAGAAATGTTGCAAATACTTAACCGAGAATCCAGTAAGAGCATTTCGAAATGCCATTGCTCATGCAAATTGGCGTTATAAATCTGATTTTTCGGGAATAGAGTACTGGGCTAGGAAAGGAAGTGATCCAAGCGAGCCATTATCACACTTTGAAGTTGCTGATAATGATTTATCTTTTTGGCAAATGCTCTCTAGGTGTACAGCATATGCTAGTATTTTAAGTCTCAAAGATTTGTAATGTTAAAGAGCTAGCACGATGAAAATCCGCCTAACCCGCGTTGCAGCGGAGCCGCCGCATCTGCTCGATAAAGCAGATGCGAAAGACGGCGGCCCGCTGAACTTATTCGTTGGGTGATAACCCCGAAAAGAAGGAATATCAATATGAAGCACTTACCCTCAAAGCACATTGCCTTTTTGATGCTCATAGGTTTGCTGTTTACTGCATGCAACGAGACAAGCACGAACAACAGCGCAAGTTCTGATACTTCAAGTAGCACTTCGACTCCAGAAGCACAAAAACCCGCAGCACCAGTTTCAGCGCCTTGGAGTGTGAGCTTGTCCTCTGAGGCAAAAGAGGTTGCTTCATTGCTTGACAAGGAAAGTTACAACGCAGCCGACACACTGTTAAACAAATACATTCAAAATAAGCCGAATGATGCGGGGCTTTACTGCCAATACGTGCGGTTTTTGATTAGCGCATACGACTTCTCTCAAGACCCATTTATCAGTAACCCCATTCGGACAGACGATAAATATAGGGTATTTGCCGTGGCACAACAGGCCGCCAAACTCGCTGTTGAATTTGACCCTGACGTCAAATCCTATCTGGCTGAAATAATCCTCAAAGAAATTTATGACGAGGTTTATGACCATGCTCAAAATAAGCAAGGATTTCTTAGTCCTAACACAGGCAGTAATGACAGAATTGATTTGGCTTGGGCTGCCATTGAATACGACCCAAAGGTCGCCAAGAAGTGGGCACCAAAATATGAAAGCCTTGTCCCTGTGTTTATCAACAAGGGAATGCCAGGTTCTGCCCTGTGGGTAGCAAATCTTGCCAGTGATTTAGGAACTGAGGCGCAAGGCGATATGGACTTTGAAAAAGCAACACAGGCTTTCAAAGCTACAATAGCGCGTGACAACTATGACCCAAAGTCTGTTGAGCCAGCAATTGACCGATACCTAAATGTTTTTGCGGATGACTGCAAAAGAGTCTTAAATAGTAACAACGCCAACTACATAGGTTTGCTCAAAACACTTCGGAGCAAGGGTATAAGTCTTGAGAAATTTGAGAAACAAGATTTGATTCCACCGTCAGTTAGAGGTGAGTAGTGTCGAGTTACGCTGGCAAAGTAAAGAAAACCAGATCGAGCGTTGCCCTATAACATCACCCAACATCTATTCAACCGGAGCGCGCGCAATCGGTCGCTCTGGTAGCTCCAATGGGCTTGCGCGCGCCCCGGTTAATGGGTTGTTCGGCAAGCTTTATTTGTTGAGCCTGCACGTTGGATGACGAAATTGTTGACTGCCACTTTGCCCAGCAATAAACTTGCAGCCAGAGGTTTTATTTATGGCAAGTACACAAGTCAGAATCAGCAGTGCGACACATCAAACGCTCCGTCACCTTTCGGCTGAAATTGGAGAGTCTATGCAAACCATCATCGAAGAGGCTATAGAGCAATATCAGCGACGCAGATTTCTGGAAGGGCTAAATCAAGACTTCAAGGCTTTGAAAGAAGACACGCAGGCTTGGCAAGAAGAACTGGCAGAACGCGCATTGTGGGACAATACTCTGCTTGATGGAGTAGAAACCAAATGAGCCAACCATTGCGAGGCGAGGTTTGGTTGACTACGCTTGACCCAACGGTCGGCAGAGAGCAAGCCGGAACAAGACCAGCTTTGATTATTTCCGACGATTTGTTTAACCAGAGCCACGCTGAGTTAATAGTGGTTCTTCCCATCACATCGAAAAGCAAGAACGTCCGCTCGCATGTTCCGGTTTTGCCTCCCGAAGGCGGGTTGCAAGTAGCGAGTTACATCAAATGCGAAGACGTTCGCTCGATCTCGATTCAACGGTTCGGGCGACGGCTTGGTAAAGTCTCAGCCAAGACGATGAGTGAAGTTGAACAACGGCTCCGCATAATTCTTTCCTTGTAAGTCACATTTGACGAAAAGCGGGAAATCATCATCGGGCCTTCAATAAACGGTCGGTTGTTGCTCGTTTGTTTTACCGAGCGCCCGAATGAGATCATTCGCATCATCAGTGCGCGATTCCCAACCAGGAAAGAACGGAAGAAATATGAAGAAAATATCGGTTTCTAGTTCACGCAAAACAGCGGCGCAGGACATGTTGCCAGAATATGATTTTGATTATAGCTAGGCGCGTCCAAATCGTTTTGCCGGAAAGATCAGCGAAGAGCGGCTGGTGGTGCTGCTCGACCCGGAGGTTTCGCAGGTCTTCACCACACCGGAAGCGGTCAACAAAGTTCTTCGCGCTTTGATAACGGCACTGCCAAACGTGACCAAAAAACAAGCTCGTCGCAAGCCAAGCCGCGCCTGACGTGGCGCAGCCAAGCATTTCTCAAAGAATCTACCTTACCGCCTCGGAAATTGGTCGGGGTTATCCGTAAACAGAGCATCCACGCCGAAGGTGAACAGGAACTGCGTCATTTCTTCTCGAACGTCTTTGTAGCGTCCAGTTGCGCCGGAGCGGAAAGTGTACGGCGTGACGGTCAGTCCGGCGGCGTGCGCCCAGGCGACCAGCTTCGGTTCGCGTTCGATCAAGCCTTTGTTCGGGCCGATGCCGTCGGCGAAGCCTTTGATGGTTTTCAGCCCGGCTTCAGTCAGCCATTTGCCCTGCGGGTCGGAGTGAATCAGAAACACCAGCGGCAATTTCAATTTGTGAACGTCGCGCAGTTTGCGCAGGCTGGCATCGCTGAACGATTGAATGACAACGGGAGTTTTGGCGTCGGCTCCGGGACGATCCAGTTTGTTTTTGCGCAACGATTCCACCAGCAGCTTTTCCATATCGAATCCGCGACGGCCATACACTTCGGGCGCTTTGGTTTCGGGATACAACCCGGCTTTGCCTCGCACAAAATCCACCGCTTCCTGCCACGTGGGAACGCGCTCACCTTTGAACTGTTCGCCTTTCCACGAACCGGCGTCCAGTCGTTTGATTTCCGCCAGAGTGAAATCCGAAACGTACCAATGCTTAGCCGCGACGGCGCCGGGTTGTTGATCTTCGCTGACATCTTGTTTGAATCGGTCGGGGAAGATGTCTTCAACGTTGGTGGTGCGTTCCAGCGTCAGGTCGTGAAGGCAAACCAGCACGCCGTCTTTGGTGATTTGCAAATCCTGCTCTACGAAATCTGCGCCTTGTTCGATGGCCAGTTTGTACGCGGCGATGGTGTGTTCCGGTGCATAACTGGAAGCTCCGCGATGAGCGACCAGAATCTTTTTGCCGGGTTGATTGGCTTGCGCGACGGCCAGCACAGCCAAAATGGAAACGACGACAACAAAGAAACGATGATTGAGTTTGAGCATGGTTTTCCTTTCGACGAATGATGAACTTCGAAAGCATGTTCCCGACTTCGATAAATTCGCAATCATGTACAGCTTAAATTGAAAAATTCCCGCGCGGCAAAATTTGCCGCTTGGACGAACGGATGTTTGTGCTATTGTTGGATTTGAACCCGAACAAAGCAAAATCGTGAAGAAAGAGCAGTATCCATGAACAACGGAATTGTTATTCGATTGGCGGGAATTCAACAGCCTGCCACCAGAATTCTTCATCAAGACGTTATCAGCATCGGCACGGCACCGGATTGCGATCTGGTCATTGACGCGGAGCGCGATTCACTGCCGCCGGAATCTGTCCTGTTGACGTTGCGGCAGCGCGATGGAGCGTACCGGTTGACGACGGTGGAACCGATGGCGGGCATCACGCGCGACGGCGAAGCCATCACTGTCGGCGAAGCCATACAGGACGGCGATACGTTTTATTTGGGCGCGACCGGCATTCGACTGCGCTTTTTCGCTCTTTCCGAAGAACCTTCTCTCACCGAATCGTTGAAGCTGGGAAGCGCAGTGTTGGCAACGGCGCAAACCGCCGCGCCGACAACCACGGAATCGGCTCGGCGTCGGCGATTGGTTCCGCGCACGGATGTCGCCATAGTGTTCATCAAACAATTGATGCGCGAACTGGTTGCCGAAATTCCGCGTCGCAAACTGTACGCCATCGCGGGCATAGCGTTGTTTTTCCTGCTGCTGATTATTTACTTCAACACGCTCAGTTTTCTGGAAGGCCGCCGGAGCAATCGCGCCATCAGCGAATTGAAAGAAACCACACGCAGTGACCTGGATCAAATCCGCGAAGACATACGACTGATGCGCGAACAGCAATTGGTGCTGCAAAGATCAATGGCGCTGCCGGAAACAGTGGTCAACACATACGGGCAAGGCGTGTGTCTGATTTATGGCGTGTACAGCTTCGTTGATCCGCGCGTTGGCCGCGAAGTGAAATTCAAAGAACCGAGCACGAATGAAAATCCAATCGGCCCGGACGGTAACGTCAGTTTGAGTGTGGACGGCAACGGGCGTGTTTACGAAGTTGAATTCATGGGCACGGGATTTCTGGCGGACAAAGGATTGATTCTGACCAATCGCCATGTCGTGCAGGCTTGGGAAGACGACGATCTGGCCAGTCTGATCCGCATGCGCGGTTTTCGTCCCAAGCTGAAAGATTTGCTTGCGTATTTTCCGCAAGCTCCGCAACCGTTTTCGCTGCGCCCGCTGGAAATGATGCAGGATCAGGATGTGGCGATTTGTTCGTTTGAACAGGGCGATGCGGATTTGCCGCCTTTGCCGTTGGACGATCAGGGCGAAAGCATAGCCAGCGGACAGGCGGTTGTGTTGCTCGGTTATCCCGCCGGGCTGGAAGGATTGAAAGCGCGCGTGGACAAAATCAATGGTTCAGGTTATCTGCGCATGGGCAATGTGCCTTATCGGGTTCAATTGAACGAACTGGCAGCCAACAACAAAATCCGGCCTCAATCCACGCAGGGTCACATCAGCGACGTCGCGCCACATCTGACTTACGACGCACGCACAGACGAAGGCGGTTCCGGCGGGCCTGTGTTTGGAGCGAACGGCAAAGTCATAGGCATCAACCAGGCCATCCTGCTCAATTCTTCAACCACGAATTTCGGCGTGCCGATTAGGTATGGCCTCGAACTGGTCAACAAATATAAACAAGCTGCGCCAATGCCTACGCCGGGCGCTTGAGGGAGTGAGGGACGGAGAGAAAGAGAGAGCGAGAGGCAACATTGAAAGCCGTCTTTCACCCCATCACCCCGTCCCCCCGTCTCCCTTTCCCCTTGTCATTCCCGCGCGCCAGTTTTCTCAGCTTCCACACTTTCAGCAAGTTCGATGGCGAAAAGCCTGCGCGGTTGAATTTTCGCAACAGATCAAACGGACGCCGCAGATAATTCCAGTACACATTGCTTTGTTGAGCCTTACCGTAAAGCTGTTCCATGTGCTGGCGTGGCGTGAACAGCAGCGAAAACAGATTGCCGAGTTTTGCTAAAGGATGGCGGCTGAAATCCAGATACTCGAACAATCGAGCGGCATCGGCCAGTGGCAAGGTTTCTTCGGCCAGTGAAGTTTCCAATACCAATCTGAATCGTTCGCTTTTGGCCGCTTCGTCCAATTCTTCCGACGAAGCTTCAGCCAGCAACATCACCAGTTCATTTGCCAGTCGCGCGGCTCCTCCAAACCCGAATTCGTCGGCTTGATGAATCATTTTTTCCCAGGCTTCACGCGATTCGGGAAAGGCTGCAAAAATGAAATGCAGATCGGCGATGGTTCGCAAAATGGCTTTGGTGGTTTGCAGATCAACCAGGGTGTGATGCACCAGATGAAATGCCAGATCGCCAGGCGCAGGCAGCAGCAACTCATCGCCGCCGACTGAAACCGTAACGGCTCGGTTGCGGACTTCATCGAACGTGAAATCGCGTTCGCGCTGTGTGAACTGAAAAGCACGGCGATGAAGCTCCAGAATCAACCCGCCGGGTGAGCGTCGCGGCCACAGATGATTGACCTCGTTCGCCAACCGTTGCCGAGTCGGAACCGAACGGCGTCCGGGCAAATCTTCGTAACCCAGCGCGGCGACGATTTCATCGGCTCGTTGTTGATCGTCGGGCGCAACCAGCAGATCAATGTCGAGCGCGGCTCTGAGTCCGGCTTGTGGGTAATAACCGCCAAGCATCAACGCCGCGCCTTTCAACGGAATGGCCGTGATGTTTTGGGCTTTCAGCGCCGTTATCAATCTTGAGGCTTCGCTTGTGTAAGCCAGGTGTCGCGCCGCCCAGGTCTGGCTGGTTACGCGCAACTGCTCGCGTTCGGCTTCAGGCAGTGAATCCAACTGTTCGGCTTTGGCAATATTGAACCGCAACAGGGAAGCGATGCTGTGAAATTCGGCTCGACGAATGACGTCTGGCCAGTCAATTGTTGACCAGTCCAGTTGCCGCAATCGCGCCACGCTGGCTGCGGTCGGCAGCAAACTGTTGAGCAGCAATTTGTCGGCGTCTTTCATCGGCAAGGTTGGGCGTTATCGCTACAGGTCTTCAGGTTTCAGGCCAGTTGTTTTTGATAAACGCGCCAGCATGCGAGGACCAATCTCTTCGCCATCGTGAAAAGCAAACACTACATCTGGCCAGCCGGGGCGCGAGAGCGTTCGATGTGATCCCGACTGACGCTTGACGCTCCAGCCAAGACGAAGCAGGGCTGCCAGAACCCTTTTTGCTTTTGTTGATGACCATTGGCTCATGCGGCAAGGAACGAAACGCTGACCAGTTCCGGCACGCTTTCGCCGTGCTCAATTCGCTCAGCCACCACGCGCAAAGCCAGTGCCTGAACACGCGCTGCAGCTTCTTCACGGGTTTGTCCATAAACAAGCACACCGGGCAGGTCAATCACTTCGGCCAACCAGCGACCATCTTCTTCCTGGTCGAATTCAATAGTAAAGTTCATGGATTACCTCAAAGCTCAAATAGTTTTATGCCAGCAACAGCCGGATTCTATCAAACGACGGCGACTTATCGGAACAACGACTTTACGTTCAAACTTCTATACCAACTGTGCGCATCAATTCCAGCGCGTTGCTGCGTTCGACGACGCCGGGGCGCATGCTGTAATCGAAAATCATCTTGCCGTTTTCCAGCCGGTCTTCAAAGTGAACGTTGCTGGCGCGTTCGTCCAGACTGTCGGCGATGCGCGTCAACGCCAGATCATGCGTCGTCACCAAACCAATGGCTCCGCGTTTGACCAGACTGCGAACGACGGCTTCGGCTCCTATGCGGCGGTCGTGCGAATTCGTGCCGCTCAGAATTTCGTCCAGCAAAAACAGCAGCGGCAATTGTTCGTTCGTCAGTTCGACGATCTGTTTCAGCCGCGTGATTTCGGCGTAAAACCGCGACGCGCCCGTTTGCAGCGAATCCAGAATGTGAATCGAAGCGCCGATGTTCAGCGGCGACACTCGCAAACGGTTTGCGCAAACGGGCGCTCCGGCCAGAGCCAGCACGACATTGACGCCCACGGTTCGCATCAACGTGCTTTTGCCCGACATGTTGGATCCGCTGACGATCAGCAGTTGATGTCGGCTGTCCAATCGCACGTCGTTGCGAATGCAGCGCGAAGCGGCAATCAGCGGATGCCCAATGGCTTCACCGTCAAAACAGGCTTCGGTTTCAATCAATTCGGGAAACGGATTGGCCGGGCGTTCGTAAGCAAAGCCGGCCAGCGAATTCAACGTTTCGATTTCGGCAACCGTGTCCAGCCATTCGCCGATGTGTGCGCCGGTGATTTGCCGCCAGCGTTCGATGGCGAAGGCAATTTGCGCGGGCAGCAACAGCAAAAACGCCAGTGGCGCAAAGAACTGGTTTTTCGTCCAACCCAGAATTTCAATCAGATTGCTCAGCCGCGCAATTTGTTTTGACGGCGGCAAACCTTCGGTGTCCAGTCGCGCGCGCAACGCCGCCAATCTTGGCGAAGCGAACGGTTCGCGTTCCAATCGCGCCAACACTTCTGCCAGCAAATTCAAATCGCGGCTCGGTCGTTCAACGGCGGAAATAATCGCGGCAGCCGATCTGCTGTATCGAGCATAAAAAAACAGTACGAAGGCAATTGCCGCCAGCGCGGGCAATCGCACACCGAACGTTATCCACACGACAATCGCCGCAATTGCCAGCAAACCTGTAATCGCCGTGAATGCCGCCAACACGCGAATCTGCTTCATCGAAAACACTGGAGCGGCATTTCCCCAAGCTTCGACTTCTTCGGTGTGAACGCCCGCGCGGATTTCCGCTCCGAGCAGCGCCAGGTCTTCGCGCAAATCCAACCGCGAACGCAATTCTTCGACTGCGGATTGCCGCGCGCGAATTTCAGCGACATCGGCTGGCGATTTCAGCCACGCGGCCAGCTTCGCTTCTCCGGCGCGAGTGCGCGCGGTCGAAAGCAATTCAAACAACGAGCCTTTGCCGAACAAATCCATGTCTTCGGCATAAGGGTGCAATTTGTCGGCAAACTGTTCGCCGGTTTCGCCCGTGCCTGCCCAGTTGTCGTCAATGCGCGCCAAACCGCGTTCGTAAAACTTCGCCGCGCGCGTCAGCCGCTCTATTTCGCCGAGCACGCGCTGGTGAATGACCATCAACACAATGAATGCGCTTGCGGGCAGTACCAGCCACCACCAGGAAAGGTGTCCGTCAAAGGCCATCACTCCCAGCACAGCAAAAACAGCAAACACGATTCGCCGCGCGATCCAGAGTTTGCGACTATGTTGTTGTTCGGCGTCCAGAGTTGCTTTTCGTGCGGCAAGCCGTTGTTCGTATTCGGTTCGTGGATTGTTCAATCGAGTTTCAATCTCCTGCTGGGTTTCATCGGGCTTAACAAGCCCGAAAACAAGAATACGGAACAAACGGAAATAACGGAACTGACGGAAATTTTTTGGTTCAAGCTTTCCGTTTGTTCCGTCTATTCCGTTTGTTCCGTAGTGTCGTCCGGTCCGATTCGCTAGCCGCTACTTCTTCGGCAAAGCGAACGCCACATAACTGCCGCCTGAAGCCGAGCCTTTGCCGCCGCCGCAGGCGATGACGATGAATTGGCGACCGCCGACTTCATACATTGCCGGAGTCGCATTGCCCGCCGCAGGCAGCAGCGTTTCCCAAAGCAACTTGCCGGTCAGTTTGTCGAAGACGCGAAATTTTTTGTCGAAGTTTGTCGCGGCGATAAAGAACAATCCGTTTTTCGTGACGATGCCACCGCCGTAATTTTCGCTGCCGGTGTTTTTCAAACCTTGAGCAGCCAATGCCGGATGTTCGCCGAATGGAATCTGCCAGACGATACGCCCGGCGTTCAGGTCAATCGCGTTCAACGTTCCCCAAGGCGGTGCGATGGCCGGATAACCTTCGTGATCCAGAAACTTGTTGTAACCGTCGAAGGTGTATTTTTGATCTATGCGCGAATCGGTTGTCGTGGCGGTCGTCGCAGTGTCTTTGCCGGTCATCACGTACAAGGCCATCGCCTGAATCGCTTCGTTGCCCAAGCGATTGAAACCCGGCATGCGACCTTGTCCGTTGCGAATGATGCCGCGCGCTTCTGATTCGTTCATCTTTTTGTTGAGTTCTTTCAGCGCGGGAAATTCCGGCGGCGAACCGCTGAAATCGCTCTTGTGGCAACTGGCGCAGTTTTCTTCGTACAAAGTTTTGCCGCTTGGCAAAGCTTTTGGTTTTGGCTTTTCGATGATTCTCAACACCCAGGCCATTTCGTTGGAGTTGACGTAAAACAATCCGGTTTCAGGATCAAACGCAGCACCGCCCCATTCGCCCGCGCCATCAAAGCCGGGAAAAACAATAGTGCCTTCGCGGCTGGGCGGATCGAACTGGCCGTTGCTGCGAAGCTTGCGGAATTTTTCCAGCGCGTATTGCCGGGCTTCAGGCGTGCGATTGGTCAGCAAATCTTCGGTTAAACGTTGCCGCGCAAACGGCGGTGGCAATACGGGCAGCGGCTGAGTTTCGGCCAGCTTTTCGCCTTCTATCGGCGAAGCCGGATATTTTTTGTACTCAATCGGGAAGAGAGCTTTGCCGGTCGCGCGCTCGAACAAATACACGTGGCCGGATTTGGTCATTTGCGCAACGGCGTCTACGGTTCGACCGTTTCGTTTCACTGTGACCAGTTGCGGCGCGCTGGGAAAGTCTCTATCCCAAACGTCGTGTTTGACTGCCTGGAAATGCCAGATGCGCTTGCCCGTGTTGGCGTCCAGACAGAGCAGCGTATTGGCGAACAAATTGTCGCCGGGCCGATTGCCTCCATAAAAATCGAAGGCCGCCGATCCCGTTGGCACAAACGCCAAACCGCGGCGCTGATCCACCACCAATCCCGGCCAGTTGTTGGCGCTGCCCAAAAACTCACGCGCATTCGGCGGCCAGGTGTCTGCGCCGAATTCGCCCGCAGCCGGAATGGTGCGAAAGCTCCAGCGTTGTTTGCCGGTTCGCAAATCAAAGGCGCGAATGTCACCCGGCGCCGCTGGCAAACCTTCGCTGGTCATGCTGCCGCAGATGAGCATGTCTTTGTAAACCACGCCGGGCGTAGTCAGTGTCACGGTCAAACCGGTCACCGATTCGCGCCCCAGCCCTTGTCGCAAATCAAGTGCGCCGTTTTCGCCAAAGCCTGTCGCCGGTTTGCCGGTTTTGGCGTCCAGCGAAATCAGCGAGTTGCGAAAGCCGAAATACAAGCGGCTGATCTTGCCGTCCGACCAATAAGTCACGCCGCGATTGCGCATCTTGCCGGTGACGCGCCTGCCTTCGTTCGGATCGAAGTTCCAGATTTGTTTTCCGGTCGCGGCGTCCAATGCGACCACGCGCAGTTTGGGCGTAGTCGCGTACAGCACGCCGTCAACGACAATCGGATTGCACTGGATTTCAGAGCCGTCGAATTCGTCGCCGCTGTCGAATTGCCAGGCGATTTGAAGCTGGCTGACGTTGTCGCGCGTGATTTGCGACAGCGTCGAATAATGTATGTTTTCTTCGCCGCCGCCGAACTGCGTCCAGCCGGTGTAATTCTTTTTGACTTGTGCCTGCGAGCTGAAGGCGAACATCGCTGCCGCCAGCGCCAGGCCAATTGCAATTCCGGTTTTCAGAGTTTTCATGTTTGCCGTCCGGGAAGTGAAATGTGTGATGGGCGCAGACTGTAGTGGTGGGTTGGCCGGATTTCAAGCTGGCTGAGGATTGGCAGTTTTCTTATTCGTCGCGGTACTGGTTGGCCAATAAAGCTCGCGGGATGAATGTCAGGAAGTCGGAGATGATTTGAGGCAACTGGCGAAAATCGTCAAGCAAGCTTTGTCGGCCATCACCGACGATGAAGGCTCCGCGCTGCATGGCGAACAAGTTGAACACTGCCGACAGCATGGAAAAGACAACTGAAGCAATGATGCTGGTGGTCAGTTTTTTTGTTCCGCTCGACCAATGCAGCAAAAACTCCAACGAATGATTGATCGTTGGCATGACGATCATCATCATCGCCGTGGCCAGCCAGGCCGGGCGCGCTTTGCGAAAGGCTTCCGTCGCCGAACCGTAAAAGCCGGCAACCGTAATGTAAAACGCCGCCTCGATGCTCATAGCGCCGATGGCTGCCGAAACTCCCGCACTCAGGTTGGCGAAGAAAAACAACGCGCCGCGCGTCAACGCGCTCAACACCGCTGATTTCCAATTCCAGCGGTGAACCAGCGTTTGAATCGGGTGGCGAAGCAGGTTCAATGCTGCTTCGCCGACGGTAAATGAATTAGATTCTCGATTAACTGATTGCATCCTGCCTCGCTGATGACGTAGGCAAGGGTTGGCGTACGGCTCGTTCTGCCGCTGCGCGTTGTAAGCAAAGTTCATAAGCCTGCCAGACAGTTTCAAAAACGTTGTCCCAAGAAGCCTGATTCGCCAAATCGCGTGCTGCTTCGCGCATTTGCGCATGAAGTTCCGATTGCGAGATCAAACTCAGCGTGGCTTTTAGAAACTCGTAATTGCTTCGCGCCACCAAACCCGTTTTTCCGTCACGAATGATGAATTTCGGGCCGCCCTGATCGCTGACGATGGCGGGCACGCCTGAAGCCTGCGCTTCCAGCACGACGTTGCCGAAAGTGTCAGTGCGCGAAGGAAAGATGAATAAATCGAGATTTGCGTAAGCGCGCGCCAACGCCTCGCCCTTCAACACACCGGCAAAGCTGGCAGTTTGCATTTGCTGTTCCAACCAAGCGCGTTCGCTGCCTGTGCCGACAATGACGAAGCGAAAATCTTTGACACCCGCCGACAACAATCCTTTTTCCAGGTCGGCCAACATCCGCACATTCTTTTCCGGCGTCAGCCGTCCGACGTAGCCAATGGTGAAAAGCCCGCCTGTTCGCTCGCGTTTAGTGGGAGAAAACAAATTGGTGTCCACTCCGCGACGCATCATGAACACCGGACGGTTTGTGTTTTGCGCCAGCATTTCGCCAAGTTCTTCGTTCGGCGCCAGGAAAACTTTTCCGAGTTTGTAAAACAGCAGCGTCAATTTCAGGCTCAGTTGTTCGGCGCTGCCTGCCAGCGAAAACCGTCGAACGTCAGGAAGAAACGGCAGCAATTGTTCCAGTCGCTGTTTGGCGTATTCGTGAACGTTGGTGTGCCAGGACATGACTATTGGCAGTTTCAATCGCCGCGCAATGAACAGCCCCAGCAGGCCGATGTCGCTCGGCCCGGTGATGTGAATAACATCCGGGTTGAATTCGCGTACAAGTTTCAATGCGCGCCGCGCGTGTCGCATCATCAACAAATCAAAGCGCAGATCGGCGTCCAGCCCGAAGCCGAATCGTGTTCGAGGCAGCGCCAGCTTCATCAAACTGCCTTCTTCAGAAACCGTCACCCCTTCGCCATCAGCGGCGTGAACGCACAAAAACGGCAATTCGCGTTTGCGGGCAAACGCGGCCAGCATCCGGCTGGTGTGCGCCACGCCGTTGACTTCGGTGTAAGAATCCGTAAAAAAAGCGATTCTCAAATCAGTTTTCATAACCCATCCTTTCCGCCGCAACTTCGACGGCGACTTTTTCTCCTGCAAGCGCCATTCTCAAAGCGGGCTGCAATTGGCTTCCCAGCATTCGCAGCATCCACAAACTGGCGCGCACCCACGAAGGGCCGCCATTCGGCCAATGTTTGCTCAGCGAACAACTGCCGCATCCATCGCCTATGTCAACAAAAACCCGGTCGTGCCATCGTTCCTGCCCCAGCGGATGATTCGCATAATTTCGCAACACGTCCGCTGCGACCTGAATCGTTCGCGCCACCATGGATTGCTCGTATTCGGGCATCAGCAAAACTTCGCTGTGATTGTCTTCGCGGATTTCTGCGACAAATTCCTTGAACGAAGTCGCGCGCGTCAGATTCAGCAACGTGTTTGCCTGGCGTCCGTGCCGGTCGCCGCCGGTCACCACCGGAATCGCCCAATCTTCGGCCAAGCGCATCGTTGCCTTATTTTCGCGCCACGAACGAAATCCATTGATTTCAAACGCGTGAATGTGTTGGCGATGTTCTTGCAGAAACGCTTTCAGGCAGGTTTGATGGCGGTCTGCGCCTATGAATTCGATGTCCCACAACGGATGATTGAGCACGACCAGCGTTTCCGGCGCTTCGTTCAACAAGACCAGCAAATCCTCCAGCGACATGGCGTCGTCTGTCTGGTCGCTGTATTTCATCAACTCGCGGTAAATTTCGTTGGAGAATTTCTGCGGCAGATTGTGAACTCCGACGTGAAAGAATCCTTCGCCGTAAGGCACAGTCCATTCCAGCGAAATCGGAATGCGACGACCGGAATCAATCACCTGCAATCGGGAACTGGCTTCGATGTCGTCGTGGTCAGTGATCGAAACAAACGCGGGCAATCCCAGCCGCGATTCGATTTGAATGGTTTCAATTTCCAACACCTGGCGCGGCGACACCGGCGGCGTCCAATGCGCTTTGGCAAAGTCCACCGTTCGGCCATGCATGGTCAGGTAACGATCCATTTCGGTTTTGAACAGATTGGCGACAACCGGAACCATCCCGGCGTAATGAGGAATGAAAGTCAGCAACTCTTTGGAAAAGCTGGTGTGGCAATGCAATGACGCGGCGGCTCGATACCCTCGTAAAGCGGAAAACAGCCCTTTGCCCGCATGTTGGTACACGTGCATCAGCGTTTTGGCGTGCTTCATGTATTGTCCTCCTGAGTTTGTGAGTCGGGTGTTGCGGGCGCAAAAGCAAGCTGAAGACTAGACGAGGCGTGTAACGCAGAGTTCAAGACAAAACTAAATTCTTGTCAGAGGCGAGATAAATCATCGTTAAGCGGCAGGTTTTACGAAGGCTTAAGATAAGGCTGATATGGCTTTAACAACGATTCTCAGTAGATCACAAAAGCAAACGTCACCCAAAAGAGATGGGCGCACCTGAGATCGAAGCATTTTTAACGCATCTTTGTTACGGTAGAAAGCGATGAAAGAAGCGATGAGAAAGGCTGGCATCACCAAGCACGGAAGCTGCCATACGCTACGCCACAGCTTTGCCACTCATTGGCTGGAATCCGGCTAAGACATTCGTACCGTCTGGAAACCGCTCGGTCACGAAGACCTTGTCACGACGATGATTACATTCACGTTTTGAACCGAGGCGGCTTGGGAGTTCGCAACCCGCAGGACTTTTCTTTTGTTTGTTCAGCAGCTTAAACAGTCAGATTCAATCCGCATTTACTCAAAACTTCACTCGAAATAATGGTTTCGTTGCGTTCGGCTCCGGTGGAAATAAACGCGAAAGGAGCGCCCGAAACTTCAGACAATCGCACGAGGTATTGTTTGGCGCGTTCGGGCAGTTCGTCGAAGTTCGAGATGCCTACGGTTTTGGATAACCAGCCGGGCATGGTTTCGTACACCGGTTCGGCAGAGTTCATCTGGTCGGCGTCGTAAGGTATCTGCTCAGTTACCTGGCCGTTGATTTTGTACGCCACACAGATTTTCAGTTCGTCCAGATCATCCAGCACGTCCAGTTTGGTCAGCGCCAGCGCGTCCAATCCGTTGACCATCACCGCATACCGAGCGACGACGGCGTCGAACCATCCGGTGCGACGCGGGCGTCCGGTCGAAGCGCCATATTCGCCGCCTTTGGCGCGGATGGCTTCGCCCAGCGCGTCGTTCAGTTCCGTCGGAAACGGGCCGCCGCCTACGCGCGTGGTGTAAGCCTTGATGACTCCGATGGTGGCGTTGATGGCCGAAGGCGGAATGCCCGCTCCCGTGCAGGCTCCGCCGACCGAAGAGTTGGACGAAGTAACAAACGGATAAGTCCCATGGTCAATGTCCAGCATGGTGGCTTGCGCGCCTTCGAGTAACAGGGACTTACCTTGCCTGGTAGCTTGATTCAGAAAATAGGTAGTGTCGGTGACGTGCGGAGCGAGCAATTCGCTCCAACGCAATCCGTCCGCGACCAACTGCTTTTCGTCAATCAAATCGCTGCCAAACATGGCCAGCAATCGGTTGGCTTGTTTGGCGTTGTGAGCCAGTTTTTCGACCAGTCCGGCGGCGGCGGTCAGGTCGCCCGCGCGAATGCCTCGCCGAGCCATTTTTTCTTCGTAAGCCGGGCCGATGCCGCGCATGGTTGTGCCGACGGCGTTGCCTCCGCGATTGGCTTCGATGGCGCGATCCAGGGCGATGTGATGCGGCAGAATCAAATGCGCACGATTGCTGATGAGCAGATTTGTCGCGTTGACTTCAATGCCTTTGGCGCGAAGCTCGTCAATTTCGGTCAGCAGCGCGCCGGGATGAACGACGACTCCGTTGCCGATGACGCAGGTTTTGCCGGGATGCGTAATGCCTGAAGGAATCAGGTGCAGGACAAATTTCTGGTCTTCGCCGTTGCGGCGAATGATGACGGTGTGGCCTGCATTGTGGCCGCCTTGATAACGGGCAACGATGTCGAAATGCGGCGCAATCAGGTCAACGATCTTGCCTTTGCCTTCGTCTCCCCACTGCGCTCCGATGATTGCTAAGTTCATGTGATTGGTAACCGATGTTATGAGATTATGTTTTTACGCCGACCGATGTGAAGAATAGTGACTGATTGGTTGTTATCGTCTACTTCGTACACGACTCTGTAATTCCCTGCTCGTATGTGCCAACCGTCTCGCCCAACGACCCGAAGACAACCCGCCGGACGAGGTTCCAGGCCAAGATTGACGATGACATCACGCACCGTTTCGTAATCGTTTCCGGGCAACTGACCAAACTCGTTCAGAGCACGGCTGGGAAACAAGATTCGATAGCTCATTTGCGATTGCTTTCGATTCTTTCAATGGCTTCTTCATATGTGATGACAGCGCCGCCAGAAGCTTTCGCTTCGTCATAAGCGCGTATGCACTCAAGCTCTTCCAACGCATCAAGCATTTTTTGATAAGCCCCGATTTCAAGCAGCACACCAACACGTGTGCCCTGTTCATTGACCAAAAAACTTTCGGTTATCGCGATCATAAGCAGACCTCCTTTACCGCCACCGTGATTTTCAGTAATGGGCAATCAATATAAACGGCGGCGGCCAACCAAGTTAGCTCGCCGCCGGCAATTGTGACTTCGCAATCTGTCGCCATAAAAGACCGCTTTAGGCCAGCACCTTTTCGACCAGGTCGGAAATTGCGGCCTGCGGCAACGCGCCGACGTATCCGTTCGCCACTTCGCCGCGCGAAAAGACCAGCAGAGTGGGAATGCCTTTGACGCCGTATTTCGACGGCACGTCCAGATTTTCGTCCACATTCATTTTCATGACTTTGACCTTGCCCTGGAATTTTTCGGCGACGGCTTCGACCGCAGGCGCGATCTGGCGGCAGGGGCCACACCACGGCGCCCAGAAATCCACCAGCACAGGTTTGTCCGATTGCAGAACTTCAGCAGCAAAGTTAGCGTCACTCACTTCAGAAACAAATTGACTCATTGTTTACTCCTTGAAAAAAGTTGCGTGAACTCATCGGTTCACGTTGGTTTCAAATTCGGTTCGTTTACCGGCGGGCATTATAGCAAACGCCCTTCGTCAGCCAGCAAACAGACAAACTATCGGCAATTCGATTACCAGCCACGAGCCAGCCGGGCTTTGATGATTTTGTGGTAAGCGTTGACGTAATTGTGCGCCGCGCGATCCCACGAAAAGTCTTGGCGCATGCCGTTGCGCTGCAATTTGCGCCACAAATTGCGGTCGTAATAAACCATCAGCGATTCGTAAAACTTTTCCACCAGCCGATCCGCCGAGTATTCGTAAAACTTGTAGCCGTTGCCGCGTTCGGTTGTGCGCTCGAAATTGGTGATGGTGTCATCCAAACCGCCTACGCCGCGCACGATGGGCACGGTTCCGTACTTCAAACTGTACATCTGGTTCAATCCGCACGGTTCGTAAGACGAAGGCATCAGGAACAGATCGGCTCCGGCTTCGACCTGATGCGAAAGCGGCGTGCTGAAACCGAAGTAAACTCCAACCTGGCGCGGAGCCGTGTCGCGCACGTGCTGGAAATAATTTTCGTAACTTTCGGCTCCGGAACCCAGCAGTATGAAATAAGCGCCGGTTTCCAGAATCCGCCAGATGGCTTCGGTGGTCAGATCAATTCCCTTTTGCGAAGTCAGCCGCGTGACAATCGCCACAACCGGTTTATCCAGATCAACCGGCAAGCGGTACTTTTCCAGCAAGTCGCGTTTGCAAGCCATCTTGGCTTCCAGATTTTCCAATGAATAATTGGCCGCCAGATGTTTGTCCGTCGCCGGATTCCATTCGTTGTAATCCACGCCGTTCAGAATGCCGAGCAAATCGCCACGACGCCAGCGCAGCAAACCGTCCAGCTTGTTGCCAAATTCCGACGTTTGAATTTCTTCAGCGTATTTGGGGCTGACGGTGGAAAGCGCCGTCGAAAAATGCAGCCCGGCTTTCATCGAACTGACCGCGCCCTGAAATTCCATGCCGTCGTAAACCTGCCAGTCAAAGCCGAATTTCGGAATCAGGTTTTTGTCAAAGAAGCCTTGATAAGCCAGGTTATGAATCGTAAACAGCGTCGCAGTGCGCGCGAAAAACGGATCGTTCCAGTAAACATTCCGCAAATAAGCCGGAATGAATCCCGTCTGCCAATCGTTGCAATGAATCACATCCGGCGAACCGCCAATGCGCTTGGCCAATTCCAACACGGCTCGGCTGAAAAAGGCGAAGCGTTCGGCGTCGAAATTTCCGCTGCCATAAATGTAACCATGACCGAAGTATTCAACGTTATCTATGAAGTAAACCGGCGCTCCGTCCATCCAATCGCGCCAGACGGCGGCATATTTGATGGTTCCGGCAAACGGCACGCGCAGATCGTCAAAGATCATTTCGCCGGTTTCGTGGCTGACCACGTCTCCCTGGCGTTTGCCGTAACCGGTATAACGCGGCGTGATGACGGCCACGTCGCAACCGATGCGAGACAGGGCTTGTGGCAACGCTCCGGCCACATCGCCAAGCCCACCGGTTTTCGAGTAAGGCACAACTTCGGAAGAAGCCAGAATGACGCGCATCGTTTTTCGGGGAGTGAAACTTTCGTTGTTTTGGATTGTCGAATTGGACGCGGAGTCTAAAGTTGCGCTTGAAAGCTTGTCAAGCAACGCGAAAAAGCGACAATAACCGCCGACAAACGCAAAATTTTTCTGACAGGATTTACAAGATTTCGCAGGATGAACATGCATTTGGGCGGGATTTAGGATTTAGCGCCATCAACTAAATCCTAATCCCCAAATCCTAAATCCCTGAATACTGTTGAATCCTGTAAATCCTGTCTACATAACCTGCATTCCAACAAGGAGAACTCTATGCTGCGAAAATTCAGAGTTACGCTGCTCTGTTTAACATTGCTTGTCAGCCCGTTGTCTGCGCTGGCTCAAAACCCGTTGGCTGGAGCCGACGCCGAAACACAGGCAAAAATGCGAAAGGAAGGAATGGACAATTCGCAAATCATGCGAGTTTTGCATTACTTCACGGATGTTTATGGCCCGCGTTTGACCGGTTCGCCCAATCACGAAAACTCCGCCAAGTGGGCGATCAAGGAGATGGAACGCTGGGGCTTCGTCAACGCTCATCTGGAATCATGGGAATTCGGCCACGCCGGTTGGTTGAACGAACGCGCGTCGGCGCACGTGATTTCGCCATTCAAAGAACCGTTGATGATAGAAGTCCTGGGCTGGACGCCGAGCACGAAAGGAACAGTCACGGCTCAGGTTTACCAACTGGTTCCGCCCGCCGCTCCAACCGAAGACGAAATGAAAGCCTTTCTGGACGCCGAACGCTCCAAAATCAAAGGCAAAATAGTCATGGTCGGCAAACACGCCGTGTTGCCCGTTGTCATCAATCCGCCCGCCAAGCGCATGGACGATGCCCAGGCCAAAGCGCGATTTTCCGGCAGCCCAACGGCAGGCGGTGGTGGCAGACCGGGTGGACCCGGAGGCCCGCCGCCCCAACAACAAGCTCAACCCGGCCAGCCCAAAAAGTTGAACGCCCGCGAAGTCGCCGACCGCATTGACGACTTTTTGCTGACCGGCGGCGCGCTGGTTCGGTTCAATGACAGCGGCATGGAACAACGCCGCATTCGCGCATTCAACAACCGCACGTTCGATCCGTCGAAAAACGTTCCGACGGCCATCATCAGCAACGAAGATTACGGGCGCATCAGCCGCATTCTGGCGGACGGCACGCCGGTCGAAGTCGAAGTCAACATCGTCAACCGCGATTATCCCGAAGGCAAAACTTCATACAACGCCATCGCCGAAGTTCCCGGCACGGACAAAAAAGACGAAGTCATCATGCTTGGCGGACACTTGGATTCGTGGCACGCCGCCACAGGCGCGACTGACAACGCCGTCGGCTGCGCGACGATGATGGAAGCCGCGCGCATCATCCATGCACTGGTCAAAGCGGGCGCGATTCCGGCTCCGCGCCGCACGATCCGCGTCGCGCTGTGGAGCGGCGAAGAACAAGGCCTGCTCGGTTCGCAAGCCTACGTCAAAGAACATTTCGGTTCGGCGGAAAATCCTAAACCGGAATTCGCCAAATTCGGCGGCTATTTCAACATTGATTCGGGCACGGGCAAGGCTCGTGGCATGAGCGTGTTCGGCCCCGAAGATGTCGCCACGGGTTTGCGCGCGGCGCTGGCGCCGTTTGAAGACTATGGCTTTTACGGCGTGCTTCCATCACGCAGCCGCGGGCTTGGCGGTTCCGATCACACTTCGTTCAGCCAGGCCGGATTGCCCGGCATAGGCGTCGGTCAGGACCCGATCGAGTATTTCAACATCACCTGGCACACGAATCTGGACACTTACGAACGCGTCATCGAAGACGACGCCAGGAAATCGGCTATCGTCATCGCGGCTGCGGTTTATCACCTGGCGATGAGCGATGCCCTGCTGCCGCGCTTCGCGCCGGATCAGATGCCGGCTCTGCCACCAGCACGTCCGTAAACCGAAAATCAAAAAGCAAAAGGCAAATATCAAAAGTCAAAAATGAGAAGCGAGCCAACTTTTGACTTTTGATATTTGCCTTTTGCTTTTCCCGCCCTTTCTCTCCAACTACTAAAGAATTGAAACTTCAATTTACCGTTCAACGTTTGTCGGGCTGTCTCGGTAGAACACTTGTCATCGTTCGATCAATCTTCAATCCAACGTAGGAGAAAGCCATGACCACCCACGCTTTCAAACCGCGGGAGCATCTGCGCCAATTTTTTGTAATTGGCGTGGGTTCGTTACTCGTTTTGGTGCTGCTGGCGCTGATTTTCCTGCCTCGGTTTCGCTCGAACCCGATCATGAATGCGCTCGCTTCGGCGGATTCGCCTGCTGCTGATTTACCAACCACTGAAGTTCGCAAAGGCTCAATCAAAAAAAGCTTGCTGCTGGATGGTGAATTGCGCGCCGTGCGTTCGCGGACGATTTATTCCGGCGCTTCGGACGACGCCAAGATCGTGTTCATGCCGCCCGAAGGCACGGTCGTCAAAGCCGGTGAGCGCGTGGTGGAATTGGACAGCAGCGCCTTCCTGACGCGAATCAAAGACACAGAAGACCGCATCGTTGCCGCCGAAAATGAAATCGTCCGCACCCAATCTCAGCACGAAGCGCAACTGCGCGATCTGGAAGTCGAATTGAGCAAACTCTGGCTGGCGCAGGAACAGGCCAAGCTGAAAGCCAAAATTCCCGCCGAAGTGCAGGCTCGGCGCGAATTTCAGGAAGCCCAACTGGCGTTGGAAAAAGCCAAAACCGAATACGACAACCATCTGGCCAAAATCGAACAGAAGAAAAAAGAGTTTGCCGCCGAATTGCAGGTCAAAATGATTGACAAGCAAAAGCTGCAAGTTCAGTTGGATCGCGCCAAAGCAAATCTGGACGGAATGCGCATCAAAGCCCCGGCGGATGGCATGGTGCTGTACGCCGAACATTGGGAAGGTCGCCGCAAGATGCAGGTCGGCGATGTGGTGTGGGGTGGTTGGCCGATTGTGCGCTTGCCTGATCTGACCGAAATGGAAGCGCTGGCAATGGTCAACGAAGTGGACGGCCCCAAACTTTCCATTGGCAGTCGTTGCGAAATACGTCTGGACAGTTACCCGGACACGGTGATTACCGGATCGGTCAAGGAAATTTCGCAAACCGCCGTCAAAGCCGGTTGGATGTCCAAAGCCAAAATTTTTCGGGTGACAATTTCACTGGATCGCACAGTGACCGAACTCATGAAGCCGGGCATGTCGGCTCAGGTCGCCGTCATCGTCAACGAAACCGAATCGCAATTGTTGGTTCCGCGTTCTGCCATCAAATTCGAAGGCGAAACCGCCAATGTCATTCGCCTGGAACCGGGCGACGCCAAAAATTCCCAACGTTCAATTGCCGTCACGATTCTGGCAGCCGATGCGCTGCATTACGTCGTCGCCTCAAACGGCGCGTTGAAAGAAGGCGACCGAATCTTGAAACGATAAAACCGGCAGACAGGATTTACAGGATTGCACAGGATTTTGTTTATCCCTGCCAAATCCTGAGCAATCTTGTAAATCCTGTCTATTTCCTTCCCTTTCAAAAAGTCATGCCGAAACAAACTCGCAAATTTGCCATCAGCTTTGTCGTCATCGCTGCGCTGGCCGCAGCCGGGTACTTTTTGTTTTCGCCGAGCGGCCAATCGAAATGGCAGTCTCTATTTCCGAAGGTTGCAGCCACCGGCGATGAATACGCCGTCACGCCGCGCACGTTGAAATTCAGCGTGGACGCCGTTGGAATCTTGAAAGCCACCTCGACACAGGATTTCGGCGCGCCGCCGGAATTCGGCAATTACTGGCAATTCCAGATTGTGAACATGACTGCCGAAGGCAAACAGGTGAAAACCGGCGACCCGCTGATCAGCTTTGACGCGCAAAAAGTCCGTGACGATTTGCAGCGTTTTCAGAACGAACTGGATCAAGCCAGCAAGGAACTGGAAAAAACCAAAGTCCAGATTGATCTGGAAAGGCAGGAACTGCTTTCGCGGCTGGCGGCGGCGGAAAACAACTTTGAAAAGCTGAGGCTGAAACAAGCCAACGATCCGAAATTCGACGTGCCCAACAAGGTCGAAGAAGACCGACTGGCGCTGGAACAGGCGCGGCGCGAAGTCGAAGCCTTGAAAGAACGCATCGAATGGCACAAGAAATCCAGCGAAGCCACCTACCAGATCATTCAAAGCAAAAAGTCGCGCGCCGAAAACAAAGTCGCCCAGATCAACAACGGCATGAAAAACTTTCAGGCCAACGCAGATCGCGACGGCGTGGTGATTTACAAAACCAAGTGGAACGGCGAACGGTTCCAGGTCGGCGAAAACGTCTGGTCAGGCCAGACGATTCTGGAAATTCCGAACCTGACGACGATCATTGCCGAAGCATACGTGCCCGAAGTTGATCTGGGCAAAATCAAGGAAGACCAACGCGCCGAAATCGCCATTGACGCTTTTCAGGGCAAATCTTACGCAGGCACGGTGAAAAAGATCGGCACGCTGGTGCGGCCAAAGGCTTGGGACATTCAAAACAAAATCATTGATGTGCAAATCGAACTGGATCAATTGGACGTGGCGACAATGCGTCCCGGCATGAGCACCAAAACCAAGATCGCAACCAGCGAAGTCGAAAACTGTCTGGCCGTTCCGCTGAAAGCCGTTCGGTCAACCGCCGAAGGTTCGCGCGTCAAACTGAAAACCGAACAAGGCTGGCAGGAGCGCGCGGTCAAACTCGGCGAATCGAACGGAACAGACATCATCATCACCGAAGGATTGAAAGCGGGCGACAAAATCGCCAGCGATTTTGCCAAAGCAAAATGACCTCTCAGCGAATTGAAAAAAAGAATACGGAACAGACAGAAATAACGGAAAAGACGGAAGTCGTAACAAAATCCTTTTCCATTTTTTCAGTTATTTCAGTTTGTTCCGTTATCTCCCAACCATTCGCTGATATGAATTTCTACAAGGCCAAAGAGAATGAAACGACTACCAAAATTCGTTCGCATCGCATTGATCGCAGTTCTGCTGACAGCAGGAGTTTCAGTTGTTATTTACGCCGCTCGTCAAGCCTGGCCCGCGGCTTCGTCCGAAGTTCTGCCGCTGACGATGGCGATTCAGCCGCGCGATTTCACTATCAGGATTTCCGCCCAAGGCGAATTGCAATCGTCAGAATCCATGACCATCGCTGTTCCCTTTGTGCCGGTTCAACGATTGCGTATTGCCGATGTCGTCGCCGATGGTCGCCACGTCAACAAAGGCGACGTGCTGGTGGAATTCGATCCGGCTGAACTGGATTTGGAAATGCTGGAACATAAATCCAGCCTGGAGGCCGCCAACCAGAAAATCACCAAAGGCGAACTGGCTTCGGGAACCGAAAAAACCGACATCAGCAAAGACAAACGCATCGCCGAATTGGAACTGCAAAAGATCAACGAGTTTTTGCCCAAAGACGAAAAGATTTATTCGCGTCGCCAGATCATAGAAGGCCAACTGGACAAGGAATTCACCGAACAAAAACTGGTCTTTGCCGACGCGCGGCTGAGTTTGAAAGGCAAGGTCTACACGCTGGACGAAGCCATCCTGCTGCTGGAACGCCAGCAAGCCAACAGCAAAATCGGGCAGGTGGAACGCGCGCTGACTTCGCTGAAACTGGTGTCGCCCGCTTCGGGCATCGTCGTTTACACAAACCCGGATTTCTTTTTCGGCGGGTTTTCCATTCAACCCGGTCGAACGGTGTGGATTGGCCAAACGCTGTTCAGCCTGGTCAATCCCGACAAGATGGAAGCCAAATGCTTCGTGCTGGAAAAAGACGCGGGCGAATTGAAAAAAGACCAGACGGTGACGGTTTCGCTCGATCCGTTTCCGGGCGTGACGTTCGCCGGCAGAGTCAAAAGCATAGACAATCTGGCGCGCCCGATTGACCGCGATTCGCCGGTCAAATACTTCCAGACGGTTGTTTCGCTAGACAAAAACGACGTGAATCTGATGAAACCCGGCGTCAAATTGAAAGCCGAAATCAGCGCGACTTCGCTGCCTTCAGTAATCGTCGTGCCACGCAGCGCCGTAGTCAAAAAAGACGCCGATTACTTTGTTTATGTGGTCAGCGGCGCGGGTCAATACGAACAAGTCAAAGTCAAACTCGGCGCGGGCGATTTGATCCAGGTCGTCGTCACCGAAGGGCTGCAAGCCGGACAAACGCTGGCGTTGAATCCGCCGGACGTAAAACGCGAAAGCAAAGACGAGACGAAAAAAGACAAATAAGTTGAGCGGATTCGGCAAATCAGAGAAGATTGCCGCCGTCATCATTCGCCTGAAGGAGATTCCGTTATGGCCATCGCAGCAAAAGAGCTAAAAACGAAAATCAGCTATGAAGAGTATTTGCAGATGCCGGAGATCAATCTTCGCTACGAGATTATTGATGGAGAAATGATTATGTCCCCAGCCCCAACTAGCGAACATCAGTGGTTTACCCAAAATCTGATGGAAAAACTCGGCACTTTCGTCAAGAGAAAGAAACTCGGAGTCGCCTTATTCGCTCCGCTCGATGTCCTGATTCGTAAAAATCCATTGCGAACCCGCCAACCCGACATCCTCTTTCTCAGCACAGAACGAACCGGCGTCAAAGGCCGCAATGAATTGAAAGACATGCCTGTGATTGAAGTTTCGCCCGACCTTGTCGTCGAAATTCTTTCACCCAGCGACCGCAGCACCGTGTTGCAAGGCAAATTGCAGGATTACGCACGCATTGGCGCGCAGGAATGCTGGCTCATCAGCCCGGAAGCCGAAACAGTCGAGGTTCTGCGCTTTACTCCGGCTGGAATTATGCGGGTGAATCTGTTCGGCGCGGGTGACACGCTGCGCTCCGACCTGTTGCCAGGTTTCAAAATGAAAGTTGACGACATTTTTGCCTGAAATCCATCAGGAAAAATCACGGGGTGACAATGAGACATCTGAACGAAGTCGGTTTGGCCGTCGGCAATTTGACCAGTCACAAGCTGCGGACATTTTTGACCATGCTCGGCATGATCTTCGGCGTCGGCGCGGTGATCGCCATGCTTTCCATCGGCGCGGGAGCGGAAAAGGAAAGTTTGCGCATCATTGACACCATGGGCTTGCGCAACGTCATCGTCAAAGACCGCGAGATGAAAGACGAAGACCTGAAGAAGATTCGTGAAAATTCCATCGGCCTCAGCTTGCGCGATGTCAAAGCCATCAACGATGTCACGCCCGACCTGGAAACTTATTCGGCGCGCAAACGGGTCAAGACGTTTCAGGTGTTTTCCTTCAAAGGCAAAAGCGACGATTCCAACGTCGTAGGCGTCACGCCGAGCTATTTCCGACTCGCGCGATACGATCTGGCCGAAGGCAGTTTTCTTTCCGAAACCGATCAAAAAGATTACGAACAGTTTTGCGTCATCGGTTCGCGCGTCAAACAGAAACTGTTTGGCACGGCTTCGCCGTTGGGACAGACGATCAAAATTGACAAGATGTGGTTTACGGTCGCAGGCGTGCTGGCCGACAACAATTTGAGCAAAGACGAATTCGAGGGCGTCAAGCTGCAGGATTTCAGCAACGACATTTACATTCCGCTGGCCACGGCGTTGAAGAAATTTGAGTTGAAACGATTTGAATCCGAACTGGATGAAATCGTCGTCAGTTTGAAAAACACCGACGCGCTGAAATCCAGCGCAGTGTTGATCAGCCAGGTATTGGCCAACACACACGGCCAAGCCGACGATTATTCCATAGTCGTTCCGCGCGAACTGTTGGAACAGAACCAGCGCACGCAGCGCATTTTCAACATCGTCATGATCTGCATCGCCAGCATTTCATTGCTGGTCGGCGGTATCGGCATCATGAACATCATGCTGGCCAACATTCTGGAACGGACGCGCGAAATCGGCGTTCGTCGCGCAATTGGCGCTCGGCGGCGCGACATCTGGCAGCAGTTTTTGATCGAAGCCCTGACCATCAGCTTTGTCGGCGGATTGATCGGCGTGGCCTTCGGCTTTGCGGCTTCGAGGCTGGTGGCGCTTTATGCGGATTGGAACACTGTGGTCACCGGAACTTCCATAGCCATGTCGTTCGGCGTATCGGCGGCAGTGGGATTGATCTTCGGCTTGTATCCGGCGGTCAGAGCCTCGCGGCTTGATCCGGTCGAAGCCTTGCGATACGAATAGCGGCATGATCCTGCTGAAAATTTCCTACAAACTGCGCGCGCATCATGTGGCGCTGTACGATCAAATGTTTGCCGAACAAACCTTGCCGCTGATCCGCGAACATGGATTTCGATTCTGGGGCATCTGGCGTAGCGTGATTGGCGACGCTCAGGAATATCTGGAATTGTGGGAATTCGATTCGCTGGCGGAATTCGACGAAGCCTGGCGAGGTTTGATGGCCGACCCGCGATTGAAAGCCATCTTTGAAATCACTGGGCCGCTGGTCGAAGACGAAAAACTGACAATCTTCGAACCTTCTTTGTCGGGCGAAACCATGATTTCAATGCCGAAACCGTAATTCATTCCCCATCCAGCTTGACGCCGAATCGTTCCGCCATTCGGTACAGCGTGCGGCGATCAATGCCCATGACTTCGGCGGCGCGAGTTCGACTGCCGTTCATCACTTCCAGCACGTGCAACAGGTAACGCCGTTCCAGTTCATCCAGCGTTGGCAAATCGTCGTACAGCGCAGCCAGCGTCGAACGCGCGGCAAAAGCCAGCAACTCTTTGGATTGCAATTTTGCAGGCAAATCCTCCGGCTCAATTTCGGTTCCCCGCGCGTGCAAGGCTCCATATTCGACGGCTGATTCCAGTTCGCGGACATTGCCCGGCCAGTCATACGCCGTCAACACTTTGAGCGTCGCTTCCTGAAATCGCATCTGGCCACGCCCTGCGTTGTCCGCTGCGCTGAGCAAAAAACGTTCGGCCAGCAAAGGAATATCGCTGCGCCGTTCGCGCAGCGGCGGCACGCGCAAAGTGATGACGCTCAACCGATAAAACAAATCTTCGCGGAAACGGTTGGCGGCGACTTCCTGTTCCAGTTCGCGATTGGTGGCGGCAATGACGCGGGCGTCCACTTTCAAATTCCTGGGCGAACCGACGCGGCGAATTTCTCGCTCCTGCAAGGCGCGCAGCAATTTGATCTGCATGGCCGGACTGGTTTCGCCTATTTCATCCAGAAACAATGTTCCGCCTTCGGCTTCTTCCCACAAACCCTTTCGGTCAAATGCCGCGCCGGTGAACGAACCTTTGACGTGGCCAAACAGTTCCGCTTCCAGCAAACTTTCGGTCAACGCGCCGCAATTTACAGGAACAAACGGCATTGCGTGTCGGCTGCTGTGTTGGTGAATGGCGCGCGCCACCAGTTCCTTGCCCGTGCCAGATTCGCCGATGATGAGCGCCGTCGAACGCGACGACGCGACGCGAGCGATTTCCTTGTACAACTCGATCATCGCCGGAGAACGACCAATCAATCCCGATTGCCTGTATTCGTCAGTCAGCGATGCCGGTTGCGATTCCGTCGTTTTGCTTTCCGAACGTTCCAGCGCGCGACGAACGACCGAAACGACTTCATGAACCTTGAACGGTTTCGAAATCAGGTCCCACGCGCCTTCGCGCGCGGCGGCAACCGTCGTATCCAGCGTGCCAAATCCCGTAATCAAAATGACCGGGCTGCGATCACGGAACGACTTCAGCAAATCCAACCCGGTCTTTTCGGCTTCCAGATTGATGTCGCTGACGATCAGGTCGAACGTCTCTGCCGCCACCAGTTTCAAGGCTTCGTCCGGCGTTTGGGCAATCGCAGTGCTCCAGTTTTCTGCCGTGAACAATTCCCTCAGCAAATTGCACGACGCGCGATCATCGTCAATGACCAGAATTCGTTTCATCGCGCTGCCTCCGTTTTGACCAGGCTGCGTGTTTCTGCGGCAACCGGAAAATACAATCTGAACTTTGCGCCGCGCCCCGGTTCGCTTTCTACCTCTATCTGGCCGCCATGTTCGCGCATCAATTGATTGACGATGACCAGCCCCAGCCCAGTCCCACGTCCTCGCTCTTTGGTGGTGTAAAGCGGGTCGAAAATATGTGCGCGAACGTCTTCGGTCATGCCGCAACCGGTGTCGGCGATTTCGACGATTACCTGCCTGCCTCTTTCTTCGACACAGCTATTGATCGCCAGTTCGCCGCCGTCCGGCATGGCGTCCAGCGAATTGTTAATCAGGTTGATAAAAATCTGTTGCAGATAATCCGGCGCTCCGGCAATTGGCGGCAGTTCTTCCGACAGCGAAAGCGTCAACTGAACATCGCTGGATTGGAGTTTCGGACGAATGGCGTCGCCGATACGCTGAATCAACAGATTGACATCCACCGGGGTCAGCCGGGCTTTTTCCACGCGCGCGCGATCCATCATCTGGCGAACGATGCGTTCAATGCGTTCGATTTGTTCGATGATGATTTCCGTTCGCGATTCCGCCGATTGCGGATTGGCGCGCAATTCATCGCGCAGCAATTCCACGTGGCAACCTATCAGGTTCAACGGCGTGCCGACTTCGTGCGCGAATTGCGCGGCGGTTTGCCCGGCGGCAGCCAGTCGCTCCATTTCGCCCAACCGGCGCGACACATCCCACAACTGCAAATTGGCTTCGGCCAGTTCGTGATTGCGCTCCCGCAATTCCGCCGTGGCTTCCTGAACGCGATGACGAAGAATTTCCTGTTGGGCTTCACGTTCGCGCGTCATTTCGCCGATGCGGCTCATCATGCGATTGAACCCTTCCGAAAGTCTGCCAAATTCGTCTCGCGCCAGAACAGGTGATTGCGCATGCAGCGAACCTGCCTTGGCGCGCGCCATCGCGTAGAGCAATCGTTTGATCGGACGATAAATCAATTGCCGGAACAGCAGATAAGTGGCCACGGTCAGCAACACCACGGCCATCAATGCAATCAGAATCGCGGATTGCGAATAGAGTCGAACCAGCGCGGGAATGTCGTCCAATCGTTCGACCACTTCGACCGCGCCCGCAAGCTGGCCGTGTTTGAAATATGGCGCGAAGGCATGAAAGTAAACGGCGTCAGTGGAATCGTTGGCGGGCTTGGTTTCGCTGGCAGGATTCTTACGCAGTAAAGCGACTCTGACTGATTCATCCATCGTTTGTGCCGACAACTGATCCGATGTGGTCACGCGCAGGACAAATTGATTGGCAGACAATTCCCACAATCGCACTGTGACGATGAATGGCCGCACTCCCTGCAACAATTGTGTCGAACGTTGCAATTGTTCGGCGTCAAACGGCTCCGCCGACGTGCCTACGTGTTCGGCCAGACTGCGCGCCTGCAATTCCGCCAGAGAACGTTGTTCGCTGCCAACCAGATCGGCGACGCGCGCAGTGATGACGAACATCATGGCCGCCAACACGACAATTGTGATTGCCGATCCCAATAGCGTCATTTTGGTGTGAAGCTTCAGTTGCAACATAAGCCTGCCTGGATTTCGACGACGTCCAGCAAAAACATCGTAACAAAAGTCCATTGTCAGCCAACAGCGAAACCAGTCCAATACTTCTCTCTGAAATACTCAGCAAAGTCAGTGCCAGTTACCGACGATGCCTGATTCAGCGAACTTGCCGTCCGCGCCGTGTGGCGAAATGGCAAACAGATCATTTGACATCGCCATTCCGCCTCATTTTTGGCTTCTTGTTTGGCCACGGTTTCGTTACCGATTTTTTTCGCCGATCCGCCAAATGCTTTCTGCATCTTCACTTCCCGAAAAGATGCAGGCTGATTTTTTTGATGGAATCCTGTGGCATCGAGCTTGCGATGCTGTCGGGCGAAAGGAGTGATCGAATGTTTCACCTGACGGGACAAATTCTTCTGGGACTCGCAGTCGGGGTGATTGCCAAGCCCCTGATGCCCGGCAGGGGAACAGGACGAGCGTTGTTAATCGCGGCAACCGGATTGACCGGAGCTTTGCTGGGAGTTTTTTTCGGGCGCTCGGTTCTGAATGCAGACAACAATCTGGCCGGGTGGCTGATGTCAATGGTTGGCGCGTTATTTGCGCTGATGCTTTACAGAGTCTTCACCGGCCCACGCTCTGCATACTGACAATCACATCGCTCAATCTGTCAAACGTATCAACCAGGATCACGACAGAATCACGAACGCCGAATGACAGAAGTTGCCAAACACGGCGATCGTCGGGAACTAAACGGATGATTTACATCATCCACAACAAAAGGAGTTTTGAATGAAAAAAACAATCGCAACACTTTCGCTGATGGCTTTGATGCTAGGAACGACAACTGCTTTTGCGGGCGTGACCAAGCAAGACCACAAAGACAACAAATCTGCCACGACCAACACAACAGCCAACTCCACGAAAAGCAAACAGAAAGCCAAAGCCAAAACTTCCAAACAAAAACCGGAAGCGGCGAAAACCAAACCTTCGGGCAAGTAATAGCGGAGTGCTTGCTCGTTGACGGCTTTCGTTACTCACCTCCTCCTGGGGAAGTAACGAAAGCCACTCTTCCAAAATCCAACTTCCGTAAAGCAACATTCCGAATTTCTGCGCCTGCATACAAAACGAAAGGGGTGCGGAACGTGAGCCGGGTGTGATGCCGATGGGAACGGCATCACCCATTGATAACCTTGATAAAGCCCCGGCTCACGAGTTGGCGGGCGGGATTCCCCTCTCTGCCCGCCTTTTTTCAATTTTCAGGATTGCGACCGCAACCCGACAAAAGCATTGGGAGGCTTTGTCCTTGCCGTTTGCAATCCTCGCCAATTCACTGCATCGCCTGACGGCATGACTTGATTGCCTGTATGGATGCTCTTACTCGCCAGCCTGCAAAAACTCTCCTTTCCTTCAATCCCCAAAATCCATCAACCGTTGTAAGCTGATTTCCGCAAACTTTAGACTTGAGGAGATCGGATGAATCATAAAGTCGTCAAAATCAATCGGCAGGAAACCGCGCGCAAACTGCTCAAGATTGAACTGGAAAAGTTGCCACCCGAAGAACGCGAAATCGTCGAACGCTTCATCAACCGGCGCCACGTTGCGCGCGACGTGAGCCGCGAATTCGACGAGCAGCTCAGCTTCGGCGAGCGCCTGGCCGACAAGGTCGCCGAATTCGGCGGCAGTTGGAAATTCATCTTTCTGTTTCTGGCGTTTTTGCTTGCCTGGATGTTGTTCAACACCTTCGTGCTGGTCGCCAGAGCATACGATCCTTACCCTTACATTCTGCTGAACCTGATTCTGTCCTGCATCGCCGCGCTGCAAGCTCCGGTGATTATGATGAGCCAGAACCGCATGGCCGCCAAAGACCGCGAACAGGCCAAACACGATTACGAGGTGAACATCAAAGCCGAATTGGAGATTTTGCAGTTGCAGGAAAAGCTGACTCAATTGCGCGAACACGATTGGGCCGCGCTGATCGAAATGCAGCAGAAACAGATAGAAATGCTGGAGCGGTTGCTGGCCGAAGCAGATGCGCGAGAAAGATTGACGAGGTAATCCTTACCGGCAGCCAATCACCACAGAGCAGGCAGCCATGCCATAATGCCTGCCGCTAACTGTACAAAGTCTTCGATCCCCGAACTTCGACGATGAAAACAAAAATCGCATTCTCGACCGGCAACGAGTATCAACGCGGCGTGCGGCGTGTGTTGATGATTACGCTGGCGCTGAATCTGGCAGTAGTCATCGGCAAACTGTTCGCTGGAATTCTGGCTGACAGTTTAAGCGTCATCAGCGACGCGATTCATTCTTCCGTAGATTCGTTGAACAACATTGTCGGCTTGGTAGTCATGCGATACGCCACCGCCGAACCAGACGACGAACATCCATACGGCCACGCCAAATTTGAAACCCTGGCGGCGTTCGCTATTGCCGGATTCTTGTTCGTCACCTGTTATCAGATCGGCCTCAGCGCTTTCAAAAAACTCTTCAGCCACGAAGCCATGACCATCGAAATCACTCCGCTGACCTTTTCCGTCATGATCGTGACGATTGCGGTTAATGTTTTTGTCGCGGTCTACGAAAAGCGCGAAGGCCAGCGGTTGAAAAGTGAATTTCTGATCGCCGATGCCATTCATACTCGCAGCGATATTCTGGTCAGTTGCTCGGTGCTGGCCGGGTTGTTTTTGATTCGGCTGGGCTACGTCTGGTTCGATCCGGTGGTGTCGCTGGCTGTGGCGGCTTTCATCGCCTGGAACGGTTATCAGATTTTCAAAACGACTGTGCCGGTGTTGGTGGATGCTGCGCCCGTGCCTTCCGTCCGCATCACGGAAATTGCCGAAGCTGTTCCCGGCGTGCATTCGGTGCATGACGTGCGGTCGCGCTCACATGGCGGCGAAATTTTCATCGAAATGCACCTGCACGTCGCCGCAGAAATCGAAGCCGACCACGTCGCTTCTCACGCCATCACCGAAGCCGTCGAACAGCGGTTGGCCGACGAATTTGGCAAAGTCACCGCCACAATTCACGTCGAACCCTTGCCGTAACAAACCGGTTGGGAGTTTAATTCGTCTCGGCGAAATCATCGCCACGTCACCACAACATCCATTTCCAAACTTGCCGGAGGAATTATGAGCGATTCGACCAAAACCCGCATTAGCCGTCGCAGCTTTATTCGCCAATCTGCCGAAGTCATCACCGTCACCGCCATCGGTTCCGAACTGCTGACCGCCGAAGCTGCGCCAGCCGTTCGCACCGTTGCCGATTGGGTGCCGCTGGGCAAACTGAACAAACAGAACATCAAAATTCCTCGACTGGGAATGGGAACCGGAACCGTCAACGGCAAAACCCAGCGCGATCTGGGACAGGAAGGTTTCAACGCGCTGGTCAAACACGCCTACGAACGCGGCGTCCGATACATTGACACCGCCGACAATTACAAAACCCACGAGATGGTGCGCGAAGCCATCAAAGCCAACAAACTTCCGCGCGAAAACGTCTTCATCCAAACCAAACTTCCGATCCGCGCCGAAACCACCACCGATCCGCTGAAAACCATTGACCGATACCGCAAAGAACTCGGCGTTGATTACATTGACAGCTTGCTGATTCACTGCGCTACGAAAGGCAATTGGGTTGCCGACCAGAAGGCCCTGATGGATGCCTTTGACGAAGCGCAGGCGAAAGGCTGGATCAAAACCAAAGGCTGTTCCTGCCACGGACTGACCGCGCTGCGCGAAGCGACAAAAAGCGATTGGATGGAAGTCCAGCTTGCACGCATCAATCCGCAAGGCCGTTTGGTGGACGGCGACCATCCCACCAATCCGCATCACCCCGAAGGCAAAGTCGCCGAAGCCATCAAAGAGATCAAAGCCATGCACGACAAAGGCCGCGGCATCATCGGCATGAAAATGATCGGCGAAGGCTCTTTCGTGACCCCCGAAGACCGCGAGAAAGCGATTCGTTACGCCATGACCTGCGGCTTCGTGGATGCAGTGGTGATCGGCTTCAAGAATGCGGCGGAGATTGACGAAGCGGTTGAGCGAATTAATCGGGCTTTGGCTCAGAAGTAATGTGCTGACTTCATCGCTTTTGCCAGACCGGCACATCTGCGGACTGTTCCAGAATCAAGCCGCGCAGCCATTGATGCGCCGGGTCGTTGTGAAAGCGTTCGTGCCAGAGCATGGCCAATCGAAACGGCGGCAGGTTCAGCGGAACAGGCAGCACTTGCAGCTTCAATTGTTTTTGAAACGTCATCGCCAGTCGCTCAGGAATCGTGGCGATCAAATCGCTGCCCGCAACCGCGAACGGCACGCTGGCAAAATGCGGAACCTGCAATGCAGAGTTTCGCCCATAGCCTTTTTGCGCCAGCAAAGAATCAATCACGCCCTGGCCTTCGTCTTTGTAAAACACTGCAACGTGATCGGCCTCGGCATATTGGCGCAAGGTGAGTTTCCCGCGCAGCACGGAATGATGCTGGCGAGCGATGCAAACGTTCTTTTCTTCCCACAACTTTTCTGACCGAATGCTGGAATCCAGCGCCAGCGAGTCCGCATAAAATCCCAACGCCAGATCGAATGAATCTTTCAGCGCCGAAGCCGAAGGCGGTTCAAACAGGTTGCGCGGACGATGAAATCGCAACCGAATGCGGCTGGCCTGACTGTGCAAGATTTGCAGCAGAGACGGCAACAACAGGATTTCCGCGTAATCGTTGGCCAACACGTGAAAGACCTGTTCGGAAGCCGCCGGATCGAATTCCCGTTTTTCTTCCAACGCTGCGCGCAATTGGGCAAGCGCCGTGTTGATGGTAATTCCCAGGCTTTGCGCCAATGGCGTAGGCGTCATGCCCGATGGAGTTCGCAAAAACAGTTGGTCGTCAAACGTGCGCCGCAACCGGGTCAGCGCGTTGCTCATCGCCGGCTGACTCAACCCCAACCGTTTGGCCGCGCGCGTCACGTTGCGTTCGGACATCAGCGCCTCGAACACCAGCAACAGGTTCAAATCTATGGTTTGCAGATTCATCGTGTGAATAGCCTATATCACGACAATCCATCAAACGAATAGCGAAACTTTGCGTACATCACGGCAGCAACCAGTGAACGGAACACTGAAATCCACAATTTGCGAAATGACAGGGAGGAACTTGTATGAAACCGAAAATGATTTGGCTGGGAATTGCTTTGCTGGCGCTGGCGTTGCCAGTATTGGCCCAACAAGCCACCAGCCCAGCGGCACAACGAGCCGCCGACCTCGTTCGCCTGATCGAATCGGGCAAGCGAGCGGAAATGCAAAAATATGTGAAGGAAAATTATGCGCCGGAATTTCTGGCGCGAGCGTCTGTAGATGACCATTTGGGTTTTATGCTCAGCCAGCAGGATCAAATGCGCGGCGTAGAAGTGCTGAGCATCAAAGAAACGTCGGCAACCAGCGTCGAAGCCCGGTTGAAAAGCAAACTGACCGGCAGCCAGGTGGTGCTGATTGTTCGCACAGAAGCCAATGCGCCGAACCGCATCAGCGGCATTGGGCTGCGTCGAGCCAGACCGGAACCGGGCGCACAGCCCACGAAAAAGCTGACTGAAGCCGAAATGGCCAAAGAACTGGACGCGTTTGTGCAGAAGCTGGCCGACGCTGATCTGTTTTCCGGCGCGGTATTGCTGGCCAAAGACGGAAAAACGATTTACCAGAAAGCCGTTGGCATCGCCAACAAAGACTTCAACGCGCCCAACAAGATTGACACGAAATTCAATCTGGGTTCGATGAACAAGATGTTCACCGCCGTGGCCATCGCGCAACTGGTTGAACGCGGCAAACTGTCGTTTGACGACCCGCTGTCGAAATTCCTGCCGGATTTCCCGGACAAGGAATCTGCCGAAAAAATCAAAATCAAACAAATTCTGACGCACACCGCCGGTTTGGGCGGATACTTCAGCCAGAAGTTTCAAGAAGCTTCGCGCGACCGATTCCGCACGGTGAACGACATGATGAAACTTGCCAGGGAAGAAAAAATCCTGTTTGAACCGGGCAGCCGTTGGCAATACAGCAACACGGGTTTTCTGGTCTTGGGTGCGGTCATCGAAAAGGTGAGCGGACAGAGCTATTACGATTTCGTCCGCGAAAACATTTACAAACCGGCGGGCATGACCAATTCGGATTGTTATGATCTCGACCGCGTGAACACAAATCTGGCCGTCGGTTATGAAAAGGAATACACGGACAAGGGCATCGAGTTCCGCAACAACATCTTTATGCACGTGCTGCGCGGAGGCCCACAAGGCGGCGGCTATTCCACGGTCGAAGACTTGTTGAAATTCGATGTCGCGCTTCGTTCCGGCAAACTGCTCGGCAAGGAATACATGAAGCTTTTGCTGTCGCCTAAACCGGAGTTGAAATCGCCCGACTACGGCTACGGCTTTCAAATAGACAATGAAAACCAGATTGCCGGGCACGGCGGCGGTTTCCCTGGAATCAATTCCAATCTGGATATGTTCCTGAGCAACGGATTCACTGCGGTGGTAATGTCCAATTACGGCAGAGGCGCTTCGCCCGTCAGCGACAAAATGCGGGAATTGGCGCTGAGCGGCCAATCAGCGCATGTTTCCAACCGCTAAACCTGACAAATGCCGAAAACATTTTGAGCGGGTCAGTGCAGAAATTGCGCTGACCCGCTCACATTTTCAGCCGAAAGTCAGAATTGCCATTACTCTACAAATTCGACTTGAACCTGATTCGGAATCACGCCTTTTTTGAAGCCTTCATCCAGCAGCAGTTTCACAGCCTGACGGTCGCGGTCGGTGTACCCAAGCGTTGAGCTGTTGACCCACATCGCCACAAAACGATCAGCCGTTTCCGTGGGCATGTCTCGTGCAAACTGCATTGCATATCGCAAAGCATCTTCGCGGTTGTCCATAGAAAACTGGATCGAACGGTGCAACCAGTACGAAACCTGTTTTTGCAATTCCGGCCCCAGACTGCGTCGGATGGCGTTGCCTCCCATCGGCAACGGCAATCCGGTTTCCTGTTTCCACCAAGCGCCGAGATCAACAATCTTGTCCAGTCCCTGTTCGTGAAAGGTCAACTGGCCTTCGTGAATCAGCAATCCGGCGTCGTATTTTTTGCTCGCCACCAGATCAATGATTTCGTCGAACGGCTCGACGCCATATTCAAATTCCGGCGTGTGCAGCTTCAAGGCCAGAAAGGCGCTGGTCAATTTGCCCGGAATGGCGATCCGCATGTTCTTCAATTCGCTGGCGGGAGCAGGTTCCCGCGCTACGACAATCGGGCCGTAGCCATCGCCGATGCTGGCTCCGTGCGGCAACAGCGCGTAGTTGCCCGAAATGTAGGCGTAAGCGTGAAAAGACACCGCCGTCACATCGTATTCCTGAGTCGTCATAGCAATCTGGTTGAGCGATTGAATGTCTTTCAGAACGTGCGTGAATTCCAATTCGCCTGTGTCCAGCTTGTCGGTGGCCAGGCCGTAAAACATAAATGCGTCGTCCGAATCCGGACTGTGAGCTACTTTGATTTCTCGTTTCATAAAATACCGATGAAGTTCCTATTCCAGAATTTTGGTGAGTGGCGCTGTGACTTGAGGCAGTTCAACCGTAACGATTTGCCAGACAATGTCGAAATTGACGCCGAAGTAATGGTGAATCAACTTGTCTCTGACTCCAGCCAGACTTTTCCAGGGAATTTCGGAATACTGATTTCGCAAATCTTCAGAAAGGTATTTGGTGGCTTCGCCTATGATTTCAAGATTACGAACGACGGCATCCTGCGTTTTGGTGTCAGCTAAAAAAGCTTCGTAACTAATGCCCGTCGTGTATTCCGCTATTCGGCGGCTTGCTTCCTGAATATCCTGAACAAAGTCGCGGTCGGTTCTTTCAGACATAAACAATGCTCTCCGCGATATTTTCAGCCACCTGACGAAGCCTGATTCCATGTAATCCGGCTGGAGTTAAGACATCAACTTTTCTGTCAAACAGATTTTCCAGATAGTCCGTGAACTCAATGAACTTCAAGCCTATGGGCCGTTCGAATTCCACGACCACATCAACGTCGCTTTGTTCGTTGGGAACTCCTTTAGCATACGAACCAAACAAGCCTATCCTTTTGACGCCATATTCGGCGGCAAGATGCGGATAATTTTCCCGCAGCAATTGGATGACTTGTTCTTTGGTAAGCATCTTTCGAACTAAGCCGCCGCCGCATAAGCGCGCAGCGGATGATAAAGCGTGTCGCGTTCGACGGCTTCAAAACCGGCTTCGTTGATGAGCCGAATGATTTCGTCTGTGGTCGCCTCGTTTTCGTTTTTGGCTTCTACCAGATAAGACTCCATCAGTTCGCCGCCTTTTGAAATCGTCCCGTCGAAATCGTTCGCGCCGAAATGCAGAGCCGTCTGCGCCAGTTTCTTGCCGAGCATGACCCAGTAAGCTTTGATGTGGTCAAGGTTGTCCAGCATCAGGCGCGACACGGCGATGACTTTCAGGCTATCTATGCCGGACGGGCCAGGCAGATGCGAAAGCTGAGTTCCCGCAGGGTAAAACGCCAGCGGGATGAAGCATTGGAAACCGCCCGATTTGTCCTGCTGTTCACGCAAACGAACGAAATGGTCAACGCGGTCTTCTGTGGTTTCGATGTGGCCGTAAAGCATAGTCGCGTTGGTTTTGATACCTGAGCGATGAACTTTGCCAGCCATATCCAGCCAGCGCTGTCCGTCGGTTTTGTGCGTACAAATTTTTTCGCGCGTCGCTTCGGCAAAGACTTCCGCGCCGCCGCCGGGGCAGGAATCCATACCGGCTTTATGCAATTTTTCAATCACTTCTTCGTCAGTCATCTTGTAAAACTTGGCGAAGAAATCCAGTTCGACCATCGTGAAGGCTTTCAGGTGCAGACGCGGAAATTCGCGCTTCAACGCGGACAGCAAGTCCGTGTAATACGAAAACGGCAACCGCGTATTCAAGCCGCCGACGATGTGCAATTCGGTGGCGCCCGCTTCGGTGGCTTCGCGCGCGACTTTCAGGCTTTCGTCCAGACTGTGCGTGTAACCGCCTTCCTGATTGTGTTTGACAAAAAAGCCGCAGAATTTGCAATCGGCGTAACAGTAATTCGTCGGGTTCAAATGGCGATTGACGTTGAAATACGTCTTCAACCCGTGTTTGCGACGACGAACGATGTCGGCCAAACGGCCAACACCGTGCAGGTCGTGGCTTTGGAAAAGCGTCATTCCGTCGTCAAAACTGAGCCGTTCGTCCGCCAGGACTTTTTCGGCAATCGGTTCCAGCTTTGGATCAATCAAATAGTTGTTCGGCATCATTGCTTCCCTGCTTTCTCTACTTTTTCAATTTCTCTTGGATCAATTGTTCAAACTCGGACTTGATGACTTCACCGGGAGCGATGCGGACTCGGTTGGCAACGATCTCGCCTTTCTTTTGCACATCTTCCGCCGCGATCAAAATGTTGAGCGGAGTTCCCCAGTGGCGATTGTCATCCAATTTGCTGCGATACGCATAATGCGTAGTGCCCGTGCGATCTTTGAATTTGCCATCGCCTTCGATGCAGATGGGATACTCCGGTTTGTGCCGTTCGATGAAGCTGCGCAATTCGGTTTGATTCGAGTATTCGCAGACGCCAATTATCATCAAGCCATGGTCTTTGTACTTTTCGTAAAGCTCTTTCATTGTCTGTACATCGAAGTTCGAGTTGTGGCACCACGCGGCAAAGTAATGCACCAGGATGAGTTTTTTGCCTTTGACCGCTTCGCTGAGCGTGACCGTGTCGCCGTCGAGCGTGGCGAAGCTGAAGTCCCTGATGTCCATTTTGACTTCGCGTAATGGGACGTAATGATGTCCGCGATCGCTCTGCGCCACCGCTGAAATTCCGACAAGCGGCACAAGCGCGATCAGCAGGCCAATCTTTTTCAAATTGGTTTTCACCGCCTCACCTCGATTTCATCAAAAACACGCCAGCCGCAATCGTCACAAACAAAATCACGCTGACCCAGGCATTGGTGTTGAAAAAGGCCACGTTCAACCGCGACAGATCGTCGGCGCGCACCAGCCGATGCTGGTAAAACAACAACGCAGCCGTGGCGATGATGCCCAGCAAGCCTACCCAGTGCAAGCCGGTCAGAAAGAACACCCAGACCAATGCCGCCAGCATCGCCGCGTGCAATCCGCGCGAAATCCACAACGCCGTAGCAATGCCGAAGCGCTGCGGGATGGAATTCAATCCGGCTTCGGCATCAAAGTCTCTATCCTGGCAGGCGTAAACAATGTCGAATCCGGCTGTCCACAGCATGACGGCCAAACTGAGCAGCAATGGCACGGGCGAATCAATAGCTCCGCGCACAGCGATCCAGGCTCCGGTCGGCGCTATTGAAAGCGCCCAGCCCAACGCCAGATGAGACAGCGACGTGAAGCGTTTTGTGTACGAGTAAACCAGCACCGAAGCCAGCGCGATTGGCGACAGCCACAGCGTTAACCGGTTCAACATTGCCGCTGCCAGAAAAAAGACAGCCGAAGAAACAACCGTGAACAGCGTGACAAACTGCACGCTCAACAATCCGGCGGGAATTGCTCGTGTGCTGGTGCGCGGATTGGCGGCGTCGAATTGGCGATCCACCAAACGGTTGAATGCCATTGCCGCCGAACGCGCTCCGACCATCGCCACAACGATCCACAGAATTTGCCGCCAACTCGGCAAACCGTTCGCCGCCAGCACGGCGCCCAGAAAAGCGAACGGAAGCGCGAACAGCGTGTGTTCGATCTTTATCATTTCCAGCGTGGTTTTCAGATTTCGCAACATACGAAAAATCAAAAGGCAAATATCAAAAGGCAAAAGTTAAAAGGCGGAATATCTATTGCATTTTTGACTTTTGATGTTTGCCTTTTGCCTTTTAATTTTTTGGTTTGCTGCCTTCCCACCGAGTTTTCTGTTTATGAGCGAGCCCCAGATGATCCAGCAGCCGATGCGTGAAATGCTCGATCAGATCATCAATCGTTTTCGGGAAGTGATAAAAGCTGGGCATAGGCGGAATGATTCGGACGCCCAGCCGAGCCAGTTTCAGCATGTTTTCCAGATGAATCGCACTCAGCGGGGTTTCGCGCGGAACCAGAATCAGCGTGCGATTTTCTTTCAAGATCACATCGGCGGCTCGATGAACCAGATCGCGCGTCGCGCCCGAAGCAATCGCCGCCAGAGTGCTCATGCTGCACGGAACAATGACCATCGCGTCGCTCAGGTAAGAGCCGCTGGCGATGGTTGCGCCAATGTCGTTGGCCGAATGAACGATCACCTTGTCCGAATCTTTGCCGATCAGTTCGCGCACAACACGCGCGTCGGTTCCGGCGACTTTCAAACCAAGTTCTTCACCAACCACACGGACTCCGGCTTGCGTAATGACAAGGTCAATTCTGCCGACTTCCGAATTGTCGTTCAGGTGTTTGAGCAGGCTTTGCGCGTAAATCGAACCGCTTGCTCCGGTGATTCCAACAGTGATGGTTTTCATTGGCGTGAACTCGCTTCTGGCCGTTTTTCAACCAGGCGGCAACTATAGGAGTCGCTCGGAAAACTTGTCAAGCAAGGCTTTTGGCGGCTATGTTGGCCGATATGGATCAGGAACGATTGAAAAATTTGCTGCAAAAATTCAAAGACGGCGAAGTCGAAATGGAGCAGGCGTTGGATAGTTTGCGCCATCTGCCTTTTGAAAGTCTGGGTTACGCCACGGTGGATCATCACCGCGCCATCCGACAAGGCTTTCCTGAAGTCATCTTCGGGCAAGGCAAACCGCCGGAACACATCGCGGGCATTGCCGAACGCTTGTTGGCGCGTGCGTCAAATCTGCTGGTCACGCGCACCAACCGCGAAGCCTTTGACCACGTGAAGCTGATTGCCGCCGACGCCGAGTTTCACGACAGTTGCAACGCGATTTCAGTTCAGCGTGACAAAACCGTTCACGGGCGAGGCGTAATCGCCATCGTCACCGCAGGGACTTCGGACATTCCCGTCGCCGACGAAGCCGCATTGACTGCCGAAATCATGGGCAATCAAATCGTGCGGCTGTTCGATGTCGGCGTCGCCGGAATTCATCGCGTCTTAAGCCAGCGCGAACTGCTGCAATCGGCAAAAGTCGTCGTTTGCGTCGCCGGAATGGAAGGCGCTTTGCCGTCGGTTGTCGGAGGCTTGGTCAGCGTGCCGGTCATCGCCGTTCCGACCAGCATTGGTTACGGCGCAAGCTTCAACGGCATCGCCGCGCTGCTGGGAATGCTGAATTCCTGCTCGTCGAACGTGACAGTGGTCAACATTGATAACGGCTTCGGCGCAGGTTTTGTGGCGAGCCTGATTAACCGGGAATGAGCGGCTTGACGCTTTGCAGAGGCTTGCCGATACTTTGGTTTGGTTAAGTTGGTACGGAGGTTTAGAACAATGGAACCTATTCAACAAGTTTACGAACGCATGCCAGAAGTGATTACAATTCCTTCTGAAATTAGAGAGCGGCACGTTCGAGTTATATTCGAACCGCTGGATGAAGAACCGGACTTGGCAGCGCTTGCCGCTAGTGTTGGGATGAAACTGGAGGATGTGAAAGACCTGCATGCGTTGAGGTTTATCGGAAAACTGCCAGACTTTCCACCACGTGAACCACAAGGTGAGTACGAAGTACGTGAGGAGTTTCCCTGGGAATGAAATACCTTCTCGACACGAATGCATGCATCAACGGTTTGCATAAACACAATCCGATTTTTACTCAGCGATTTTTGGCCGTTCCTGAAACAGATAAAGTTGTCTGCTCAATAGCCCGAGCGGAGCTTTATTACGGCGCTTACAAAAGCAAATGGCCGCAACACAGTCTGGCTGATCTACAGGCTTTTCTTCAACCTTACCCCAATCTCGATTTTGATTTGATATCTGCTCGCATTTGCGGCGAGATTCGTGCTGAGCTGGCTCGCAAGGGAACACCGATTGGTCCAAACGATGTTCAAATTGCTGCCATTGCGCTCGCGCACGGTTTGACTGTAGTCACTCACAACACACGCGAATTCAGCCGTATTCCCAAACTGATTCTGGAAGACTGGGAAATCTGACTTTGCAAACGAAAAGGACACAGCAGAAATGGAAACCAAGATTCACGACAAACTGTTCATCAACGGCCAATGGGTCAAACCCGCCGGAACCGGAACAATCGAAGTTATTAACTCCACCACCGAAGAAGTGATGGGACGCATTCCCGAAGGCACAGCCGAAGACGTCAACGCTGCCGTTGCCGCCGCCAAGGCCGCATTTGAATCGTGGTCAACGACTTCAATTGACGAACGGCGGCGCTACCTGCAATTGATCGCCGACAAACTGGCCGCGAAGAAAGAAGAAATCGCCGCGCTGGTGGCCGCCGAAGTCGGCATGCCTTTGCCGCTGGCGACCGCCGTTCAAGCCGGAATGCCCGCGATGATCATGGGGTCTTACGCGGAGTTGCTAAATAGTTTTCAGTTCGAAGAAACCATTGGCAAAGCTCTGGTAGTGAAAGAACCTGTCGGCGTGGTCGGTTGCATAACGCCGTGGAACTTTCCGCTGCATCAGGTGATTTGCAAAGTCGCTCCGGCGCTGGCCGCCGGTTGCACCGTAGTGCTGAAACCGAGCGAAGTCGCGCCGCTGACAGCATTTGTACTGGCTGAAATCATCGAAGACATTGGTTTGCCCGCCGGAGTGTTCAACCTGGTCACGGGGTATGGCCCGGTCGTCGGCGAAGCGATTGCCGCGCATCCAGATGTGGACATGGTTTCGTTTACCGGTTCTACGCGCGCAGGCAAACGAGTCAGCGAACTCGCCAGCCAAACCGTCAAGAAAGTTTCGCTGGAACTCGGCGGCAAATCGGCCAACGTGATTTTGGACGACGCCGATTTCGAACGAGCTGTCAAAAGCGGCGTCGGCGCGTGTTACTTCAATTCCGGCCAGACGTGTTCGGCATTGACGCGCATGCTGGTGCCGCGTTCGCGCTACGACGAAGCCGTCGCCATCGCCAAGAAAACCGCCGAAGGGTTTACGGTTGGCGATCCGCTGGGCGGAGCCGCCAAGCTGGGGCCCCTGGTTTCGGCGACTCAACGCGAACGAGTTGTCAGTTACATCAAAAAAGGAATCGCGGAAGGCGCGACTTTGGTCACTGGCGGCGCGGAAATGCCCGAAGGTTTGACGAAAGGCTATTTCGTTCGCCCGACGGTTTTTGCCAATGTGAACAATAAAATGACCATCGCTCAGGAAGAAATCTTCGGCCCGGTGCTTTCGATCATTCCTTACGAAGACGAAGACGATGCCGTCCGCATTGCCAACGACACGATTTACGGTTTGGCGGGCGGAGTCTGGTCTGGCGATGCGGAACGCGCCAAACGAGTCGCGCGCCGTTTGCGAACCGGGCAAGTGGAAATCAACGGCGGCAAATTCAATCCGCTGGTTCCGTTCGGCGGTTACAAACAATCCGGCAATGGCCGCGAACTGGGCAAATACGGTTTGGAAGAATTCCTGGAAGTCAAAGCGATGCTGATGTAAGCCCATGCTTCTTGCGCGCTTGGCTGGGCAGAGCGCAAAATGCGTTTTCGGTCTTCGCGCCGGAACGTTCACAAATCATTTTCAGACAGGAAAGGAATTTACAGGCGAAAAGCCTGCTGCTGGGATTTTTATGGCATTCAACCCGAAACATTTAAGTCACTTGATCACCAATGGACGCGACCGCGCTCCGGCGCGTTCGATGCTCAAAGCCATAGGCTTTGACGATGAAGATCTGGCCAAACCGATCATTGGCGTTGCGCACATGTGGATCGAAACCATGCCGTGCAATTTCAACCACCGCGATCTGGCCGCAAAGGTCAAAGAAGGCATTCGCGCTGCCGGAGCTACGCCGATGGAGTTCAACACGGTTTCAATCAGCGACGGCGTGACGATGGGAACCGAAGGCATGAAAGCTTCGCTGGTCAGCCGCGATTTGATCGCCGATTCGATTGAACTGGTCGCGCGCGGTTATCTGTTCGACGCGGTGATCGCCATTGTCGGCTGCGACAAGACCATTCCCGGCGCGGCGATGGGATTGATCCGGTTGGATATTCCCAGTCTGATTTTGTACGGCGGTTCGATTGCTCCCGGTTACCTGAACGGCAAAGCCTTGACCGTGCAGGACGTGTTTGAAGCCGTCGGCCAACACGCCGCCGGAAAAATCAACGATGCGCAATTGCTGGAAATTGAAAACGTCGCCTGCCCCGGAGCCGGAGCTTGCGGCGGGCAATACACGGCCAACACGATGGCGATGGTCATGGAATTCATCGGCCTGGCGGTGATGGGAACCGGCAGCGTTTCGGCAACTGATCCGATGAAGGAAAAAACGGCGTTTGAAGCCGGCAAATACATCGTGGATTTGCTGCGGCGCGGAACCAAACCCAGCGACATTTTGACGCGCAAAGCGTTTGAAAACGCCATCACCGGCGTGGCGGCGACCGGCGGTTCGACCAACGCCGTGTTGCATCTGCTGGCGATGGCGCGTGAAGCTGGCATTGATCTGAACATTGACGATTTTGACCAGATCAGCAGCCGCACGCCGCTGATTGCCGATTTGAAACCCGGCGGCAAATACACGGCAGTTGAATTGGGCAAAGCGGGCGGCATCGGATTGGTGGCGCGCCGCTTGGTCGAAGGCGGGTATCTGGACGGCAGCCAGATGACCGTCAGCGGATTGACCATCGCCCAGGAAGCTGAACTAGCCGATGAAACTCCCGGACAGGACGTGGTGTTTTCCACCGACAACGCGCTGAAGCCGAACGGCGGGTTGGTAATTTTGAAAGGCAATCTGGCGCCGGAAGGTTCGGTGGTAAAGCTTTCCGGCTTCGAGCGGAAACTTCATCGCGGCCCGGCTCGCGTGTTCGAACGCGAAGAAGACGCGATGAGCGCCGTCACCAACGGCTCGATCAAATCAGGCGATGTCGTGGTGATTCGTTACGAAGGGCCGAAAGGCGGCCCAGGCATGCGAGAAATGCTGGGCGTGACAGCCGCCATCGTCGGCAAAGGGCTTGGCGAAGAAGTCGCCTTGATGACCGATGGCCGGTTCAGCGGGGCGACCAAAGGTTTGTGCGTCGGCCACGTCGCGCCTGAAGCCGCTGCCGGAGGCCCGATTGCCGCTTTGCGCGAAGGCGACATAGTGACTTTCGACTTGGAAAAACGGTTATTGAACGTTGAATTGACCGACGAAGAAATCAAACAACGATTGGCCAGTTGGCAACCGCCCGCGCCGCGTTACACGACCGGAGTTTTTGCCAAATACCGCGCGCTGGTTTCGTCGGCGTCGGAAGGCGCAATCACTCGTCCGTCGTAACAACAGGGGGCAAAGGTTCGGTGTAATCGCTCTTTTCATTTTCGATTTTCCATCTTTCATTTGTCATTGCAGCGTTGGATGAACGCTCGCTGGCAAATAACAAATCCAAAATGGAAACTGGAAAATGATCCTGAACTAAATTTTTGCCCGAATGTTTATAACCTGGAAAGAAGTGCGAGCCGGTGAATGCCCATTATCACCGGCTCGCGTTTTTTGGCTGAGTTGAAAAAAAGTTGCTTTGGTAAATACCCTTCTGGCTGAAGACGACTTACTGAATCAAAAAGAGCGGCGCCGCCTGAAATGGCTGGCGACGGCTTCCCCTAATGACATTTGAAGCTTTGCAGCTTCAAAGGACGCTGCTGATTGCAGGCCGTCAGAAGTGACTTGGCGAATTGTGCCGGGACACCGTCACAATTTCCGTTTGGCTTCTTCTTGCCCCCTCCACTTACATAAGCGGCAAAATCGGGTGAAACCTGCAACGCAGGCAAAAAAATTTTGAAAAAAAGTTGCGGCAAGGCGACAAAAGCTGCGACCGCCAACCAAAGAAAGAGGTTATGGACTTCAAACTCGTTTCGGATTACCAGCCGCAAGGCGATCAACCTGAAGCCATAGAAGCATTGGTCAATGGTTTGAACGACGGCGAAAAGCATCAAGTCCTGCTCGGCATCACCGGCAGCGGCAAAACCTTCACCATTGCCCAGGTCGTGGCGCGCGTCAATCGGCCCGCGCTGGTGATGGCTCACAACAAAACGCTGGCCGCGCAGTTGTATCAGGAATTCAAAACCTTCTTTCCCGAAAACGCCGTCGAATACTTCGTCAGCTATTACGATTATTACCAGCCCGAAGCTTACGTTGCGGCGACCGATACTTACATCGAAAAAGAATCCACGGTGAATGAGGAAATTGACCGGCTGCGGCTTTCCGCAACGCGCAGTTTGTTCGAACGACGCGATGTCATCATAGTCGCTTCTGTGTCGGCGATTTACGGCATAGGCGATCCGAACGCCTATTACGGAATGGTCATGTTCGTCGAACCCGGACAGCGCATTTCGCTGGAAAGCGTTCGCAAACGTTTGGTGGAATTGTTGTACGAACGCAACGACATCGAATTCGGGCGCGGCTCTTTTCGCGTGCGCGGCGACGTGCTGGATATTTACCCAAGCTATCAGGATCAGGCGTATCGGATCGAGTTTTTCGGCGACGAGATAGATTCGATTTCGACGATTGATCCGCTGCTGGGCGAGGTCATCAAAAAACACGACAGCCGAGTGCCGATTTATCCACGAACGCATTACGCCACAACGCGAGCCACGACCAAACGCGCCGTCGCCACCATCAAAGCCGAATTGGAAGAATGGGAGCCGCAACTGATCGCGCAGAACAAATTGATCGAAGCGCAACGGTTGCACCAGCGCGTCATGTACGATCTGGATATGTTCAACGAGCTTGGTTTTTGCCGAGGCGTCGAAAATTATTCGCGGCATCTGACCGGGCGCGCCGTCGGCGAACCTCCACCGACGCTTTACGATTACCTGCCCGAAGACACCCTGGTCGTCATTGACGAAAGCCATCAATCCGTCCCGCAAATTCGCGCGATGTACACCGGTGACCGTTCGCGCAAACAGAATCTGGTGGATTTCGGATTCCGACTGCCGTCAGCGCTGGACAATCGCCCGCTGAAGTTTGAAGAGTGGGAAGGCCGCGTCGGCCAGGTGATTTACGTTTCGGCGACGCCGGGGCCGTATGAGCTGACGAAATCCAGCGGCGTAGTGATCGAACAGGTGATTCGTCCGACCGGCTTGCTCGATCCCGAAGTCGAAATTCGTCCGGTGCGCGGCCAGATTGACGATCTGCTGGGCGAAGTCCGCGAACGCGCCGAACGCGGTGAGCGCGTGCTGGTGACGACGCTGACCAAGAAAATGGCCGAAGACCTGACCGATTATTACGGCGATCTTGGCGTCAAAGTCCGTTACATGCATTCCGAAGTCGAAACGCTGGAACGCATCAAGATTTTGCGCGATTTGCGGCGAGGCGAATTCGACGTGCTGGTCGGCATCAACCTGCTGCGCGAAGGTTTGGATTTGCCGGAAGTTTCCATGGTGGCGATTCTGGATGCCGACAAGGAAGGTTTTTTGCGCAGCGAATCTTCGCTGATTCAAACCATTGGGCGCGCGGCGCGCAATTCGCGCGGCAAAGCCATTTTGTACGCCGATAAAATGACCGATTCGATGCGCCGGGCGATAGACGAAACCAATCGCCGCCGCGCCAAACAAACGGCGTTTAACGAAGCCAACGGCATCACGCCGCAATCCATCGTCAAACCGATTGAAGCGACACTGGTCACGGCTTACGAAGCGGATTACTTCAAAGTGCCGCTGAAATTGGAAGCCTACGACGAATACAGCCCGGAAAAGATTGCCGAAACCATCGTGCAGCTCAACCACGACATGCGCGAAGCCGCCAAACGCTTCGAATTCGAGCGCGCCGCCGAATTGCGTGACAAGATCAAATATCTGAAAGAACGCGAGCTTGAGGTAAGCTAAAAGTAACGCACCCCAATGACCCACCCATCACAAACCAAAATTGGCGCTCTGCCCGTCACTGGCCAGGAAGCCCGTTTGCTGTATCTGGACGCGTTGCGCGGTGCGATTATGATCCTGATGGCCGTGGATCACGCCAGCTTCTTCATTGCCCATCAACATCCGGCGGAATTCTGGGGACAGCCCTTGCCGGAATATGCTGGCGCGTTACCGTTTCTGACACGCTTCGTGACGCATTTCTGCGCGCCGGGATTCTTTTTCCTGATGGGCATCGGGATGATGCTGTTTGCCGAATCGCGCAGGCAATTGGGCTGGACGGACAGCGCCATCCGCAAACACTTCCTGACGCGCGGCGCATTGTTGATCGTCCTGCAACTGTTCATCGAAAACCCCGCCTGGGTGCTGGGGCCAGCCGCCGAACTCGTTTCGCAGCCGCCCGGAGGCGGCAGCAGCGTGATGCTGCACTTCGGAGTGTTGTACGGTCTGGGCGCTTCCATGATCGTCTGCGCCTTTCTGCTGCGGCTGAACGCAATCGTTTTGGCTGTCATTAGTTTACTGGCGGTGTTGCTGACGCAGGCGCTGATTCCCGGCCCGGACGAGGTTGCCGAGTTATATTCTCCGCTCGCGCGCCTGCTGCTGATTCCCGGCCACACGAACATCGTGCAGGTGTTTTATCCGCTGCTTCCCTGGCTTGGACTGGCCGTCTTCGGCCTGATTTTCGCCCGCTGGATTTTGGCCAATCCCGCCGCCATTCCCCGCAAAGCCGCGCTGATCGGCGTCGCCTTCCTGCTGCTGTTTCTGCTGGTGCGATTAGCGGGCGGCTTCGGCAACATTCATCCGGTCAACAACTCAAACTGGATGACATTTCTGAATGTCACGAAATATCCGCCGAGCCTCGCCTACATCCTGCTGACGCTGGGCATGGATTTGATATTGCTGGCTTCGTTCGCAGGCATGGTTACGGCTCTGCAACGTTGGGCCAAACCGTTGTTTGTGTTCGGCCAAACGGCGCTGTTCTTTTACCTGGCCCATTTGTACCTGTACGCCGTGATGGGATTGACGATTGTGCCTGCGGGCGGAACCTCGCTTGGCTGGATGTATGCGTATTGGACGGGCGGATTGGTGATGCTGTATTGGCTTTGCGTTCGATACCGTAAGTTTAAGCAAGGCACAGCTCCCAATTCAGTCTGGCGATTTTTCTGAGAGGTGAGAAAGAAAACTAACCAGGCGCTCGCGTCTTTTCGTAAGTCGAGACAAGTAAAAAAGTCATTGCTTACTCGCGGCGGGTACAGACACTCACCGAACGACGCCACTAATGGGGCTGCTGGCGCTGGCGTACAGGCGTTTTGGCATGCGGCCTGCCAGATAGGCCAGACGCCCGGCTTGCACGGCCAGCTTCATGGCGTCGGCCATCGAGCCGGGGTCTTCGGCTTCGGCGATGGCGGTGTTCATCAACAATCCATCCACGCCGAGTTCCATCGCCAGACAGGCATCCGAAGCCGTGCCGACTCCGGCGTCCACTATGATCGGAACTTCGGTGATCTGTTCGCGCATGATGCGCAGATTGTTCGGATTCTGAATCCCCAGGCCTGACCCAATCGGCGCGGCCAGCGGCATCACTGCTGAGGCTCCGGCGTCAATCAGCTTTTTGGCCATAATCAGATCGTCGGTGAAATACGGCAAGACGGTGAAACCTTCCTTGACCAGAATTCTGGTCGCTTCCAGTGTGGCTTCGTTGTCCGGGAACAGCGTTTTCTGGTCGCCTATGACTTCGATCTTGACCCAGTCGGAAAGCCCGACTTCGCGCGCCAATCGCGCCGTGCGGACGGCTTCTTCGGTGGTGTAACACCCGGCGGTGTTCGGCAAAATGGCGAAACGTTTGAGGTCAATGAAATCAAGCAGCGAAGGTTGGCTGCGGTCTGTGATGTTCACTCGGCGCACAGCGACGGTAATCATTTCCGCGCCGCTGCGGTTGAAAGCGTCCACCATTTGTTCGTTGCTGCGATATTTTCCGGTGCCGATGATCAGGCGCGAATTGAATTCCCGCCCGGCGATGATGAGTTTGTCGTTCATATTCGATGGAATGATGGATGAAGTCATTAAAGTTCGGGCGGATGCCATTGGGCATTGACCCAATTTTTGCGAACGATGATTGCCAGCGGATTGTTCAAGAGCAAAGCCTCGACTGTTGCGCGCCCGACTTTCGTCAGGCCTATGATTTCAACACCATTTTCGCTCCAGGAAAAATGCTCCTTCCATATTTGTTTCCGTGGATTGAAAAGCGGAACACGTTCGCCGGTTACAGAATCAGGCCAATCGGTTTTTGTCCATTTGTACTGATTGCAAAACTCACAAGCCAGACAGAGGTTTTCTTCGATGTCAGTCCCGCCCCTGGCTTCAGGCCGTATGTGGTCAATCTGAAGTCGGCCCATCACATAATTCTGATGGCTCAAACAGTATTCGCAACGATTGCCCGCTCGTTGTCGAACAAATTGGCGCAGAGTTTCAGAGATCATGGCTTATGCCGCCAAAGGTTTGCGCAATCCACGTTGCACTGACTCCGCCAACGCTTCGGATTTGCGAAGCTGCCCAAGCTGGCAAATTTGCAAGAGAGCCAGGAGTTCATAGCGTTCGTCCTGGCTCAAACCAGCCGCTTTTCCTTTTGCCTGCAAATCACCGAGCCGCCGGTTTTGCGCTTCGTCCATTTTGGAATCGGCAAGTCGCAGCACTTCTTCATCTGGCAAATTCGAGATCGGCGGTTGAAGAAAAAAATCCGGCGAATCGTCAGTCATGGGCAATGCCAGTTCCAAGGCATCGGCCAGAACGGTCTCTATTTTCTGCTGAGTAGCAATGCCAAATTTTTTAGCGTTTTCGACGAAACTGTCGGGAAGGCTCAAGGTCACTTGCACAGACATGCGATATTCCTCCGCTGGTTGAAACTTGAGAAAGTCAACTATAGCGGCTGGGTTTCGGGCGGGCAAATCCGGGCGATGATTCCTGCCATTGACTCCGACCTGCTTGAAGCAATCGGACGGAAGCTGGTATTGTTCATCGGCCTGCACCGCCTACAATTTTTTGAAGTTACGAGTTGCGTTGGCTGTCCGAACGCCGCCGCTTTTTCCAGGAAAGAAATCAAAAGCTTTATGAACAAACTGAAACTACATCTGTTTTTGCTGGCCATCGTTTTTGCCGCTGTTGCGACGGGTACGGCTCAGGCGCAATTGACCTTTGACCGCCCGAAGACCGAACCGCCGCTGGACAATCCTTACAACATCAATCTGCCGCGCGAAAAGATTCTGGAAGGCGTGCGCGAAGTTCTGAAAACCTGCAATCTGGAGATTGACGAAACGCTTAGCAAATCCGCCGAAGGCAAAATCGTGCTCAAACCGGTTGTATTTACCAAAGGCGTGACGGCGAAAAACACACTGGAATATCTGGCGACGCTGCCGGCGGGCGATGTTCGCAACTGGGTGCAGGGACGGGCGACGCTGGAAATCACCGCCTTGCCATTGGATCAAAAAACGTCCCAGTTGCTGGTTTCCGCCAACATTCAGGGGCGCATTGCCGATGCGATGAATCCCAATAAGTGGATTGACTGCGTCTCGAACGGGCGTATGGAAGACGAAGTGCTGCGTGGATTGGCTGGTAAAATTCTCGGCATTGATCTGAGCCAGAAAAACAGCAGTGGCCGCAGCACGCGGCGAATTCTGACGTGTGAGTATTAAAGCCGATGGTTCGTGGAATTCTGTTCATCGCGGGTTGGTTGGTTTTGACCGTTGTCGCGGCGCAGGCTCAATCTGTCGAAACGCTTCAGGTTCCGCCGCCCGATGAGCAGAATGAAACCATGCGCGATACGCTCAAGCGCATGCAGATCAAACGCGAAGAAGAAGAACACAAAAAGCTGCTCAGCAGAGGGTTTCAAATAAAACAGGATGTCGAGTCGCTGCTCAAGGACGCGACCAATGCGCGGTTACCGCGTTCGGCGGAAAAACGGCTGAAAGACATCGAAAAGTCCGCCAAAAACATTCGCTCGCAATTTGGCGGTTCGGAAAACGCCGAACTGGAATCGCCGCCTCAGAATCTGAACGAAGCCCTGAAACTGCTCACCGAAACCACGGCGCAATTGAATGATCGGCTGGCCAAGACATCGCGGCAGGTGATTTCGATTCAAGTTGTAGAAAGCTGCACGGACATCATCCAATTGGTAAAAATGCTTCGCGCTTATCTGAATTGACGTATTTGTGGAGGACGTTATGAGTTGCAGACTGCTCCTCTTGCTGCTGACTCTGGGTTTATCGCTGGCTTCGGCAGGAGCGCATCAACAAGACCCGCCCAAACAAGACCCACCAAAAACCGACGCTCAGGACGTCATGAAGTTTGAAACCAATCTGGTGGTTTTGAACGTGACCATCACCGACGGCAGCGACCGGTATGTGGCGGGATTGAAGCGGGACGATTTCAGGATTTTCGAGGACAAGGCTCCGCAGGCAATCGTGGATTTCAATTCCGCCGAAAGCCCGTTTGCGGTGGCCATTCTGCTCGACACCAGTTTGAGCATGCAGAGCAAATTGACGCTGGCGCGCGCCGCCTGCGCCAAATTTGTCGAAGGATTGCGCGAAGGCGACACATTCGCCATTTACAGTTTCGGCGGCATGAAGGTGAAACTCATGCAGGATTTCACCGAAATCCGCGACGTGCCCGATTCGGTTTGGGATTTGCGAGTGGACGGCGAAACACCTCTATACGACGCCATTACCCAATCGGCGGACGCTCTATCCCAACGCCCGGAACGCCGCCGCGCGATTCTGGTCGTTTCCGACGGAGCCGATACCAAAAGCAAGGCGACGCTGGAACAGGCGTTGAGAAAAACGCTGGACGCGCAGGCTTCGATTTACGCCGTTGATTTGAGCGACGCTTCGGTTTACAAGGCTCAGCCGCGCGACAACGGCGCGCAAATCATGAAAGACATGGCCGCCAAAACCGGCGGCAAGTTTTTTTTGACGGCGGGCGGCAGCGAACTGCGCGATGCTTTTGCCAAAACAATTGATGAATTGCGCCAGCAATACACGCTGACTTACGAATCCACCAACGAAAAATACGACGGCAAATGGCGCGTGGTCGAAGTCAAAGTAGCCAAACCGATGGTCAGCGTTCGCACCAGGCAGGGTTATTACGCCAAAAAACAGAAAAGCTGAATCTAAATCGAACCAAACAACATTGGTACAACCAGGAAGAAACCACTGATGAACACGGATAAGCACAGATCAACACGGATCAAATTTTTGTGTGTATCTGTGTTCATCTGAGTGAATCAGTCTTTATCCGTGGTTAATCACCTGTCTCAATGTCACTTGTTCTTATTTAGTTGTGAGTTTGAAAAAAGGATGCGGCGAACATGGTTTTCACCATGTTCGCCGCATCCTTTTTGATTTCCCATGCGGTTGTGGGTTGATTACAGCCGAATGATCTTCTCTTCAAATCGTTCTTCGCTCAGCCCGCGTGTGGCGTTGCGCGTATCCACGACGAGTTTGGCGTTTTCAATCAGCCATTGGTAATCGAAAACGCTGTGATTGGTGACAATCACTATGCAATCGGCTTCGGCCACCGCTGACTGGCTCAGTTCAATGGCGTGAATGCGCGAACCGTTGCCTTCCAGATGAACTTCCGGTACGAACGGATCGGCATAACTGACTTCAGCGCCGAGTTGCTGCAACTTTTCTATGATCGCCAGCGCGGGGCTTTCACGCACGTCGTCAATGTCGCGTTTGTAAGCCACGCCCACAATCAAAACCTTCGATCCATTGACCGGTTTGCGATGATTGTTCAATCCCTTGCCGACCAGTTCGACGACGTGTTCTGGCATGCGCGAATTGACTTCTTCGGCCAGCGAAATGAAGCGAGCTTCAAACCCGTGCATGCGCGCTTTCCACGACAGGTAATGCGGGTCGAGCGGAATGCAGTGACCGCCGATGCCGGGGCCGGGATAAAACGGCATGAAGCCAAACGGTTTGGTCGCCGCCGCCGCAATCACTTCCCAGGTGTCAATGTTCAGCGTGTGGCAAAGCTGAGCCAGTTCGTTGACCAGGCCGATATTCACCGCGCGGAACGTGTTTTCCAACAATTTGCAGGTTTCCGCCACGCGAGCGGAACTGACTGCATGCACGTGATCCACAATCGCTCTGTAAGCCGCCGCAGCGACTTCCGCGCTGACCGCCGAAACTCCCCCGACAACCTTGGTGATGTTTTTGGTGTTGAACTTTTCGTTGCCGGGATCAACCCGTTCCGGCGAAAACGCCAGAAAGTAATCTTCGTCCAGCACGTGGCCGGTTTCGTCGAACATCGGCTTCAACACCTCGTCAGTGGTTCCGGGATAGGTCGTTGATTCCAGAATGATTAATTGGCCCGGTCGCAACGTCTCCTTGATTTTTTCAGAGGCCGCCAGAATGTAGGACACATCCGGGTCTTTGGTTTTTCGGAGCGGTGTGGGAACGCAAATGATGATGATGTCCTGATCTTTCAGTTGCGAAAAATCCGTTGTCGCTCGAAGCTTGTTCGCCGCCACGCATTCGGCAACCTCAGACGTAGACACGTCGGGAATATAAGATTCACCGCGATTGAGAGTTTCTGCTTTTCTGGCGTCCACTTCGAAACCGGTAGATTCAAACCCGTTTCCTGCAAATTCAACCACCAACGGCAGCCCGACATAACCAAGCCCGATAACTCCTACGCGCGCCGTGCGCGAGGCAATTTTTTCCAATAGATTGTGTTTATTACTCACCTGAATTTCCTTCTTAAAACTAAAGCGCTGATGTTTACGGGGAGCTAACGATAATTCTATCGTGTCAGATTGTGGGAACCGGCCCTTTTTGATTCGACCGGCAGTGATACAGACGAACTTTCTTCAATCTGGGTTTCTATCAGTTTGCGGTACTGAAATTGCGGAGGTCACATCTACTATTTACAACGTTGAACGGGGTTGGCTCAAGTCATATTTTTTAATTTTTCACGCGCGTTGACCTGCGCTCAAAGCGCGTGATAGCTTGCCTGTGGTTTTGGGCAAGCTCTTTTCATCGCTTTCAGGTGCTTGTTGCCCGGCAAAGGCGACAAGAGAATAGGGAAGCGGGTGCAAATCCCGCGCGGTCACCGCCACTGTAAGGCTGATAAAAATCAGAAGGCAAAAGGCAAAAATCAAAAGGCAAAAAGTAAAAGCCTGTGATTGGCCGATGGCCTGTTGGATTTTTAATAGCGACGCCAAACCGCCATTGCGTTAAAAAACGCGAGAAGGCCGTCGTCGTTGCAGGCCAAGTCAGGAGACCTGCCTGAAAGATGTTTCGACGGCTCTTCGGTTGAAAGAGCGCGGCGGCTGGTTTTAGTCTCCTTTTTGGTTTTCAAAAGTATTCCGAGCCTCAGACGCACGCATTTTAGTCGTTGCGTCTGAGGCTTTTTTGCATTTTGGCTATGAGCGAATCCTTGCGACAACTGAACAAACTACGGTTGGCCAGCCTGGCTGCGTTGTTGATCGGGTTGTGTCTGGCCGCGTGTTACCGAACCAGCCCGGCGAGTCAGATTCCTGCTGCGCGCACGTTCACCGACGAACTTGGCCGCGAAGTCAAAATAGCGTTTCCGCCGCAACGCATTGTTTCTCTGGCGCCGAGCGTTACTGAAACGCTGTTTGCCCTGGGGCTGGGCGACAAAGTGGTTGGCGTGACGGCGTACTGCGATTTCCCCGAAGCCGCGCGAACCAAAGAAAAAATCGGCGATACGCTCAACCCAAACCCAGAACGATTGATCGCGCTCAAACCCGATCTGGTAGTCATGACCACGGCCAGCCAGTTGGAAAAACTGCTGCGACAAATGGGCGATTTGAACATCGCCGTGTACGTCACCGACCCGCGCAGCGTCGGCGATGTTCTGGCTTCGATTCGCAAACTCGGCGAAGTGACTGGCACGACAACCGAAGCCGAAAACATCGTCCGGCAAATGCAAGCACGAATTGCCGAAGTCGAAATTCGCACAAAGGCCTTTCCCAAACCGCGCGTATTGTATGTGCTGCAAACGGCTCCATTGATCACTGCCGGTCGCAACACCTTTATCAATCACCTGATCCAATTGGCCGGAGGCGATTCCATCTCAGGCAATGAGCCGACGGATTACCCTCAATTGTCGCGCGAAACGGCGCTGGCCCGCTTGCCGGAGGTGATTGTCGCTCCGGCTTCGCACGGAACGGAACAGGTAAAAGCGGACGATTTGCGACGCGATTTTGCGGCGACGCCAGCGATCAAAACCAATCGCATTGTCTGGGTAAATCCCGATTTTGTGGATCGTCCGGGGCCGCGTCTGGTGGACGGGTTGGAGCAACTGGCGAAAGGGTTACATCCGGAACGATGAGCAAAAGCGCTTCGGACAGATTGGAGTTGGACAGTAAGCTCGCGTCGCTCGCACCCGCAGGCGAGACGCCTGCGCACCCAGGCAGTTACCTGACTCGGCGGCAAGCAGCGATTGTAATGTTGGCGCTTGGATTGGCGCTGATTCTTTGCGCAATGTTCGCGCTGGCGATGGGCAGCGAATCCGTCGCGGCCTGGAAAATTCTGTCGGCGATGGTTGCCAAATTGACCGGAGCGGCTTCTGGGTTGACGCTGGAACATGACGTGATCGTGTTCGGTTTGCGATTGCCCCGCATAGGGCTGGCCATTGGCGTCGGCGCTGCGCTGGCAATGGCTGGAGCTTCGTTTCAAGCGTTACTGCGAAATCCGCTGGCCGATCCTTATGTGCTGGGGGTTTCCGGCGGAGCGGCGGTCGGTTCGATTCTGGCGATTTTGCTGGTGACGAATCTGACGTTCGCGCAACCGTTGTTCAGTTTTGCCGGAGCGATGACGGCGACGATGATCGTCTTCTGGCTTGGCCGTCGAGACGACGATCCGGCGCGTCTGGCGCTGAGCGGCGTGGTGCTTTCGACTTTTCTGGCTTCGATGATCGCCCTGATGACCTCCGTCGCCAGCAACGTCAAACTTCGTCAAATCACTATGTGGTTGCTCGGCGATCTGTCGAGCGGCAGTTACGAAGGATTGATCTTCGTGCTGATTTCAGTCGCCATCTGCCTGCTGGCGTTGATGACGCAGGCGCGCGCGTTGAATTTGATGATGGTCGGCGAACGCGACGCTTTTGCGTTGGGCGTCGAAACCTCGCACGTGCGTTGGGTGGTTCATCTGGCGGCTTCGCTGGTGACCGGAGCGGCGGTGGCGGCGGGTGGAGCGATTGGTTATGTGGGTTTGGTGGTGCCGCATCTGGTTCGTCTGGCCATTGGAGCCGACAACCGATTGGTGATTCCGGCCAGCGCGTTGGCGGGTTCTTTGCTGGTGCTGCTGGCCGACACGGCGGCGCGCACAGTCATCGCTCCGCGCGAATTGCCAACCGGCGCGATAACGGCGTTGATCGGAGCGCCGGTATTCATCTACCTGCTTCTGAGAAAAAAGTTCGTAGTTCCGCCTTCAGGCGGCAAGCTTCCTAAACTACAGGATTCCTTTTCAACGAACTTGCCTCTTGAAGGCGGAACTACGAGCACAAACGCGCTGGTGATGCGAAACGTTCATTTCGGCTATCACCAACGTGCCGTGCTGAGCGGCGTGTCGTTGGAGCTTCGCGCCGGAGAAATCGTCACATTGCTTGGCCCGAACGGCACGGGCAAATCCACCTTGCTCGGCGTGGCTTACGGCGCGTTGCAACCGTCGGCGGGTGAAGTTCTTTTTGACGGCCAACCAGTCCACCGGTTTTCTCGTCGAGAATTGGCGCATCGCATCGCCGTGGTCGCGCAATCCGGCGAAGTACGCTTTCCGCTCACCAGTTTGGAATATGTGCTGACAGGGCGATTCGCCTATGCCAGTTCGATTGGCTTCGATTCGCCGCGCGATGTCGAACTGGCGATGCAGGCGTTGCGCGACACAGATGCCGCGCAATTCGCTCACCGATTTTTCAACGAACTGTCCAGCGGCGAACGTCAGCGAGTGGTGCTGGCTCGCGCGTTGGCTCAGCAATCCCGATTGCTGCTGCTGGACGAACCGACGGCCAACGCGGACGTTGCGCACCAGGTTTCGCTGCTTTCGCTGGTGCGTGCCTTGACGCGCGAGCGCGGGCTTGGCGCTTTGGTCGTCACGCACGAAATCAATCTGGCGGCGGATTTCGCCGACCGTGTGGCTCTGCTCAAAGACGGCAAATTGCTGGCGTGCGGCGCTCCGGCGGAGGTCATGACCGAAACAATGCTCAGCGAATTGTTCGACACTTCGCTGGCGGTGGACGCGCATCCGGTGAGCGGCAAACCGCGCGTTTCGTGGATCGCCTGACGCCGATCAATAAAGATGCTGAACAAAATTGCGATGCGGGCGTGTGAGCGATGTCCTTGCCGGTTTTGGCTTTTCTTTCGCAACCCGGTAAAGTCACAAACGCCTCGACGCCCCGCTGTCCGCGAATCTCAATTCATCCCCTGACAACAAGGCGAAGAACGATTGCTTTTCGCGGCGAAGCTAAAAACTCAAGACGTAAGGAATCATCATGAAGGTAAGGCTCTCTGTAATTGTTTTTTGTTGCCTGCTGGCGGCGAGCGTATTGGCGCAAGGTTCGCGCGGATCGTTGATCGGCAAGGTTATGGATTCGCGCGGCGCAGCAATTCGCGGAGCGCGGATCGTTCTGTTTTTCAATGGCAAAGTCGCATTGCGCGAAACCACCAGCAACGAAGCGGGCGAATTCACATTCGAGTATCTGCTGCCCGGCGAATACACGCTTTCAATCGAAGCCGACGGATTGACGCAACAGGGCGGCGCTCAACCATTGAAAATCGTCGCCGGGCAACAATCTCAAATCGCCGTTCCGCTGGTCGCCGCGGCGATTGAAGATTCGGTCATAGTTTCGGCCACGCGAACCGAATCGCGTATGGGAGAAAGCCCTTCCAGCGCTTATGTCATTTCAGCGACTGATCTGGCGCGCGCTCAGCGCATGACGGTCTTCGACGCTTTGCGTTCTTCGCCCGGCGTCACGGTCATGCAAACCGCACGGCGCGGCGGAGTGACTTCGTTGTTCGTGCGCGGCGGCGAATCCGATTACACCAAAGTTCTGATTGACGGCGTGCCGATCAACGACGCCGGTGGATCGTTCGATTTTGCAGACTTCACCGCCGACAACGCGGCGCGCGTCGAATTGATTCGCGGCGCGCAAAGCGCAGTGTACGGTTCCGACGCGATGGCCGGTGTGCTGCAGTTCATCACGCATCGCGGTTCGACCACAAAACCGGAATTTGAATTCACCGCCGAAGGCGGCAGTTTCGCCTTCAATCGGCAATTTGCGCGATTGTCGGGCGTGACCGGCCCGTTCGATTATTCGTACAGTTTCACGCATCTCAGAACCAACGGGCGCGACCGCAACGACGATTATCTGAACCGCATTATTTCGGCGAACCTGGGTTACAGGCTGACCGCGCGCACGCAGTTTCGTTTCACCGGACGCAGCGAAAATTCCAGCGCAGGCGTGCCGGGCGCAACGGCTGTCCTGTTTCCCGATCCTGACGAACGCGCTCGGCGTCGCCGCATTGTGACTTCGGGGCGATTGGATGATCAGACGACTTCGCGCTGGCATCAGAGCCTGACCTTCGTCTTTTCCGAAAGCAATTACGCGAGCTTCGATCCTGCACAACAGGATTTGAGCAAACCAAACACGCCGCCTGACACCACATTCGCCTTCAACGATTTTCGCTCGGCGTTCAACAATCATCAGCAGCGTCGCGGATTGCGTTACCAGACCGAATTGATTTTGCCGCACAACCATCTGGTTTCTGCCGGATTGGATTACGAACACGAACGCGCGGTTTTCGACAGCGGCTTTGCGGGGGCTAGCCGCGTGCCTTCCAGCCGCACGAACGTCGGCGCTTTTTTGCAGGATCAATTCGCGTTGACTCCGCAATTGCTGGTCACTGCCGGAATTCGCCTGGAAAACAATCGCGCCGATGTTCCTTCGGCTTTGGCGGCAATTCTGACTCAACTCGGTTCGGCCAGCGCCAGCGGCAAAGTCGGATTCGGGACAGAAGTCTTGCCGAAAATCGCAGCTATCTATTTGCTGCCGACCGGAAATCTGCAATCCGTAGTCGGCATGACCCGTTTGAAAGCCAATTACGGCGAAGGCATCAAAGCGCCTTCGCTGGTCGAAGCTTTCAGCCCTTCCCTGTTCTTTCTCGGCAATCCGTTGCTGAAACCCGAACGCGCGCGCGGTTACGATCTGGGAATTGAACAGTTTTTCTGGAAAGACCGTTACCGCGTCGAAGCCACATATTTTGAAAATCGGTTCCGCGACCAGATAGCCTTTGTCGGCGACGCGGCGACGTTTGGCGGACCAATCAAATTGGCCGACGGACGGTTGACGCATTACGTCAACAACGACCGGACGATTGCTCGCGGCATGGAATTTGCCGTTTCCATGAGTCCTTACAAACGGCGATTGCTGATTGGCGCAACCTATACCTTGCTGAAAACCAAACTCGAAGCCGCCGCCGATGTGATTGATTTTTCTACTGGCACGCTGGTTCCGAATCGGGAAGTAGGTTTTTCGCTTTTACGCCGTCCGCGCCATTCGGGAACGTTGAACGTGGCCTGGATCGGCGACCGGTTTGAAGTGAATCTGGATGGTTTTTTCGTCGGTCGGCGACGCGATGGCGACCCAGTGACATTCGACCGATTCCGAAACGGATCACCGATTTTCAACGATGCCTATCAACGGCTGGATTTGGCCTGGACGTATCGGTTCACTTCGCGCGTGGCGATATTTGCACGCATCGAAAACCTGCTCAATCAGAATTACCAGGAAGTGCTGGGCTTTCCGGCTTACAAGCTGAATTTTTCCGCTGGAATGAAGTTCCGACTTGGCGGCGGGAAATAAAAATTTGGAGTGCGGCGTCGAGCCGCCGCACTCCAAATAATTCACGCGCTGGCAAATTGTGCAGCAACGCGATGGGCGCGTTCGATGATCTTGGCCAGGCCGATTTGCCCCAGGTAATTGCCGACCAGCGCCAGGTGTTTGGGCAGGGGCGGCATAGTCGTCAACGCGCGTTCCAGAGCCGGCGTGTAATGCGGCAAAGCCTGCGGCCAGCGCGTGACGTGGCAATTCAGCAAGGGTTCTTCGGCGCCGACCAGCAGCGCATGGTTGCGGCGCAACGTCGTTTCCAGTTCGCCATCGTTCAGATGAACGACTTCCCTGTCTGGCGCGCCTCCCAGAATCCAGGTTTCCGACCTCAACGCGCTGCGCCCTTCAAACAGACAATCGTTAAACAACACGCCCAGCGCGCGAATTTCTGCGCGACGCGGAAACAAACAACCGAAACCTTGCGGTTGGCGCGGACTGTGTTCGTAAAAACAAGTCGCGGTGACGATTGGAAGCAACTCCACCTGACGCAACGCTTGACTTACTTCGGGCGCGCGATCCGCCAACAACTCCGCCGCGTGAACCGCCGACGTGCAAATCACAGTGGGAGCGTCGCGTTCAAGTTGCGCGCCGCGGTTGAGTTCTATGGAAACACCGTGCTGGCGCAGGTAATTCGACAAAGCGTCCATCAATTCCTGCATTCCGCCACGGGGTGAAACCGTGCCGCGCCGAGAAGGCTTGGCCGGTTTGGCGTCGCCGTTTTGGTTGGCAGGTTCCAGCCCCAATCCTTTGCGATTGAAAATCAAACTTGCGCTGAGCTGATCGGCGTCGCTGGCGTAAATTCCGCCCATTGCCGGAGTCAGCGCATGTTGTACAGCCGCCGCGCCCAACAAACGGTTGCCCCACACGTCCAGGGTTTCTTCTGCGGCAGGTCGCCAGTTTCCCAGATGCCGCATCAGCCCGGCGGCCATTTGCAAACTTTCGCCAACCGTCAACGGCCAGCGGCGCGGGCGTTCGCGCCAGAAATACCGCGCGCGGCTTTGCGGTTGCAGCGGCAGCAACGTCACGCCCAGGTCCGCGCACATGGATTCCAATCGCGCAGTGTTAATCAACCCATTGGCCGCCGTTTCGACCAGGCCGTGTGGAGTTTGATGAGTTCCGAGCAAGCCGCCTACGCGCGATTGTTTTTCCAACACGCGCACCGCGACGCCTGCTTTGACCAGAAAGTAAGCAGTCGTCAGACCGGAAATGCCTGCGCCGATGATCGTAACTTCGCCTGTCATGATCTTTGCCGCCGTCTCATTGCCTGCTCCAGACTGTGCCATCCACAAATTCGATGCGTTTGATGGTGATGGTTTCCTGCTTCTGGTTCTGCAGCGACGGATCGTGGAAGCCCTCGCCGCAGACAGCTTCAAAGATGCTGACCTTTTCAGGCTCGTTCTCGTCGCTGATGACTTTGACCACTTCGCACTTTTTCGCGTTTGGAGGAAGTTTGTGCTTGAGCGTTTTTTTGCCTCCGGCTTTGATTTCGACGTTGCTCTTCACATCGAAGCGAAGCAGAAGTTGGCCGTTTTCGTAGCGTGGAAAGGCGAAATCCCACTCTACGGATTTGATCGCTTTCGAGTTTGAGTTCTTCAATTCAATCTGCACGTATTCCGCCGCGTCAATGACACGTGTGTAAGAACGAAGCCTGCCGCGCGAACGTGTGTCGCCGGAAGCGACAGGCGCAGAGCCGCCTCTGTTGCCGGAGTTTCTGCCTCGCTGGCGCGACAGTCGCTCGGCTTCGGACATCGGCATATCGCCGTTTTCCGCCGACATCGAAGGCGTGGTCAAACTGGGACGATCCAGCATCGGGTAATAATCCAAACCGATTTTGTGTTTGACGATTTCCACTGGCGGTTTGACCTGATCCGCCGGAGTTTGAACCTGAGCGGCAATCGGAGCGGCGGCGGCAAGCAGGAAAAGCGCGATCCATCCAGCGAGTTTCATTTGCAGTTACCTCCTGTTCGGGATTGAAGACGATGCAATTGGCGGAACGCATTCTACTCCCGCCGGTTTGGGAAGGGCAGCTTTTCGCAACAAAAAAAGCCTGCCCGGTTTTGCCAGGCAGGCTTTGGTTTTATGTGGAGTACGGGGACTCGTCACCGCTTTTCATTCACTATCTGGGTAATTCTGCCTAGACAGTTATTACGCCAAATTTGAATGCAAAGCTGCGCCGAGTTCGCAGCGCTCCAAATTTAGAACTGATAGCGGAGCGCGAATTGGAGTTCGCGGTTGCCGCTCTTGCCGGTGACTTTACCGAAGTTGATGTCACGCGGATTGGTATTCGCGCCGCCCCAGTTCGGGAGATTCAGCCAGTTGTAGGCTTCCGCACGGAACTGAATGCGATGACCTTCGGTGATGAAAAAGTCTTTCGACAAGGTCATATTGTGGTTTTGGAATCCGGGTTGATACAGGATTCCGCGCGAACGTTGGGTCGAGAAAGTTCCCGCCGTCGGTTCGGTGAACAAACAGGATGCCGGGTCTTTGGTTCCGCCAGTCGCAGTGTTGTTCGTCGGGTTGCAGGTTCTGCCGGCCTGACTGACGTTGAACCAGTAGTTCGTATCAGACGTGCCTTGCGAAAACTGCTTGTTTCCACTGGTGACAGGGCCATTGACGATCCACAACTGGGAACCGCTGCCCGTGCCGACTCCGGCAAAATCGTCGTTTGTGGCGATGGTGGTCGGGTTGCCGGTCTGGAATTGCGAAATGGCGCTGAGAGTCCATCCGCCGAACAGCTTTCCGGTCAGCTTGGATTTGTCGGTGAAAAACGGCAGTTGGTAAACAGCGTTCAGCACCAGCACGTGGCGACGGTCAAACGTGGACGGCCCCCACAGATTGCTGACATCGAATGCGTTCGGAACAACGTCGCGTTGAGCCGAACCATTGTCTTCGGATTTTGACAAGGTGTATGCCACGCCGAACAACAAGCCTTTGTCAAAACGACGGTTCGCGCTGACTTGCAGCCCGTGATACATCGAATTGGCATCGTTGTTGGTAGTACGGATGATGCCGAATCCCTTGTACGGACGCAGGAAGTCCACGTTGACGCCCGGATTGGCCTGAACCGTGCCGGGGCGGAGTTGGTTCAGGTTGCGTTCGCGTTGTGCATGGAGACCGCGACGGCCCACATAACCGACTTCGACCAGGGTGCTGGTCGTGATTTGACGCTCGAACGTGGCGTTCCAGGTCCAGGCTTCCGGATTTTTGAAAATCGGGTCTTGAGTGGTAATCGCCAACGGGAAGGCGTTTCCGCCCGTTCCGCCGGGACGATCCACCGAACCACGACTGATCGAAACCGTCGGTTGCAGCGGCGGGTTGCCGCCCAGGAAGACCGAATCGCTGACTCCCAAACGGGTCAGGAAGCGGCCCACGCCAGCGCGGAACACGTTTTTATCGTTGAACCCATAGGCAAAACCAAAACGCGGTTGGAAAGTATTCCAGACGTGAATATCGGAATACGATTTCGATTTGCCACGGAACATGAAGTTGTATTCACCCGAAGCGGCAATCGGAATACGGCCGGCGGCGGATTTGCTCCAACCGTCGCCCGGAATCACCAGACCGTTGTAACGAGCGCGCAAATCGCCAGCGGTGATGAAGCCGTTGGCCGGATTCTGCGTTACAGCAATTGAAGGATCGTAGCTGTCCGGATCGAACACGACCATGTTGCGCCACAAGCTGTAATACGGCTGGATGATCGAATGGCGAACGCCGTATTCCAGACGCAGTTTCGGAGTCGCTTTCCACGAATCCTGCAAAAACCATTCAAACATGTGGCCGCGATACGGGGTGAAGGAACGCTCGCCGATTTCGGCGTAGGTTTCAAACAAACCAAGCGCGACGTTGCCGATGGCTACGTTGGTTCCATTCGGTGTCGTGTTCGAGAACACGAAACGACCGTTCTGGTTGTTCGTTCCGCCTGGAGTTCCGGCGACGTTGATCTGGTCAAAGTCGTTTTGTCCGGCGCGTTCAAAATAACCGCCGAATTTGATGGTGTGGTTACCGCGAATGTTCGTCCAGTTGTTGCTGACCTGATAAATCGGGCCGGTCGAACTGGCCGGATACGGACCGCCGTCAATGCTGACGAACTGGTCAACACCGTCAATGGTCGGAACTTTGTCGAAGATTTCCTTCTGCGGGAAGATGTACGGATAGTTGATGCCATACTGGCTGCGCTGGAATTTGTTGCCGCGCGTATCAACGTAAATGAACACCTGGTCGCGGCTGCCCGCGATCAAGGTTTCGCTGATCCAGTTCGGCGACACCGTCCACGTCCAGTTGATCGAAGACGTCTGGTTGGGACGATCAATGATCTGCGGAGCGCGGTCGGTTCCGGCGCGGAATGCGCTGGTGTCAACGAAATGATAGAGCGACAAACGATATTTGATCGCGTGTCTTTCGTTCGGGTAGAAATCCACCGAAAGCGTGTCTTTGCGCTGGTCGGTTTCAGCCGGACGATCCTGGAAGAAGTTTTGGCCGGTCGAAGTGAAGAAACCCGGAATCGGCTCCGGCTGCGCTTTCAGGAAGCCCAGTCCGTTCGGACTCAGCCGATTGGCCGGAATCTTGTTCAGAATGCCGCCGTCTCTGAAACAGGCGGTCTGATCCGTTGCATTACAGTTACCTGCGATCAGCGGGTCTTTGATGTAACGAACCACGCGGAGCGGGTTGTTCGGGTCGGCCAGTTCGCTGAAATCGCCCGTGCGCATTTTCAACGTCGCCACGCGAGTCGTGGTGTTGTCTGTGCGACGTTGGCGAACCCATTCCTGTCCCCACAACCAGAACAGCTTGCTGCGATCCTTGTTGATCTCCGTGCCGGGAATGATCACCGGCCCGCTTAGGCTGTATCCGAACTGATTGAAGCGGAACGGCGCCGGACGGCAGTGGTTCGCTTTTTCAAAGCGCGGATCATCGCACGGCTGGTTCGCCGGAGTGTTGCGGTTGCGATCCCAGGAATTGGCGTTGAATGCCGAATTTCTCAGGTAGTCATAAAACACACCGTGAAAATCCTTGGTCCCGCTCTTGGTCACGATACGAACCTGACCGCCCGAAGCGCGTCCGTATTCAGCGTTGTAATTCGCGGACAGAATCTGCACTTCCTGCGTCGCTTCAACGTCTGCGGAGCCGATTGCAGTACCGTTCGAACGAGTACGAACGCCAACAGCGCCGTCATAAGTCAGCAGGTAATCCTGTGTACGTCCGCCGTTGATGTTCAAACCGCCAGTAGTCAAACCAAAGCTGTTGCCGCCCAAAGCGCCGCCCTGCACGCCGGGTCTGATCTGAGCCAGAAACAGCGGGTTGCGTCCGTTGAGCTGCAGGTATTCGACCTGCTTGGTTTCCACCAGACGACCGACCGTCGCGGTTTCGGATTGCACCTGCGCGACCGAAGCCGTGACCGTCACGGTTTCTGTCACCTGACCGGGCTGCAAGGTTGCATCCACAGTCGAGGGCAGGTTCGGCGCCAGTGTGCGTCCGGTTTCCTTGTACGCCTTGAAACCATTGGCTTCGATGGTGATGGAATAAATGCCGGGCGGCAGACTGGTAACCACGAAATAGCCTTCGCCGTTGGCAGTGGTGTTGCGCTCGAAGGCACGGGTTTCGTTTTTGATGGTGACCTTGGCTCCGGCGACTGCTGCGCCTGCCTGGTCTTTGACATAGCCCGAAATTGAGGCGTTGTCAGATTGCGCAAAAGCGGTCAGCGAAAGCGCCAGCCACAATGTGGCCACCACACACGCAACCAGACCTCTGGCAAACGGGGTTTTGTTGTTGTCTCTCATAAAAATTCTTCCTTTTGTTGCTTAGAAGGGGGCGAAAGGCATACGAATACGCCAACCGCTGTTCAATTCACGATTGCACGATGAAGAAACAATCGTTTACCTGGAAGACCACGTTGTCCAACCTGTGCCAGACAACGAAAGTTTTCTGTTAGTTTTAAGAACCGATTTGAATTGGAAGTGTTTTTTCGTCCCAGCAAGGAACTATAGAGAAATGCCAACTGAGATGTCTTAACAGATGCACTCGGTGAAGACTGTCATTTTTGACTTGGTTGTTCTCGTCGGCTGGCAGGGATTATCCGAATGGTTTTACCACCTGTCAAGACTTGGGTGGTCTGTCCGGTCGGCTGTGGTTTATGATTCACACTCATTTAATGTTGGCTCAATAGCTGAATCTGGGAGCTGAGAGAGTTTCGGCTCCCCAGTTCTTTGATAAAGAAATCGAGTCGAGCATACTTTGCATATGCTCAAGATCGACAATTTGATAAACGACGCAAAGTGCTA